>SXGQ01354022.1_pt1 | contig 23781 bp, 20 predicted proteins | sample 3178371 | NCBI WGS metagenome assembly SXGQ01 (sample SAMN11356859, study PRJNA531348) | freshwater metagenome | isolation source: freshwater sample F1-20 | place: China: Fuxian Lake, Yuxi | collected 2017-12-25 | reverse complement strand
TCCTGTGGCTCCTGTGAACCCTGTGGCACCTGTGAATCCCGTGGCTCCCGTGAGACCCGTGGATCCCGTGAGTCCTGTGGCTCCTGTGAACCCTGTGGCACCTGTGAATCCCGTGGCTCCCGTGAGACCCGTGGCTCCCGTCAACCCTGTCCAGCCCGTGAGACCCGTGGCACCTGTGAACCCTGTGGCTCCCGTGCGTCCCGTGGCGCCCGTCAGCCCAGTCCAACCCGTGAGACCTGTGGCTCCCGTGAGACCCGTGGCTCCCGTCAGTCCTGTCGGACCCGTGAGACCCGTGGCTCCTGTGAACCCTGTGGCTCCCGTGAGACCTGTGGCTCCCGTGAGACCCGTGGCTCCCGTGCGTCCTGTGGCGCCCGTGAGACCTGTCCAACCCGTGAGACCTGTGGCTCCCGTAAGACCAGTCCACCCCGTGAGACCTGTGGATCCCGTCAGTCCCGTCCACCCCGTGAGACCTGTGGCTCCCGTGAATCCTGTGGATCCCGTCAGACCTGTGGCTCCCGTGAGACCTGTGGCTCCCGTCAACCCTGTCCAGCCCGTGAGACCCGTGGCTCCCGTGAGACCCGTGGCTCCTGTGAACCCTGTGGCTCCTGTGAACCCTGTGGCTCCCGTGCGTCCTGTGGCGCCCGTCAGCCCTGTGGCGCCCGTCAGCCCTGTGGCGCCCGTCAGCCCAGTCCAGCCCGTGAGACCCGTGGCTCCTGTGAACCCTGTGGATCCCGTCAGACCTGTAGCCCCCGTCAGCCCAGTCCAACCCGTGAGACCCGTGTATCCCGTCAGACCTGTAGCGCCCGTCAGCCCAGTCCAACCCGTGAGACCCGTGGATCCAGTCACGCCAGTGGCTCCCGTGAGACCCGTGGATCCCGTGAGACCCGTGGATCCCGTGAATCCTGTGGATCCTGTCAAACCAGTGGAACCCGTGGCGATGGCACCAGTCGCGCCCGTAAGTCCTGTGGCTCCCGTGAATCCTGTAGTTCCTGTGTCGCCAGTGTATCCTGTTGTTCCAGCAAATCCGGCAAATCCCGTTGGGCCAGTCAATCCAATAGATCCCGTTGGGCCTGCCAAACCTGTGGGTCCCGTGGCGATAGCGCCCGTTGGGCCCGTATATCCTGTCTCACCCGTAGATCCTGTCGCACCCGTAAGTCCTGTGGCTCCCGTGAATCCTGTAGTTCCTGTGTCGCCAGTGTATCCTGTTGTTCCAGCAAATCCAGCAAGTCCTGTCGGTCCAGTCAATCCAATAGATCCCGTTGGACCGGTCAACCCCGTGGAACCAATGAATCCAATCGGTCCACGAGCGCCGCTGATTCCTTGGGCTCCCGTTGGACCCACAACACCCCCAGCGCCCGTAGGACCGATGTATCCAGTGAGCAACGAGATGGTCACAGTTGAAGAGGTCAAGGTTGCAATCGCAGAACTTGCAATGTACAGGCCAACCGACTGACCCGGGGGGAGAAGGAAGGTGGTCGCCGAGGCAATGTAGGCGCCTCCCGAGGTCGTGGTCTCACCCTGGATATTCGTCGCAGCTCCGCCTGTAGAGAACCCTGCATAGGTCGTGAGGACGGGCGTCCCTGCATAGCCAGACAAGTAGACATACCATGTGAACAAAAGGGAGAGGGGCGTAGCTCCGTTGTTGACGAAGACGTTGGCCGCGCCTGAAAGAGCAAGGTTAGGGATGCTTGTTGAGTTGGTCAGATCAAGGGTAAGGTAGGGGATCAACAAATCTGTATTGGCAGCCAGAGCAGGTGTGTCCTGGGTCGTATAGGTTAGAACGGACACGGGGTTCGCCTGACCTGGCGGACCCGTGGGACCCGTAACTCCCACACCACTTGAACCTGTGCCACCGTTCACTCCAACAAAAGGTAGATTGTTCCACACATTCACGCCGTCACCAATCTTCATCTGAGACGCATAGATCCCGTCAAGAACAACGGATGGTTCGCCCGCTGAAAGAACGAGCACGTTGCCGACCCCCGTCCAGTTAGCATACGTATCTCGACGTAGCTCAAACTTAACAGGGTTGACGGGCATTATTACTAGGTTGGCATACAATTGTAGTGGCATTTCCACCGTTCAATAGCATGTAATTCAGCATCGTGAAATACGCACTGCCGCCGTCCATGACAAACTCGCCATTGCCGTCCAGCACATTCGGGTTGTCCACAAACGCAGTGCCGCCATTGTACTCGTCTGCAGATGTCCCACCATCCAAGATATTCGGTTCTTCGTCCCCTGAGAACATGCCGTCGTAGACATCGCACACTTGCTCGGCCGCAACCGCACAGGCTGCTTCACAGAGACCAGAAATGGAGTACAGTTCCAAGACCCCGTTCGTGAACCCAGACGTGTGGTTCGTCTCGCGCAGAACGTGACAAGGGTTACCATACGACCCGCTCACAACCGCCTTGCGTCGCAAGGTTTGTGTGTACGAGGAGGCATCGCGAGTTCGGCCGGTGAACCGCTCCTTGCCTACGGAAATAGGCACGGGCAACGAGGGTCCCGGCTTTGAGTGTTCGGGAAGTGTGGACTGATAGCCAATCCATATCACAAATGTTAAAAGAAGTGTGGCAACCACGTTGCCTATCATCGGTTCCCGTTGTTTCACGCTTAGATATCATCTACGTCAACATCCTCCTCCGCAATGAACTCAATACCGCCATCCTCTGTGGGCGCATCCGTAGACGCCCGAGCAAAGATGCGCTTGTCTGCGTCGGGTCTGATTTCTTGGTACCGGGCAATCTGCTTCTCGTTGAAGACAGACATAATCTTCCACGGCGTGCCACCCAGTCCAGTGTTGGCAAGCAGAACGACGCTGCCCACGTCAATCCACACGTCCTTCTTGCCGCGACCGCGCAGGCCGCCACGCAGGGGTGCATGAACCAGCTTGTCCACCATGCGCTTCTTGTGTTCAATCACCTCCTCTTGAACGAAGAAGCACTCCATCATACCTGAACCCAGTCGCCGCATCACGCGGGCGATAAACACCCCGTCTGTACCTGCCTCTTGCAGAATGTCGTCGAGCAGCGCATCGTTGAACTTGTTGTTGGTCTTGGTCTTGTTGGACTCAGAGTTGCGCTGCGAGCGGTGGCCGGAGCCTCCAGTTGTATTGCGAGGCATCTTAACGGATAGTCTCCTTGTCCATTGAGCACACGTTTCCGTTTTTGGTTATCCACGAATCGCCTCCGTCATGATAAGGTATCCTTCCAGTGAACTCAGAAGATGATAGAATGCGTGGATGGTAATGTCGCGAGGGTCACGCGTCTCTTCTGTTGACCCGGGCAACGAATAGATGTAGTATCCCAACACTAATTGAAGAGCAATCAACATGAATGCATTGGAACCGAGAAAGTAGGCGTAGGCCAGACCGACAAAATGGTACCCAAGTACGAAGGCGACGTCAAGCGAATACGCCAGAGGATTGTGCGCAATGTGGTAGATGAACGAGCAGATGCCGACGCCTGCCGCGACGATAAACCCCGGCCACTTCTTACGATGATAGGCTGCCCATGCAGGGAAGATAAAGGAAAGGCTTGTTACGAGAAGCACCGGGTCAACAACGTCCATTGTCTACTGGCGTTAAAAACGGATTCTTTGGGGGCAGGAAACACTGGGAGTCGGGATCTTCTACACACATCTGCCAAAATGAACTCCGCACTCTCCCACAACCTCGACCTCGCCATCCGCCGTTCTGCACCTGCATTCAAGATCAATGCCGATGAGGTAAGCCGCCGCCTCCTCGCCGCGCTGTTTCCGGTTCCAAGCGTGGTCATGCCGATGGCGCCACCCCCACCCGTTGCGCCCGCGCCGGTCGCGCCGGCACCCAAGCCCGCGCCGGCACCCAAGCCCGCGCCGGCACCCAAGCCCGCCGCCAAGGTTCCCATCCAGAACCTGGTGGGTCTCAACCCAACGCAGCAGAAGAAGTTCAAGCAGATTTATGAGGAGTTCAACGGCAAGGCGCCGGACAACACCCTCGCGGATGTCGCGGAAGCCTTCCTGGTGTCCGTCAACCAGATGCCCGCCAAGGAGTACGCCGCTCGCCCGCCGCAGGAGCACATGCGGGAGTTCCTGCGTCCCTCGCCGTCTAATGCGGCTGCTGCGCCCGCGGCGGCTCCGCCACCCATGAAGGTGTCCGCACCGCCCCCCAAGCCCGCCGAGGTTGAGGTGAACGAGAACTGCGTGGCCGTGATGTACAAGGGCACGGAGTACTGGGTTGGCGAGGATTCCAAGCGCGTGTACTTGGAGACGTCCGAGGGTGTCCACGAGTTCCGTGGCGTCCTGGGACTGGCGGAGTTTGACGCCATGGAGATGCCGGTTGACGAGGTCTAAAGACCGTCACACACTCCAAAAACAAACAAATCAATTTTTCACCTGCAGCAGGGCGGGTAGTCTGCTGTCTGGACTCCAGGAGGCGCAGGACCCATTGCCGCACCCACTGTGGTGTTCTGGCTCGGACGCGCAGTGAAATCCCGAGAGAACTGGGCACCTGCAATGATAGCCTCCTGGCGAACGTAGGCAGTGAAGGCAGATGCTGTGTCTTGACGTTTCTGCGGGTAAGGAGAGTAGACTTCAAAGAAAAAGTCAAAGTAATTGTAGTTAGCCCCACCAGTCGTTGCGTACACCCGTACAGTTGTTTTGCCTGTGGTCACAGGCATACCCGAGAAGGTCGCAGACAATGGGTCAAAGGTTATCCCCAGCGGGAACGTGTCCAGGGCCGCGAAGAAGTACGCAGTTGACTGACCCTGCAGTGACAACACGATAGGCGCAATGTACCGATACTGCATCACTGCGTAATTCAGTGACTGAGGCGTTGCCAATTGAATCGCAGTGTCCTGCACGGGCGTTGATAACACCGAATTGGATCCGAGTGGATTTACCACGCTGAATGTGCCCGAGAATCGCGAGATGCCCTGCACTGGGGGCGTGACCAAGGTCCATCCCGTGGAGAAATTTGAGCTGTTCGTGAATATCGCGTTGATATCCGCTACAATCCATTGTGAGTTGGCGTAGGAGACTGTAGCTTTTCTGGTCAATCCAAGGTTTACAGTTGACCCCCAGTCCTTTCCGTTTATAGATGTCTTGAGTCTGTAGACACCGTCCGTGAGGTCACCCGTTGTGTCTTGCCCAAGGGCGACCCAGCGCCCTCCGCCGTAGACGACCACACCTGCCGTATAGTTGAAACCACCCGACGTGGCGTTACTCCATGTCACACCACTATTGGAGGACCACTTCAGTGTCGGACAAACAGTCTCACTGCCACCACCACCCGAGGGGTTTCCCGACGCGCGGGCATACACATGGTTTGAGTCAGACCCCGCCGCAACCCAAGTAGACCCCTCTAACGCAAAGTCCCGCGTCTCTGCCAAGAAAGACCCAGTGGGACGTGTCCACGCAGGAACACTGAACGCAAGCTCCTCTCCTGGGGGCAATGTGCCACCCGTCATGCTTGTGATACGAACCATGGTGGGCGTGGTTGTTCCGGTAGAGGGCGACGTGCGGATAAGCGACCCACCCCCCGCCATGTAAATGCTGCCCGACCTCCGCAGGACAACAGCACCCTTGTCGTACCAATTTGAGTCAAGCGTGGCTGGAAAGAAGGGGTTGTTGGGCAACTGACGCGGGTCGCCCACTGTAATAGCCCAGTTCGCAGGTGTCTGTTCTGTGTAATATCCAGTCGTCCACGTCGCCCCATTGTTGGACGACACATGCAGATACACCTGTCCAAAATTACTGCCGGATATATTAACATTTAGCCCCTGTCCTAGTGCAAACCATGTAGACCCAGACCCAGAGTACGCGACAGAAAAGGCACTGCGATAGGTCGTCCAATTGTCGTTTGGTGGCGTTGGCGTTGGAAACCCTGCCGAGAGACTCAGGGGGAGCGCAGTTGCGTCGCCGTATGCAAGGCTTCCAAAGATGGTCTGACCGTTGCTTCCCAACTGAGAAAAGGACGCAACTACGTTGTTGCCGTCCGCCTGAATGTCGCTCGCCGCATTCGTGGGTGTGTCGCCATACGGATTCGCAGGTGTGCCTCCATCCATGGCCGTGCCCACGCCCGCCCCCGACACAAGAGAGTCAGTCAAATACGTATACAGCGGCGTGATTTTGTTGCTTCCTATCGCAAGTTGCTGGTTCACTGGGACTGACGACGACGTCAGCGTAAAGGTTGACGACACAGGAAAGGTGCCCACCAGAGCATTCACTACAATTGGCGCAGTGCGAACGAGGTTCGCGGGGGCGCTCAATGTGCCTCCAATGATTCCTGCAGAGGCATCAATCGTCAGTCCGTACGAAGGCGGTGTCAGAGAATACGACGTCACGGGAACACCTGAGTAGGATACAGCAATTGTCTGTATCGGCGGAACACTCGTGCTTGGCGCCAAAGAATACGATGTCGGGCTTGCTGTGAGAAGCAGGGCATCGGGATCCACGGAATAGGAGTACAGGCGCGACAGTGTGGAAATGCCCGTCGACGCGGTTGCGGTGAACTCTCCGTTCCCCCCGCCCAGACATGTCCCCGTTATCAATCCATTGCGACTGCACGTGAGACCCTGGGGCAGTCCCGAGGTGCTGTATGAGATGATTACGCGGCCACTCAGTGTCGTGGCATTCAACTGGATTGGCGTAATCACCCGATTCCGTTGAAAGTCCCCGGTAACGTAACTCCACGTAAACACATCGTCCACCACGGAAAAGGAGACGGCTATGCCCGTAGATGCAGTCGGGGTTTGAGCCGTGACCGCCCCGAATGTTGATGGAACAAGGACTGTGGGCGTGCCGCCAAATGTGAGTACAGTCCCATTACTGCTCACATTGCTGGTGGCGGTAATGCCCGCCTGTGCGAACTGAGGAAATGCGAACACTAGTGTCTGTCCCGTGCTTGACGTGGCAGTCAAGCTCAGGTTGCTTGGGTAATACCCTGCGAGCGCATTGCTTAGCGGCCGCCCAATCACGAACCTCAGCTCGTCCTCTCCAAACGACGACAAGGTCACCACATCTTGAATGGCTACAATTCCAACTTGGATTGAGCCCGTGAGTCCTGCCGACACATCCGTTGCGGTCACCGTATACATCCCAGAACTCGCGGCCGACGGAGTTCCCGTTAGGCGTGCAATCCCAGACGAGGAGGATATGGACAATCCAGATGGAAGACCTGTCGCAACAATAGAGTTGATGCTCGTTCCCGTGCCGAACACAGTCCTAGCGCTGAACAGGTATGGGGATGTCGTCGGAACCGGGAGTCCAACTGTCAGTGTGGGCAGGTATACATTGTTGGTCGGCTGCGTAAAGATAACCGTCGGCGTGTACGAGAATGTCAATGTCGTTGAGTTGGACAGCCGCCCAGCGAATATACTCGTCGCTTGAACACCAAGCGTGTACTGCAACTGGTTGGACGTCATGCCGATGGGTGAGTCAATTGTAGGCGTTCCCGTCAGAATGAGCGTTCCAGAAGGGTCTGTGGGGAAAAAGGAGTACGATACTGAATTCCCCGAAATATCTGTGAATCCAAGACCGCTGGGAACAGACGGCAAGGAGTACATCAAGTTGGACGCGGTCACGGGCATCGCTGCAGTAAACACAACAGGCACGATGGGCACACCCACCGTCAGTGTCTTGGCAACGGGACCGCCAACCAGCTGGACACGTTCAGGTCTGATTTGAATGTTGATAGTCGATGATACGACCTGCGAGGTTGCGTTGGAGGCCACGAACAGGAAGGACGAATTTGCACCCGATACAGCAGGAAGTCCTTGAAGCTGGAACAGGTTGGAGGTCACACCCACGAACTGAAGCTGGGCTGGGAGTACAGGTTGCACGAATGCGGTGGCAGGGTTCATTGCCGCAACCGTCTGAAACGACAGACCTGCAAACGGCTCATTGGCGTAGACCACGATGTTGGACACCAATGGACTTCCCGATGGATCCGTGAACCGTCCCTTGCCTGCGAACACCGTGTTTGAGTACAACACCCCCGTAGAGTCCACCAACACCAGCGTTTCTCCAGTCGCAGACGAAATGGTGTTGTATCCGTTGGATCCGCGAAACGTAATGCCCGACGCGTCCGATACCAAGTAGTTGTAGAGATTCACAGACGTGTTGGAAAGCGGATTCGTGACTGCAGTGTGCCCAGCTGGATACGAGAACCGATAGAAAAAGGGCTCATACTGGTAGAGCTGGAAATACCCATTGCTGAAGTCAGGGAAGTACCCTGGGTCCGCCATTACTTAGCAGCAGGAAGAACTGCTTTAGGTGGCTGCGCACGTGCTGCTTGGATGATGGCTACCTTGTCCGCCCATTGCTTCTTCATGCGCGCAGACAGAGCCGCCCTGGCCTCGTCGGACATGGTGCGCTTTGCAGGAGCCGCACCAGGAACCAGTGCCTTGATGACCTTCTTCTTCGGTGGTGCCTTTGGAACATCCACGACGGCCACTACGGGCGCAGCTTCGGGTGCGGCCTCCACGACATTCAGTTCGTCAAACCTAGTCTGTGCCGCCTCAATAGCCAGGTCCCGGTAGACCAAGTCGAGCTTCAGTTTCAGAAGGGCTGACGTTTTGTCCATACTCTTCATCGCGAACATTTCGGGTTGCAGAATACCAGGTGGTCGGCTTGAACGGAATCCGTTTTTCTTTGGCCACGTCCTTGTTGGATTCGTATTGGACGTAGAGAAAGTATGCAAAGGTTGACAAGACTAAACCAAGCAAGGCGACGTTAAAGAGTGTCGCCGTTGTTTGGACTAGTTCATTGCGCCGCCCAATTAAGCTGGACTCTACGGCGCCGAGGTAGGCAAGGTGTTGCATTGTGGAGTAGCAGGAGTCCAAACGGCTCCAAGAAACGACAGGGACGCTCGTGCCCACGGGTCGGGCAGACAGGAACACACATGAATACGGCTGCGGTAGATTGCGGTAAGTCTGACCAAATCGTGAATCTGTCTGCGTGTCTGTCCCTTGGTACATACGACATACGAGGTGCCCGAATACCGAAGGCAGTCCATTTACGTACCTGTAGACGACAGGCTCTGTGTATACGGATTCTTGGTAAAGCCAGTCTGTATCTCGGGGCTGTTGCGCGACACCAGGATATCCTCCTGCAGGGGGTTGTAGTACTTGACGGAGCCCTGGAGTGCCGAGGTCGGTGCCTGTCCACCAATGTTCATCAGCGGCGTGTCGAAGCGGGTTGCGGCGGCAAAGATATTCTCGTCGCGGTGCGTTGCCACGTTCGTCGCCTGGGGTCCCGTCTGCAGGGAGGCCATACCACCCACGGGGCCACCCGGTGTCGGGCGTCCTTCTACCGTCAGCTTCATGAACTGTTGAAACGGCTCCGTGAATGACCGAATGTAGGTTTGGTACGTGTTGGCTGACTGCGGTCCGCCAATGAACTCCTCGGAGGTTGTCTCGCGCCTTTGCACCTTCATCATCTGCTCGGGGTACATGGCACCACCCACCTGCTGTCCCACAGCCGTGTTCAAGTGATCCATTGCACCATCCTTGCCCTCCAACACCACGAAGCGATCCGGCTTGTTCTTCTTGACGGGAGCCTGGATACCCATTTCCGTAACGAAGAAGGCGCCAGGCACGGCCTCGCTCTTGTACGTGAGCTTGGGCTTGGACGCAACACGGATTTCGTCGGTTGTCGGAGGCAGAGCATACTCACGAGCCGCATCCTGCTGGTATCCACCAGACGGCAAGTTCGTGTAGCCGTCGTTCACACCAGGACCCACCTGAACACGGTCAATGGGAAACACATTGGCCGTGCGCAGAGACGTGACCATGCGAGACTGCTCAAAGTCCGTCTCAATCTGCTGACCAAAGGGATTTCCAGTGCCCTTCTCGGGGATGAAGAATGCAGGTGCCTCTTCCTTGTGGTGAAAGGTGTGCTTGCCCGTGCCCGTGTAGGTGTCCAGGATTCCATCGGTCGCACCTGAGTACATGGACTGGGTCATGTTAGCCCCGAAGAACGGTACCATGTTGTTGTGTCCCGTCATGGCATCAATCACCTGCATGACCCCTCCTGTCTGTGCAGGATTCACAAAGGTCTCCATTGGGCTCTTGCCTGGCGGCGCCAGGGCAACCTGCTTCTTCTTTCGGGAGGTTGTCTCATTTGCCATGGCGTATCCGAGGGCAGCGAGGCCCATAAGCAGAACCACGTCCATTTGTGTATGACCAGACAAAATGTGTTTACGAAGTGCTTCGCGTCTCAGGCTGACGTGTGGGCACGTTGGTCGCAAACGGAGCCACCGCTCCATCCTGCGGCTTGAAAACCAAGGGTACGAACGGGAACGTAGATTGCTGGTCTGTCGGACGAGAGACCAACCCCGTGGTCTGTGTCGCCGACTTTGTGAAGGGCTTCAGCATTGGTAGGCAGGGGTTCATTGTTTTCTATCGTAGAAATAACGGCATGCCCAAAAAAGGCGTGATTGAGAAGGCTGAAGAGACCGCGGGCGACTTCTTATGGATGCCCGATGTGGTGACTCCTCTCTACGACATCATGAAGACCTTGTCAAAGACTGCGTGGACGGTTCTAACGATTGTGCTGGTTATCATGTTCTTGCTGACGTGGTATGGCATGTTCAGGGAAGCTCGCCTTCTCGGGTACCAAACGGGCGTCGCATTCATTGCGCCCCCCGTTGGCATTGCAATTGGTTGCTTAGTCGTCTTGGCGTTCCTTATATTCTTCGGAGGCATGGTGTCGCCAATTGATGTCTTCGGGTTTCCAATTTTGCACACATACCCCAACACATGTCCTGCTACGCACCCCGAACTCCACGGATTGTTGTGTTACAAACCCTGTCCATCAGGACGGCATCGTGTCAGTGACGTGTGCTGGGCTGACTCCGTGTCAATTGGTATTGGTACTCCCGTAGGACTGGAGCCGTGTCCCGACGGGTGGAACAATTGGGGGTTGATTTGCCAGAAACCCATTTCTTGTTTTTCAATTGAAGACTGCTTCAATCGCGGCAGGTGTGGATGTTCGGGTGGAGACTTGTGGGGTCGGCTGAACGGCGGCGGAGTCTGTCCGGGTCCTCAAGACGCAGGCGGATTGCCTGGCTTTGACGACTGGTATAAGCGCTGGAAGGCGGCGGCAAACAAGAGCCCGAGAACAAAGAAGAAGTGTACGGAACCCGCAGGGGCTCACGATAACGAGCGGTCATGCGAAGAGGAGAAGCTTATTCAAGGAGCAGAACACGTGGAATGGCTCAATATCTTTGCAACCGGTAACCGCGACATCAAACCCGGAATGTGCTACAAGAAGTGCCCCAAGGGAATGACCCACGTGCCGCTGCTGCCGTATCTGTGTGTGCGCACGGAAGCCGATGGAAAGCCGATGCGCCTTGATTACTACGATGCGGATTCAAAGGTTCCGTCAATGATTCAGCTGTTTGGTCGGTTCAATCCTGTCTAGAGGTTCTTGTTGCCCTTCTCAGGGAACATTGCATACCGACTGTCGTCTGGGGCTTGAGTGTCTCGGAACACAAGAGCACGGCCTTCATCTTGGATAGTCCACCTGTCGCTAATACGCAGTGCCCCAGTAACCCTTCTGTTGTCAAAGACTCCCGTGGGTCCCGTGGGTCCAGTCGCGCCAGTCGCGCCAGCCGCCCCAGGGGTTCCAGCCGTGCCCGCCGTTCCAGCTGCTCCAGTCGGTCCAGTGCCTCCGGCCGCACCCGCTGCACCCGCCGCTCCGGCCGCTCCAGTCGGACCAGTCGCTCCAGCCGCTCCAGCCGCTCCAGCCGCACCGCCAGTTCCCCCAGTGACTACAGTGGCACTCGAGCGCTCTACATTCGCGGGGTTGCGGATGTACGTGTACCCAGCAGGGCGATGCGCGTCCAGAATGTTTGCATCCGACGAGGCAACACGCATGTCCTCAGTGAACGACTCGGTCACCGTCAAGGGACCACTGCTAAGTCCACCCAGATTCTGCGCGAATTGCGACCCGTAGGACGCGGCCGCCGACGCGTTTGACCCCATGGCTCCGTATCCTGACCATTGCTGGCGGGAGTACGGCGACACCGTGAACGACGACAACATACCTTGGAACCTGTTCACAGCAGCTTGGAACGTCGTGCTGTCGGTGCCCGGGGGAGGCCTAGGGAATGTCATCTTCTTGGTGGCCGCAGGTTTGTATCCGAAGCAGTTGAGACCGAACTTGGACGCGGGGTCAAAGTATCCACCATTCACACCTACGCGTCCACAGGCTGTGCGCTTCGCAGGGCTCACCTCCCGCTGAAGGGATTCCCATGTCGCGCGCTGAGTGGGAAACAGAGCCAGTCCACCTGCAGACCAGCCGTATCCACACCACTCAGCGCCTTCGTTATACGCGTCGTTCACCTGCTCAAGTGTCGCAAGGGTACCACCGAACGCTGCACATCCCGCCTGAGCCTCGTCGTAGGTGAAGGTGCTGTTGTCAATGTGGAACACCTCCATGCCCACTAACCCATATCCACTCGAGTCGTCGGTGTCCGACCCTGCGGGAGGCGGCGGTGTTTTCTTCGTGGCGAACAGGGTGGACGGCAGGTATCCGTACGTCACCAAGATAACGACGCACAGGATAAGGACCAGCCAAAAGACAATCACAGCCAGTCCCGAACCACTGACGAAGAAGATGAAGAAACTTAAAATCATAGTAACCGAAAGCGCGATTCCAACACCTGCGGAAATCTCTTCATTCAGTGTTAGGGTTGGTGTTATCACGGCGGGGGTGTCTGTCGCCATCCCTTGCTTATTCCTTGAGGCGATAATAGAATAACAGCCGCATGGTGTCCGACAGTGGGAAGTTGTTCGGTCCGTGGTCCTGAACCCGCTGGTCGTCAAACTCTACCCAGTTTGAACCCGGTGGCTGCGACCGTCCATACGCCCACCAGTGTCCGCCATTGAAGCAGACAACTGAGGACAGGGCGTAGCGGTTCGCATTGATGTTCAGAAGCGGAGAGTACGACACAGACGTGTTCAGCGTGGTGCAGTGGAACACAAAGACGTCGGGAAACGTGGCCATCAGCAGCTGCTTGGTACATCCCTTGCCCTTGCACTTTTCGCATGTCCAGTCGGAAATGGTCACTGGCTGCACAGACTGGCCGATGCACGAGATGAGCCCCTGCTTCTTGGCTGTCGGCGTCACAGAGAACTCAATCAGCGAATCCGTCCGCAGGTCGGAGTAGTCGCAGTTTGAGCACTTGACCTGGTGAGACATCTTGAACCGACACAGCTTGTCAAGGAACGGCAGCTTGTCGCAGAGGAACTCCAGGAGCTCGTGGGAGTCGCCAATTCCCTCGCCCGCAGGCATGAGAGCCGTCTTGACACACTCGTACAGAGACTTGAGTCCCTCGTCGCCGCGCGAGCACCAGATTTCTTGAAGGGAAAGGTCGACGGGGTTATTCTCGTCGGCCTTGTCGTTCTCATAACGGTCTTGGACTTCAGGAAGACGGAAGAGTGCTTGGAGAGTTGCGTTGACCCAGCAGGAGCCACGTTGATTGCGAAGTCCAAAGGTGGTTGCCATCTTACTTCATAAAGACCCGATAATCTGGTAGGAATCCTAACGGGTCAGCATTCGTTTTCTGCGGCAGCGTGGGCACGAATGCGCCCAACTCACTGGGTGCCCGACAACCAGGCATGTACACCGTATTCCCGTCGGCACCCGCCTGCTGTGCCGTCGGCAGAATCATGCCTGAATTCTGGTTAGGAAGACTGGCGTTGTTCGGTTTGGGACCATACATGGTCGGATAGTTGCTGCCCACCGAACTCCAGTTTCCTGACGTTGTGGCTGACGTATACGACCCCTGACCTCCATACCTTGGTCCACCTATCTGCATGCCGCTATACGGAGTTCCAGCGTTGGACGACGGCGTTCCAGCGTTGGACGACGGCGTTCCGAACATTGAGTATCCGCCCGTGGGACTCGCGCCCCCCGTGGGACTCGCCAACACCGTAGATCCCGTGCCCCCCGTGGGACCCGAAGGACCTGGAGGCGTCGGAGGCGTCGGAGGCGTTCCGCCCCCAGGACCAGATTGGTAGCCACCCGTCTGACCGACTGCGCCCAACAGCTGAGCATACGCGGCGGCGTTTGAGGACGACGCTGCCCCTGTCACAAGCTGCTGAGCATTCGCCGTAATCTGTCCAGCCGTCAAGGGCGCATTCGCTGCCCCGGGTGTAGGCGTAACAAAGTAGGCAACCAACAGCGTCTTGACATCTGCCTTGGTCAATCCAGACGGAATCGGCTCAGTCTGCAGGAATGTATCTACATTTGCAGCCGTGAGGGGCACAGTCGCAGCGGCATACACTGCGTGGAAATCGGACATGAGGGGTGTAATCGGCTGAATCAACTGCGCAGGATCCTCGGATCTGGCGCTTGCCTTGAGTGCAGCCTTCATGGTAGCTGGCATCACATTGACAATCTTGGTTGCATCCGATACTGTGTACGGAGGACCCCGGATACCGGGCGTATCTTGGAAGAATTCAACCGACGAGGAGTGCCAGAGGAAGACGAGCAAGAGCCCGACGACCACCCAGCAAAAGACATCAGACTTCTTCATTGTACTACTCAAATATTTTCAATGGGTGTTAACTGTCGCTTACGACGCTCACCTCGCGAGGGAATCGTTTGCGGTGTTGGATCCAAGGTTCCCATTGGAGATTCGTTGAAGGGACCTGTCGTATCTGCGGGCGCGTACTCGTCCTCCGTGCGGACGCGCACTTCGTCCACACCGTCCTTGGGAGCCAAGAGCTTACTGGATGGTTCGAACGCAGTCTGCTTAGATTCGTCCTTCTTTCCCCCATCAATGTGAAACGCCTCCATGATGATGGTCTTCAGCACTACAGGGTCTGTGCCAGGACGTGGAAGTTGGACAAAGGCATCCACGGCGGCCTCCTTCGGGCGGTCTGGGGAAGGCATGTAGACGGTGTCATAGAATGCAGCCAGAGCAGTGATATACGCATCAGGGTCAGTTCCGAACGGGGTGTTGGCGGCAATCTTGCTGGTCCACAGCGAGCTCTTGTCGGGGCGCGTGACGACTGCGAAACCGCCCGCAGGTTCCGTGAACTTCTCCGCCGTCGTCATCACCAACAGGGCCACCAGCAACAACAGGGGAAGCCACCACATTGTTATTGGACGACACAAAACCAATCGCTGGACGGGGGCGGGGGCTGCGGTACATTGCTCGGAGCAGTATATCTAGACGTCGGAACCGTATCCAGCTTGAAGTCTCCGCGGGCAATGGCCTTGTTCGTTGAGTCAACGCCCTCCCACGAGGTAGACATGGCATCGTACTTGGCTTGCGTTGCAGGGTCGCGAGGTGTGAATGTCTTGAACGACGGCGCCGTGGTGGCATACTGCGTGTACTGCGGCAGGAGACCAGGCACGCCACCATTTGGACGGAGGGGAGGCGCAGAGGAACCGATGGTCGTCATTTTCTAGTAGGTGATATAAATGGCTACAGTTTTCTCTCCCGAGATTGGAGGAGTGCCGAAACCAGAAGAAGGCGGAGGCAAGATGGAGGATGCACGGAGGTCTCTCCGTAAGCGTCCTGTTCTTGTATTGTTCTTCATGACGGGGTGCCCGCACTGTGTCCACAATGAACCTGCGTGGAAGTCGGCGACGAAGAAGGTGAAGGGCAAGGTGAAGATTGTGCGTGTGGAGTCCAAGGACGTGCCGCCCGAGGAGGGCATCAGCAGCTTTCCGACCATGAAGTATCGCCCTGCTCACGGACCCGACCGCGTGCTCCCTGGGTCGCAGAAGACGGGGCGCGACATCTTGATGAAACTGGGTTTGAAGGGAGACCCCGGTACGCGGCGGCGCAAGGCAGACACGCGCAAGACGCGGAGGCGTGTTTGAGCGGGAGCGGGTTTGAGCGGGAGCGTGTTTGAGCGGGAGTGTGTTTAAGGACGCGCAGCATTCCACTGCGCCTGCGTCATCTGTGTCTCTCCAGGGTTCATCTGTGCGTACAGGTCTCCGGCGCTCGGCGTCACCAGCGTGCCCTTGGCGGGCACGTAGCCCTCATTCAGAATCTTGTCCGACTCCTTTCCACCCTTCATGAACTTCAGTAACCCTGCGTGGTCGTCAATGGGCACCGAGTGGAAGTTGATTTGCGACTGCATATTGGCGTACACGTCGCTGGTGTCCATGTACAAATTGGACGTCTGGGCAAAGGACGCATTCACCTTGTCACGTGCCTCGCGGGTCGTAATGTCTGTGGGCGGTGGCTTGTTCGGATTCTCGTTAATGTCCACCAATGTTGGATTCATGAAGGGGTTGTCAACCGTCGGCTGTGTCTTTTCCGTCCCTACGTAGGAAGACACAAACGGCGACCCTTGGAACATCTCCTTTGCGACGGGGAACCACTTGTGCAGAGCCACCGTAACCAGCATCGTCACGGGGATATACAGAATGTACCTGAAGTCCATGGAGCACAGGAACAGCAGGGCTGACAGGTAGGTGACGAAACGCACCACGGCATTGAGCGATTGGTCCACCGTCATGCTCGGCGTGGGGACAAAGGCAAGCCATGTGTCCTGCCGAAACAAAACAGACGGGTCTGCGATCCAGAATGGTTCGCTCATCTCTTATCTTCACTTGCGACCTTTTTCGCGCAGTTTCTTCTGAAGACGTGCCGCCATGCGTGCTCGGCGAGCCTCGGGGGAGTTGCCCATGATAGTCTCTGACGTATTGCCCGTGGTGTTGCCCTGCTGTCCGACCACCATCTCATTGAGGTACTTGCCGAACGTGGACTGGAACTTGGCACGCAGGGTCTCCAGCTCCCGAATCAGCTCCTTCTGGTTGATGCGCCCCGTGCGGATACGCTCCTCCAGAATGGCCTGGGCACGCTTCATGATGGTCTGGATGACTGAGCTGCGCTCGGGGTGCTGCAGAGCCTCCAGCAGCTCGGTGGGGTTCTCAAAGTCAATGCCGAGGTCGTCCAGATCCATGGACGAGACCAGGTCGCCGACGACGGTGGCCAGGCGAGTGTTGATGAGCAGCTCAAAGATTTCGTGGAGGGACGCCTCAGTGTCCTCCTGTTCCAGCAGCTTCAGAATCTCGTCCGTCTGCGCATTGCCACCAGGGAGCATGGTCTTGAAGGTCTCCATCATCTTGCTGAGCTTCTCCTTCGGGTCGCCTTGGAGGAAGGAGTAAATCATGGTCATGTGGAGCTTCTTCCACGCATCGTCGTCTCCAGGCCATGCCCGACGAATGTCGACGCCCTCAAGGAACTGGACTGCGGCTTCACCGCGAAAGAGGGTATTGTCCTTCTGCACCACCTTCATGGCGTGGGGCAGGAGAGCAGTCTGGACTTGCTGGTACAGCTCCTCGGAGGGCCTTGGGAAGGTCAGAGTCGGGGACTTCTCCTTCAGATGGTTGATTAGCGCGCGGAGGTGCTCCATTGTAACTTACTCAGACTTTTCCATTGCCGCCCCTAGACGCGAACTGCGCCTTCTGTTCTTCGGTCAGACAGATGCAACCCATGTCGGACGTAAAGGGACTCGGGCAGCAGTCGGCGGACTTGCGGTTGTCGTCGAATGCAAACAGCTTGGCGTCTTCTGTGATCTCATACGGAGCCTCCTTCAACTCCTTCGGACCCGAGTCGCCCGTCACGACCGGCATCACCTCGGACCGCACGGGTTCTCCAATCTCCGTTCCGATTGTGAAGGTCTCGGTCGTCTGTGTCTGGAATGCGACATAGAAGCCGACGAGCAGCGAAGCAAAAAAGAAGGCAAGGACCACGGGTGTTCGCTTCATTACTAGGAGGCGGCGAAAAAACGGATTCCGCGGCGCAAGGCTAACGGACTTCACCAACATGGACCGTCTCTCTCTCCCCGAGCTCAAGCAGATTGCCCGTGCCCGTCACATCAAGCAGTACTACATCCTCAAGCGGGCTGAGCTCATCCAATTGCTCACCCTTCCCGAGCTTCCCGCCTCCTACCGTATTGAGAAGATGACCATCCACGAGCTCCGTGATGAAGCCAAGAAGCGGAACCTCCGTGGCTTCTGGGGTCTCCGTCGTGAGCGCTTGGTCGGCCTACTGTTTCCTGAAGTCCAAGACACTACCACGAAGCAGAATGAGGAGGATGAGCGCGAGACTCAGGAACATCATGATCCAGAGGAGCATGACCCCAAAGAGGTAGGGGTACAGAAGGTTTAGGATGCGCTGGAGTAGAGGCCTCAAGACAAGTTCCTCAAGGGGTTCCTGCACTGCCGGGGACTGGAACTGCTCCAGTACATCTTTTAACAGAGGGTCAAGCAGCTTCCTCATGAAATTTGTCTGTGCGTGATAATAAACTACGATGAAGTTCTCGCAGCAGAAACTCCTTCGTCTGGGTGCCATCCTTGTTGGAATCGTAGTCGTCTACGGACTTTTCACGTCGTATGCCAATGGCAAGGGTGTCGTCCTTGACGGCATGCAGACACTGTCGCCCATGGAGCTGGGTGGCGAGGGTGCGACTGCCCCGATGGCGGATGGCGGCCCGTATGTCCCCGCCGCCGAGACGGGTAGCCTGGGTGGCAATGCGGTTCAGGTGAGTGGCATGCAGGGTGCCACGCCGTCGGGTCAGCAGACGTACACCCAGCGCACGCTCGCGTCTGACGAGCTCCTTCCCAAGGGTGAGATTGGCGCCTCGTGGGCGGCCGTCAACCCGACTGGCGTCAATGACCTCCAGGGTCAGAACTTTTTGCAGTCGAGCTACCACACCAACGTGTCCATCATCGGCGTGGCGCAGACGAACCGGAACCCGACCTACGACATCCGCTCGGAGGTGCCCAACTCGCAGTCCAAGGTGGGTCCGTTCCTCAACTCAACCATCGACCCGGATCCCTTCCGTGCGGCGCGCGCCCTGGATGGCCTGTGCGCTTAAACTCCCACCACTACACAATGCTACCCGTTGCCATTGGCGTGACGGCAGCGGCAGTTGCCCTGTCCTACTTTACGAACCCTAAGAACACCGTCGCAATGGAGGGCGCGAACGGCAAAACATACGAGATGCAGAATCTCCCCCACAAGGAGGAGGCTCTGAAGCTGATGGTTACCATCCACACGAACGTAGAGAAGCTGCGGACGTACTACTCAGACCCTCTTGTCGCCGCCGACCCACCCGTCGGACGCTTTCTGGCCAACTACAATCCCGACGTCTTTGTGGAGAATGATATGCAGTCCCCTGACACCTCGTACTCCGAGAACAAGGGACAGAAGATTGTCGTGTGTCTGCGCGACAAGACGAAGCCTCCTGAGTATCCCCTGGTGGATGAGAACACAGTCATGTTCGTGGTTCTGCACGAGATGAGCCACCTGATGACCGAGACGATTGGTCACACGCCCGAGTTCTGGGCTAACTTCAAGCGCGTGCTTCACGATGGAGTGAAGTTGGGCATCTACAAGCCCGTAAATTACGCGCACTCTCCGACACCCTATTGCGGTATGAAGATTACCGACAGTCCAATTTAACACACTAAAAACCTACTTCAATCATAATGAAGACACTTCCCATTGCAGGAGCGGGATCCGTGTCGTTCTTTGAGGACGACACCCTGGACATTGTGCGACAGCACATCGCTCTTGCTGTGAATTCGTATCCACCTCGGTTGTATGTGGAGGCACACGTGTCCCTGCCCGCCGACTATTACGCAGACCCTCGTCATTGGGAAGCCCTGTTTCTCCGCGTGTCCATGAATGGATCCCGGGTGGACAAGGATATGTTCAAGACCTATATTGAGCAGGTGCGTGGACTGGCTGCAGTGATTGAGCCCGTTGCGACGCGAGAGGATTGGATGGCTCGGCCTGCGGCGCTGGAACCACTCTTTGCCCCGGGCGCCGTGTTCTTGGAGTGGCGCACCTTTGGCGTGCCCGACGAACGTTGTGTGGTGCTGCCTGTACCTCCAAAGGACATGAACATTCCCGCGACTCGTATTCCCGTGCTGAACGGACAGAGTCTGTACGAGACCCTGTATCCCGAGAGCCGAGAAATCACCGAGTTCCGTGTCACACCTGTTCCTGCGGACGTCTCCCAGTTGGTTCAGCGCGTCTACTTTCCTCTGCTTCAGCCCGATACGCCGCAACGCCTGTCGGAGTCCGAGCTGCAGTCCCTGCGCACCACGACGGAACAGCTGAAGGCCTTGCTTGAACTGGAAACGCCTCAACCGAATCATGTATCCGTTCTCCGTGCCAAGTGGTTCGTGCCTCTTGTGGAGACTGAGTTTTCCGCACCTCGGGCTCGCTTTGAAGAAATGTTCTATGGATTGACGGTCTCCAAGAAGACCCCGTATGTTGGGTACTTTACGTCCAGACAGGAACTGACGCGCCACAAGTTCTTTGTGACCGATGAAAAAACCAAGACACCCTACTTGGACACGGGATTGTGGAAGTCGTGGGCATCCAACACGCAGCCCCAGCGCAAGTTGCCGACACTCCTGCTGTATCGGGGTACGGCACGGACATCGTTTGACCGCATCGCCATCACGAACAAGGACGTGACCTTCACTGCGTGGCGCACCAAGGAATCCAAGGAGAAGACAGAGGACATCAAAGAGGGGTTCGTCAACTGGTTCAAGTCTCTGGATGCCGTGACGCCGTTTGTGGAGACGAAGGATTTGGACTTGAGCCGTTGGGAACTGCAGGATCTGTCCATCCTCGCGTCCTTCGCCAAGGAGATTGCCCAGTTTGATATGCTGCGATTCCCCTGCCTCCGCTCCGTCTTTTCCACGCAAGACGATGCCTTTCGCCTGATGAGGGCTGAGCACCTGTCTGCGGACATGACGCCGCAGGAGTTGCGGGCATACCAAGTGCTGTACGAGACAGAAGATGCCAATGCGAGCACGCTGGTCGCAGAGTTGGGCATGACGCAGCCCGAAGCCGATGCCTTGGTGCAGAAGTTCATGACTCTCGGAGAAGAGTTTGACTTGGAGCGGGTTCTGCGTGGATACCCTACGTTCAAGTACCGCAGCAAGGAGGTGATTGTGTCGTCCGTGACCAATGTGGACCGCATCCTGCAATACGCCAGCTTGTTGCGCCACATTCTGACCTCCGACGATGCGGCTGTGAATGCAGTGTGTCCTCGTCGTCTCCAAGTCGTGGAGGCGGCCTCGGCTCCAGCCGCTGTGGTGACAATCCAAGAAGGAGATTTCCAAGTAGACGATGACCTGGCTGCCCTACTGGGACTGGAGGAGGAGGCGCCTGCACCCAGCAATGCCGCACCCGCTGTCGCTCCACTCCCCGCGCCGAGCAAGCAACTCAAGAAACTGGAATCAGCAGAGGGCACCACCTACAACTACTTCAACCGCCGCCTCCGCAAGTTCAATCCCGTTATGTTTGATGAGAAGTATCCGTCCAACTGCGAGAAGACCAAGCAAGTAGTGGTCTTGACTGCGGATGACGAAGCCAAGCTTCCAGCCGACTACTCGGCACGCGCATGGACAACGCTGGAACTGAAAGACCCTGATGGAGTGGCCATTTGCCCGCAATACTGGTGCGTGATTGATGAGATTCCTCTGCGTGCGGACCAGCTGGTGGAGGATGCGTGTCCCGTCTGTGGTGGCAAGGTCATTACCAAGAAGTCAGACCGCACGCCCGAGTTCAGTGTCATCAAGCGCAATCAGGACAATGTGTTCCCCGCCTACAAGGAAGGACAGCCCTGCTGCTACAAGGAACGCCGAGCAACGGACGTGATGACAAAGGATGAAACCAAGGATGATACGTACATTCTGGCCACAGGCAACCTGCCCGACCGCCGTCTGGGGTACCTGCCCGATGACCTCGCGCGCTCTCTTCGCATCAAGACATCCTACCCTACCAGCGTGCCCAAGAAGCGTGTTGAGGCTGGAAACGGCGATTTCTTCCGCATTGGTCTGGGCAGGGCGTCCGTCACACTCAAGAAATTCCTGAAGGACGAGACTGCAATTCCCCCGCCCGACAAGGCACGGGACGCCGTGATGCTCTGTTCCTTCTTTCGCACGTGGACGGACTTGGGAGAAGGAGAGACGCAGACGGATCGTATCGTGTCTGGAATCGCCGCCGCCTACGCAAAAGGGTCGTTGCCTGCACTCGACGAGCTGGAGTACGTGACGGCTGTTATCAAGTGCAGAGTCATTCGGGTGTCGACCAAAACAAACACGGTTTCGTGCGGATACTGGTCCGACACGCTCGGTGCCCAGTCACGAACCATTGTGATGATTGACGGCGACATTCTTGCCCATGCCACGCGTCGTGGAGTCAAGGTGGGGGATAAGTTTGACTACAAGGCCGACATTCAGAAGGCACCCTTTGCAAAGGAGACGTTGGCAACCTTGTCCGCGCTCCACTCTCAAGCATGTGCATCCAACACACCCGATTTGCAGTCCGCCTTGACGGAATTGCGCCTGAAGTCCAAGCCGAATCCGCAGTTGATTCACGACCCCTTCGGACGTACGCAAGCTGTGTTTGTTCCTGGCGTGGTTGTCTTGCCCATTCAGCCCGTGACGCAGCCTCCGTTGCCGGGTATTCCCGTTCGCAGTGGATACGCAGACATCAAGATAGAGGAGTTGCCGACCCAAGCCGACTTGCGCGCCTTCTTGGATGCGACGCAGCATCCCGGGTTCAAGTGGGTGGAAGATTTGGTGGACGCCGACGGCCGACCCACCGAATCGCTGTTGGCATCTGGATTCCGTGCGCCGTTCAAGCCCGGTGCGCCCGTGCTCGGCAAGGCAGCCAAGGAAGTGGTGGGCACCATTCGGACGACCAATGAAGACCAACTGGTCAATGGACAGCCCAACGCAGAGGATGCCAAGACCTTCCGTGAAATCTCCTACGCAGCTGAGGTCTTTGACTTTCTGCTGTTCTCGCTGTCCAAGGACGTGCAGGTTGCGGACTACAATCCCCTGCGCAACAGTATTCTGCGTCGGGATGCCAATCTGTACAAGCGGCTGGAGACATGGATGACCAAGAAATCGTATTGGGAAGTCGCGGAGAATCCCCGTGACTTTGTGAACAAGGTGCGCACTCCCTGTGGGCAGTTCAGACAAAAGGACGCGTGCAATGCGTCGTCCTTGTGTGGATATACCTCGGGGTCGTGTCGTATTAAGGTGAATGAGTCTCCTGACAAGAAACCAGCCGTCCTTCGCAGGATGGTCAAGACTCTGATGGAGAATGACAAGCAGCGTGCCTTAGTCTTGGACGAACGCATGTCGCCGTTTTTTAGCACCGTGCTGTATATGGAAATGCCGCATGAGTGGATAACCACGAGCGTCTAGCGGCGACGGTGGCGACGAGTGCGACGACGGCCACCCTCGAGCGGGAGATCGGTGAGATGCGGGTTCTTCCTACTCTTGCGGTGGTTCCGCAGCAGACCGCGAAGTGTCGCTTCCTGGTGATAGTCCTCCACGTTTGCACGCGTTCCTCTGGAGACCTGATTGAGATAGCGCTGGGGATTCCTGCGAGGCCTCTTGACTGTCCGAGGCTTGTAGTCCCAATCTATCTTTCCAGTGTCTTTAGGGGGCATCTGTCTTGTGTATACACAATAAAAATCACCTGGGGTTCCAGGGTATTTTTATTGTAATTGGGTTCAGGAGTCTACCGCGCGTCTAACGACGGCGAGTGGAACGGTGCTTGCGGTGGCGACGGCGCGTGCCACCCGTTCCCTTCTTAGCCGCCGCCCGCGCCGCCCGCGCCGCCAGTCTCTCCGCCTTCTCCTGTTTGGTGATATCAGGATAGTGGTGCAACGTTCCCGGATGGGCGTCGAGCCCAAGTGCCTGGCGAGAGCCGCGCGTGTGCATGTACGAGTACTGCGACCGAGGGCGCGGCGTCTTCGGCGTGCGGCGAAGGTCGTTGATTCC
>SXGQ01063769.1_pt1 | contig 23801 bp, 24 predicted proteins | sample 3178371 | NCBI WGS metagenome assembly SXGQ01 (sample SAMN11356859, study PRJNA531348) | freshwater metagenome | isolation source: freshwater sample F1-20 | place: China: Fuxian Lake, Yuxi | collected 2017-12-25 | reverse complement strand
GTTCCTTGTAATAAAGCCTGTCCGTTTAATTCTAATAATCTTAACTTCTTAGTTAATCTATCTTGCTCTGCTTTGATTTCTATGTTTGTAATATCATTCTCAGCTGCTTCTCTTAATGCTTTTCTTACTTCTTCTTTCTTAGTTTCAGATAATAAAATAAATTGTTTATCTTCCTCTAAATCTGCTAAGTCTTTTGCTAACTTATCTTGTCTTTGTTGCGTTAACTTTTGTGTTTCATCATCTATTGCAGCTGTAAGTATTTCCTTTATCTTTTGTTCGAAATCTTTTCTAGCTTTAATATTATCTTCATCAATCTTCTTTTGTTTATCTACAAATCCTGCTTTTTGATTGATATATTCTGCCTCTGCATTTATCTTTTCTGTTTGTAGTGCTTTATATTCAACACTATCTGTTTTGTATAATGCCTGTTTAGCTTCAATATCTTTTATTGCTGCATTGTATGATAACTCTGCAAACTTCTTTTCAACATCTAACTTCTCTTGTTCTGTTTGTGCAAGTGCTAATGCTTCCTCTTTTAACTTCTTTAACTTTGCTTCATCTAATTTATCTTCAGCTTCTAAAAGTTTAATCTTTTCATCTAATGCTTTCTTTGCATCTTCTGTTTGTTGTTTAAGATTTTCTTTTTGTGTTTTTGTAAGTTTCTTAGTTCCTTCTTCAAATCTACCGAATGCTGCAACACCTGCATCCATTGCATTAGGTATTGCATCTTTAATTTGATTATATCCTTCTTTTAATGAATCAAAATCTAAAGTAAAAATACCTTTTAATATTTTACCTGCACCAACCCCAACATCTTTGATTAACTTAAATAATCCAACTAATACAGAATAAAATATACCAATACCTTTTGTAATGTATGGTAATGCTTGAGTTGCTAATTCTACAAATGAATCTATTAGTGGTGATAATGCTTCAAAGATACCACCAAGGATTTTTTCCAATCCAATCATTAGTGGCTCTAATTTCTTTGTTGCACCTTCTACATTACTAAATGCTCCAACTAATCCAGCAACCGCAGAAACTAATAAACCAATACCAATTGCTTTGAATGCTGCACCAAATGATTGTGTTGCAACTTTTGCTTTATTTATTGCACCACCTAATGCACCCAAAGGCCCTCCTGCACTTTCAAGGGTATCAACCCAATCGGAAGATGCACCTTTTGCTCCTTTAATTTTATCTTCTAAATCATCTATTTGATTAAAGAGTTTCTTAAACTCAGGACTACCTGCAGCAGTTTCCTTCAATTGCTTTTTTAATTCTTTTAATTGAGCAATTGACCCCTCTAAATTGGAATTGACTTCTATATCAATTTCTACTTTTTCTGCCATGGATTATTCTTTTTATTAATTTCCAAGTTCCTTTCCATGTTGAAGGTAATTCATATGCACCTTTTGCAATATCAATTCTTTTTGTTTCTCCGTAGTAATCACCTAACGATAGAAGGTCAACAATATTCTTTATCATTGTTTTTTGTATTTAACAAACCGAATGTAATAAATAACGGATACTATGGTAGTTGTATCCAATAATCACTTCCGAATTTTGGTTCTAAGTAAATTATGCCTGTTTCTGAATTAGTTTTATCTGTAATTTCGTAGATTTCTTCGTTAGGTCTATCACCCATACCTGATATATGATATACACCCATACCCCATCTATAAATCATAGAATATTTACCTTTATCTCCAATGTGCATATCCGCATTATGAAAAAATGTCATGTGATTATCCTCACCAATAGATTTATCTAAAAATTCTATTCGGTTAATGTATTCTTTTGAATAGCAGTTTCCATTATTAATTGAGTCAGATAGACCTTCGTATTTGTTATGAGAAAAGAAGTAATGTTTTTGACAACGATACACTTCTTTATTTGGTTGTTCAGTTCTGTATTCTCTTTGCAATTCTAATGCCCATGGCGTCATCAAATCATCATCATCTAAACGATATATCCAATCACCACTACATTGCTTAAATCCCCACTCTAATTTCTTACCAACAGAGCTAAATCTTTTATTGAGGTTTATTATTTTTACTTCAGGGTGATTTATTCTATACTCAACAACAGGCGAGTCGTTAATAATAAGCATTTCTTTTTTACCATCATATTCCTGATTTATAAACGAATAGATTGCTTCTTCTAAAAGTTGATGCCTTTGATATGTAAGTGTTAAAATTGAAATCATTTGTATTTTTTATAATTTTCAATGTCTATTTGTTGTCTTCCAAAAAACTCTGGCAATATAGAAGTTCTGCTTATTTGTTCGTATTTTAATGGTAAGCCTGATATTTTATATGCATCTATGTGTTTTAGTAACCAATCATCACCACATGCAATCAATAAATCATCAGGTATATTTACCCACTTATCTTTTTTTATAAAGAATAAACATCCCCATCCCCAATCTCTACCTTTCATTTTTTCTATAATAGGGTTAAATTCGGTTCTCCATTTATCATAGTTTGCCACATTCATTCCTATTATACCTAAATCCATATGTGGTTTTATCCAATTCAATATTTGTGTATCAAAAACTAAATCATCATTTAGGATACAAAGGTTTTCGTATTTAGCTAAACGCACTCCTTTATTCCATGCAGGGTTAACATATGTGTTAATTCCTTCTTTAATGTGACATATCTTTGCGTTATTGAGTTCTTTTACTTCTGTTGAGTTATCTATCAAAATTATCTCACCAACCTCAGGATGCTCCTCTAATTGAGAAATAGAGGTATGTATGTATTTAGATTTCCAAAGCGTAGGTATGATTACTGAAAACATTTTATCTTTTCTCTTATGTGATTTAATATCCATGTAGATACAGAATATTTTTCATTCTGGTCTAACTCTGGCAATAACCATTCTCCTTTCATATCTTTACTATGCAACCACATATGAGAAAGATTAGGATACTTTTCACAAACCATTTTATAAAAAGTAAGTGCAGTTTTTGCATCTGTTTTATAAAATCCCCATTCGTAATCTTTTACATTTGGTAATGCTTGCCATAATTCACACATCTCACCACCATGGTGACATCTATCCCAAAAAGAACTTGCTGAAACAAAATCTTCGTATAAGTAAAGTAGAGTTAAAGCATAATTCCATTCTGTTTTCCAACCATCCAATCTTTTATTTATTGTTTCGTTTGTAAGAGATTGCCAACTCCAATCATCACCTATATAAACTACATGCTCTGCATTTACAAACTTATCATTCCATAATAATTCTTTGATAAAAACGGATTTTTCTTGCCAATTTTGCCAACAATCGTTGCGTGGGAAGGTATTTATGTGCTCAAAACCCTCAATTTCTTTGATTTTTCCAGGCACACACATATCATCTGTTACTTTATTGTAAAAAGAAGTATGCGGGTCATAACTTCTGCAAATAAGATTTGGTGTAAAGCTCATAGGTTTTATACACAAATCATCAGTATCTACATAACTACCACCATATTGATATAATAAAACTAAACGCATTAAATCTGATAACTCACGAGGGTGAGCATATTTGTATTTTTCTATTCTTTCAGCTGTTAATGGTAATCCTTCAAAAATAGTTTCATCCCATTTCATTACATTGATATAATACTTCGGGTCAAAATCATCTTTTGTAAGTGTATTACTCACCAAACAAATAAAATGCATTTCGTTAAATACTCTTGTAGAATAGATTGAGTCTTTTAGGATTTGTAATCTGCTTTCTGATATCGGCCCATCCCAGTAGAACCATATTGGTTTTAGAGTAAACATGATTTCTGTGCTGTTTTTTGTATCCATTCCCAATATTTTTTACTTGCTGTTCCTTCTTTTATCTCTAATGGTTTTTCATATGGTAATTCATACATAAATTTTGGTTTGTAAAATAAACCACCATCCGCATTAGTTACACCTGCATTATGCATTATGTTTAATCTGTGATAGTCCTCTTCAGAAGAAGTTCCCCAACTAAAATCAAATTCAGGTGCACAAATTGTTTTATAACCTAATCTCCATGCTCCCCACAATACAGCCCACATATCTGCACACCATATTTGTAATTCGTGATAATCTGGGTTAGTAACCTTTATACTATTATTTAATTCTGTGATTTGTTTAAACAATTGTTCACAATCTTTTTCTACTATATCCCAATATGCTGCATCTATATTCTTCATAAGATATTGTGCTCCTATTGCATTTAATTCATTTTCTTTTATTAACTCTTCAGGTAAATCCGTTATTGCACACATCTTGTCAATAATGTTTTGTCCTTTACTTAAAATGTAAGAGTGTGCAATATACCAACGAGTATCACTACCATACCAATTATCATCCACTATCATTTGTTTAGATATCCATTCTGAAATAGGTTTAGTGAATATGATATCAGAGTCGTAATAAAATATAGCTTCGTTTTGTAATTCAGGGTAAGCAGTAAAATGTTGCTTTAAGATATTAGGTCTGATTGAACTAATATAATGTTTTGTTTCTCTTGTATCATCATAGAAAAAGAAACGAACATAGTTGTAATGATTACGCAACTTATCCCATTCTTCAGGGATAACACCATTCTGTTTCCAACATACAATATCTATGAAATTTGGATTTACACCCATTTCCATAAAATTGTTAATCATTGTTTCTACTTGCCAAACATAATATGTTGTTGCCGGTTGTGCACAGATAAATCTTAATTGTTTATCTTGATAGATTTGTATGCCATTCATTTGCCATTCATTTATTATTTAACAATGGCAAGTGATTTTGTTTAACATCCTACACCACATTCTGCAGTTGAGGTACAAGATACACCACATATTACTTCAGTTAATATACCTGAATTTGCTACATAACTTCCTACTTGTATACAATGTGTTCTTTTTGCACCAGCTGCTAAGTTTGGTGATTGTGAAGTTCCATTACAATTTGTTACCGTATAGTTTCCTGTTGTTCCACCCTCATTATAGACCGTAATACATTCACAAGTAGGTGCTTCAGTTGTAGTCGGTGCTATTGTAGTCGTAGTTGTAGTTGGCGCATCGGTTGTAGTGGTTGGTGCCAATGTTGTTGTTGGTGCCAATGTTGTTGTCGTAGGTGCCAATGTTGTTGTCGTAGGACTCAATGTTGTTGTAGTAGGACTGAGTGTTGTCGTTGTTGGAGCCAAAGTAGTTGTTGTTGTTGGGCCACAATATCCACAATCAGCTGATACATTACAAAGTATACCACATTGAACATCAGTTAATAAACCTGAATTAATTTGTGGTGCAGTTCCACCTTTAAGGCAGTGTGACCTACTTGCTCCAGGTAATAGATTAGGAGAAATTACACTTCCATCACAATTTGTTACCGTATAGTTTCCTGTTGTTTCACCCTCATTAAAAATTGACCAACATTCACATGGTAATGTGGTTGTTGTAGTAGTTGGTGCGATAGTAGTCGTAGTAGGACTTAGTGTAGTCGTAGTAGGAGCCAATGTAGTAGTCGTAGGACTCAAAGTAGTCGTAGTAGGACTTAGTGTTGTAGTAGTTGGTGCCAAAGTTGTAGTAGTTGGTGCCAATGTAGTCGTAGTAGGACTTAGTGTCGTTGTTGGAGCCAAAGTAGTCGTTGGACTAAGTGTAGTTGTTGGAGCCAAAGTAGTCGTTGGACTAAGTGTAGTTGTTGGAGCCAAAGTTGTTGTAGGACTTAAAGTAGTTGTAGTCGGTGCTAATGTAGTAGTCGTAGGAGGACATGTACAAGCAGTATTATTATAACTTATCTGTGAAATACTTGCACCAACAGCAAATAATGAGCCATACTGAATACAATCATTGATAACTTGTGGGCCTATACCAAAGGTAATGTAAATAGTATTTCCGCAACAATCAACATATCTTATATCTCCTGCACTATCTACTTCAAATGTTACTGATGTTACACATGGAGGGAATGTTGTCGTAGTCGTTGGTGCCAATGTTGTCGTAGTCGTTGGACTTAGTGTCGTTGTAGTAGGAGCTAGTGTCGTTGTCGTAGGACTTAGCGTAGTTGTAGTTGGTGCAACAGTCGTAGTTGTAGGACTTAAAGTAGTTGTAGTCGGTGCAACAGTCGTAGTTGTAGGAGGACATGTACAAGCAGTATTTCCATAAACAATATTGGAAATAGATGCTCCGGTTTGGAACACCGAACCATATTGTATACAATCGTTTATTACCTGTGGCCCTACACCATAATTTATATAAATTGTATTACCACAGCAATCTACATATCTTACTTCACCTGCAGTCTCTACATCAAATGTTACTGATGTTACACATGGTGGGAATGTAGTAGTTGTAGGTGATAATGTTGTCGTTGGCGATAATGTTGTCGTTGGCGATAATGTTGTAGTAGTAGGACTTAGTGTAGTCGTTGTAGGAGGACATGTACAAGCTGTATTATTATATGTAATAAACGATATACTTGCTCCAACAGCAAATAATGAGTTATATTGTAAACAATCATTGATAACTTGTGGCCCAATACCAAATTCTACATATATAGTATCTCCACAACAATTTACATATCTTACATCACCAGCTGAATCAACTTCAAATGAAACCGAAGTTACACATGGTGGGAATGTTGTAGTTGTAGTAGGAGCTATAGTCGTAGTTGTAGTAGGAGCATCTGTTGTTGTAGTTGGTGCCAATGTAGTAGTCGTTGGACTAAGTGTAGTCGTTGGACTAAGTGTAGTCGTAGTAGGACTTAGTGTCGTTGTTGTAGGAGCCAATGTTGTTGTAGGAGTTACAGTCGTTGTTGTTGTTGTTGGAGGACAGATATTCTCTACCACTTCATTCAAAAAACAACCTGGTGATAAATTTACTAATTTTATACAACATGCAGTATCAGGCATTGATACAAATGCAGTTGACCCAACTTCTGGCAAACTAACAGAACTACCACCAATAGTAATTGTATAATTAACACAATCGTTTGAATAGTATACATCATATAGAGGGCCAGAATTAGCCGCTTTGGATGTTAATGTTATTAGTCTGTTTGCCATAGTTTTCTTTTATTTCTTTAAGGACAATTATATTGGGTTTCTAATACATTCTGACTTGGACAAAATATGAAACATCCAGTTAGATATACACCAAATGGAATACCATCAGAAGATGGTGTATAATTTCCTTGCATAAATTCTAAACTAGTTTTATCTACAAAAGCACCAAAACCATTAAATGGATGTGTTAAACTTGAATTTAACCATACTTCAGCTCCAAAATAGTTAAAGTTTGCATAAGTAAGATTAAAGAAAGCAGCTGCTTGATTTCTTACATAAAAAGATGAACTTTCTTGGTTATAGTATAAATCACCAGAACTACTTCCACTACCAGCACAAGGGTCTTGTGGTATAAATACACCTCCTATATTATTATTAGATTTGCGTAAAATTGGTTGTGTAGTTACTTTATCCAATCTTTGTACAGATATATTTGATAATGTATTGTATGTATCAGGCTGATATCTAATAATTTCTCTATTACCATCAAAATCACCTATATAAAATCTTCTAGCAGATATATTATCTTGATATCTTGTAGTATAATCAGTATTAAATGCAGGAACTGTTCCCCAACCTTTTTGCATTATACTTTGTGATACAGGTGTTATACCAATAGTTTTTGCAATACTTCCTGATGAATATAGATAAGGTTTAGCTAAATTATAAGAACTAAATCCATTACTTCCACTCATATTATATAATACTAAATCTCTATTAACCGATAATCCAATTTCTACCTTTCTATCTACTGCATTCCATAATGATGCACTCCAAAATCCTGGATAAGTCCAGCTACCTTCTCCTTTAACAGCACCACCATTTCCTAAATAAGATGCTGACAATGCAGGTAATCCATTATCGTAAGTATCGGTTATTCTAACATCAAAATAATTGTTAGCTCCAATTGCTTCTCTAATATTCACAGATGCTGATTGTATTGTTGTATAAAATAAAAATGGAACACTACCAGAAACACTTGCGGTTGCACTAAATGATATATTTGAATTAGCTGGTAATGTTTGTGTAGTACCTATATTAGTTCCACTACCTGATAGATTAGGTAGTAAGAAATTATTAATTGTGAATGGTTTATCTAATGAAGATGATATTTGAAATGTAAATAATTGAGTATCTACAACAGATGAACTAAAATTAAATCCACAGTCCTTTTCAGGCAATAGATTTGTAATTACATCTTCTAATATTGGCCCTAATAACTGAATTTTACATTCACCATTCTTTAAGTTATAATCATTGATTGCACGAAGGTGATAATAGTTTCCTCTCCATTCTACTATATCATTCAATTCCATATTGAAATAATCTGCAAGAGGTATGATACCTTCACAATTAAATAATCTCGTATATGGATTGTAAAGTAATGATATATATTTTTCCCAATATTGTGTGTATAAAGATTCATTTGGAGAAGTTCCGTATGCCGCTCCTTCATTATTAAAAAGTAATGATAAGCTACCTGTTGTAGGGAAACTACCTGTTACTACATTGTAATTATCAAAATAAGGAAAACTATTTTGTGCATATGAAATACCTGATTGTGTTAAACTACCACTTTGTATATAATATGTCTCACATTCCAACATACCATTGTAAAATAATAAACGAGGTAATACTCTTACCGGTGCGTATTGTTCATTATTGATATAAGTTGGTATGTATATTGGTATATTCTGACTCATAATATTTTACTTTAACATGCTGTTCCTTGTGTTACCGGGCCACTATGAGAACCTTGTCTACCACATCCTAAATTAAATACAGCAAATGCAGCAATGAATTGTGATTGTGCCATTCCATCACAATCAACCCAATTCATAGTTTGATTTGCAGGTATTGGTATGTTTGTATAATTAAAACAATTATAAGTTGGTGTAATACCACTAACCGAACCTGATTGTCCTGTTCCTGCTATTCTAATTAAAGGAGAACTAGCAAATGTTGTTTTAACATTAATCTCACCTTGTGAAAAGAAATTTGTTGTATCTATAAAATATGATTTTCCAAATTCTCTGTTTGCACCTTTACTAAATTGTTGAGATATATAATCTGTATCTAACGTATCTCCAAAGTTTAATTTATTTACTGCAAGATTGTTTGCAGGAATTGCTTCTATTTTTTTATCTAAATTAATAAATTTATTAAAATCTTTTATTTCACCTTTAGTATACCAATCATTAAATGTTTCAATTACAAATTCATTTAAACGAGTTTTATTAGGATAAATTACAAGATTGAATTTCTTTTGTAATCCAATAATGAAATCAATTTGTTTAATACCTGTTGTTCCAAATGGCATATTAGAAGGTATATCCATAATTCTACCATCAGCCGCATTTTTAACCTCTGTAATTTCTAAATAAGATTTAGTTGTACTTTGTGGGTCAATTGTTACTACCGGTAAAGGTGGAGTTGCTGAATTTGGTGATTGTCTTATTTGAAAATAATAACTACCTGTTGGTATATCATCTAATACAAACTCCGTTGCTAATTCATAGTTTTGATTTATGCCACCATTTCTACTTTGTTGTAGTTGGTCAAAATAAAATATATAAGATTGTATTGCACGAGTTGAATGAGGTGTTAAACTACCGGTCTCTACCATCCTGATTTGCCATGTTCCATTTGCAGAAAGTGTACCTGGCATATTATTTACCGAGCAACTTACATTTATGTTTAGATTTAATACACCCGATAAGTTTGTTCGTTTCTCTACTTTATATGCAGCATTTGTATAAAAGTTTTGTGGGTCAGAAAATTTATTAAACCAAGGTAAAGTCACAAAACTGCCAGCTGGTAAAATAACATCTGTCATACCACTACCACTAATTGCACCAACTTTTATTTTACCATATCCTTCTAAATCAATACCTGTAAATTCAGGATACTTTAATGAGTTGTTACACACCATATAGACATCATCTAAGAATGGTTGATTCATAAATGATGATGAGTATGTATATCCTGCTTCCGTAAAGATTGCATCTAATACTGGCTTAACTCTGATTGCAGGTTTAAAGTTTTGAACTGATAATGCACCATTGACATCATCCATTGCAAATAATTCATATTGACCTGATGTAAACTGATATCCACTTCCATAATCTGCTAAAGGATAAACGATATCACCATTGAAAAGATTACCACCCCAACTTGCTGAAATATTAGTGTAAGATGCGGTGTGATTATACTGAGATAAAGAACTTAAATCAGTTAAAAAGTTTCTATTAATTTCTCTTGCGAATGATGAAAGAGAACCAAATATTGTTATTTCATATGAATCAATAAATTTATTTGCAATTACATTTACCTTATTTAATTGTAAATAACCATTAGATATATACAGAGAGTCAAAATCAAAGTATGCTGGAACTTTTTGATTTGTTGCAAATAGGAATGGATTAGTTATTGATATATCATAACAATTCTCAAAGAATGCGTTATTCTTCTTTGTGCCAGGGACTGTAATCTGACGAGTAAAGTCAGCAGGTAAAACACCTATATCAAATAGTCCTGTTACATTATCGGAAACAAATATTTCCTCATCAGCAAACAGGTCTAATTGTATGCCGTTAGCAATTAACTTAAATGCAAATCCTTGTGTAGAAGTTACTCCCATTAGATAATCAATTTATAGCTCTGTCCCCAATTAAAGTCAAATCCATATTGTATCACTTTATCATTAACACCCGTCTTAAATGTTATTGATTGAGTATTAATAGTGATAGGTCTTAAATCATTAGTTGCTTCATCATAAATCCAATAGATTTCATCTGAAACTAATAATTGTTTAAATATTTCGTTATATACTTCATCAACCCAGTTTGTTTGAACTGATATTGTTTGTTTGGAGTCTGCTATATAATTGAGAACGGAACTATCGTAATTATTATATTGTAGTGTAGGAGATGACCATGTACCTAATTGTGGCTGATATGTTCTCCTTTCTGTATTAAATGATTGTCTATTAATCATATTAAAATTAAACCAATCAAATTGACCATATCTGTTTTTCCATTTAATACGAATGTTAGGATATTTTTGATTACAAACTATATCAAATTTAATTGATTGTCCTAAATCCGTGCTTCCTGTTTGTGCCTGTATAGTATAAGAAGTGAAACTTCCACTCAATGGAAATCCTGCTTGAGAAGGCCCTATTGGATATGTTTGTATTTGTTGCGAAGAAGATACACTTCCACTCAGAGTTATAAATGCAGTTTGAGATGCAGAAGTATATTTTAATCTATTTGGTTGTGAGCCACTATTTGCAGTACCAACATAAACGCCAGTTATACCTTTGTTTTCTGTAAATGCCGATTGAGTTGCAGGGCCATCTGTCATTAAAGGCCAATGTGGTGTTTTAGAACTTATTGGTTGTCCAATTGGTTCTTGAAATATCGCATATCCATCTAATGCTTTATAAACATTTGATTTTAAATGAGAGCCTGTCACATATGAACTACCTGAAAGATGTTGTGTATAGAAATCACACGCAAAATAAACAACATTTGATGTATTAACTTGTGCTAAATCTTGTAGTGTTGAATTAAGTATTCTATTCAAATCAAATATACCATAGAATGAAGTATTTGGATATTTCACCATTGTATAATCCGAAAGAGAGCCTGAAGCAGATAAACTTCCTGTCCAATAGTATAAATCAGCAATATACTGAAATGATGCAGATGCTACAATACCAGTATTTTCAAAAACAGAAAATATAATTGGTGATTGTGCTAACGAACAAGTAGCCGGTGTTTGATTAATGGATAAGGACATTCGTTTTTGTGTTTTCTATTTAACCAACTCAAAACGATTTGTAATTGATACTATGCTTTTCTTACCGATTCTTTTAAATCTAATGCTATTTGTTTACCTAATGCGTTTGCGTATTGCTTTATCATTTGTTTAACAGATGGGTCTTTATATGCCTTTTCAGCATAATCAAAATTAGCTGGATATCTTTTACGAATTTTTGCAGTTGTTCCACTACCTTTGCCGTATGGTTTATTCCAATATTTACCATAAGTAGCACCAGGAGGTGCGAAATAAAACGTAATATTTGCTGCACCATTCTTTCCAAATTTAACCATTCTATCTGGTGTATTATATGAACGGATAGTATTACGAAGATTGCCTGTCTTACGAGGTGCAAGTTTAGACCCCACATTTCGTATGGCCTTTGCAACATTCTTTAATGGTAATTGTATTTTAGATATCGCCATTAGCAAACAGGATTAGGATAGGAGCCTGATGGAAGTAAATTATACAAACATCTAGGTCTATTATTGTGTGTTACAAGTGTAAATGTTGCAACATGTCCTGCTAATCCGTTATTAAATCTTTCTACAAATGGCTCACATACGATATCACCATCTATATCAAATGCTGCAACTGAATATGCTGTAAATGACGTTAAATCATTTATAATTGCTAAAGAGTTTGCAAGAATATCAACATAATCATCTACACCAAAAAAAGGAATTGTTTGTTCGTTTGTAGTTGAATTACTTTCGTTATTTTTATTCTTAATTTTATCAGCAACTACTAATTGTATCTCATGTCTAGTCGTGCTATCTGATATTGTAGTAGAAAGAATGTTTACATTACCCATAGGATACATTGGAAACTCTCTATCATCTACATCCTGAATATCGCCTGTTGTCACTTTTGTAATTTGTGGGTGATTATTCATTATTGTTTGGAAATAATCTAGTGCATTGTAATACAATGTATAGTTTACTCCCTGATTATATTGTAAGTAATTACTCATATTGATTATAATTGAATTCCGCCAAAGTATTGATTTGTTTGGTCTGGGTATATTTGTGTTTGATTACCAACTGACTGTAAGTATTGTGGTAAATCTTGTGAAAATGAAATACAGAAGTTTTGTAATCTTAAAGCCCAATAATCAGCATTTGTTTGTGCTTGTGCTTTTAGATAATCTATTTCAGCTTTACTTGGAGCAACACCTTGTTCAGATTGTTGTTTAACTGCTCCATTAGACTTAAACTGAATAGAACTAAAAGGAATATATTCTACACAGGTATACCATACAAGGCAAGGTTTTACATAATCATCCATTAATTCAAAATATCTGCCAGTAAATGGTGTTCCCACCTCTATTTGTGAAGCAAGATAATCATAAAGGACTGTACCTAATAGATTTTTCAAATACTTTATCTGTGCAGTATAGATAAATGGAAGTAATGCATCAGCATCAATTGCACCCTGTAAAGGTGTTGTTTTAATTATATCGTTTCTTGATATGAATAGTGCTATTGCCATATGTTTTATTTTATAAGTGTTTCGTATTCTAATTCAAAATGTGCAGGCTTAACAAACTTCTCAATAGGTTGGTCAGGTTTTATTTCTTGCACATCTGTTGTTGTTTGGTCTTCTGTTGTAGCTGGATTTTCCATACTATCGTTTACATCTTCTTCTACTTGCTCTACTGATTGACCTGTTTCTTCCGCAGTTTCAGAAAGGATTACTAATGGAGTTAATTGCTCAAAGTATAATTCCATTTCACCACCATATCCACCTTCTCTTAAAATGTAATCTAATGAGTTTAAGATTAAATTTTGGAATGGAGAGATTGTCATTGTTTGTAAGATACTAAATGCTGTTTTCATTTCTTCTGATTGAGAAGAGAATCCATTTGCTTGAGTTCTGATACCAAAAAGGAGTGGTGATGTAATTCTATGTGCTACAAGTATTCTATCCTGTGCATATTCTGCAACATATCTGAACTTCTCATGTAGGTTATCAATATTTACTACATCTATTGTCGGTTTTGTTGTAGGGTCATCGTTGAATGATAACATAAACTTACCGGCGTTATTAGTGCCTGTAAACTTTGCGTATAGCAAATCTTCTATGGTTTGTCTCTCCTCTGGCGCTGGAACTCCGTTGTTCATATTCAACATAACCATCGGCAAAAATCCGTTCTCTATGTTGTTAATATGCAAGTTTGATAATTCTGCTTCAACAATAGCGAATTGCATTGCAGATACCCAATCAGGCAAACTATAATAGTAAAGGTTTGGTGAATAATTCTTTAACCAAAACAATTCCATCTTTTCTGAAGAAGTTCCAAATGCAGGTATTTTCTTTTTATCTCTTATCTTTCTTTGGTCTGTCCAATCTACACAATAATAGTAGTTTTGTATACGAGGATTATCATATATCTTTTCAGCACGAAGTGTTTGCACAGGGACATGATACATCTTTATAATCTTTGTATGTTCATCATTCCAATAGATTTGTAAAGCACCATTACCGAATAATTTCAAATCAAATGCTAATCTTTTAACATCTTCCTGTGGAATTAAACGATTTAGAGTATCATTAAACGCTTCATCTTTGGAATATAAACCTTTACCATAAATCAAATCTGCAATACCTTCTATACATGCAGCATTTGTTGTTGAAGTATTATATGCAACATTAACTGCTGCAAAAAAGTCATCTTGTCCGTAAACACCGAATGGCACCCATCCGTATCTACTTTTAGTATCCTCTGTAATTAATGGTAAGGAATTGTTCCCATTACCAACATTTACTACTGAAAAATTTGTTTGTCCTTTCATAATTTATTTTTTATTTTAGCAAGGGCCAAATGGAGAATTTAGTGTGCACCCTGCTGCATATATTCTTAATGTTCTACCTGCAAAAGTAATGTCTTGGAAACCACTACCTGATATATCAAATGAAGTCACAGGAGATGCAAGAGAGCCAGGTTGTGTTACAATTTGTAAACTACCACTTACTCTTGTTCTATATAAGTTACCAACACCTTGTATTGGGCCTCCAGAATTACAACTTTTTTGTGTTGCTCCTGAAAATAAGTATAATTGTATTGGATTAGATAATGTCCATTGAGTTCCATATGGTGTTGTGCAATTGCTATCACTACTCATAAACAAATTATAATCATGTATTGCAATTTCTGTAATGTTACCATTTGTAGACCCACTTATACATACATCAAATCCTTGTCCACCAATTTGATTTTGGAAAAAGAAACTTGCATCAAATGCACCAGATGCCGCAGTAGTTGTGGTTGTAGGTGCTATTGTTGTAGTAGGAGCGATTGTTGTAGTAGGTGCTAATGTAGTAGTAGGAGCAATAGTTGTCGTAGTTGTAGGTGCTATTGTTGTCGTAGTTGGACTAATAGTAGTCGTTGTTGTAGTAGGACTAGGTGTCTGGTCCCAATATACAAATGTATTAGTACTATCATTGCTTACAAACTCATCTTCAATTGGTATCTGATTTATATATTCAGGCTTACTTATACTTTGTGATACAAATACTTGTAATGAACCATGAAATACAGGGTCTTGATAAGTAAGTGCTACTGCTGAAGAACTTATACCAGGTATTAATGACATTCTATACTCATCTGCAATATTCGCACCTATAAAAGTATTTAGGTTAAGTGATATATTAACTATACTTTCGCATTGGTCATATGACCATTGACTTCCACTATTTAAAATAGAGTATGATTGATTTGTTAGCATATTCTGTAAATCAACTCTTAAAAAGTTGCTTCCAGAAGGTATTTGTGCTGTTCTTATCTTGTAATTGTTAGAGCCAGGTAGAAAATATGTTAGCATTATCTATGTTTTATCTGGTATTTAACAATCATAAACTCTAAAATAGTAAGCAAATAAAAAAACCCCACTCAATTAAGAGTAGGGTTTAGTATTTTTATAATGCTATACTGATTAGCTATTAGTTCCATAAACAACAACTGGATTTGCACCAATTCCTGCGAATGGATTTGAGACTGTAGAGCCGCTTAAGAAAGCTGCTGGTAATTTCTCCTGACCTGTGAAGGTAACAGAATAACCATAAAGGTCACCCATTGCCGCACCTGTTTGGATAGTTCCTGCAGTTACATCTGCACCTTCAACCTCACCAACTAACAAAGCATCTCCGTTCATAGTGTGAACTACGATTTGAGGTCTACCATATGCCATCAACTTTAATTGAGTGGTCATTTCATTGGTCAACTTCTTTAAGTTCAACACTAATTCTTGTGAGAAGAATGTAGTTCCATTCTCTCTAGAAGTGTTCACGGTTTCAGTATATGCACTCGTTCCTTTTAATTGGTAATAGTAAACCGTGCTTCCTGAAGGGAATGCAGTTACTTCACCACTTCCGTTTTTAGTGAAAGACCCGGTAGTGTAGTTTAAGAAGTATACGCCGGATAAACCACCGATACTATCTTTACAAACTTCGTTTCTTCCAGCTGATAAATTACAAGCCATATCTGTTAATTTAGATTGTTAGTTAATGATTAGTATGCTCCGTAATACACGATGTCTTGTCCGATACCGAACTGAACACCTGCTGTGTATCTCATGATGATTCTATAATTTTGAGAGCCATCTAAGTTAGCCATATCCAATACTCTAACTTCGTTGTGGTCTGATAACAAACCTGTACCGAAGAATAAGTTTGATTTTTGAGCTGCTACGATTTTGTCAGAACTCAAACCAGGACACAATACGATTTCAATACCATTGAAGTTGAAAGGTTTTTCACCTACGTTCATTTGGTTGTTCCATCCGTTTGCACCGATTGCACCACCTGCTAATGCTTGTTGGTATGATTTAGCTACATTTGTAGATACATACAACAATACATCTTCCTTACCATAAACGGTATCAGGGATTGTATTTACAACAGAGTTCATCTTGTCTAATACATTCGCTGAAGTGATACTACCAGAGATAACGATACTTCCAGATTTTGCTGCTAATACTGCAGTTGCACCACCTGCTGCAATTGATGCAGAGAATGCTGATTGGAAACCTAGGAATTGTCCGTTAACATTAGTTCCTTGCCAAATAGATTGTTCAGTTGCTTCTGCTACTCTACCACCTACATAAGAGATTAAGAAATCGTTGAAGTTAGCTGGGATTGAATCAAAAGCTGAATAGCCTAATTGTAATGCTTCCCATGAGTCAACGAACTCTTGCTTACATAATTGTAAGTTTACTTGTAATTCTTTTGGTTGAAGAATTCTTTCAGATAATACTACACTACCTGAAGTTACGAAATCGCAAGATGCGTCTTGCACGATACCATCAACAGCTACCTTTTGTAAAATTTCTTTGTATTTTACGTTAGGGTGGATGGTAATCAATTTGTTGTCAAGCGTTCTAGCTGACAAAAGAGCTGCAGCGATATACTGACCTGCGAATTCACCGGCATAGGTGCTAGTGATTTGTGGCTCTGTGAATTTTTGTAATTTTTTCATTGTTACCTTTTTTTTAATATTTTTGTTTATTTATAAAGTTTAGATAAGAATGAAGACTGTGAGTTCATCGATTTCTTACCATATATATTTTTTGATTTGTCTGCAGAGAATTTAGTTTGGGTTTCAACAGGAGCACCATCTAATTTTGCTAACTCCTCTTCTTCTTCAACTTCTTCCTTTACATCTTTTTCCTCTGCATCTTTGTCCACTACTTCCTCTTCCATTTTATACTTAGCCATTTCTTCCATCTTCTTTTCCATCTCTTCAATACGATATGTCATTTCTTCCATTTTCTTTTTCATATCACCCATTGTCATTGGAGTATCTTCACCTTCTTTGATATCAGCAGGAACACCATCACCAACTTGTGGGATATCATTTTCTGCTTCTTCGGTTACTTCAGCCATCATAGAAGAAGGTTTTAATCCTTTACTATCAGATGCTGGAGATTCAATGTCTTTTACTTCGTTTGCTTTCTCATTTACATTTGTTTGAGGAAGGTCTTTAACTTCAGCAGTTTCTGCTTTCATTTCTACATTCTCTCTTTCAACGATTTTACCGCCTTCTGATTTTACTTTAATGTAAACTTCCTCACCTTCCTTACCTTCCAATTTAAGGTCATGGAAACCATCTGGTGCTGGTGATTTAGTTCCATCTTCTGAAACTATTTCTAAAGTTTCACCAACATCAAAAGTTGGGCTTTCAACGATTGTCCCGTCTGCTAATTTTGCATAAGTTAATTCTACTTCATCTTTAGTAAGTAGAGTGATTATCTTATTAAGAACTTGTTTTGCGTTCATAGTTTTTACTTTTATTATATTTAACAATTTGATTTTCTAAAGTATCAATTTTTTTTATCTAACTTGCATTACTGTCGCTATTACAGAAGGTATTGCAGGTATATTTCCACTTGCTGCTTCTGCTAATATCGTCGCATGTCCGTTTATGTTTTGATATGCAATTTCATAGTAATCATTTGCTTGCGCTTCATCTAATATGTTTACAGTCATAATCTGTGCTGTATTATTTGCAAGAACTGCTTTACTTGCACTATCACTAATGTTGTTTCCGTTTTTCTTAAACCATACATAGACAGTATCTGCTCCTGCTGAAGTTTCAAGTTGTGCAGAGAACTGAATGTTATAAACACCTGCGTTTGCTAATGTCAATTGTGTTCCGTTCACTACTGAAACATTATAGAAACTACCTGAATTATTGAATGATAAACTTCCGCTAACACCTGCACTTCCACTTTGAGTTATTGTTGACCAAAACTCTGCTGAAGATACTGATGCTGATATGATTGTGCTATATGATGCTTGCTTCACTTGTCCGGTTGCTGCATCCCATGTTAAGATTGCACTACCTGTTGATACTGGTAATGTGCTACCACTTTGGATATACAAACTACCTGAAAGTGTTGAGCTACCACTTACATTAAGAGTTCCCTCAATAAATGTGTTACTACCACTATCAATTAAGAAACCTGTTTTTCTTGTAGTTGTAGTTCCGGTTCCCACTGCAAATACTGTCTGTGCAGTTAATGCTTTATTTCCATCTACCGCGTTGTATCTACCCGTAAACATTGAACCAACTTTATTATCCGGGTCAGGAAATACACCACTCGCCGTTACAATAAGGTTTGTACCTAATATATTATTTCCATTAAATGCGTTATTAGTTTGAGATAAATCTATTGCTACTTGGTTGGATTGGCCAAACATCACATTATCTGAATAAGAAGATGCAGTTCCTGCATTTCTTGCAGTAATTGTATTAGTACCACCGAAATTACATCTATTCATTGCGAGAGAGCCTGTTCCTGCACCGCCAGTAAAAGAGTTATTAATAAATGTAAAAGTTCCATTAATATTACACTGCGCCATAGCAATTGAACTAGAATTCAAATTTAAATTAGCAATTCCATTTAGAAAGCTGGCGTTGAAAGTTGTCCCTGTCGCTAAATTAAATGGTGCTGTAACATTCAAAGTTCCTGCAACTACATTATTTTGACAAGTTAAGTTGTTAATTCCTGGATTTGGTACAGTTGTTGTTCCAAAGTTAAAACCACCACCAATAAGTGCGTTTCTCTGTATTGTCCAACTTGCTGAAACTGGACATCTCATAGTTATAGCTCCACCATTTAGGATATTATTATTAAGGGTTGGAGAAAATTGAGCTGATGCAGTTATATATGAAAAGCTGTCAGTTCCTGCACCGGTTGTCAACATTATATTAGCACTACCCATGTATGCCTTAAATCCCGCAATTCCTGTGCTTGGTGGATTAGTAAAAATATTATTACTACCTGATACAATTGTATCTCTATTATTATTACTATTTTTAAATATTAAATTTACTTGATTACCAGCTGATGCAGTTATATGTGTAGATGAAGAATTAAAAGTTTTTGCAACTAACATTAAACTACCTGAAGTAGAAACTAATGAGGTTGCGTTTAATGCTCCGTCTTGGAATGTTTGTATTCCTATGAATGTATTGCTACCCGTTGTTGCAAAACTACCTGTGTTTAATGTGCTACCACTAACATCAGGAATATTTACTGCAAATGTAGAAGCATCTCCTTTAGTAAAAGTAAGATTGCGTGTTCCATTATCAAATGATGCAGTTATTAATGAACTACCTGTAATAGAAGGGTCAACACTTGCAGTTAAATTTGCAAATTCACTCGCTACACTACCTGAAAAGTTAGTGAAATCCGTTTGGTTGACAGTAGAGTCAATCATATCCACATTAAATGCTCTTAAATGTGAAGGTGTGATTGCACCCACATTATTATTTGGAAACTGCGTTTGGTTTTCACCCTTTAATTGTTGCTTTGTTAATTGCGACATGTTATGTTATTTTTAATCTAATACAATATCAAATCCATCAGAATAACCATCACTAAATGCTCCACCGCCTGTTCTTACTGCACTTTCTATTTGTCCGATACCTTGTGACATTAAAGCACCTTGACAGCACTTTACATGGTATGTATCTTCATGCACACATAAACAAGCTCTTCTACTATTCTTTGGTGAAGATAGACCTCTAGTCGGGCCTATATAATATCCCGAATTATTTTCTCTGTTTACAGAGTATCTTAGCGCACCATTACGGCTGTTACTCCAAGGCATACTGATTGTTTATGTATTTAACAATCTGAAATCCATAAATTGTAGGTTATTTCGTTTGAATACTTTTCATTGCTTCTTTGTGCATCAATTGCTCTAACTGATTTTTATCTGCTTTGTATGCAAGAAACAATAAACATTTCTCTAATGGCTCTTTTACAACCTCATCTATTTCTTTAAGGTTACCTTCTGCGAGTTCAATAATTGTTGCATAACTTCTCCACTTTTTTCCAAAATTGATTTGATGTTGGGAGGAAGTTCCATCTCCATCAAATACTTCTGGGTAGCGTTCAGCAAGTCCGTTTGCAAATTGATAAAAAAAAACAGACACCCCCAATTGGTATCCATATCTGTTGTTAGGAATAATTCTTCATTCCATTCACCTGTGTAAGTTTCTATTTGATATCTATCACCTTTCTTTTGTGTAATTGGCCTGTATAGTATTGACATTATCTTTGGCCAATTCTTATCTATGTTTATCGTATCCCATTGTGTAATGTCTGCATAAGTACCATAGGCCATCTTACTTAAATTAGGTTCAAATCCATATTCTTTTCCGTTTAGAGTTATGATACGCTTAAGTTCAATACCATCAGGAGAAACGAATGCATTTAGTTTTTCTTTAAGTAAGTTATATGCATCTACTGATAATCCTTTCATATATACAGGTGATAGATTACAAAGGTGATAAAGCATACATGCTACCTGTGCTTCTTCATCATCTTTATAATTTTCTATTTCAGATTGCATTGCCAGATATTGTTTAAGTGTAATATCTGCCCAGCTAGTTGGGACTTCAATTGTAAGTGTTTGTTTCATATAATTTTATTAATTGTGATAATTTCTTTGTTTTACTTTCTTCATTCTTCAACTTTGCCATTGCTGCCATTAGTTGTGCACGAAGTAATTCGTTTTGGTTTTGCATCTCTTTTACATATAGTAAGAGTTGTTGTATCTCTTCACTTGTGTATGTCATCGTATTGTAATTGAATAATTTCCTGCTTTAATCTTTTTAGCGTTTAATCTTTCCATACACACATATCGGATTGCATCTATACTATGGTTTGAATAATCTACTGGCACATTCTCAAAGTTGCCGTTCTTATCTACCATCCATACATACTCTCCAAACTCTTTCACTATATTAATGCTACTCTTTTTAACATTTAATCTGTATTGCATCATTAAGTCTATTCCCATTCTGATACTATCCTTACCTTTCTTTACAGGCTTTATGTTAAATCCTTGTCTATATAATTCCTCTATTAGTCTGCCTTCCGCACTATCTGCCCATATCTCTTCTCTTGCTACATCTAATTCTCTTAAACGATTTGCAATATCACTTGTCACCATTCCCTTTTGATAAATTAATTCCTCAATGTATAAATCGGTATCTCTTTTCCAAATTGCTACTAAAGCAGTTGGGTCTATACTAAATCCAAAGTCCATTCCGAATGCAACAAACTCTGCTTCTTCAGGTATCTCATCTATTATGTTGATTGAGAATATTGTTCCTACATTATTGCCAGGTAAACCTAATCCGTATATCTTATAGTATTCAGCGTTAATATCTTTTAATCTTTCTATTTCCTCTATTAATTGCTTTTCTAAATACGGATTATCTTTGAATGTGCTGATATACAAGTCCGCTTCAGGGTGTGTTTGTATTTCTGTGAATATATAATTGTTCGTACCAAATGAAGGGTTATATGCTATAATAGATTTCTTTCTTGTTCTTATGAATAACTGAAACCAATCTTCTCTACTTAATTCATTTGCTTCATCAACAAAAAGATAATCTCTTGCACTACCTTTTCTCTTTTCACTACTATCAATTGACATAAACTCTATCATACTACCATTGTCGAAAGTATAAATGTGTTCAGTTGCAGACCAATTCTCTTCATTCCATATTCCTAAATCTTTAAGTATTACTATAAAATCACGCATAATACTTACACGCATTGAAGGAAATGATTTACGCACAATAGAGATTACAATGTTAGACTCTGATAAAGCACGAACTAATAACCATTGTAGAGCTGAATATGATTTACCACTTCTCGTTCCACCTTGTAGTATGCATATCCTTCTACTACCTTCTATATCCCTATATGTCTTTGATGTGTTGATTTGCAGTTCCATCTTGTATGTTTACAGATATCTGTTGTATTCTCTGATTAATCTCACCTGTCAATTCAATTGCTGCTTTCTTTGGCACAATGTATTCTAATAGTTTCAAATAAATCTTTGCAGCTTCTAATGGGTCTTCCTTTCTTATCTTCTCTATATCTTCCCTTAATGCATCTAAACCCTGATTTGCCAATCTCGCTACTGCAAGTTTAGCCTGTTCGGTGCTACGATTTAGTGCACCATTAGGTCTACCTCCTTTATTAATTCTCGTATCTCCTTTGACGAACGGCATGTTGTTGTTTATAGTATTTAACAATCAGGGTTTGCGTTTGTAGTTAAAGGGATACATAAGTAGACCACCAACATAATAATCCAATGGCGATTAGATATGCAAGTATTAGGGGTATTATTGGGTCTATATCTTTATTCTTTCTTTCCATTCTTTTATTAAAGGTTTTACAAATATCATCTTTGGTTCACTCTCTGATATAATCATCTTTTGTCCTATTCCGTTTTCATCCTTTGGCCCATACTTACGGATTGCTGCAGGCATATCTTCTCTTGCTAATCTTGCTCTTGCATTATCTCCTATTACCCAATGTTTCATAGGTGCTTTTCTTATACTTACTCCCTGTGTATTTCCTACATGTATCCAATTGTCTGCTAAATAAACTGCACCTCTTCTATTCTCATTTTTTAATACATAGGTTTCAAGTAAAATTAAATCATCTCCATATCTTTCTTTCCATCTCTTTGCACCTTCTCCTCTTACCATCTTTAATACTCTACTACCTAAATTCTTTATACCATTGTCCGGCTTTAAGCAGAAGCGATAATTGTTTGCCATTTGATTAGATAACTTTATTCTTGTCTCTTTATCCCATCCTATCCAATTATCTCTATCCTTTACACATAATACACAACTACTAATTCCTACTGCACCTATTACTTCTGCATTCTTATTATACACTAACCAATTAATTCTGCGTTGAGGTACTACCTTATACTTTACATATGAATGATACTTGTTTATAAAATCTTTGAATACTTTTGTCTTTTCTGCTGTATTGCATTCTTCCAAAGTAATATGATTATCATCTGTATCTTTATATTCAAAAAATTGCATACTATTCAAAGAATTGATTTAGTTTAGGTATCTTTACTCTTTGCTCTGCTATCTCAAAGTATTCTTTTTCTCTTTC
>SXGQ01057018.1_pt1 | contig 23802 bp, 31 predicted proteins | sample 3178371 | NCBI WGS metagenome assembly SXGQ01 (sample SAMN11356859, study PRJNA531348) | freshwater metagenome | isolation source: freshwater sample F1-20 | place: China: Fuxian Lake, Yuxi | collected 2017-12-25 | reverse complement strand
CGGACAAGAACGTCCATCGAGCGGGTTGCATTGTAAGCAATGCGCTCCGCGGCGATCGAGATCAGGTCATGTGGCGAGTCGATCTGGGCGAGGTCCGAAACCGCGACCGTGGCTCCGTACTGCTTTGCAGTAAAGAACTCGGACGAGATCGTCAGTTCGCCGTCAGTTGGGGCAGTGCCTTCCGTAAGCGCTGTCGTGTTGACCGCGAGGTCAGCGTAGCGAGCGTAGCGGAGGGTGTTCGTCCCCTTAATGAAGCGAGCAGGGACGTAAAGCCCTGGCATCGCGTGGACGGCACGTGCTCGCAGTTCTTCCGCGGCTCGAGCAGAAACAAGTTCCTGTACGAGATCAGAAAAACCCGAGGTTGCCGTAGTGGTGGTAGCCATCTACATGCTCCTTTGTTTATCTACTAAATGGATTACCAAGAGCCTTCAATCGCTCAGCGATATCAGCACTCGTTGGCTTTGCCTTTTCCACCACGGGCTCTCGTCGTGGATTGTTTGGATCAATGCGAGGCTCCGACTCGACCTCAGCAACGCGGGAGTCAAGGAACTTCTCAAAGGCGGCTGCTCGAGCCTCCTCGTCCAAGTTCGCAGTGTCCTGGCGGAACTGTGCGTAGAGTGGGTGCTGCCTTGCGAGCCGCTCCTGACGGGCTTCCTCTTGCTGTCGGGCAAGAGTGTCCTCTAGTGCCTTGATCTTGAGTTGAGCCTTCTCGTACTCCGAGAGGTTCTTCTCTTCGATCTCAGCCTTCCACCGCTTCAGGTCATCGGCTTCCTTCTTCAAGGCGTCGAGTTCCTTCTTGGTGGCGGTCAGGGCTTGGTCCTTACCAGCCAGCCGCTTCTTGTAAGTGGCGACGTCCTCGCCCTCAGCCTGAGTGGGCGTCTCCTCGACGGCTGCCTCAACAGCCTCGACGGGAGCGGTAGCCGACTCTACTGGAGCCTGAGTCACGACTTCTTCGGGCATTACTGTTCTCCTACTTCCTCCCCAGATTTTCTGGGGTTAATCATTATTGTCCGAAGCGATTATACTTCGGGTCGTTTGGATCAGCCGTTGACTGTCCAAACACATCCTCGATTGCCTTCAGGATAACCTCAGATGCTCCGAGCACCGTTCCGCGCCCGAGTTGGTCCTGAATTCTCCTGACGGAATCTTCCCACTGCACTCCCCTTCCTTCCGCACCAGGTTCGATTGCGGACTTGCGAATCCACGCAGGAACGCTAAACCCGATCTGGGACGGGATGGCTGGGAAGAGCATGTTGATGAAATAGAGAAGGTCTGATTGAGCATTGAAATCCTCGACCAATCCTCCGTCTCCATACTCCAACTCCTGTTGCACAGCCTCGGAGATTTCTCGGTACGCATTGAATCCAGCGCCGATCCTCTCCCCGCCGATCAACGGAGTCTTTGCGGGAACAAATGGGATTCTCGTGAACAGAGCACGAGAGAACTCTGGGATGATCTTAGTCGTCATGTACGACAGAGGGTACACCCCAAGGAATGGGTGGTTAAACGATCGCACAACATATGGAATTTCTTGGGCGTAGTAGATCGACCGATTCGCAACCTTTGACCCCTGGTCAAATGCGTACTTGAATGCGTCAACAGCCTCGTAGTAAGTCTGGATCTCGCCATCGCTGGCGTTCGCCATCCTCTGCGCTACGTGCTTTGCAGCCAAGTCATCAACGTACTTTGCTGCCGCAATCGGGTTATTTCTAATGGAATAGTCTAGTGCAAGGTTGTACGCAATTTCATACGGGTCGTCCGTGCCGTAGAACTTAGAAAGATTCTCTATAGTCTTTGGCGACCTAATCTGAAGGTCTTTAATAAATCGCTCAGCAGCCTCCCGAGAAGCAATCTTTTCAAAAGATGCCCTCTTTGTCGCGGCTACGTCACCGATTTTGCCAAGGAAACTTGTGTCTTGCAACTTGTCAAGAACGTCCATGAAGTCCTTGTTTCTGCTTGCAACCTCAGTTGTCGTGTGCAGCGTTGCCCGAGTAATAGACTGCTGCATGTCGCCAAACTCCCTAATGACCGACCTCTTTCCAGCAAATGCCCGAGAAATAACGGTCGACTTATTCTGCTGGAGGATTTCGTCTCTCGTGTCGCCGTAAATTCCACGGAGGTACTGGAAGAATTTTGGCTCAATATTTTCTTGAACAAACCTGAAGAATGGGTTGAGAGCCGAGAACCTAAACAGCGGATACAAGAAGTCTGTAACAATTAGGATAAACGGAGCCTTGGTCTTGAAGCCGCCAGTAAGCCTTGGGATGATACCAACTTGAGATAGGTCCCCATTATACGATCGTAGAAGCATTCGTAGTGCTGGCTTCCTGCTAGTTCCCATGCTAGAAATAAGTCTAGAGTACCCATCCGATCCAAGTGTTTCCTTCGCAATTTTTTCAATGTCATTTGTAATGTAGGATACGCCAGCGTATCCCTTTGCGGACATGTTGGATTCGGTCGCAGCACGATGAATGGCAACCCACAAATCGCGGGATTCGTACCTAGAAAGTTTAAGGTTGGCTCCATTGATGAGGAATCGTTCGTATGCCAACTGGCGGATGGTATTTGATCGTCGTTCGCCGAATGCGTTCTCCACGATCTTTTGGAAAGCGTTACGATTGTCCTTAAACCCGTCGGACGTCCTCAATGCAACACCTGGCTTGAACGTGTCATCGGCTAGGTCGGCAAATGGTGCAACAGCCTTGGTTACGTACTCTTTTCCGCTTATTGTTTCGACGACTTCGTCGACAACCTTCACACCATCTTCTGGGGCAAGGGCGAGTGAATACCCAATCTTTGCGGCTCGCCTCTGCAGGTCCTGTACTGATTTAGGCAACTTTGCAAGGTCGTCCTTGCCAATTACCCTAACGGTCACTGCCCGATCTTCTAGGAACGCAATAATCTTCTTTGCGTCTAGTTTTGATGTTGCGGTATACCCAAATCTTGCAAACAACTCGTCGTACTTACCTACGACTGTCTTTAGGGTGTCCTGGAGTTCCCCTGGCTTTGCCTTGGAAATTACTTTCTTGATATCGGCAATTGCCTGTGGCGTCAATGATCGCGTGCTGGCAATTGTCAGACGGTTTATGAGTTCGATTTGCTCGACGCTAAGGACACGCTTGCTTACACCAGCCGCTCGTATTTCACCAATTTCCCTTCGTAGTTTACCGAACGCCTGCTGCCTCGACCATTCTAGGGCGCTAATTGCAGCCTTTCGATTCTTTTCTCCTGGGGCAACACGAGACATCACCTTCCTAACAATTGGATTGGCAGCCTCGTCAGAGATACCGAGCCCGTACTTGATCCACTCCCGAACCTGCTCCTCAGCCTTGACAGCGTCATTGATAAGCGGGTCGAGTTCCATCGCCCCTTCTCGAAGGATCCTAGCCATGTCAGCGTCGATGTCGTCAACGTAGTGCGAACTTCGTGCGTTCAGCGCCGCGGCAGCGCCTCGGTCTTTGATCTCCGCCCTGGCTACGCGCTCTTGGATGATCCTCTGCAGGTCGTTTTTAATATCAAGCGCTTCTTCTGGCGTGAGTCCATTGCGAGCCCTTTCAACGAACTGGTCAAATGTGCTTTCATTTCCTGGTGCAAGTTCATCCCAGATCTCTTTTGCTCGCTTTAGAGAAACAACCTTTTCGCCTTCATCGGCAAGCCGAGGATCCACTGATGTGATTACGGTGTTGAGCACATCCTCAGCGCTCATCTCAGCGTTCATCATGGAATCGGCAATAAACCCATTCTGCGCAGCAGACTTTTCTGTCCCCGCAAGAACGGAGTTTACATTTACAATCGATTCTTCCGCGAGGTTAACCCTCTTTCCATTGACGGTCTTTGTTACTCCGCCAGCGGTAGAAGAGAGATCGTCCCAAATATCCATGTCAAATGCAGATCGAATTGCCTTTTGAGCACGGCTGCTTGCAATCTTTACGATTGACTCTTCTGCTACCGTTGCAACCTTCGCAGCAGCCTTGATGCCCTTAGACGCTACGGAAAATGGTTTTGTAATCCATGTGGCAGGAATGAAGTTAAGCGGATCGAGAACGAGGGATAGCGCAAGTGCGCTAAACCCATCTCCATACGTCTTGCCGCTTTCCTGGAGTTTTGCCGCCGCATCTGCGTGCTTGCCTTGTTTAATGAGTTTCTGAACATCGTCTGGAAGTTCCATAAACGCATCAGTACCAGGCTGTCGGTAGCGGACTTTAAACTCCGCCATTCCACGCTCGATGATATTTCCAGGCAGCCCGATGGCAGTGAGCGCAATGTTTCCTGCGCCCTCAAGTCCCTTGACAGGAACGTTGGCAACGTCGCCTACCGTCGGTCCACCAGGGATTCCAATCTTTGACACGGCATCCGTTGTGCTGCCAATAAAGTCTGCGATACCATTTCCAACAAATGGAACTGCTCGAACAAGACCGCCAGCGAGACCAGTGGCAGCACTTGCAAGCGACCCAACGGCAGAGGTAATCTCCTCTGGCTTGTCGGCGAATGATACGTCAACCTTTCCTGGTGACTCTGCGGTTCCTCGACGCGCGCCAGAACCGATCGCAACCTTAGGAATTGTTACTGAAAGAGACGTTCTCCGACCGCCACGGTTTGGATCAACAATCGAAGGCATTAGCGCCTACCCCCAGTTGGAGCCGACGGCAAACGAGTGACAGGTGCTGCTGGAAGACCAGATACAATGCCCATGCGCTCCTTTGTGCTGTCTCCAGATCCTGACCTCAGCAGTGGAGACCCAAGATTAATCTGTGGTGCTGAAACTGCCGAGATTGGCGCTACCAGGTCGGTAAGCGGGGCTCTCTCGCCAGCCCTGAAGTCGATAAGTGGTTGAGACGATACTTGACTTATCGCTGTCTTGATCGGCTGAACCATCCCAGCCCTAGATTCTGCAATGTCCCTATTAGCAAATGAGGAGACTGCAGAATTTCTAAAGAAGTAGTTCTGTGCTCCGTCACCGACCGAAGACATTGCTGCCTTAGGTGCTGTCACAGTGCCAGAAGCGACGTATGGCTTGATCTTTGGGGAATCGATCTGAGTTGATACGTTAATGGTCTTTGGGAAGAACTGCTTACTTTCTGGGGCGTATGCGCCAGTCTTTGGATCTCCAATTGCAGTAGCAATATCCTTGCGCTCGAATACGCCAGGTCGCACCTCTTCATAGGCATCCTTAAACGCAACTCGCTTGTAGACCCAAGTACCAGGCTTTGCTCCCTGGACAATGATTGATGCCGTCGCTGGCTTTCCGTTCTGCATGGATCCACTACCAAGGAACTTGTCAAACACGCTTACGGAGTCTACTCCGACTGCGCCTGGGGTTTCCCTTGTAAGTCTGCTCTCGCCGTATCCAACGTCAAACCTTCCAATGCGCTCGTTGTAGATCGCAACCTGCTCTTCAATCTCAGCCTTTTTATCCTCGCTGAAGGAGAACGTTGCCGCCTCGAGAGCCTGCTTTGGAATCACCGCAACCTTGCCCTGGTCTCGCCACGACGTTGCTCCAAGAATCGCCGCACCAGTGCTTACCTCTGTTGGCTTGGTAGCCTTGTATACGGCGGATTGGGCTACTGAAACTGGATTCCCATTGGCGTCTTTTGCATTGTACTTGACCCCGTCATGGGCGCTCGGGAGGAGATCAAACGTGACGCGAACTGGGTTCCCGTTGGCATCATATTCTGGTGCTCCGCCGTTTCTCATCTGGATAGGAGGGTTTGTAAAGGTTTTTCCAGTTGAAGCCTCCACCCACGTCTTGGTGTCTGGGTAATAGAAACCCCAGGTAGCGCCTTGAATCTGCGTTCCTCGGTCAGTTCCAACAACTGGAATTCCTTGACGGATGACCGTGCGCATGACTCCCTTGGAGTTCTTTTCGATAAACGTAAACTCGCCGTCTCCCTGGCTTGCTTGGCGTAGTGAAATTGTTTCTCCCACCCCATTTGCACCGATGTAAACGACAGCCTTGCCGTCCTTTAGGTTTTTGGAGTTGGCAGTGGTTAGTGCAACGTTTTTTGCTTCCGCAGCAGTTGGGGTGACTACGTTTCCGTTTTCATCCTTTGTGCTTGGTAAAATAAAGTCCAGTAAGGTAGCGCCAAGGTTTCCAACCTCACCACCAGCAGTTCCGTACTCGAATAGTGCAATTTCGTTGTTAATGATACCAGCAAATACATCAGTTTTTGCAATTCCTTTTCCAAACGAACTGCTTGGCTGACCCTTAAGGAACTTCAGCCAGTCCTGATTAATGCTTTCAATAACTGAATCGTCTCCCTGAGCCGCACCGATTAGACCAGCCTTGATGTCGTAAGCGTCTTCGTAGTCTTCAAGGGCAGTATCCTGACCAGAGTACTCAGCAATCGTCCGAGCCTCATTTCTCCTCGCCATTGCATCGGATGGGTCTGCACCAATTGCTTTTGCCGTGGCAACAAGAGACTTAGTATCTTGTCGGTACTCTTCTAGCGCAGCGTCAAACTCCGCTTGCGCGGATGGGTTAATATCAAAATATCTGACCATGGCAAGAGGATCAATCTGACGCAACCCTTCAAACGTAATGCCGTCAGTCAGGTCTGCTAGACTATCTCCAGCCGCGCCAGAAACGTATACAGCAGCCTGGGCAGCAAACTGATCGAGCACTGCTCGTGACTGACCCATTTTCTCTTCTCGTGCCTTATACAGTTCGTTTCCAGCCTTGACCTTCAACTGGGACAAAGTATTCTTGTACGATGTGATGCTGGCAGTAATAGTATTGTAGAGGTCTCCGCCAGTGACGCCAGCCTCGGCAAGTGAATTAAGTTGTGACTGAGCCCAATCAATATATTTTTGGGTACGATTGATCCGCTTCCCAGTGCCCTTTTCCTGGACGGCGTTCACCTTTTGGACCTGCTTATCCACCTCAGCGTTCCAGATGTTCGTAAACAACGCGCTGTTAAGGTCGAACGCGGTTGGAGATTCTGGATCGATTCCCCTAAACGCAGCCTGAGCCCGAGACTTGTACTCATCAACGGTAATCTGACCAGTCTTAACCGATGCGTTCTCCCTGTTGATAATTGCATCAGCCCTTGCTACAAGCGCATCATCAAGGATTGATCCTTCAAGAAGACCGATTGCCTTATCCGTCTTTTCCAGCAACTCTTCGTAGGATACCGATCCGTTTCCGTACTGCTTGTTTACGAAATCGACATAATCAGCAGTCTTTGAGATCCTGAGCGCCTCGAACTCCTGTCGTTCGGCGTCGCTAAGATCGCCGCTGGAAAGAAGTGAGGAAATCTCATCATAGAGATCATCAAAGTTGTCGCCCATCGTGGCGTTGAATGTGTCGGTTAGTCCTTGAATATTTTTTGCGCGGTCTTGTCGGAGCGCGGTGTCCCGAAGATTTACATAGTAGGCATAGTCTGCGGAGTTTGGATCAAGACCCTGTAGGCGAGAATCGACATACGCCTCGATATCAGCCCCAGTTGGGACTGCCCCACCATACTCTGTCTGGTCCTGGAATGCGTTAAACAGAGCACGCTCGTTCATCGAGATGCTCTGCTGTACGAGACCGCTGATAAACGAACTGAGGTTAGATGACCCAGTCGTTGCTCGTCCAAATCGTCCACGTCGTGCCATTATGCGGGTACCTCACCTTCGGGCGCTGCGTTTTCTGCGAGCGCGTTTTCTGGGGTAGCCTCTGCTGGAGGCTGTGCTTGATTCTCTGGTTGGTTAAGCGACTGCGTACCAGCCGCTGGTGCCTGAAGGGTGCGGGCGGTATTCGCCACGCTTGCCTGCTGTTGGGCGAACTGCTCGGCAGCCGCCTGTTGCTGCTGGATGCCCATCTGCTGGAACATCTGCATCAGGTTCGCCATTGCCATAACGGATGATGGGTTGAGGGTTGCATCGGTCTGCTCCTCGCGGATAACAATCATCTCGCCCTCTGGATCTTCCACGCCCACGCGATCCATTGCACGCTCGGCGCTCCAGATGCGGTTCTGAACGAGGTTGATTGCCGTCTGCGCCAACTCGAGCGTGTCTCGTGGCGTGAGTTCAGGCGGGGTAATGTCAAGTCGGTAGTTGCCGCCAAAGACAAGACCAACCTCTGGCTGCTTTGTTTCCCACATCTGTGCGCACATCTTCCAGACCTGCTTGATCCAGGAGTAGAGCAACTTGCGCTTCGGGGCGATACGTGCCTCGTAGTTTGCGACGAGAGACGCGATGGCGCGGGATGACCCAAGCACGCCCGAAGGGGCGAGCCCGAGGAGGAGGTCATTAAGTCCCGTCACCACCGCGATCTCTCTGTCGACTCGTCGGTTATAGTCTTCGATTTGGAACTGAGGAATGAATGGGGAGATCGATCGGATCTCATTGCCAGGTCCAGGCGCAGCCATCTTTCCAGGTTTTGGAATTGCATTGGCTGGAACTTCGTCTGGCGCTTCTGGTCCAACCAACTGGAACATTTGCCCGCCGATGACCGAGTGGATCATCTGTGCCTGGTTGGTGATGCGCTCATCTTTCTCGCGGAGCAACTGCTCTACGTCGTAAAGTTCTGGCTTACCGTATGGGCTTCCAGGAACCTTGGCGTTTGCAAGGAGGACGTACGGGATTTCTCCGCGGTACTCTGCGTGTCGGCTGTTCTTGACGAGTGTGTTGCCGACGAAGATTGCGTTGTAGACCGTCGGAGCCTTGCCAGGTGCGCCTGGGACCTTGTACCAGTAATCATACACCTCGACCTGCTGCATCTCGTACGGCGTCTCGCGGCGGAGCGGGTTGCGCTCGAACTGATTCTGGTAGACGTTGGCGATCGGGTCATCGTGTGTGGATGCCGTGTAGTTGTACCACTTGCCGCCCTGCTGGGTGGCGACGACCTTGATGCCGTAATCCTCTTCGACCGCCTGCGGGCTCATGCCGTAGGTGTACAGTGCCCAGTCGAGTCGGCTGAAGTCCGACATACCAAATCCAAGGTAGAGGTTCTCTGGCATCTCAACGATGCGAAGCCGTGGGAGGTTGTTCTCTGCATCCCAGTAGACTTTGCCAGCAGTGTAGCCGTAAAGCGACTTAATAAAACAGGCGTCCTCGAGGAGCACGTCGAACTGGTTCTCTTCTGCCCATCGGAAGAAGAGGCGTTCAGCGTTTGCCGCCATGAGGCGGGAGTCCTTGTCCTCGCCTGCAGGGATGTAGTTGATGACAGGCATGACCGCCTGCAGCGATGCGGGGATGTTGACATACGCCGCGTGAACGTTGACTGAGACGTGTGCCCGACCAGCGGTGCGCGCAGTGGCGTCATCCGCCCAGTGGTCGGCACCGCCGAGCGTGATGACATTTGGATGATAGAGATTGTCGAATCGACGGAAGAGTGCACGAAGCCGATTCTGCTCTGGCTCCGAAGTCTGCTTGCGCATAAGCACTTCGCCGAATAGGTTGAACTCAAAGTTGGTATCTGGATTGACGTCCTGGACTTCAAGGCTTGTCTTGAGCATCTTGACGGATGCAGACTGCGTATCGGTTAGACGTTCCATTTCTAGTTTCGCAAACCGCTTGTTCAGCGGCACGCCCTTGCCACCAGCACTTGCATTCAGTGCGACTGGTGAAGTGGCGATCGCAGGACCCGTTGCCCGAATGCCGCTTGCTGCCTTCGTTACGGATCGAGATGCAGCGCCGCGGGTAATCGTGGCTGGGGTGGCTTGGGTAACAAGTGGATTCCCACCGCCCATAGGCTCTTGAATGACCTCACCCTTTGAGAGTCGTCGCGCCTTGTCGACAGCCTTGCCGATTGACTTGATCTGCGCTGGCGTGGCGACATCTGGGTCAGTGGTGTACTGACCAGGGATTGCCCTAGTGCCCTGGAATGCGCGTGGAACGCCTCGAACTTTAGCCATTAATCACTTCCTCCGTAATAGGAAAATACTGGGTCTTTGACTGGTTGATCTGGATTCCTCGATGCATACCATACGGCAAGCGCGAGAGCCATTACTGCGTCTGTTTCCAATTTCTTATCGTTCAGTTTATATGACAACAGTTGTCTTCGAAGGTCATCCCATGGTTGTCCACGCGGGAAGACCAATTCTTTCTTGTCGAGCATTGACTTCAGCGTTGCAAGGAGCACCAACTTCTTGGACTTGGTCCCACCGAAGTCGTATCCCCTAAGTGGCTTAATGACGTTAAACTCTTGTCGGAAGAGCCGCCCGCCCATGCCAGTCTCGTCAACGATCGTTGTGCAGAAAGCGCCGTCCTGCTGATACAGCAGTGCGTTCTCCCGAACCATGTTTACCACGGATGGAATAGTTTGCTTTCCAATTCGTCGTCTTGCTCGTACTCCTCTAATTCTTTTTCGATCTGAGTAATCGAGTACGACCGACCATGTTGAGTCAGAAGAAATACCTGGGTCACATCCCTGGACATAGCGATGTCCCCTTTGTGGCGGACACTCTGGATCAACGTCAGGATCAAAGGCTCCGTCGATAGACTGCGCTGAGAAGTATGCGTCTCGCGCTTCGATGAAGTACCCGTCGACGTTTTGCGGGACGAGGTATTCGGCTTGCTGGCGGACGATCGCTTCAAAGTTTTCTTTGGTGAGTCCGTATCCAACATTTTCGCGGGTTGAAAGCCGAAAGGAGATAAACTGTGCATCCCGTCCTGGGTTTTCGGGATTTCCCATTTCCCAGAGGTCGGAGTAGTCGCCGATGCCTTCCGTCGGCGTTCCGATGAAGTGGAGCGGACCACCCGTGGAGAGGCGTCGGAGGTTGAGGACCTCTTGGTAGATCTCCACCAAGTGGGGCTCGAATGCCGCCTCGTCGAACGAGATCCCATTCATGTCCTTCCCGAGAAGCGCCTTCGCTTTCTCCTGTGTCGTTCGGAAGTGAATGCTTGCCCCACCAACTACTGGGTGGAACTTAATCCACAGGTATTCACCTCGGTACTTCTTGTCCAGGGTGGCAATGTTCCCGAGTTCCTTTGTGAGCGCACACCCTTTTCCCTTTTGGGCTGGGTGGTTGCCAGAGAGGATTGATGTAATCTCTCGGTGAACGAGTTCAGCAGTCTCTTGCTGGATTCCTACGTGGTACCATTCGTATGGGATGTTCGACCATCGTCGAGCATCCGAGGGATCGTCAGGTTTTGGCTGCTGAATGCCCATTTTGTACAAGGCGTGGTGAAGGCAGAGGATCGCCATCGCCATCGTTTTCCCCGCACGATTTCCCGCGGATACAACCGTCGTAAGGTATTTTGGTCGGTATCCCGAGTCATCGCGCTCCGCACAGGCACGCCACCAGTCCACTTGCCCTCGGTGCCCATCGATATTGAGCCAGCGCCGAGCAAAGAACTCGATGTCAGAGCGACCGAGAGCCAGATCTCGTGCAGTTTCATTACCGACCACGAGTCCCCTTGTTACGTGCGCTGATCGCGGCAGCCTTGCGCTTTGCATCAGCCTTGCTGCTTGCGCCCCACGCTTGGAGACTTAGCAACAGTCGGGTCGGTCGACCCTTCTCATCACGCTCTGGTCCAGGCATCCCGCCCATGCGTGCGAGGAATGAGGCTCGACGAGGATTGTCGCCCTTCTTCACGGGAGCCTTCAGTGTCCCGCCAGTCTGCGCCTTGTAGGATGCGCGACCCTTGGCGTTAAGACCGCCCTGCGGGTTCTTTCCCTCTTTGCGTTGCCATGCAGCACTTCGTGCCATTACCGCACCTCATTGTGGAAATATAGGACTCTATTGCAGAAGGCGATAGATTTTGCCTTTTCTACAATTCTGTCAATAAAGGTTCCGTCAGCCTCATAGTGACGATCGGCGTACCCAGCAGCCCTACCCTTATCAATCTTAACAATGTAATTGCCAGATGTTGAACTTCCATGTCTAAACTGGGGGGTGGAGTTCTTAGACCACCCACAGTATACCACATCGTTCCCAGACTCTGCAAGTCTCATCATGTCAGAAATATAGTCTGGGTGGTAAGAGTCATCGTGGTTGAACCACCCAGCGTAGTCCGAGGTTGCCAGATCGAGACCTTTTGCGCGTTTTGCGTGACCCCAGTCCCCAAGATTTGGCTCTTCGTAGAAGCGAACCTTCGGGAACTCGGATCGCAAAGCGGTCAGGTCGATGTCTGATGCCAGGGCGATAATCTCGTCTGCTTTCCGCACCTGCCATTCTTGAAGATCCCTCAGGACTCTTCGAAGGTTTTGCTCATCCGCATGAGCAGTCACAATCGCCGTTAGAGTCGCCATTGATCCTCCCAATAATGTCTGATGTGGATATGCCCTTGGTATATGGGACATACAGCATCTTGATTGCTCTGTTTGTTAGCCAATCATCGTCGATCCCAAGTTGATGCAAAAGGTCTTGACCGAACCAGTCGTCTCCGTGTGCAATGTAAGCGATCTGTCGGTCGGTGATCCTGTCAATGGTCAACCCTGAGTTTTCATCACCGATGTTGACACAAATGTCGTCAACGTACTTGCATCCAGCAAGTGCCTCCATGCGCTCTCCTAGCGTCATGATTGGAGCCCTCTTGTACCGAGAAGCGAATTCGTCGGTATTCAGTGAAACAATCACAGGACCGTACTTTTGGCATTCTCGGAGAAAGTTCATGTGACCGTAGTGGAACATGTCAAATGTTCCGCCAACGTAGACCCAGTCTTTTGTCATTCTTGGATCTCGTGAACTGGCTTGGCTTCGATGATTTCGTAGGTGGTGGTAGCCCCGCCGAGGATTTGCGCTAGTGAGACCATAAGGTCCCGATCGGCGGTCTTGTCGTTCCGCTTATCGATCATCTCCTGTGCTCGCAAACCCTCGGAGAGCGTTGGAGCCATTGCCCCAGTTTCAACTTCTGAGAATACGTAATCCCTGACCAGCGTTGCAAGGTCCCGATGGGTTGCCTTGATCGTCTTCTGCGCCTGCTCCATCTTTTTGACCGCTTCGATGCGGGCAGATTCGTGAGGGGTCGTCAGGTGCTCACGCTTATGCTTCCCAAGCGTGTTGCGGCTGATGTAGAACCCCTCATCCTTGAGCCATGAAGCGATCTTCAGGTCTGGCATGCCATCCTTCATCCGCTTATTGATTAACTCAACCAGCGGGGATCGGCAGACGTGGCACCCAGTCAGTACTGGTGCGAGGTCCTTAACGTCCACTTATTCCTTGACGCCGAACGCCTTATCGTTTGGGTTTAGCCAACGGATAACGACGGGAACAACGGCTGCGATCCCAGAGGCTAGGACGGACTTCCACCCGTCACCACCAAGATCGAACACGCCGCCGCCAAGGGCGATGAACTGTGCGAGGCATGCTGCGAGGAATGAACGACCCCACGATGCAAGAACTGCCTTTGCTGACTTACTCATGATTTCTCCTACTTCTTAACGATGATGCACCGCTTAAACGGGGCGTCACCCTTACTGGAGGCAATTGCCTTCAGGTCTTTTTCCGTCACGGTGACGGCAAACTTCTCTTTACCTTTTCCACTGAATGTCGGATCGGCAAACTGGAATCCGTGGTCCTCGCACCACGATGCGGCAGCCATGTGACCGTACGTAGCGCCAGCATGACGACCAATGTATCGCTTGTGCCATGCGCTCAGTGCCTGGGGAGGATAATTCTTGGCGGCTTCAACATTGATGATGAGAGCCGACCCAGACTTCAGGCTTGATACGCAATCATCCCAATCTCGGGCGTATCTTGCGTTAGCGCCAAGTGTCTTGCAGGTTTTTACAAGATCCCACAGGCTAGACCCGTTGTCGCTTACACCCTGCTTCTCCTTGAATCCCGTTGCCTTTTCCTTGGCAGCAATGCCATCAGCAGCGGTAATTTCTTTTCCAAGAACCCACGAAGATGCACAGGCTGCGCTAGATGGACCGCAGTCGTCGAGGATTCCTCCCTTTTCGACATGATCCAGTTGCGACCTAATCTTTAGTTGCGGCATTACTTAACGAGCGCCGCAACCTCAGCCTCGGTGAGACCGAGCGCGGCGAGTTTAGCGCGGGCTGAATCAAGAGCAGCCTCGGCAGCAGCAATGGCAGCCTGTCGCTCAGCGCGAGCAGCCTCTTCTGCTGGTCGAGCAGCCTCGGCAGCGGCGATCTCCGCAGGCGTTGGATCCCGATAGATCTGTTCGCCAGTTTCGCAGTTAACTTCAACAATCTTTCCGACTTCTGACATTGTATCTCCTTACTTCAATCCGTATACATAGAAACTAGACCCAGATTCAATCCTTGCTGCTGTATCGGCAAAATCCATACAGAATTGTATAGAAGATATTGCAGATGCATCAGTGAAAGCAAAATTTCCAAACTCAAGGACCCAGCGATTAGTGCCCGCTGCGCCACCTCCTAAATACAGACCATATTTGTAATTGGTAGTTGCATACTGCTGAATCATCATATGGAGTTGACCAACACTGTCAGATCCGTTTGCACCACATCCCTCTGCAATAATTTTTGTACCGCTACTTGCTTGGAAGTTATATCCAGACCCGCCGCCAGTGGTCGCTCTCTCAACATACGAGTAGCCAGTTGTGGCTGAGTTGAATCGAATCATAATATCTCTTTGACCGCTACTAGTATCTTTTGATATTGCAATGATTCCAATTGCTTTGTAAGAATTGGGAATATTCTCAATAGAAACAGTTGAAACATTTGCCGTGATTACGGAACTTGCAATCGGTACATACGCTGACGTACCACCAGACGGAGCAACCGACCACGATGTGCCGCTAATTTGAGCAGAGTTGGCGGTCAGAGCATACCCGTCGGTACCAACCGAAACTCTTGCAAGAGTTGTTCCATTGTGAGTAAGGATGTCTCCCTTTGTTGTGAGGAGGGATGCTACTGGATAATCTGGTTGTACAGAAGATGAAATCGACATTTATGCTTTACTCCCATACAAATGGAAAGAAGATCCAGTTCCAAAAACATCAGTACTAATGTTTCGAAACTTAATTGAAGTTAGTTCTGAGCCCAACATAATGTATCCCGCAACTACATTCCAACGGATAGTTGAGTTATTGTAACTGTGGTCAACAAGTCTTGAAAACCAAATTGTTTCGTGGTTTGTCGTAGTGTTTTTAGGGATATTAATTTCAAATGCGGACCCCTCACCGCTGCTTCCAGAGAAATTCAAAGTAACACCATTTATGTTATTTGACCAACTACTACTTACCGTCGCTCCAGATCTGTATCTTAGGTGATAATAGTTTGACAAACTTGTGTCTGAATTTAATATAATTGTTGGCTGGCAACCGCTTGTGGAATTTGAATTAACGTTTCCAATAATCTTTAACCATTTGTATGCTGCTGGAATAGAACTAAAAGTAAATGTTGCAGCGTTTGCAGTCAGTGTTGTTGTAGAAATTAGTTCAAATTTTGGACTTGATACATTCGCGGTTTCATACTGAAATCCAGAAGCAGCACTTGACCTTGCAGTTAAAATTTGCCCATTTGTTCCAACTGCAACTCTAGTTCTCGATGACCCATCAAACGAAAGAATATCGCCTTTTGCGCTTGTTGGGCTGATACCAATTGCCATTATGACCTCTTAATTCCGTATAGTATTGCAAAGTGCGGTGTGGATCCGTCCCACGTTTTTGTAGTTTCTGCTGGTTGCCCAGGGTATAAAGTGATAGAGGTTATAGCATCGCCTACTTTCCACATCCCATGAAGAACCTGACCAGCAACACCATTTCCTGAAGAGGTGGCGGAACTAAAACCACCCTTCATAAATACTGGCTTTGGATTGATTGATGTCTTATATCTTGAAAAGTAAAACTCAAATGGGCTAGGAACTACGCCATCGATGTAAAAGGAAAACTCTGTATCATTTGCGCTAGTTAGTCCACCAATATATGAAAATTCTCTAAACTCGTATGCATATACTGTGCTACTATTTGAATTTATTCTAAATGATGCTTCTGAGATTAGAGAGGAATCGTATCGCTGACCGTTCAGGATCAAAAGTAGGTCGTCATATGTATTTGGAATATTTGAGAAGGTAATTGATTGCGCTCCAGCAGTTAGGGTTGCTGCTGAGATAAGTTCAATATATTGCGTGTCTCCAGAATTGATGTTTGCCCAAGCCAATCCAGAGGACGTACTTGATTGTGAGGTAAGAATTTGCCCGTCTGTCCCGACTGCAAGCGTTGCCAACGATGTACCAGTGTGGGTAAGGATTTGTCCTTTTGTATTTAGTGGTACCCCATCACCAACCCTAGAGATCGACATTAGGCAATCTCCGTTCCAAAGATGTTGAACGAGCAGTTTGCGGTTGACGCCTGAACCGTTACTACATCTGATGCGTCGGCAGTAATGCCAAGCGTAAAGCCAACGGTCTCAAGACCAGCGATTGCAACATCGTAGATAATATAATGCTTCGCTTCAAGTGTCGCCCCGTCAGGTCGTACGGCAATGCGCACGTTGGCAGAGCCAGCACCCTGATTGCAGACCGTGATCGTGGAGATGACCGCCTGCGTTGCAGACGGAACCGTGTACGCCGTCGTCGCGGATGCCGCTGACGGGGCGATCTGTCCTAGAACTTTATATGTCGTTGCCATTTATGCTCCCATCAGTAAGAAGGCATCAAGTCCGCCGCTTGCTGCGGGCTGGAAGGATGCGCCACCAGAACCATTTGCTGTGAGTACCGAGTTGGCAGCCGCAGCGCCAGAAGTAAGTTTCGCCGTACCGACCGCACCAGCGTCGATCTTTGCAGCCACCACTGCGTTATCCGCGATACCGACCGACGTGAGGGATTGCGCCACCCAGCCAGACGAGGTGCTGTTGTAGACGAGCGGGAGTGCGGTGCTGACGCCGCCTACGAAGACGTCGTGGAGTTCGTCAAGTTCGTATCCATTTTGTACCTTGACGAGGATCTCGCCGTTATTGACCTGAACCCGTGTGACCACGCCGAGGTATACTGCGTGCGACGGTTCCGCTGGCGGGTTCCCGAAGACAATTGACCCTGGCGTGTTACCAAGCCAGATTGCTTGACCAGCCGTTGCCGCACTAGTATCAATATCCACGAGCAAGCCATTCTCAATGACGTAGCCGTGTGCCCCGTTGGTGAGTGTAGATGCGAGGATTCCCAGTGTCTTGGAGGACGACGGGTCAGAAGTTGCTGATGCCAGCGAGATCTCGGCGTTTGAGCCGTCAGATCCACTGATGTAGACCGCCGACCCCTTGGTAAGCGTCGTACCAGTCCCGTTCTTGACATACGCTCGCAGGACGCTGGCGTTTGTGGCAGCAGCCGCAGTGATGAGCGTCTGGTCAACGCTGACGGTAATAGCGGTTGTACCGCTTGCCGAGACTGGCGATGTGCCAACAACGCTAGTGACATAGGTGCCAGCGGTCTGGTAGTTCGCGGCTAGGCTGACGGATACTGTACCACCGCTGACGATGGCGGAGATTGGCGAGACGCCGACCACGGACGTGAGCCCAGAGGTCGACGCAGGAGTGAAGATAACGCCACCAGAGCCGTCCGCTGAGAGCAGGTAGCCGTTCGGTGACGTGGACGAGGAGATGGAAATGGTCTTTCCCGTGCTGCTCGTCGTGAGCGCAATCGGGAATGTGGCTGATAGCGACGCAACGGAGACGTTATTCTCGAGCGTCTGGAATTCGTTGATGTCGATCCACTCGAGAGACGGTTCTACGGGTCGAAGGTCGCCCTCGAACTCCTCGTAGAGTTGGTCTGGGATACTAAATACCGTACCCGCTGGACCATTGATATCATACCCGTTCCAGTGAATGTCGATATCTCGACCGACAAACCTAAATGTAGCCATTGTACCTCGCTATTTCTTGCTGCGGTTTGCCGACTTCGACATCACGCGGAGGTTCTTGCCGCCATTGTTGCGAGGATTACCGTCCTTATGGTCGATATCCTTGCCGTTCAAGGCTGCCTTACCGTGCTTTTTCTCCATCTTCCGACGTGCGGAGTTCCTGGAGGCGCGGTTCTTGATCTGATCTGGTTTACTGTGGTACTCGTCGTATTCTTTTCGGTAGTTACGTGCCATGATTACCTAAATCCAGCAGTTTTCTTGGCAATCTTTGTTGGCTGCTTCGAGAACTGCTTGCCCATCTTCGTATCTTGACGCTTCTTTGATGATGTTGCAGCATATTCTTTGCTGCTCAGTGCCTGCCGAGCCTTCTTCGGAAGGTATCGTTCGCCAGTAGCCTTTGGACCCTGCGTGCTCTGCTTACCAGACTTGGTTCCCCAGTCCTCTTTTGTCCACTTGGAGAGGGATTTCTGTGCGCCAGTCTTGCCGCCAGAGTAACCGCCGCCTGACTTCTTGTATTCTAGAGCGAGTAGTTGCGCCTTGCGAGCAGACCACTGACCAGGATTTCCGCCCTTGCTGCCAGCAAGGATCCTGTCCTTGATCGATTCACGAAGACCTGGCTTCGTGTATGCCATTACTTCTTCTTGCCCTTGCGCTTTACCTTGCCGTACTCCATGATCTGTTCCTTCTTAGACTCGCCCTTCTCATGCTTTGCGGCATAAGCCTTGGCAGCCTTTTTCCCAGCCTTAGTGTACGGGAACTTCTTACCTTCGACCATTGGCATTATCGTGACCCCTTCTTCTTGGCGACAACCTTTCGGACAACCTTAGGAAGTTTGACTGATTTTGCCTGCTTCGCAGTTACTGGAAGCATCGCATTGAGAGTCGATCCCTTAGTGTTGAAGATCTGACGAGTCTTAAGTGGAAGCGGTCGCTTCTCTGCCTTAATCTTTCCTGGCATTATCGTGAGCCTTTCTTCTTTGACTTACCAGCAGCGCGAAGAGCGATGGCGATTGCCTGCTTCTTTGGCTTGCCAGCCTTTAGTTCCTTGCGGATGTTTTGTGATACGACCTTTTGGCTAGAGCCTTTCTTAAGAGGCATTATCGGTCGCCCTTGTTAAGTGCATTGATCTTGTCAAGGATTCGGCGTCGGTTGCCCTTTGGCTTGCTGAAGTCTGGAATAAAGACGTTGCCAACCTTGTCGGCACCACGCTTCTTCTTCTTATCCTTGTCCTTTGGCTTAATCGGCTTCATTATCGTCCCCGAATCTTCTTGAGGCTAAGGAGAACTGGCTTCTTTACGCTCATTGAAAGGGAACCCTTTTTACCGCTAGGACCATCCTTCTTCAGACCCGACTTATTGATGGGCTTTGGAAGTGGTCGCTTTTCCTTCTTTGGAGGGTTACCTGAAATCAGCCGTGGAAGTGGTCGCTTTTCCTTCTTGGGCGGGGTAATTCGTCGCCTCTCGCCAGGCTCCATTGGCGTAATTCGTCGCCTCTTAATAGGTTCCATTGGCTTAGTAATTCTTCGTGATTCTCCGTCTCCGCTGGTACGTGGCTTCGGCTTTGGAATATTCGGGTTCATGTACGACTTAATCTTTGCCATTACTTTGTCCCCTTGAACTTTGGCATCGGCAACAGACCGCCGACTGGTCCAGACAGCGCATCCGCTGCCCGCTCGATCTCGATATCCCAGACCTTCGAGTAGAGGTCATACGCTGCCGCCCCCATGACGGACTCGGTACTGTTTACCAGACGCTCCACGCCTGCGTAGTGCAGGTGGAGCAACTCATGGGCGATGATCTTCCGCTGTTCGACAGCGGGCTCCTTGAAGAAGTCCTCGGAGAGGCGCAACTTCGCGTGCCAGAGTTGATCGTGCGGCTCGATGTCCGCATACGCATCCTCAGCCGAAGGATAATCCTTGACCTTGATGTCCCACTGATGGAGATTCAAGATGCGCTTGGCGTTATCTACGTACCGCTGCGCCTCTTCCAGGCGCGTGCTCATTTTCCCCTACGCAGTACCCGAAGCGTCTTGCCAGACGTAAACGAGTAGATGCTTTCCTGGTTAAACTTCCTGCCAAGATTTTGTGCCTTGCCGTATGACTTGACAATCTTGACTGGGTCGATATGAATTTGCCCCTTATCGAACCATGCCCCTAGGTTCTTCGGGTTATACTTTTGTGCAACGTTCGAGAAGGCTCCAGTGACCCTTCCAGGTGTTGCTCGCCCAGCGCCAATCTTCGTTGCCGTCTTCGGTGCTACCCCAACGGAGTAGCCTCGCTTTGGTGACACTGGATTCATTGTCTTCGTATTTAGTGTTACCCCGCCCTTCCGAAGGATGTACCCTCGGAGCGCCTGCGCCTTCGCCTTGTCCATGCTGGACTTGGCAACCGACCCAGCACCAGCCCGCTTGTTTGCGGCAGCGGCATTTGACTGGACCCTGCCCATGGAGATTCCAGCCGTGCCACCTTTGGCATCTGGGCTTAATGGCTTCTTCGCCATTACTTACCGCGCTTCTTTGACTTTGCCCCCGACGTTCGATATGACTTCGATGCGGCGGACTTTGGCTGCAACCCGCTGGGCACGCCAAGGACGAGGTTGTCGATCGGGTTTTTCTTGCCCTTGGTAAAGCGGTTCGCCGCTACCCGCTGACGGGAGCGTGAGTTAGCCGCCGACCGTGGCTTGCCAGATCCGTACCCATTATCTCGTGCCATGGTGTCTCCTGTATTTGGTTAGACCCCTCCTTAAACGGAGGGGATATCTGGCTGTCTTCGGCTCCCCGTTGGTTTAGCGTAACTGCTATGCCTGTCGGGGAGCCTTTCCTCGCCCCCCTTTATCCCCCCATATATAACCACGAAAACAGGGCTTTTTTGTAAGAAGTTACATGTTAAGTTTTCTTAACAATTGTGTCACTTATTACATTTGAGCGCAGGTACGAATTTTTAATTTTTAGAAAAGGCTTTCTTTTCATATACCTGTCAATGCAAACGTGAGGAAGACTTGCATTTCGTGCTTAGAGGGAGGAGGGGGGTTGTCAGGGGGTATGCAAAGTTCGGGGGTGGGGGTCTTACCATGCGCATGCACCTCCACGCTCAAATGCTGGGGGGAGAGGGGGGGTCAGCAAAAATGTGAGCGTCACTCATGTGGCAGACAATGTGAGGCGGGCTCATGCATGGGGGGAGTGTGTATCACCCCCCTCCCCCCTTGATGAGGAAGCCTCATCTCCCGCCCAGCGTGGGACTACGTGAAGAGTCCTCATGTGGCACAACCCGTGCCAGCGTCAGCCTTGCCTGTCCTGTCCGTCAAGCGCACCTGTCCACCAGCGACAATCCGCCTTGCCGTGGCACAACCTGTGCCAGCCCCGCATTTGCCCCTAGGATCAACGGAGGCGAGAGCGCCCCCCTGTCTGGGGTATCGGGGGACCCCCCCTGTTTTCCGCCCGTCTCCGTGGCGCGTAGGGGGGAACATCTGTTCTATTTCGCAGCGTCCAGCGGGCATGATAGTAATAAAGTGATAGTTCCTTTTGTGATAGTCCGATTGTTACATTGTTAAGAAACCTTACATCGATTGTTAAGAGGTCTTAATGAAACCGCAACCACAGATGAACATTCGTCGGTCATAGTGATGAGGTCGGGATCGCTCCCCCTAGGGGGCGACGAAGACCAGACAAGGAGGAAGACATGAACGAGGACAAGGATCAGGCGCAGACCATGAACGCGATTCATGAGTCGGCGGCTTTGGCGGTCGCGGCTCGGGCTGTTGAACGGGCGCCGAAGTTCCAAAAGTTCGTTGGCACGATTCTGGACAACGCCAAGGACTGGACGAGCGGCGAACGGTCGCACATCAGCGACGGCGAGACGGACATCACGGTGGACGAGATCCGCCTCCTCCTCGGCGGCGAGTTGTGGGATCGGGTTGAGGAGGACGTGAAGGAGGAGTTCAAGGAGGAGATTGAGCAGGAAGTTCGGGAAGAGGTTGAGGACGACGTCAAGGAGGACGTCAGGCAGGAGGTTTTGCAGGAGGTTCAGTACGCAATAGAAAACCTGTAACAATCCGAAGAGGGGGCGGGGCTGGGCTCCGCCCCTTCTTCATGCCCAAAAATTTTGTGATAGTCAATAAATGATAGTTCCTTATGATAGTTTTGTTACATTGTTGCGGTTTCTTAATCTAGTCTTATCGGTTTTGTAATCGGTTGTTAACACGGCGTTAACATTGATGTCGTATGGTTCAAGAGTCGGGATCACACCCCCTAGGGTGCGGCGAAGACGAGCGAAGGAGTAGACATGAAGACGCGAGACGGGAAGTGGTGCACGAGGATGAGTCAGCGCGACGCGGTCGCGGCGATCGCACGAGGGGAAAACTTTGAGGCATCCGCCATGTGCGGCTATGCGTTGAGCGACGCGAAGTGGTGCGGCGTTGGGATCGCGTACGGCGAAGCATTGCGACGGTTCAAGGAGGATGAGGCACGCATCCGATACGTGGTGAAGTCATACGCAACACCGATCGCATGGCGGCTGGACGATGGCACATGGGCGGTGCCAGAAGAGAAGTACTCGCACACAACGAGCCGCCATCAGTCGTGGGTGCGACGTGCGGTTCAACTGGCGGAGTATGAGGCGCAGGCATGAGGACGCTCGCAGAGGCTGTAACAATTGTCATGTGGGCTGTGGCGATGGTGCTGTTCTTGGCACTGGGATCCATGGCGTAGCGGAAGGAGTGTAACAATGGGTTACGGATACGCACGGGGCTTGGTTGATGCGGGACTGGCGACGGATCAGGCGATCGGGCTACACTTGGTGCAGAATTGCTACCCGCCCATGATCGGGTTCAAGGATGCGGCGATCGCGGCGGTTGAGTTCTGCAACACTGGCGACCATGAGGCACTGGTAGACATGCCCGAAGGCGTCAAGCATAAGGCGTACGGGGATCAGGTGCCAGCGTTTGTCCTTGTGGAGGCGCTACGTTTGGAGGCTTTCCTAGACGACATCGTCTAGCGATCGCAACGGCAACGGGGGGCGGAGTCTAGGGGCTCCGCTCCCCTCTTTTTTGCAAAAAATGATAGTCAATAAATGATAGTTCCTTATGATAGTCCGATTGTTACAATGTTAAGGAATCTTAACTTGACATTTGCTCGGTTTTGTGCTAGGCAGTTGGTTAAGAAACCTTAACCAAATCTTATCCGAAAAAAGGTTGTATTCGGTCGGCGGTTGTGGTATTGTAGTTTTGTCGGGATCGGTCAGCCCTAGCGGATCGGCGAAGACAACACAGGAGGTGTACCATGGCACTGAACTGGAACGTCGGAAATGTCAAGGGTTACAAGACCCTCTGCTACCAAGTGGCAGAAAAGGACAACTTGGCGTACGGCATCAAGGCTGGCGATTCGTACCTGAAAGGCACGACGGACGCGCTCATCTGGTTGACGATGTCGGTGGGTCTCTCCGAGATCACCGAGGACAACATTGACGAGTGGATGTATCGCCTAGCGATTGAGTACGCCATGAATCCTTCAACGGTAACCCGATGCGTGGACGGTGAGTGGGAGCCCATCTACCATGATGAGAACTCTGTTCGCCAGCACATCGGTCTGTACACAAACGCGGGGACGATCTCCCGCAAGGAGTACCATGAGAAGGTGATCAAGCATCTTCACTACAACGGAAATCAGGTGTTGGAGTACGAGCAGGGTCGCAACGAAACCTTTGAGCAGAAGCATAAGTTGACGGACAAGGGCTGGGTCACGATCTAGGGATCGGGATCTCGGGGGGGGGCTGGTGGCTTCGGCTGCCAGCCCCCTTTCTTTTTGCAAAATTTTTTGTGATAGTTAATAAATGATAGTTCCTTATGATAGTCGGATTGTTACAATGTTAAGATGTCTTAACCTAATCTTATCCGTTTCTTGGTTGATTTGTGCTCGCGGGTGTGGTACCTTTCATGTATCGGGATCGTTGCACACAGTGCACGGCGATGATGAGCACGAGGTGGGTATGCTAGAATACATCTTGAAGAATGGCGGCGGTACGTTTGATGCGAAGACGTTTGAGCCCGTTGAGCCGAAGGATGGCTATTCGGTCGGTATTGAGTTCGGTTCGTACAAGGTG
>SXGQ01119750.1_pt1 | contig 23805 bp, 29 predicted proteins | sample 3178371 | NCBI WGS metagenome assembly SXGQ01 (sample SAMN11356859, study PRJNA531348) | freshwater metagenome | isolation source: freshwater sample F1-20 | place: China: Fuxian Lake, Yuxi | collected 2017-12-25 | reverse complement strand
TAGAGAATGAAATGACGGACAACAAAATATAGAACCAACATGATCAGGTTAGAATTTGCTCATCACTACTCTAGGGTGCGGACTATAGGCCACCCATTCCGTCATGTCAAGAGGCATAATTGCGATGAATTCGCTGGCGATTCACACACAACCGCCAACTGAACGAACCGCAAAAAACACCGAAGCTCTCCATGTCTCGACTGTTGGTGCCCAGAGGGAGGGTCGAACTCCCACTCTCTTACGAGAACCGGATTATGAGTCCGGCGCGTCTGCCAGTTCCGCCATCCGGGCACAGCACATACCAACACCGAAAGCCCGCACCGTCTTAACACGAAGCCTGCTGCAGGTGCAATCAATCTCCCCTCTTTTCTTACGCATGAATGCAATGCTACAATCAGCCTCCCTTACCTTAATTTATGAGCAGGAGGACCCTCAGACCATGGCAGACATTCAGTGCGTGACGTGCGGACAAGCGGGAGAAGCCATTACCGACCCCCTCTTCATGGGGAAGCTCGAAGCTGAGGTGAAAGCCAAAGTCTGCACACCCTGCTGGAAGAAGTGGGAAGGCATGCGAGTCATGGTCATCAACGAGTACCAGGTCAACCTGGGCGAAGAAAGCGGAAGGGAACTCGTCAAAAAACAGATGAAAGCGTTTCTAAAGCTCGGCGAGCAGACCGACACGGCGAAAATCGATCAAAACTTTCGCCCGCAAGCCTAAGTCTACGGTGGGCGAGAGCCCCCGTGAATTTCTCCAGTGATCTCGCAGGCTTCGTTGACAAGCTGACTGCAAAAATGTTAAATAAACCTCTTACTGATCTTTTCACCTGGACGATCAGCATCTCCTCACGACTACAACGGCGAGAAAAAGGAATTGATTTGTCGTGATTACGCAGATGCATATAAAGCAGTTGATGTTCGACCCTTATAATAACACGTATATTGTGGTGCTACGCGACGAAGAGCACTCAGGCATGATCCCCATCTGGATCGGGAAATCAGAAGCCGGCTCCATCAGCATGGCGATGGAGAACGTCACACCGCCCAGGCCGATGACCCATGATTTCATGAAATCGTTCCTGGATGCGTATAATGCGAAGGTCATCAGTGCCGTGATTACAGATCTCTCAGAGCACACATATTTCGCGAAGATTCATTTGATGTACGAAGATTCCGAATACACCGTGGACGCCAGGCCCAGCGATGCTATCGCCCTCGCGCTTCGATCCAATGCGCCGGTGTTCGCCAACGACACCGTGATCGCAAAACAAAGTTCCGAAGAGCTTGAACAGTGGTTAGAAAATCTTAAGCCGGAAGACTTCGGCAAGCTGGACTCCTAATTGAGCATGAGCACCGCCAATCCACCCAAAGAGCAAGGCCTGGTTGAATACCGGGTAGACCGCCTCCTCGAAGAGGCCAACACCGACACGCGAATTGTCGTCCTAGCGAAACAAGATGACGCCCTCGACACGTTCCCGATCTGGGTCGGCGCAGCGGAAGGCAACGCCATTAAGCTTGCGCTCGATGCCATGATCACACCGCGCCCCATGAGCCATGACTTGATCAAGAGCTTTGCCGAGCACTTGAACGTCACGATCCAGCGGGTCGTCATTGCCGACGTGAAGAACAGCACCTATTATGCGACGGTCTATGTCGCCAACAAAGGTGTGGAGCGCACGATCGACGCCAGGCCCAGCGATGCGATCTCGCTGGCGCTCCGGGCCCATTGCCCGATCTACATCACGCAGGACGTGCTGACGCGGCGGAGCACCACGAATCTCGACGCCTGGCTGTCAAAACTCGAATCGAAGAATATCGGCACGCCGGAAGTACAAGAAATCTGATTCACTCGTTAGCGAAGGAGCGCGAAAGAACAATGTCGACTTACCAGCAGAAACCGGTAGACGTGCAAGAGAAGTGGTATCTCGTGGATGCAGAAGGGAAAACGCTGGGCCGCCTGGCTTCCCGCGTTGCCGGCATGTTGCGCGGCAAGCACCGGCCGACCTTTACCCCCAATGTCGACATGGGCGACCATATCGTAATTGTGAATGCCGAGAAGATCCATATGACCGGCGATAAGATGACCACGAAGCTCTATCGCCACCATACCGGCTTCCCGGGCGGACTCAAAACCGCGACGGCGCAGCATATCTTCAAAAAAGACCCCACGATCATTTTGACAAAGGCGATCGAGGGCATGCTCCCCAAGACCCCACTGGGAAATGGGATGGCCAAGAAACTTCGCGTCTATGTCGGGTCCACTCATCCGCATCAGGCCCAAGGACCGGAACCCATTACTCTGTAAATCATCACCGAGAGCGAAGAAGGAGACGTTGTAGCATGGCAGCAGTAACTCAATATGCGACCGGACGACGCAAGTGCGCAATCGCCAGAGCCTGGGTCACCGGGACGGCGGGCGACATCACGATCAACAATCAACCACTCGAGCAGGCCTTCCCACGCCTGACCTTGCGGCAAATCATCCAGTTCCCGCTTGAAATCGGCGGCGTCGTCGGGAAGTACTCGATCAAGGCCACGGTCCATGGTGGCGGATTAGTCGGACAAGCCGGCGCCCTGCGTCATGCGATCGCGCGCGCGTTAGTGGAACTGAACCAGCCCCTCCGTACGCCCCTGAAGAAGGAAGACTTGCTGACACGCGACTCGCGCGTCAAAGAGCGGAAGAAGTACGGACAGAAGGGCGCGAGAAAGAAGTTCCAGTACTCGAAGCGATAAATATCGGAGCCACAGCCAGAAAAAGGGAAGGCTCCATGCCTTCCCTTTTTTTATGTCGGTAGGGTGCGCAACAGGTGAAACAGATGAAGAAGATACGTGTCGCCATCGCAGGGGCCAGCGGCTATGCCGGAGCGGAACTCGTTCGCCTCGCCGCCCTCCACCCCCATTTCGAACTCCATGCCGTCACGTCGGAGAAGTCCACCGGGACGCCCGTAGCCGCGGCATTCCCAAGCCTGGCAGGCCTGGTGTCGCTTTCGTTTCAAGCGCTTTCACCGGAATCGCTGGCAGACCAGGTCGACGCGGTCTTCCTGGCCCTGCCCCACACTAAATCATTAGCGCCGGTCGCGGCCTGCATAAAAACCGGCAAGCTCGTGGTGGACCTGAGCGCCGACTATCGACTAAAAGATGCAGCCACCTACAAACAGTGGTACCAGACATCTCATACCCATGCGGACTTGCTGAAAGACGCGGTCTACGGACTGCCTGAATTGCACCGAGCCGCCATTGCCAAAGCAAAGCTGGTGGCCTCGCCTGGCTGTTACCCGACTGCGGCTATCCTACAATTGGCACCCCTGTTCGCCCAGGATCTAGTGCAACCGCATAGCGTAGTCATCGATGCGAAGTCCGGCATTTCCGGCGCGGGACGAAGTCCGGCCCTCCCCTACCATTTCCCGGAAGCCCATGAATCCTTGGAACCCTACAAGATCGGACAACATCGCCACATTCCTGAGATCGAACAGGAACTGGGAGGACTGCTTCAACGCGCCTCCAAGCCATCTGGGGCGGTTGCGCCACAGCCGATCATCACCTTCACGCCGCATCTCGTCCCGATGAACCGGGGCATCTTGAGCACGGCTTACTGCAAACTGAAGAGCCCGATGGCCCTGGCCGATCTGCGAAATCTCTATCGCGCCTTTTACAAAGGCGAGCGATTCGTCAGGGTCCAGGACGACATCATGCCGAACCCTCGCTACATCAAGGGATCTAACTATTGCGACATCGGGGTCTACCTAGACCCCCGATCTGGCTCCGTCATTACGGTAGCCGCCTTGGACAATCTAGTGAAGGGCGCGGCAGGCCAGGCCATTCAGGCCATGAACCTCATGCTGGGACTCCCGGAAGAGACTGGCCTGACAGCTCCCGCAGCCTATCCCTAAGCCTCTCGAACAGGATGTCGCTGCCACGATGAAGACGAAGAAGACCGCAACCACCGCTGCTCGCCGAGGGATTACTGCCCCGCAAGGGTTCCGCGCAGCCGGCATCCATTGCGGCATCAAGAAGCCGGGCCTGCTCGATCTCGCTCTCGTCGTCTCCGAACAGAGCGGGCCCATCGCCGGCATCTTCACCAAAAATCAGGTTGTCGCAGCGCCGGTCATCGTCGACAGTCTGCACCTGCGCAAGGGAATCGGGCGAGCCATTCTCGTCAACAGCGGCAATGCCAATGCCTGCACCGGTGCCAAAGGATTGGCGGCTGCAAAAAAAACCGCTTCAGTGCTTGCGAAAAAATTAGGTGTTCCCACTGAGCAGGTTTTTATCGGCTCCACCGGCGTGATCGGACGAGTCTTGCCGGTCGCTCGCATCGTCAAGGGCATCCCACAGCTACTCCTGCAGCTCCGCGAGCATGGCAGCCTGGATGCAGCCAAGGCGATCATGACGACCGACCTCCGCCCGAAATCCATCGTCCTGCAAGACACCATCGGCGGACGGTTGATTACCATCGGCGGGATGGCCAAAGGCTCCGGTATGATCCATCCCAACATGGCTACGATGCTCGGCTATTTCACGACGGACGCCTCCATCACGAAAAGCGCCCTCCAACAGGCCCTCAGCCTGGCGGCCAACGAGTCTTTCAATTGCATTTCGGTCGATGGCGATACCAGCACCAACGATACGGTCCTCTGCCTGGCAAACGGCATGGCACAGAATCGCACGATCACAAAAGGCACAGCTGCCTTCTGCCGATTTCTGCTACTCCTGACAGAGGCCTGCCAATCCCTCGCGCTGGCAATCTGCCGCGACGGCGAAGGGGTCACTAAAGTGGTGAAGATTGAGGTGACAGGATCCACCAGCGTGGCCCAGGCCAGGCAGGTCGCCCAAACTATTGCCACCTCGAATCTGGTCAAGACCGCGCTTTTTGGCGAGGATGCCAACTGGGGTCGCGTAATGGCCGCCATTGGCCGCTCCGGAGTCCCCATTACCCCCGCGAAGCTAACGGTCTCGTTTGGCGGGGTTCCGATGGTACGGTACGGGATGGGACTCGGACTCAGTGCGGAGCGCCGCATCGCCAAGGTCTTTCGCCAGAAAGAGTTTACAATTGCCGTGGGGCTGGGGCAGGGCAAACAGAAGGCCCATATGTGGACGACCGACCTGTCGTTCGACTATGTCCGCATCAACGCAAGCTACCGATCCTAGAGCACAATTTCATCCCACCGCTTGTAAATCTACGCGCCTCTATGCTAGCATTCCAAGGCTTTAGTAGTCAGGAGACTGTCTCCTCCCCGCATAATTTTGTGCGTTGAGGAGCTGTACAAAATTCGTATCGGCGTCTATGGACGTCGCTCGACTTGAGAATAAGGGGGCCAGTCCCCCTCACCTGCGTCAGCGGGTGCTCTGCAAGTCTTGAGGGGAGGTGAAGGCATGGGGGTGGTTTCGATCAAGGAATTGCTGGAAGCAGGCGTCCATTTCGGGCACCAGACGAATCGCTGGAACCCGAAGATGAAAAAGTTCCTCTTTGGCGAACGTAACGGCATCTACATCATCGACCTTCAGCAGACCCTAAGCCGGATGGAGCAGGCCTATGCCTTCGTCCGCGACACCGTCGCCGCCGGCCAGGCGGTCCTGTTTGTCGGGACCAAGCGTCAGGCTGCCGAAATCCTTCAAGAAGAGGCGCTGCGCGCCAACATGTTCTTCGTCAACCAGCGTTGGCTAGGCGGCATGCTCACGAACTTCCAGACCATCCGGAAGAGCATCGACAAGATGAAGAAGATGGAAGCCAAGCTGGCGGACCCTAGCCAGTACGGCTTGAAGAAAAAAGAAATCATGAAGATGCAGAAAGAGATCGTCAAACTCCAAAAGTATCTGAGCGGCATCAAGGATATGCGCGGCGTTCCCGGAGCGGTCTTCGTCCTCGACACGCGCATCGAACACCTGGCCGTCCAGGAAGCAAAGCGGTTGGAGATTCCGATGATCGCGATCCTGGACTCGAACTGCGATCCGGACCACATCACCTACCCGATCCCAGGAAACGACGACGCCATTCGCTCCATCAAACTCATCACGTCCCTTATTGCCAACGCCTGCATCGAAGGCGCCAATTTACGGACGCAGCGAGAAGAAGCGGATTTCAAACCAGCGCCTGTGGCCGGCGACAAACCCGCAGCCATGAGCCTCGCGAGCACGCTGGCCTCATAAGGGCCAGCACCCGCGCGTCAACGAAGGCACTGACTGTTTAGTGAAAAGGACCGTTGCGTATGGCAGGATCAAGTCAGCTTGTCAAAGAACTGAGAGAGAAAACCGGCGCCGGCTTCCTCGATTGCCAGAAAGCGCTTACCGAGAACGGCGACGATATCGAAAAAGCGATCGATTACTTGCGCCAAAAGGGTTTGGCTGCGGCACTCAAAAAGTCCGGTCGCGAGACCAACCAGGGCCTCATCCATGCCTATATCCACATGGGCGGAAAAATCGGCGTGCTCATCGAGGTCAATTGCGAAACAGACTTCGTGGCCCGGAATGAAGAGTTCAAAACCTTCGTCAACGATCTGGCCCTCCAGGTGGCAGCCGGCAAACCCTCCTACGTCAAACGGGAAGAGATTCCCTCAGACCTCATCGCGAAAGAACGCGCGATTTACGAGGGACAAGCCAAGGAAATGGGCAAGCCCCCGGCCGCCTGGCCGAAGATCGTCGAAGGTAAACTGGAAAAATTCTTCCAGGATAGCTGTCTGATGGAGCAGTCCTTCGTTAAGGACACCTCCGTCACGATCAAAGATTTGCTAGCTTTGAAGATTTCTAAAATCGGCGAAAATATGAACATCCGCCGCTTCACCCGGTATCAATTAGGCGAAGCATGAGCTCTGCGAACTATCGGCGCATCCTCCTCAAAGTAAGCGGAGAGATGTTGGCCGGTGAGCAAGGCTACGGCATCCAGCCTTCCATTCTCGAGGACCTCGCGACGGAGATCGCCTCCGTCGTGGCCCTCGACATTGAAGTCGCCGTGGTCATCGGCGGCGGCAATATCTTCCGCGGCATTGCCGCCAGCGCCTCCGGGATGGAGCGCGCTTCCGCCGACTACATGGGGATGCTTGCCACTGTCTTCAATGCCCTAGCCCTGCAAAACGCGCTCGAGCGCATTGGCGTCATGACCCGCGTCCAATCCGCGATCGAAATGCGCCAGCTGGCCGAGGGCTATATCCGCCGCCGGGCCATTCGTCATCTTGAAAAAAAACGCGTCGTCATCTTCGCCGGCGGCACGGGAAATCCCTATTTTTCGACCGATACGGCCGCCGCGCTCCGGGCGATGGAAATCGGCGCCCAGGTCATCATGAAGGGGACTAAGGTCGACGGCATCTACGACGCCGACCCCATCAAAACCCCCACCGCGACGAAGTATCACACCATTTCCTTCCTCGCGATCTTGAATCAGAACTTGAAGGTGATGGATGCGACGGCCATCAGTCTCTGCATGGATAATAATCTGCCGCTCATTGTGTTCAACTTAAAAGAACACGGCAACTTCAAACGCGTCGCCACAGGCGAAGCGATCGGCACCCTCGTCACGCCCGATCGCCGGTAATTTCCCCGGGAGCCTCGCATGTCCAATCCTGCCGCCATACACCAGAAAATCACGGAAAAGATGGAGTCCGGGCTGGAACATCTCAAGCGCGATTTAGCCGGCCTGCGGACAGGACGAGCCTCTGTGGCCTTCTTCGACGGGGTGCGGGTAGACTACTATGGCACGATGACCCCACTGAAACAGGTAGCCAATATCTCAACACCGGAAGCGCGCCTCATCACAATCCAGCCCTGGGAGCCGGCCCTCATCAAGGAAATTGAAAAGGCCCTGGCCGGGTCAACCCTCGGCGTGACCCCGTCCAACGACGGAAAGATCATTCGCATACCCCTGCCGCCCCTCACCGAAGAGCGCCGCAAAGACCTTGGCAAGATCTGCAAGAAGCACGGCGAAGATACGAAAGTAGTCGTGCGAGGGTTTCGTCGAGATGGCAACGAAGAGTTGAAGAAGCTACAAAAGGATGGCAAGCTGACCGAAGACGATCTGCGAAAAGCCGAAATCGACACCCAGAAGCTGACCGATCTATACATCCAAAAAGTCGACGACGTGGTTAAGAAAAAAGAACACGAAATCATGGAAGTCTGACCGCCATTTCCACCTTGGTACCTACCTACGCCACCGTCAATCTCACGGCACTCGCCCATAATCTCTCGTGTATCACCGGCTATCTGTCCCCGTCCTGCAAGGTCCTGGCGGTCGTCAAAGCCAACGCATATGGGCATGGAGCTGTCACCATCGCACACGCGCTGGCCAAGCAGGGAGTCGAACGATTTGCCGTCGCATCCCTGGATGAAGGCATCGAACTCCGCCAAGCTGGCCTCACCGCTCCTATCCTCATTCTTGGGGCGCTCTTTGAGGAACAGATCGTCGACCTGACGGCTCACCGATTGACCCCGGTCGTGAGCGATGGGCGCATCTTGCCAGCCTTGGCCAACGCCGTTCGCGCCCATCCGGCCCCCTACCAGATCCATCTCAAGGTCGACACAGGCATGGGAAGGCTAGGGCTTTCGATGGACGAGCTGCCAGCCATTCTCGACGCCCAAATCTTACGGAGCCCCCTTCAGATCGAGGGAGTCATGACACACCTGGCCGACGCCGATGGAGAATACAGCGCCTTCACGGAACGGCAACTCGGCGCATTCCATGCCATGCTAGAGCAAGTCCGCCTGCGAGGCCTCACCCTCCCTCTGGTCCATGTGGCCAATAGCGCCGCCATCGTGCGGTTTCCCAAAGCCCATTTTTCGCTCGTGCGCCCCGGCATCATGCTCTACGGCTACCACACTCTGCCTGCCTCAGTGCGTGCGCCTGCACTTAAGCCAGTCCTCTCGCTGCGAACCACGATTGCCCAACTGCGAAAGATTCCGCAAGGTGGAACTGTCAGCTACAACAAAACCTTTGTCGCCAAACGGCCGACGAGAATTGCAGTCCTTCCCATCGGCTACGCGGACGGCTATAGCCGGCAACTCTCCAACCGCGGGTTTGTGTTGATTCAAGGCACGCGCGCCCCGATCATCGGACTGGTCTGCATGGACATGATTATGGTGGATGCCACGGATCTCCCCTCGGTACAGATCGGCGAGACCGTCACTCTGATTGGTCAGCAGGGAACAGAATCCATCGGAGCTGATGAAGTGGCAGGATTGATCGGCACGATCCCCTATGAAGTTCTCTGCGGAATTGGCTCTCGTGTCCCGCGCTTCTACGAATCCACCTGACACAAGGGCGCCCCGCCCCGCCGCTTCTTAGGTTACTCTGACCGGTGTCGGCAGGGTGCCGACCCGGCCTCTTGAGAGGTAACGGAAACCGACGGACAACGGCAGAGGGCCCTACTGCTTGATGGCTCTCTTTAGCTTCGACTCGACGCTCGCTACTTTGCTCTGCAACCGCCCTGCTCGGCTTTTTCGGTAGTCGACCTTGATCGTGCAGGAGATGCGGCCGCAATCTTTCTTCATGCGGTTATAGCATTTCTTAACGACGGCAAAAACTTCGTCCCATTCCCCTTCGAGCACCGTCCCCATGGGGTTCAAGCGATAGTCGACGCCGCTTTTATCGATAATATCGAGCGAGCGCGCCACATACTTGCCCACGCTCTCCCCCTCGCCCAATGGCGACATGCTGAATTCCAATAAGACCATATATCCCTCTTATGCCTTCCCCCGAACTTTTCACACCTCAGACGTTATCTGACCTTACCCCTCTGCCCCTTGTACCCCCCCCGACTACGCTTCGCCCTTCACGCCTGACGCCACATTCAGCTTGGCTCGTTCATCCAACCAGACTTTCGGATACTGAACCTTGCCCAATAGACGGAAACCGTCCAGCGCCTCACGCAACAAATCACGACGTTTCTCGAAGTCCGGCGCATCTGCCTTGGTCTGCTCACGAAGCTGGCCAACCCACTCCACAAAAGCGCCAAACTCCTCGCCGAAGATCTTCTCGATATCTTCCTTCATGAAACCGGACAAGGCCGGGGCCACTCCGCTCGTGCTGATCGCAATACGGAGATGGCCGCAAGCCACAACCGCCGGCATGCTAACCGTGGAGGATTCTGGTTGATCGATTGACCACAACAAGAATTTCTTCTCGCGCGCCTTCGCGAACAGGGCCTTGGCAAAATCACGATCCCCGCGAACCATGTTCATCACCAGAATCGCGCTCTCCAAATCCGTGTCGCGAAAATGGCGGCCGCGATGTACAACCTTCGCCGACGCGGCCAAGTCTTTAAGCGTGTCGTTGAGCGAGGGAGCCACCACGGTCACTTTCGCCCCTGCTGCCAATAACTGCTGAGTTTTTTCCGCAGCCTCCTCGTCTCCCCCGAGCACAAGCACCGGGTAGCCCTTCACATCCAGAGACAACGGATAGCCAGAATTTGCAGCCATAATAGTTCCTCCAAATTCACAATAGAGGGCCTATCATACACACCCTGTTTTGTAGCGTAAACCGTGACTTCCCATTTTCTCTATGCCCCCGCTATAATAAGCGAGCTTGCCCCCCTTCACCTTTGCAAAGGAACCGTACCAATGGCAGCCTACAACCTCCGTACACTTGGACTAGCCGGCAGTATTATCGGTCTCGCCGCCATGGCAGCCTGGCTTGGCCTGGCCCATAGTTGCGACCCGGAGAGCCGCGAAGCGGTCATTGCCGGTCGCGTCATGATCGCGCAGGCCCTGGCCGATCAGATCCGCCCCACCGATGTCCTGTTCGTCATCGTCAAAAGGCCAGGCGGGGCCAGGCCGGTCGCGGCAAAACGGATCGAAAACCCGCAGTTCCCCGTCGCCTTCGAGCTTACCAACGCCGATGTCATGGTGCAGGGATCTGAACTGCGCGGCATGCTGGATGTGATGGCCCGGTTAGATCGTGATGGACAGGCAGGCCCGGCACAGCCAGGCGATATCGAAGGCCGCTATGCTAAAAATCCGACGCTACCAGGCGGACGGGATTTCGAGATTACGCTAGATTCAGTGAAACCATAGAGGGACAGTGCTAAGAGGTTCAGTCTTCGCACTCAAGTCTCAGCACTCCATTTATGGTTGTGCAGGATCAGCATCCAATTCTAGGTTCCAATAGAGATAGTCGCGCCAGCTTTCCGGCGCATTCCTAATCCCGATGGTAATGGTCACGGTGGGACTCCAGCGAGGCTTGATCGGTTTTTTCATGAGCTTCATGCCGGCTTCATCGGGCGTGCGGCCGCTCTTTCTGTTGTTGCAGCGCCAGCAGGCCGTGACAATGTTTTCCCAGGTCTTGCGTCCACCCTTCGCAATAGGCACGACATGATCGAACGTCAGCTCCTCGGTCCGGAACTTATGCCTGCAGTACTGGCAGGCATAGCCGTCTCGCGTAAAGATATTGATGCGGGAGAACTTGACCGCCCGGTGGGCATCCTTGAGCCGGACCAATTTGAGGAGACGCATGACGGAGGGAAGCTTGAAGGAGATCGACACCGCGTGAACCTCTCGGTCGTAGACCTCGAGGACTTCGACTTTACCCTGCCAGAGAAGGGCGATCGCTTTTTGCCAATGCACAACCCTCAGGGGTTCGTACGTCGCGTTGAGCAGGAGGGTCATTTCCATGCAGCAACCTCATTTATCGCCGAGGCTCCTTCTGTGAGAAGGCCTAGGTTTCGTCTTCAGATGCCTACTTGTATCTATGCCATACGCCTCGCTTGAAATCAAGACATTGAACGGTCTCGGGAAAATGCCGACGCTTTGAACTCAGCAAAAAAAGGATCCCCGCCATGCCTGAGTATGTCACCGTCGCGACGGTTGAGGAGATTCCCCCGGGAACAGGACGGACCGTCCAGGTCCAAGGGATCGGGATCGCGCTCTACAATGTCGAGGGATCATTTTACGCCGTCGACAATACCTGCCCCCATGCGGGAGGGCCGCTGGGCGAAGGCCATCTAGATGGGTGTCTTGTCGAATGTCCGTGGCACGGCTGGCAATTCAATCTGCGCACCGGAGAACGACCGGAGAATCCCGACATCACCGTCGCCCGCTGTCTCGTGCGGATCGAAGAAAACCAGGTGCAGGTGGCGCTGCCGGAGGACTTTAGTACTTAGGACCGAACGGCAAAGGGGGCACTGGCATGCTTGTTGGCTCAACATCCGGCTCTTTTGGAGTAATCCCATCCGCTGGAAGCGACGCGGCATTGACCTTCTTCAATGAGAGATTGACGTGCCAAATGAATTCCCGCTCGAACCATTGCCCGGTCACCCCTTGGTCTCGCAACTGGACCCGCACTTCATACATATCCCCCTCCACCGGTTTCACCCGCCATTCACCCAGCCGGGCGACCCGGTTCCGTTCGTGCATCGAGCGCACATGCTCCGTCATGCCCTGAAGGATCGTGGGATAGCCCTGTGCCCGATGGGTCTGCACCAGCGCGAGGGCCTCGCCCCCCCGTGGATCGGTGATGGGGTTGAGAGCCGGAGGCTTCAACCAAATGTAGTAGGCAGCACCCAGCGCAAGCAGGGCCACGACCGTATAATGAATGACTTTCACTGCCGAAAACGAGAAACTATTCTCTGCCATAGCCATCCGTACCCAGGGTTCGCAAAAGGAATACGCGCGCTGCATCTTAGGAAGAGCGGCGGCACGATGTCAACCAGCGCGCATCCCATCACATCACCGCCAGACCTCGCTTGTGTGGGTGAAAGTGGTTATGCTACAAATATTGCTCTGGACGACAGACCTGTACCCTTGGCGGTCAAGCACCCATGAAATTTTTTCTTTACGGGGACCATCTCAACCCCACACAGCTCAAACGCCGCGCGCCGGAGCAGCAGTTCCTCCTGCTGGCTACCCTCCCAGAACACACGATCAAGTTCTGCCGCTGGTCCGCGCAATGGCGCTGCGGCCTCGCCAGCGTGGCCCCCTCACCGGGGGAACAGGTTTGGGGTGGAGTCTTCGAAGTGACCGATGAAGATCTCAAACTGATGGATCTCTTCGAAGAAGATGTCCCCCCCAGCGCGTTTCGCCAAGTCCAAGTCACCGTGCTCACAGAGACCGGTGAGAGGATGCTCGTCACCACGTATGCCGCCACCCCGATCGGCAAGTTCAAACCCAAAGCCCATTATCTCGATTGGGTAATGAAGGGCCTCAAGCATTGGAAGCTGCCGGAAGAGGCCATCGATATGTGGAAGTCGTTCGCGCCAACAACAACGTAACAACTCAGCAGCTCGTGCCGCCAAAGGAGAATCTATGCCGAAGCCAAAATATCACATCGTCGTCTGCACTAACTCCCGTCCTCCGGGACACCCGAAGCCTTCCTGCGGCAGCGCCGGATCGGCCTCCCTCCTCATGGCCTTCAACATGGGCCTCATGCAGAAGGGTGTCACACCGGGCGACGTCATCGTCAGCGGCTCCTCCTGCCTTGGCCCCTGCGAGCAGGGACCGACTGTCGTCGTCTATCCGGACGCCACCTGGTACTCCAAGGTGACGGAAGCAGACGTTGCGACCATCATCGATGAACATATCAAGGGCGGAAAGCCGGTTGCCAAGCTGAACCCTGATTCAGTCTGGAAGTAGGGATAGCCTTCAGCTTTCCGGTATCAGCAGGACGCGAAAGGCTGATGGCTGACCGCTGATAGCTTTTCGACTTAAATCATGAGCACGACCGCCACACACCACGAGCACAAATCCCATGCACCCAAATCCATTGGGTGCATGGTGATTACCTGCAGCGACACCAGAACCCCAGACACCGATACGAGCGGACAGGCCATCCACAAACTGCTCCGGCAGTTCGGACATGAAGTGGTCTCCTACCATTTGGTGAAGGATGAACCGGCCCAGATCACGGACCGGATCAAAGAAGGCCTCACGAACGATGCCATCCAGGCCATCATCATCAATGGCGGCACAGGCATTTCAAAGAGGGATTCAACCTTCGAAGCGGTCGATGCGATGTTGGAAAAACGGCTAGTGGGATTCGGCGAGATCTTCCGCTACTTGACCTACATGGATATCGGCTCCTCGGCCATTATGAGCCGCGCCACAGCCGGCATCATCAAGGGCCGGATTCTCTTTTCCACCCCCGGCTCAGAAAACGCCGTCCGCATGGCGATGGAAAAACTCATCCTTCCAGAACTCGGCCACCTCGTCAAAGAACTCAGCAAATAACGCAAGCTGATAGCTATCAGCCCTCAACCATCAGCTCCAAGAAATCAGAAGATTCCTTTTTCCCCTCGTTCAACTGATATCCGGATAGCCTCACCACAGGCTGTTTTCAACAACCGCCAGTCCTGTGCAATCTTAGGCTCTGAATATCCTTGCACAGGACTGATGCGCGACTGAGCGTAGCGCTGATAAAACATCCTCACGTCCCGCACCGATACGACTCCCACAATCTCCCCTGCCTTAGTCACAGCCAGATGGCGCACACCCAGGTCGCCCATCATGTCCTGCGCATCGTTCACCGACTGGCCTTCCTCGATCGTACAAATGGGGGTCGTCATAACCATCTCGACGGTCATCTTGCCGAGAGGCTTGTTGGACGAAACGGCACGGCGGACAATATCCGTATCGGTGAGGACCCCGACCAGCTTCTCCCCCTTCTTCACAAACAGCGAGCCCACCCGCGCCGCCTTCATTTTCTTCGCCGCACTCACAATCGAGACCGCGGGCCCCACGGTCTTCGGATGCTTGCTCATAATCTTCGCTACTGTGGACATGATTCTCCCGGTTCGTTATGGATAGAACCTCGAAGAAACATATTATTGGACCATTTGCCTACGGACGTTCAAAACGGCCTTCCGGCAACCCTCGACATGAGGGTCGACCTGCTCCACGATCCCTGCCACATCCGACCCGGACACATGGGGCAGCGGCATGGGATAGTCCGGGTTCCCTTCCCTGACCCAGATGTCCAGGTGATTCAGCGTACAGGCTTTGACGCGAACCAACACATCATCAGGACCGAGAGTCGGCGTCGGAAAATCCTCATAGGAAAGTTTATCCGGTCCGCCATGCGCGCGAAATATTACAGCTTCCATAGGCCTCCTAGCTTTCAGCTCTCAGCACTCAGTGATCAGCCGTTCGTCAGAACAAAAAACTGACGGCTAACAGCTTCTTCGTTACGGGCTTCCCAAAAACTATCCTGCCACGCGACCACTTCACGAGTGGGAAACCTAAGCGCATTCGCAGGATGATCAAACCGGCATATCACAAGGCCGCAGGGAGACATGTGACCGAGAACCCAGTGAGATGGCGGTTTCATCATCCTGCGGTTAAAAGGCCAGCGTGCCCTTCACCACCATCACACATTGCCCCCCCACCTTCACCGTCTGAATCGCGTCGTCCTCCGATTCCACGTGGACCAGGATGCGAGACGGGCGAGCGATTTCATAACCCTGCTCAACGATGAGTTCCGTCATGGGCCCCACTTCTACCAACCCATTATGGACCAGATAGGCGCCCATCGCTCCGCTGGCGCTCCCGGTGGCGGGATCTTCCAGGATACCGATCGAAGGCGCGAACATTCTCGTATGCACCGCCGCAAACGGCTCCACGGTCACCGTCGTAAAGACCATAATGCCATTGGCGCCGAGCCGCCCGCAGAGCTCAACAATCGCCTCCGCGTCCGGCACGATCGATCGCACGGCCGTCAGGGTCCGCACCGGCACAATCAAGACCGGCAGACCGGTCGAAACCACCATCACTGGACATTTCGTGTCGACAATCTGGTTTTTCGGCAGGCCCAGAGCCTTCGCAATGTCAAACAGATCGTCCGACTCCTCCACCGACCCGAGAAACAGCGGTTTCGGCTGGGTCATCACCACCCGGGTAATCAACCCCTCTTGCGCATGGATCTCGACGGGAAAGAGTCCGATATTGCATTCCTGCATCACGCGGGTCACGCCATCGGTGATGGCAATCAAACCAAGCTGGGCCAAGACGTAAAAGGTCCCCAATACCGGATGGCCGGCAAAGGGAATCTCCTGTGTGGGGGTGAAAATTCTGAGGCGCACAACGGCCGCAGGGCCCGTCGGGGGCAATACAAAAACCGTCTCGGAGAGATTCATCTCCCGGGCGATCTGCTGCAATTGATCATCGTCGAGACCCTGCGCTTCAGGGAAGACCGCAACAGGATTCCCGCCGAACGGCAACGAGGTGAAGACATCGGCTTGATAGAATTTGAGCTGGTGTCTTTCCGGCATTCGGGTCTCCTAGCAGGCTGAGGAGCAACGACTGTGGCATGCACTATAAAGCATTTGTGCAGGATGCTCAAAAATACTGTCGATTCATCCGTGAAACGTCAAACGTAACCAGCTTCGAAGGAAGAACACTCGCCAGTCCTTCGTTTCACCATTCACGCCTCACTTTTCACGGCTGCAAGCACGCAGGCTGCGGAAGCGCTTCAAACTCCTGCCTCATCGGACTCCGCAGATAATTCTCCACGAAATTCTGGAGCGAGCCGTTCCGGTAGAGCAGCTCATTGGCAAATCGCGTATCGATCTTGTGCAGAACCTTGACTGTCACGCCGGTCTTCTTCGCAAACTGCTCCAGCGTCACCCCCGTGATATCGCTGTAGAGGCCGCGGCCCGACTGCATGATGCACTTGGGAATATGGATGATTTTCTGATTGGTCAGTCTGCGGGCAATGTCATCGAACGTCAAGAGGACCGTACAATCAGAATCGCCGCTGAGCAGCGTGTTCGGCACATAGAGGAACTTGGCTCGGTTCTTCCGGTACAGAGTCAGGATCTTGTGGACGCTCGCAGCCGTCACGACCGTATCCCTCTTTTCCAGCTCCAACGAATCGAAGCTGCTCACGATCCGTTTCCGGTTCAGAAAGGCCGTCGCATAGGATTCGGTATGGATCGTCTGGAGGTTGGGCAGCCCCGCCTCATAGATCCGCAACGCTTCCCCCGGCAAGTGCTTCCGTCCCTGCCGCATCAGATTCGACGTCTCCTCTTTCAAGCCTCGCACCGGCGTCAGGGTCCCCATCCAGAGCACGCAGTCCTTATTGATCGAGGAGATCAAGGCCGCATCCTTCGACATCGTGTGCTCATCGAAGGCGTAAAAGTTGGCCGAAGAGACAGCCGGTCCATCCAAGACTTTCAGCACATGTTTGACCGAAGGGGCATGAGGCATCAGCCTCTGACGGTAGTCGCTCAGGGTAATGACCGACAGTTCGAAGTTGATCCGTCCCGGGAACTGCGCCACGAGCTGATGGATCTTCGGCACATGCACATAGCCCACGGTAAAGAACTGGATGCTCTTGTCCGTATAGGTGAGGAAGTCCTCGACCCATTCCATCGCCTTGGGATGGAGGAACAGATCGGTCCATTCCATATATTCGTTGCCGCCCAGGCACCAGAACTGTTTCGGGTCCGTCGGCTTCTTGCTGATGTAGTCGAGGATGTATCTCCAATCCTCGTCGCTGGTCTTGGGGGGGTCGAGCGTTTCACGGTAGGAATGGTCCAGCTCGTAACAGAACTCGCACTTCACCGGGCAATCGCGCCCCAGGCTGAGCGGAATCTTGCCCGCGTCCATTTCCTTGCGCAGAACCTCACGATAGTCTTTGTTCGTGAAGATGGGAGTGGCTTGAAGGATGGGCAGTTGCGTCGGCATGGTTTGACAGGCTTATTCAGGGTTTGGCAGACTCGGGCTATGGCCGATATCACACAAGAAGACGTGAACCATGCATTGGAAGTACTGGGACTGACCCTCCCTGTCACCCACGAAACCCTTGATCAGGCCAGGCGAGCGCTGCTCCAAACCTGGAACCCGGCCCGCTACTCCAACCTGACCAACAACCCCAAGAGCTACATGCAGTCCTACAAGAAGGCCGAAGAGATGACCAAGGTCGTCGAAGCAGCCTATGCCCTCCTCACCGCCGTCCTCGTTCCGGATGATGAAAACGCCACCTAACTGCGTTCTCAGTCGTACGTCTCCCTGCAACGTACCCCAGAGGGTACGCCTCAATCACCGTACTCCCTGCGGCCTTGTTACCTGGCGTTTTGATCATCCTGCTACCCCGCATCGTGGCTCGTGACCCTCGCCATCACTTCATCCCCCTCCGACTGGGCCACAGGCCAGGTGACTAATCCCGAGACTCCTTCCGGCGAACCAAGGGCCTGCTGTTGCTGGGCATAGATCTGCGGCAGATTGTTCGTGCCGAACTTGGAGATATAGAGGAAGACATGCTCGCGGCTATTCACCCGCACGGCCCAGGGCTGGAAGTCGTTCTTGTAGAACTCTTCGCAGAGCTGCATCGCATCCATGCAGGAGAGGGTGCTTGGATCGTTCAACGTGTAGTAATAGTCCAGCGGCAGGTCGTAGTCCTCTTGCTTGTGGATCGTAATGCCAAACTTCTCCGGATTCCGCACCATCGGCGTATGGCGATAGGCCACAAAGTAGAAGAGCTCCACCGAATGGATCACCGGCTGGTTGTCAATGACGAACTGGCGGGTCTCCAGCGCCTCGTCGCGGGTCTCGCCGGGGAAGCCGTAGAAGGCCATCACGTGGTTCCAGATCCCGGCCTTGGCCGCCTGATGCAGGTTATTCTGGATCACACTCTTCTTGGCATGTTTGTCCATGAGGTTCAGCACCCGCTCGTTCGCCGACTCCATCCCATAATAGAGAGTGCAGCAGCCGGCCTTCGCAGCTAGGTCCCAGATCTCCTGGCCCTGCAGGGTTTCTTCAAACCGGATCAGCGTCGTCCACTTGATTCCGACGTTCTGCTCGACCAAGAGCTGCGAGACCTTCTTGAACAGTGCTGGCGGGTATGACTCATCCGAAAAAAGGAAGTGCGTACAATGGTACTTGTCCCGCAACGTCTTGATCTGTTCGATCACTTGCTGGGCCGGCACACCGCGATATTGATCGAAGTAGCCCTGGCCATGGTCGCAGAAGGTGCAGCGGCCCCAATAGCAGCCCCGCGTCGCGAGGTAGGGAATAATCAGCTCCGGCACGAAGTACTTCTCCAGCGGCAACCCCTCGAAGTCCGGCAGAGGCAATGCGGTCGTCTTCTCCGTATAGACTTCCAGATTCCGCTGGAGGCCTGACTCGTCACGATACATCAAGTTGGGTACGGAGGCGATGGGCCGCTCCCCGTTCAAGGCTTCGATCAGCCAGAGCAGCGCATGTTCCCCTTCATAGAGGATGGCCGAGTCGAAGAGCTCTGTAAAAAATCGTTTCTGGTTTGGTAGTTCGTCTTGCAATCTCGTGATGACATTGCCGCCCACCACCACATGTATGAGGGGGAAGGTCTCCTTAATCATCTTGCAAAACGTCAGGCCGGCCAGCAGCTGCATCTGGGTCCCAATCGAGATCCCGACCACGTCAGGCTTCTCTTTCGCCACAGCCGGCATGACCAACTGGTTGCAGATATCTCGATAGACGTTCACCTGTTCATCGTCCAGACAGGCAAAGACTTCTTTCGACACGCCGGGCCGATAGCCCAGGTTGCTTTCCATTGGATAGAACACGATCGAGGCAGGATAATAAGCGGCGGAAATGTAGTGCATCACCTCGCGGAAGCAGTTCAGCGCCCCTTCCAGCTTCTCAGCCTGATAAAACCGCTCGCCCCGCACGATCAACTTGGCATCCTCGGCCCGCTCCGCCAGATCAAACACATCCACGGCATAGGCCTGCTCCACCACTACTCGCTGATGAGCCTGCTGCTCGGTCAGGGTCCCAGCCTTCTCTTTGTCTTGAAGGGGCTTGAGCTGCATCCCCAACCGGGCTTTTACCCAGATCAGGAAATCCATCGTGAAGAAGTGGTCGTACATCTCGATATTGATGTCGCACTGCACGACCCTATGGCCTGCTTCGCGGAGCACCGCCGTCAAGGAGGGCAAGGCCAGATAGGGCGCCGTCGGCACCCACTCGGGTGGGAACAGCAGCATGACCTTCGACGACTTCCGATTTTCTTGCTTGATCGGAGTCAGACCTTCGATTTGTACGAGACCGTTACTGCTCATAATTCTTCTTCGGAAAACATAAAGCGTGCAAAGTGCAACGATGAACATGAGCGGTCGTAAAGAGGCCAGCCCCTCTGGCATTCACTATTTCGCATCTTACGTTTCATTTTTCACGTCTCACGTTTGACGCCCTCGTTCACATTTTTCCGGCAAGGGATGGAGCCACACTGACAATCTTCGCTGCTTTGAACTGCAGATCCTGCAACTTCTCCAACCCGAACGTCGCGATGTAGAGGAAAATATATTCGCGGATAAAGAGCCGCAGATCCCAGCCGGGGTTATGGTTCCGCTCGAACTGTTCAAAGACCCGCTCCGCCTCTTCGACGCTCATCCCGTTCTTCACTGTGTAGTAATAGTCCAGGGCTAGGTCCCATTCCGGATTTTTATAGGCGGTCACGCCCCACTTCTCTGGGTGCTTCGCCACAGGGTTGTGGCGACCCAGGTCGAAGGTGCCGAAGCCCAGCGAATGCACATGGTCTTTATTCTGCTCCAGAAACTCCACCGAGGACCAGGCCTCTTCCTTCGTTTCACCGGGAAAGCCGAAGAAGCCCATACAATGGTTCCAGATGCCGGCCTTGGCCGTGAGCTCCAAGTGCTTCGTCATGATCTCCGTCGTCGTGGCCTTGTCCATCAGCTTCAGTACCCGCTCGTTCCCCGACTCATAGCCGAAGTGGAGATACTTGCAGCCCGAGGCCTTCGCATCCTGCCAGACCTGATCTTCCAGCAGGCTCTTCTCGAACCGCATGTGGGTCGTCCAGACGATATCCATCTTAGTGTCGATCAGGCCACGAGCTAGCTTGCGGAAGAGGGCCGGCGGATAAGACTCGTCGGTAAAGTGGAAATGCTTCGCCCCGTACTTGTCGCGCAGATGCCGGATCTCCCCAAGAATGTCCTGGATCTTCTTCGTGCGATAACCAGCCGTATAGCCCTCGCCATGGTCGCAGAACTCGCAGCGGCCCCAGTAGCAGCCTCTCGTCGCCAGATAGGGCAGAATCTTCGTTGGCACAAAGTATTTATCCAGCGACAGCCCGTCGAAGTCCGGCGGAGGCAGTGCATGCATATCTTCCGCATAGCTCGTCGCGGACACATGGACGCCAGTCTCGTCCTTATACATCGTATTGGGCACATCCGCCAGGCTCCGCTTGGCCCCCACAGCCGAAACCAGCTGTACGAAAGCCGTCTCCCCTTCATAGACCACGGCACTGTCGAAATATTGGAACAGGGGCGACTGGGGCAGCACATCGCGCAGGCGCGTAACCGTGTTCCCGCCGATCGTGACATGGATATGGGGAAAGTGCTGTTTGATGAGGGCACAGAAGGTCATGGAGGAGAACATCTGCTGCTGCAAGACGATCGAGATGCCGATCACGTCTGGCTGCGCTGCTTCAATGGCTGGTTTCACCAGCTGCTCGAACACGTCCCGGTAGATATTTACCTGGGTGTCGTTCACCGCATCCATCACTTCGGAGGAGACGAAGACCTTATAGGACAGGTCCGTCTCCATCGGCGGCATGCAGATCCGAGCCGGGGCATAGACCATCGAAATGACCGACGTTACCTCACGAAAGACATTGATTGCCCACTCCAGCTTATCGATTTCATAGAAGATTTCTCCGCGGATGACGGCTTTGGCCTCCTCCGCTTTCTTGATCAATTCATCGATCCGCTGACGGCTCAAATCACAGAGAGATAGCTGCAAATCCCTCTCGGCGTCACTCAGGCCCCGCTTCTTGGAGAGTTTCCGGAGCCGATCGAGCTGCTGCGGCACCCGGCGCAGGACCTTCCTCAAAAAGTCCTCGCTGAAATACCAATCCCACATTTCGAGGTTGATGTCTTTTTGGATGACGGTATGGCCGGCCTGACGGAGGACAGCGGTGAGGGAGGGAAGGGAGAGGTAGGGCTCGCTAGGGAACCAGTCTGGCGGGAAGATCAGCATGACCTTCATCTTCCGGCCGCTGGTGGCATCGGAAGCTTGCCGCTGGAGCAGAATCAGCTCTTTAGAGGCCCGTTCGCCCTTCGAATACTCAATGCGCATAGAGATCTGGTCCCTTTTTCGCCCGGCTGCGAAACGACCCGAATCATTCAAAAAGCCAAAGGGTTATGCTAGAGAAGCGTCATTGTACGGGGGGGGAGAAGGATATTCAAGAGCGGGAGGGGGCGGCCAATGGACTAAACTCCATTAGGGCAGTGGGATAGTCTCCTTTTCTAGCTGCTTCCAGGCCTTCATCTAAGCCAGCTATGCCATGCAGTGGTGCTAAACACATTGCAGGAAGCGCTGGCAGCATCCCTGTCACGGCGCGTGACGGAGATCGAACCTCGAGGTAGTCTAACAGATTAGAAGTGGATTCCGACACCGGCGAACACATTACGGATCCGTGGTTGGCACCTTTGGCGCCGGCAAAATTAATTTCAAAGTCTCTCCCATTGAAATTGTGCTGATACCCGACGGAAAGAAAATAGCGCAGATGTTGTATCTCAACGTAAAACCAAGATCATAGGTATGCTTCATCTGGCAATCCGCTCGTGGCATATGGGCACCGACGTTCACGAGTGCTTCATCCCTACCCAACTGATAGCCCAAGGTCATTCCACCAAGGAGCGCGCCCTTTACATAGGGACCGATCGCGAAGGCCCTCTCCTCAATGGAAGCGACGGGAAAAGTTGATCGGCAAATATCTGCGCTGTCCCTTTGCCTCTCCAGGGAGAGGTTTCGCTATGGAGGTAGGTCCCGCAGACCACTTCCCTCCCATTCCCGCAGGCCCCTAGCTCCGCGCTTCCGCGATCAGGTGGTCTCAGCAGGAGGGCTGGACCGGACCGGCCCTGACCCAGTAGAATAGGCATCCGCTTTTCCTTCCCCCTTGCCTCGACGGTACGTTGGAAACGGTACGACTCAGAACAGCATCCCATTAATGTGAAGGAATTATCATGAGTGTGAAATGCGGAATCGTCGGGCTCCCCAACGTGGGTAAATCCACTCTCTTCAATGCCCTCACTAAGTCGGGAATCGCAGCCGAAAACTATCCCTTCTGCACCATCGAGCCGAACATCGGCATCGTGGAAGTGCCGGATCCGCGAATGCAGGCGCTGGCCGACATCGTCAAACCTCAGAAGATGCAATATGCCACCACCGAGTTCGTCGACATCGCCGGACTGGTCGCCGGAGCCTCCAAGGGCGAAGGCTTGGGCAACCAATTCCTCGCCAACATTCGTGAGACCGACGGGATCGTGAACGTGGTGCGCTGTTTCGAAGATGACAACGTGATTCACGTGGCTGGCAAAATCGATCCGATTTCCGACATTGCCACCATCATCACGGAGCTGGCGCTGGCGGACCTGACCACGGTAGAAAAGGCCCAAGAAAAAAACGTGAAACTCGTACGCGCCGGCACTAAAGACGCAGCGAAACTGGGCGAACTGCTGGAGCAGATAGCAGCCTGCCTGAACCAGGCCACACCGGCTCGCGCGATGAAACTAGATGCGGCGCAGATCGCCTTGCTCAAGCCGCTTTGTCTCCTCACCATCAAGCCAGTCATGTACGTCGCCAACGTGGCGGAAAAAGGGTTTGCGAACAATCCTCTCTTAACCCGTCTGGAAGAATTCGCCGCACGCGAAGGGGCCCCGGTCGTGGCCATTTGCGCGGCGCTGGAATCGGAAATCTCCGGGCTCTCAGACGAGGAAAAACTGGAATTCCTGACCGATGCCGGCATGGCCGAGCCGGGACTCAACCGCCTGATTCGCACGGCCTACCAGGTGCTGGGGCTGCAGACCTACTTTACTGCGGGGGTGAAAGAAGTGCGGGCCTGGACCATCCGCGTGGGCGACACCGGGCCGCAGGCCGCAGGCGTGATCCACACCGATTTCG
>SXGQ01019196.1_pt1 | contig 23805 bp, 29 predicted proteins | sample 3178371 | NCBI WGS metagenome assembly SXGQ01 (sample SAMN11356859, study PRJNA531348) | freshwater metagenome | isolation source: freshwater sample F1-20 | place: China: Fuxian Lake, Yuxi | collected 2017-12-25 | reverse complement strand
TCTCGGTTACGACGCAGGTGTTCTCTCTGTAACACTCGGTGCTACAACTGGTCTTGAAATCACATCCGATGCCGTAGGTATCAAACTTGATTCGGGTATTGCTGGTCTTGCCACAACCTCTGATGGTCTCAAGATTAAATCTGACATTGCTGGTGATGGTATTACTTATACCGCTGGTGTTCTTAGCCGAAATGTTATTGACCTCGCTCAAGGTTCTGATGACACCACGGGAACTCTTCCTGTTGACCAAGGCGGTACTGGCGCAACGACTGAGTCTGGTGCCCGAGACAGCCTTGCTGTTGGTGGTGACACTGGTTCGCGATCATCTTCAACGCCAACTCTTACTCGCAAAACGACACAAGTTATTGGCAATAACAGTGATACATCAATTGTTGTAACACACAACTTCAATACACGCCTTGTGCAAGTTGAGGTTTTTGACTCCGCAACTTATGACACTGTAATTGCCGACGTTGTACGAACCAACGTAAACGCAGTAACAATCAGTTTCTCTGTCGCCCCCGACAATGGCGCATACACGGTCGTAATCACAGGTTAAAGATTTAAAAACAAACACCTTGAGGGGTGTTTCATATTTTGAAAACAGTTGAGGCTGAATTCGGATGACAAAATTTGTAGGAACACCGCTACGCGGATTTGACTTCAGTAGCGTTGCTGATGAGGCGCTTTCTGCAAGAGTTCATTCCGACAATGTTCCAAGAATCCGCATAGATGCTGGCGGAAAAATCACTTGGGGATCAGGAAGCGCTGCTGGCGACACCAATATTTACCGAAGTGCCGCCAACACCCTTACAACTGATGACCTTTTTGTTGCTACTGGCGGAATGGTCACGCTGACAACAAACGGTGTTCCAAATACTGCTCTACCAAACGGTGCCCTTGCCGTAGACACAACTAATCATGTTTTTTACTATCGGTCAAATTCCACTTGGACAGAGGTTTCTAGCGCCGGTGGCGCAAATGTAACCATTTCGTCTACAGCACCAGCAGATCCCGACAACGGTGACCTTTGGTATAACAATGTAAGTAATCTCCTTTTCATTCGTGACGGTGGTTCGTGGGATACTGTTAGTGGCGCTGTTGCGCTTCCTGATTTAGACGGAGGGGACATGTCGTTGCCCGAAATCTTTGAAGCAGAAGTTACCAACGGTGTAATTGCGATATTTGACGGAGGTGTAGCAGCATGAGTGTAAAAATTCAATTAAAGAGAACTACAGCCTCTTCTTGGACGTCTCTTAACACAATTCTTGCTATTGGTGAAATTGGTTTTGAAACTGATACGAAAAAATTTAAGATTGGTGACGGAACAACGGCTTGGGCGTCGCTTCCGTATTCCATCACCGCGAACCTTGCTTCTGGAACACTTAACGATCTTGGTGATGTCACAATTACCGATGCGACCAATGGCGACTTCTTGCGTTGGAATGGTACTGCGTGGATCAATGACGCGGTAAATCTTGGCTCAGATACAACTGGCTCATTTGTTCAATCGCTTGTTGCTGGTACTGGCGTTACTCTTACAAATAACTCTGGCGAAAATACAACACCGACTATCGCTATCGGTCAGGCAGTAGGAACGAGCGACAGTCCAACTTTTGTTAATGTAACCGCTTCTTTGACAGGCAACGCTTCCACCGCGACAACTTTGCAAACATCGCGCACGATTGAACTGACTGGCGATGTAACTGGTTCTGCTTCTTTTAACGGTTCAGCGAATGCGTCAATCACTGCGACTATTGCGGCAAATAGCGTCACACTCGGCACCGATACAACTGGAAGTTATGTTACCTCACTAGTTGCAGGAACTGGTATTACCCTTGAAAACAATTCTGGTGAAAGCGCAACACCGACCATTGCAATCGGTCAATCGGTTGGAACTGGCGACAGTCCAACTTTTGTCAACGTAACTGCTTCTTTGACGGGTAACGCTTCTACTGCGACAACTTTGCAAACATCACGAAATATTGCTGGTCAAGCATTTAACGGTTCGGCAAATATTTCTATTGCTCCAACAGACTTAACGGGAGTTACTTCAACCGCGGCTGAAATTAACATCCTTGATGGTGCCACTCTTTCAACTGCGGAACTGAATTTTGTAGACGGCGTAACTTCGGCGATTCAAACACAGATTGATACAAATGCTGGCAATGCCTCAACAGCGCTCACCAACCACGAGAACGACACCACGAATATTCACGGTATTGCCGATACCTCTGTTTTGGTGACTACTACTGGAACTCAAACACTTACCAACAAGACGATTACTTCGCCTGCTGGTTTAGTCAAGGGCGATGTTGGTTTAGGAAACGTTGACAACACTTCCGACGCCAACAAACCAGTTTCTACTGCTACCCAAACTGCACTTGATTTGAAATCAAATTTAGCGTCGCCAACTTTTACAGGTACGCTCACAGCAAATGATTTGACGGTTTCGGGGAACCTAACAGTTTCTGGAACCACAACGTCAATCAACACCGAAACAGTAACGGTTGACGACAACGTCATTGTTCTTAACAACAATGCCACTGGCGCACCTTCTGTTGATGCAGGCATAGAAGTTGAACGCGGTTCATCCACGAATGTCAAACTTCTTTGGAATGAAACTTCGGATAAGTGGCAAATTACTGCTGATGGATCAACTTATGGGAATATTGTTTCAACATCTGATACCGAAACCGTATCAACAGCAATGGTTGCGGAAAGTGCAATCACGCAAGGGAAAATTGGCGACAACTCAATTGTAAACGCCAAAATCAATACGAACGCAGGAATTGTTGATACAAAACTTGCAACGATTTCAACAGCAGGAAAAGTTTCCAACTCGGCAACAACTGCAACAAATTTAGATACCGCAAATGCGATTGTCGCCCGTGACGCAAACGGCGCTTTTTCCGCGGGGATAATTACCGCTTCGCTGAATGGAAATGCGGGTTCCGCAACAGTTTTGCAGACATCGCGAAATATCGCTGGTCAGGCATTTAACGGTTCCGCAAACATTTCAATTGCTCCAACAGACTTAACTGGAGTTACAGCCACCGCATCCGAAATTAATGTTCTTGATGGAATAACCTCAAGCACGGCGGAACTAAACATCCTTGATGGAGTGACCGCAGATGCCTCGGAACTCAACATCCTTGATGGCGCAACACTTTCTACTGTTGAACTCAATTATGTGGACGGTGTTACATCGGGCATTCAAACGCAGATTGATGCAAAAGCGCCTATCGCTTCTCCAACTTTCACGGGGACGGTTTCTGGTGTAACCAAGACAATGGTTGGACTTGGGAATGTTGACAACACTTCGGATGCCAACAAACCAATTTCTACCGCAACCCAAACCGCTCTTGATCTTAAAGCACCTTTGGCTAACCCGACATTTACGGGTACTGTTTCTGGCGTCACCGCATCGCATGTAGGTTTAGGAAACGTCAACAACACTTCTGATGCAGAAAAGCCTGTATCAACGGCAACTCAAACTGCTCTTAACCTGAAAGCAAATCTTGCGTCGCCAACTTTTACTGGCACCCCATCATTGCCTACGGGGACAACAGCGATCACACAAACTCTTGGGAATAACACAACTGCTCTTGCTACAACAGAATTTATTCAGACCGCTTTGGCAAATTTTGGTGGAATGACTGTTTCAGATACAGCCCCTTCTTCAGGTGTTGAGGCTGGCGATTTTTGGTTTAACAGTACCGATTTAAATCTTTACATTTATTACAGCAATTTTTGGACTCAGGTCACAATTGATGAACCTTTGTTTTTTGATTTATCGGAACTGACTGACGTTCAAATAGATGAAAATCTTCTGCCAAATCAGACCTTGCGATGGAATGGACAGACTGGCTATTGGGTTAATTCTGCTCCAAGACAAAGTGTTGCTAACAGTTCATCAGCCTCTTATTCGGTAATTGCTTCCGATAGTGGAAGCCTGCTTAAATTCAATGGTTCTTCGGCAACTACGGTAGATCTTGGTTCATGGAGCGCAAGTGTCGGAGAAAAAGTAGACGTCGTCCAATATGGAACGGGTCAGGTCACTATCACGGTTTCTGGTGGCGCTTCTATGGTTTCCCCGAATAATTCGGTAACGACAAGGGCTAGGTATTCGTTGATTACGGTCACATGTGTAGCATCAAATACTTTCTTGCTTTCTGGTGATCTAACCTAATTTTTTATTGCTGTTATTAATTCAGGCTTCCTTTTTGATGTAGAATAATGGGGTATTATTGCTGTATGGCTGTTACTTTTCCTTCTAGTCCTGCGAACGGGCAACAATTCGCAGCAGGAAACAAATTGTTCTCGTTTTTTGGAACAAGATGGAGAAGAGTGGCAGTAACAGTTCTGGAATCGGGAACAGCATCCAATTCAACGATAAGTACAGATCCTTTGGATGAAATTGATGGAGGAAATGCGTAATGGCGTACAAAAAGATATTACTTCGTAGGGATACTGCAAGCAATTGGACTAGCGCCAACCCAACCCTTTCTGGCGGTGAGATGGGTGTTGAGACCGACACCCTCAAATTCAAATTAGGCAATGGTGCAACTGCTTGGAATTCTCTTAATTATTATGCTTCCCCAACACTTGATGACATTGGTGATGTAACGATTTCAAGCGCATCTAGCGGTCAATTTCTCAAATGGAACGGAAGTGCTTGGGTTAACGACACAATTGATCTCGGAACCGACACGGCTGGTGGGTATGTTGCTTCACTTGTAGCAGGAACGGGTGTCACTCTTTCAAACAACTCTGGCGAGACTGCTACTCCAACTATTGCAATCGGACAAGCGGTTGCCACAGACTCAAACGTAACATTTAATGACGTGTCCGTTTCTGGCAACCTTACTGTTTCAGGAACAACCACAACATTAAACACAGAAACTTTGACAATTAATGACAACGTCATTGTTCTTAACAACAACGCGACGGGTGCACCGTCAGAAAACGCTGGTATTGAAGTTGAACGTGGTTCGTCCACAAATGTTATTTTGCGTTGGAACGAGTCAGATGATGTATGGGAACTAACTGTTGATGGCTCGGCATATTCCAAAATTATGACTGAGTCCGAGATGGAAATTCGTCTTGCTGAAGATCATTTCCATAAAGGTGTCGTTCTGGCAACCAATGCCGTACTTCCCGGCACACCTACTTACGGAGCAGGCACTGCCGACGCTGATGGTGGCACAGGAATTGGGGCAACTCTTACCGCGACTTCAAATGGACGTCTAGTAATTGACACAGAAAACGCATCTACTGGTCAGAGAGTTTTGGTAAAAAATCAATCTACTCAGACACAAAACGGTATTTATGTTGTGACTGCTCAAGGTTCGGCTGGTGCACCTTATGTTCTTACCCGCGCCACCGACATGAACGGATCGGTTGTTGGACAAATCACCAAAGATGAAGGTTTCGTTGTTGGTTCATTATCCAACTCTTCAGCAGTTAACCGTCATCAAGGTTTTGCTGTAAGTTCCGATGGATCTCATGCTGATGGACAACATGTTATTGGAACCGATAACATCACTTTTCAGCAAATTACTGGTTTGGGTTTTCAAATTATTGCTGGCAATGGTCTTGCCGCAAGTAACTCCGACCTTAGCGTAGGTACTGCGTCGGCAACACGAATTGTTGTCAATGCCAACGAAATTGATCTTGCAGAAGTAGCACGAACCAATAACACAGTTTCTGCTACTAAAACTTTTGTTAGTGGAATAACTAGTGATGCTTACGGTCGTGTAACTGCGGTCAACTCTGCTGATACTCTGCTTGCTCTTGGCACAGACACGACTGGTGATTATGTAGCCAATATTACTGGCGGAACTGGCGTAACTTCTTCCGCCGCGACTTCGGGCGAAGGAACAACACACACACTGTCAATCGGACAAGCAATCGCAACAACCGATTCGGTAACTTTTGCCAACTTAACCCTAAACGGTACAATCACCATGGAGGGAACAACAGCAGATGATCATGAGTTGCTTCTTTCTGCTGGTAATCCGACAGCAGACCGTACAGTGACATTCCCAGACGCAACAGGAACTGTTGCACTTCTACAAAATACACTGAATCAACTTGCTGTACCAACTACTACAGTTGATTTAAACTCACAAAAAATTCAAAACCTTGCCAATCCGACAGTAAACAACGATGCCGCTAATAAGGTTTATGTTGACACAGCAGATGCATTAAAAGCAAATCTTGAGTCACCAACTTTCACTGGCACCGTAACACTTCCGGCAGGAACAGTTACGAGCGGAATGATCGCTGACGGAGCAATTGTTGATGCCGACATTAATGCTTCTGCGGCTATCGCCGATACAAAACTTGCAACAATTTCATCAGCAAGTAAGGTTGCAAATTCGGCGACTACAGCAACCTCAGCGAATACCGCATCTGCAATTGTTGCTCGTGATGCTTCAGGTAATTTTACTGCTGGCGTCGTAACTGCCGCTCTTACGGGCAACGCTTCTACTGCAACAACTCTCGCAACTGCCCGCAATATTGCTGGACAGTCTTTTGACGGTTCGGCAAACATTTCAATCGCCCCAACGGATTTGACTGGAGTTACTTCAACCGCCGCGGAATTAAATATTCTTGATGGCGCAACGCTTTCAACAGCAGAACTCAATCATGTTGATGGTGTCACCTCGGCTATTCAAACACAATTGGATGCCAAGGCTCCTCTTGCGTCACCTGATTTGACTGGTGTTCCAACCGCACCTACCGCGTCAGCGGCAACAAACACTACTCAGATTGCTACCACAGCATTTGTTACTACAGCAGTTTCAAACTTAGTAGACTCCGCTCCTGCAGCACTTAACACTCTTAACGAGTTGGCTGACGCTTTAGGCGACGACGCAAATTTTGCTACAACTGTATCTACCAACATTGGTTTGAAGGCAAATACTGCCTCACCAACATTTACTGGTACGGTCACAATCCCTACTGGTGGTTCAATTACTTTGCCAACCATTGGCGACGGAGCGAATTACGCTGGTTCAACTTCGGGTTCAACCAAGTTGCAAGCGAGTGCTACAGCATCAGGAACAATTACCCTTCCAGCGGTCACGGGAACTGTCGTAACAACGGGAGACACAGGAACTGTCACAAGCGCAATGATTGCCGATGCAACGATTGTCAACGCTGACATTAATGCTTCAGCCGCGATCGCTCTAAGCAAATTGGCAACAAGTACAGCAGGAAACATCATTGTTTTTAACTCTTCTGGAGTGCCAACATCTGTAGCAACGTCAGGCGATGTGGTCATCAATGACGCAGGCGCAACATCAATTTCAGCGGGTGTAATCGTCAACGCAGATATCAGCGCGTCAGCAGCGATTGACCTCACAAAACTTGCCGATGTTTCAACTAACGCTCAAAACGCTTCCTACACCATCGTCGCTTCTGACAAAATGAAAATTGTGGAAATGAACGTTGCCTCAGCAAATAACTTGACCGTCCCACCTAATAGTTCTGTTGCTTATACAGTTGGAACACAGATCAATATTTTACAGACGGGCGCTGGTCAAACAACAGTTGTTGCTGGCTCTGGTGTCACTGTCAACGCAACACCGGGTCTTAAACTTAGGGCTCAATATTCATATGCCACACTTATCAAACGGGCGGAAAATACTTGGGTGCTCGTAGGAGACCTTGCGTCGTAATCTATGGCTAATCAGACACCAAAAGATACCGGCGGAAAACAACCCGGTCAACCTGTCGTAGGAACCCCTACGGCTAATGCTGTAGTAAACAACACCGCAGGAAATACCGCGCAAACTGTCACGGTACCTTTTACAGCACCAGCGTATTTAGGTAAAAGTGGTGCTGTTACTTACACTGTTACAGCCAGCACGGGTCAATCCGTTTCTGGTGCTTCTTCTCCCCTTACTGTTACTGGTTTGACTTCGGGAACTGCTGTAACTTTCACTGTTACAGCAACATCATCAGGGGCTGGTAATAACGCTGTTTCTTCTGTTCCTTCCGCTGCTAGTGCATCTGTAACTCCGCCATACTTTCCTCCTTACTTCCCTCCGTACTTCCCACCGTTTTTCCCACCATATTTTCCGCCATACTTCCCTCCTTTCTTCCCGCCGTTTTTTCCTCCTTTCTTCCCACCGTTTTTTCCACCATTTTTCCCGCCGTTTTTCCCGCCATTCTTCCCACCGTTTTTCCCACCTTTCTTCCCACCTTTTTTCCCACCGTTCTTCCCACCAGTATTCAAATAAGGATCATGTCCTAGAGTGCTAGGATTTTTGCGTGGAACCAACGCAACACAACTTTGATGATGGTCCTTGGGCTGTAAAACCCGGCGCTTTTGGGCAAGGAAAAGAAAACATTCACATCATAGAAAACTTTATTGATGCTGAAGATGTTGAAAAGATCATTGGTTTTGCGCGAAACATCAAAGAGTGGCACAACGATCAACTAGAAAATACCTACAACGAAGAGGGTGTCTGCACCTATGATGCGTCCTATTGGAATGACCGTCAATGCACAGCAACGATACTGAAACGCCTTGATGCGGGTATCTACGATTTGATTGACCACTACATAGCAAAAATGGCTGAAACTATGGAAAATATATTTAATGTCAAAGTTAGTTCGCGTCCACCATGCATTATTCGCTGGTTTGGCGGGATAGAACAACAGCCCCATGCCGACAAACAGTTGAACGATGGATCACCAAACCCATTCCCGACATACGACATAAATTCGCTTTTTTACTACAACGACGACTTTGAAGGCGGGGAACTTTACTATCCACAACACGACATAATTGTGAAACCAAAACCGGGTTTAGCGGTGCTTCATCCGGGCGACTTTTATTACATGCATGGCGTCAAAGCAGTAATTAGTGGAGAAAGATATACAACCCCTGCGTTCTACACAGTGGAGAATTAAATGTTTAAAGAAATGCCTCAACCGAGCAAACCATCTAAAAGCATTTATCCAAATATTTCTATTTACCAAAATTACTTAGATCAAGAATCGTGGGAAACTTTAGACCAATACGTTCGCAATACAGATGAAACCACTTGGGGCTTCACAACACCAATGACGGATAGACCACCATCACCAGTGCGATTTAGAACTGTGGAGCACAGCAAAAACACAACAATAAAATACTTACGATCGCATGTTTTCTCGGATGAATTTTTTGAACAACTCACAAAAGGTCAAGTAACAGAGCCGTTCCCTGAAGGATTAGAAAACTATGATGACTGGAATTTGGTATTGCACCACCCAATTGACAGTAAAATTCTAGAAATAATAAAAAAACTAGACGAGCAAATCAAAGAAACAATTTATGATCTTTTCGGGCAAAAAGCACGAAATACATTTCCGCCAGTATTTACAAAGATTGCCAACCAACGATCTATGCGTATGCATGTTGATGGCTACGATTTTGATGAACGAACCGATAACAAAAACGCTCCGTGCCATTTTGCTTCAATTTACTATTTGAACGATGACTATGAAGGCGGGGAACACTACACTCCGTACATCGGTCTCAATTATAAACCTGTCGCTAATTCAATGATTCTTAATTGTGTGCCTTGGGATGAAGATATGGCGCATTGTGTCAAGCAGGTCACCAAGGGTAAAAGAATTGTTCGTCAACATTTTTGGCTTTTGGATGAAAGTTAATTTAATGAAAAATACACATTTTCATTTGTTTAAAGATTTTCTTAGCGTTGAAGATCACCAAGCATTACTTAATTATGTTAAAAGTGAGATAGATTTTAAACCGTCAAACGATCGTCTATCTAAGGTGAGATTCAAACAAACCACTCACAGTATTGACCCTTCTGTTTCTTATCTCAGACCGTATATTCCGCTAGAAGGTGACAACGGGGAATTTGATTACCCTCCCACTGTCAGCGATTGGTCATATTTTCGTCACTACCCAATTGAAGATAAAATCAAAAAAATTATATTAAAGATTGACATCAAATCGCAAAGAGCAATAATGTCCATATTTGATCAGCACCCAAGAGGCATCTACGATAACTTTTTGTTGAAGTATTCTGAAGGCAGAAGCCTTCGTATGCACGTAGACACCTATCAAGCAGATGTGGGCGACGAATACAAAGCCTCATCGTTTTCTGCGGTCTATTACATTAACGACGACTTTGAAGGCGGAGAGTTTTATTCTCCGTTGCTTGGTATAAGAGTTAAACCTCTTGCCAATACAATGATGTTGCTTAACAATATTGCTGATGAAGATTCGTGTCATGAAATCACCAAAGTAACCTCTGGTGAAAGGTATTCATGGCAACAAGTATGGGAGTAAAATAAAGGCATGAACAATCCAATCAACTTAAGTGATCCGCGTTTGGGTATTTTGCTGTATCAAAATGCGCTTCCTAAATCTTTGCGACTAGTTGAGCGTTTAGAGGAGACGATAGGTAATAGCAAAACTCCTCCGTATATGTGGATGGAGGCTTTAGTTGGTTACAACCAAAAAATGCCTGAATATCGTGATTGTGTTGACTGCAAAATGGGGGAACTACATATCAAACATTGTCCACCACAGTTTTCAGAGTTAGTCAATATTTATAACGACACTAAAAATCCGTTGAAGGAATGTATTGCTGACTATGAGAAAAGGTACAACCTCCAACTGAACTATATGGAAGCAATCAATTTCATCCGCTATGGCGTAAATCAACACTTTCAGGTTCACACCGATCATGGGTTCTCTTACACAGCCACCACTTCTTCCTGTATGTATCTGAATGACGATTATGAGGGCGGCGAATTGTGGTTCCCGTATTTAGATTTGTCATTTAAACCCGAATACGGTGACATTGTTCTTTTCCCATCAACATATATTTATGCTCATGCCGCCAAACCAGTTCTGTCAGGCGTCAAATACTCCGCTGTAACCATGTTTGACTACAACGACAACAACCACGACTTGACCCGTCAAGCAAGTTACAGTCAAGAAAAAAACTACTAATGTCCAAAATACAGTTACTGAAAACACAGACTGTTACCCCAAAAATAGTTCAGTCTCGCGTAAAACGAGAATGGATGGATAACACCTATAACAAACACGCTTATCAATGTTTGCCTATGACTTTCGCCAATGTTTATGGTTGGGAACTTCAACTAGAACAAGATGTGGTTGTGGAATGGAACGGGGGAAATGTTCCGCCCAAAATTTTGTCAGGCGAGAAAATTGAAACAAATGCTGGCGCATTTAAAGCAATTGTTCACTCAAGTATCATTGGAATGATCTCGTTTTCTACACAGTATGCGTTCCGAACTGAGGAGAATTATGATATTTGGATCGGGGGGTCACCCAACTATATGGTTGACGGCGCTAAACCGCTCTCGGCAATAATTCCAAGTTCTTGGTGGCCGGATGAGTTCCAAATGAATTGGATGATTACAAAAATTAATGAACCTGTTACTTTTGAGGCGGGTATGCCATTTATGTTTTTTACTTTGTTTGATAACAGGGTTCTTGATGAAACCACCTTTGAGGTCAAAATGCTGTGGGACGACAAAGAACTTGTAGAACAGCGCTCCAAATATGGTGCATTGAAGTCAAAAAATAATCAAGAGAAGCCGTGGACATGGACTAAAGGGATTAGGACAGGGTTGGACGCTGATGGAAACAGGATCGGTCCGACATTCCAAGGGTTGCCAAAACTAAGCGAACCCACGAACTAACATATCTCCTATGGATATAGGAGATGTTAACTACGAAAAAGCAAAATCCAAGGCAAAAATTTTCTTGGAAGAGTCAATATTCGTTTTATCTAAAATGATGGACATTGATCCATCCGCGATTGAGGTTAATTCTGTAAACCCTTATCACCCACAGGAGCCACTTTATACAAGTTGGGAATGTCTACGGAATGAGATTTCCGCACTCAATAAGTTGCAGTAATGTTATGGATCCAAATAAAAAATTAAATGAACCCACAAAGTTTGGGGAGGCTGATACGGATCTCCCCAAATTTGATGATGGTGTGATTTATTTTGAAAGCGAAACAGGCAGATGGCTATCTGATGGTGAGTGGGTCACTAATTGTCACACGATTGATTACACAGTGAAAGAAGATGATGATGAGTGAAAAAAAAGAAACATATTGTGCATCTTCTGACCATGGTTATGCATCAACGACTATTGCGTGTCTTTTGTTTTCATTAGGCTATGAGCCTGCGGAGTTTTCAACCGTATCGTTTGATGAAGTAATGGAGAAAATTAGGGTTGTTTATGCCTATAAGCCTTCACACCTGATAAACATGCAAACCGAAAACTACGCGGTATATGAGTATTTAAAAAATCAGAACATATTATTGACACGGGTTTTAAGACGATCATATTTTGATTTACAAATTTCGGCATACGAGTTATCTAATGTCTGACGGGAAGCGTTACGAATTGGATCAGTTGTTTGGTCTTAGCAGTTTTACAGATATTCCGTTAGAAGATTTTGCCGACCAATGCATAGACGAAGATTGTGCGCAGTCTGTAGTCGTTGGTGATTATATGTTCAATACTGTCGGTGTTGATCGCCGCAATATTGCGACAGGTGGGGCAAGCGATTTTGACTATGTGATCCATCAGCCTCACGCAAAACTTCATAAGGGTTATTCAAGTCCACAGTGGCTTTCTTTAGCATTGGTTTTTGCAATGTTTGATGTTAAAAGAATGAAGACTGTTCTTTCAATTTCGGGTTATCTAGACAGATTTAAATATGATGCGCTAGTGAATAGGTATGGCGCAGAGTTATCAATCTTGAACTCTAAAAGACTTTTGTACTATGAGCGTTTCGCTAAAGGGACATCTAATATTCTGCCAGATGTGCCATACAAGACGGTTACGCGGCAACAACTAGAACTTAATACCGCCACGCAATACGATCTTATTTTGGGGTGGTCTTCTGATATGGAAAATCCTTTTTTGACCGCATCAACTTATGTTGACAAACTAAATTCTGGTGGGGTCATGCTTATACAAAATAGTTCTGACTCGTCGTTTCTTTATCACAACAAAACTATTGTCAGCCCTGCTTGGGAATGGCACCATGAATTAAAACACAACCCTTTTTGCAATGTTTACCATATCCCATTATTTTATGGACTTACAATAGTTGTTAAGGATTAATATGCTCATTCAAGATAACTTTTTTGACGACACTACGCTTAGCGCGATATTTGATGATCCATCGTTTTTCCCTGTCTCAATGGGGGAGGGGGAAAAAGTTGCGTCGTCGCCCAATATGTACAACGATCCAAATGGCTCAGTTTTTTCACCTTATATGTTTTGGGATGGTTGGTGGAAAAGCCCTATGGACACCCTGAAAAAGAAACTTATACGCAAAATTTTTGAGGGAAAAATAAACATTGACGAAGTAGTTGGGTTTGAGTATTGGACACGAACATACCAACAGGGACAATATATACAGCCTCATATTGATGCTGATACGGCTCGGTATGTCAAGGATAAATCGCTTGGCACCCCAATAGTCGGCGCGGTGTGGTGGGGTGTTGACAATAATGAAGATGCAGGTTTTTTTGAACTTTATCCAACTCTTTTGAAACGAGGATCAACAGGATCGTTGGAAAAAAGTTTTATAAATCCGATTTTAGAAAATAGCCCGATAGAAACTCGTGAGCGAATTAAATACAAAAGTAATCGGCTTATCATTTTTGATGCTGGTCACCAACTTCACGGCACAACGCCAGCGTCATCAGGGGTGAAGCAGTCTCTGATTGTGAATGTTTGGGGTAAGGAATGTCCGCCTCATGGTCTTTTGACTAACGGTTTTCATTACGAAACAGGTTCTCCTGTTTTCGGCAAATCATACCGACTTACTGTTTCAACCCCGTTAGGTGACGAAACTCTTAGTGTTGTTTTTAATACAGATATAAAAGCAAAAATTGAGCAGGGCAAGTATTCTGCCGAAATCAAATACTCATTGAGTAACAACAATTTTAAAGCCGAATATCAAGTCACCACACCAATGATCGCTAATGTTTTGTTAGATCTGACTGAGGACGGTGGATTTGTGAGCGGACATATGCAGATAAATGAATATTCTTTTTTGAGCGTAAGCGGAGTCATTTCTGTATGAAAACCGATCATCCAACATCTGGTGGTGTGCATATATTTGATAATTTTATTGATGCCATTAACGCCGAGCACATAGAAAAGTTTTTGCTGCGCCAGCCTCGTACGATTCTAAAAGAATTGACAGACGACGGAGTGAACTACCATTCAACAAAAGAAGACGAATATGGTAAAAAATATATGCAACCATCACTACTTGTTGAGAACAATCAAGAGTTATATGATCTGATTTTTCCCTATATTGAAAGAACCCATAAACAAATAGAGTTTGTTTGGGGGCGTCAGGTTGGATTTGAAAAAGATTTTAATGTTTGTGGATACCAACAGGGTGAAGAACTTCGTGCTCACTATGACGGATTAAAAGTAGATCTTGCTACACCATCAGGATATGAAAGCCGTGACATAAGTTCTGTTCTATATCTGAATAGTGGCTTTACTGGTGGAGCATTGCATTTCCCTAATCTTGGGATAAGTTTATCCCCGAAGCGAGGCATGCTTGCCCTGTTTCCATCTTCGGAGATTTACACTCATTACGTTAATGCCGTTGAATCTGGTGTACGGTTTTTTGTAACTCAATTTTGGTGTTTGCAATGAGTTCTATGACTTTTGATTGTGTTCACATCATTGACGGGTTCATTGATGTTTCTTCGCTTGAAGAAATAAACCAAATAATTGCACATGGGGATTATGGCGTAAACATTTCAAAAGCGCAAGGGGAAGACGGTTACAGGACTTTGGGCTTTAGTGAAAACCTGTTTGATGTAGTGACCAAATATTCTCCGCCAAGCATAATTCTCCAACCACACGAAAATTTTCCAATCAAAAAAGTTTTTGATCCGATCATGCTAAAAATGCATCAAACCATTCAGCATTTGTGGGACAGGGATTTATTTTTAGAGACAGATTATTCTATTTTGGGGTATATGGTTGGAGAGTCTCTAAAAGCACATCATGACGGAATATATAGTCTCAAAACCAATAGCGGTCATCCGAGAAGAAATGTTTCATCTGTTTTATATTTAAACGACGACTATGAAGGTGGGGAGTTGAATTTTGTGAATCAAAAAATAAAAATTAAACCCGAAGCGGGGACGGTTGTCCTTTTCCCGTCAACAGAAAAATTTGTGCACTACGCAAATAAAGTTATTTCTGGTGTTAAGTTCTTTGTTCCTAGTTTGTGGTGCTTCAAATGAACTCTGCTTATGATGTAAAAATTGGCTCAGCCAACGGATTGACAGACGATGTTCTTGGTTCTTTGCGAGGAAAAGTATCTTTAATTGTCAACATCGCAACCAAAACAAACTACATACCCAAAACGAGCGCAATATGGTCGTATACGAGAACAGCCAGACAGTTGTGGGAATTACAGACCGTTCACGGCATGTATGAAAATTTTTCGGTTGTTGGTGTTCCTTGCAATCAATTTGGTGGGCAGGAACCAGCGAACAGTAAAGAAATTGCCTCCTTTGTCGCGCGTGCCTACCCGTGGGTAACTTTCCCAATCACAGAGAAGGTTGATGTGAACGGGGAAAACGAGCATCCACTTTTTGGGTTCTTGAAGGGTACCGCTAAACGTATTTCCAGTGACACCAGAGCCGATAATTCAGCGCAAGCATCTCAGGGGCACAACCTCGCTAATCAGGCTTTACACCGTGTTCCTCATAACTACGAAAAGTTCCTTGTAGACGGGTCTGGTAGAGTTATTCGTAGATTCAGTTGGGGAGAGTTTCCTCTTGCATCAGAACGCCTCACCGATCAAAGTACGGCGACTATTTTGGAAGCATTAAACGAGGTTTTTGGTGGATAACAACACAGTCCCAACTGGAAGACACCTAGGCGGTGGAACAGTATTATTTGAAAACGCTATAACTGTTCCGCAAGATGACCTTATTTCGTATCTTGAGCAAGAAAAAGAACGATGGAGAACAGAGAATTTTACGGTTGTTTACGACGACGACGGGAAGCCTTTGCATACGATCAATAAAGGCGGTTTTATTTATAGTCTTGATGCCTATAAGCGCGCACCAGTAAGAATACAAAATCTTACTCATCCATTTTTCAAAGAATGCGATGACCGCGTTTATCAAGCGCTTTTAGCCTATATAGAAATGTTCCCCGCAATTCTTCAATGCTTATGGTGGAAATCTGGTGGTCATGTGCTTTGCTACGACGAAGGAGCAAGTCTTGGGTTTCACTCTGATAATGATGTGAATTATCGGTATGGGGCGATGCCTCAACTAGATCACGCAACACGCAATGTTATATCGGCATTAGTTTATTTTAATTCGTGTACTGATGATGGAAGTCAATGTAAGTACGGGTTCAGTGGTGGGCACATGAGCATTCCGTATTTTGATATTGATATCGTTCCTCATACTGGCTCTATAGTTTTGATGCCCGCCAATTATCTTGGTGCTCATGAAATACATGAAATAACCAAGGGCTCACGGTATTCGTACCTTCTTTGGTTTGCTCAAGGTACACCCGCTCCAGAGCATGGGGTCAATCCAGTTGTTTCTGATGGTGAATACCATTCCGGCGGTCAGTGGTGGTTAGACACACTCATAGAAGACTACGATAAGTATCTCATTAGTAAATACCAAAATAATGTGCCAGAAAAACTGACGCTTTTTAAAAGCAGAGCGAAAGACCACATATAAATGAAATTTAATGAGATAGAACTACAAGAGTTGGGTGGTGGTGTCATACTCTTCAAAAATGCGTTTTCAATTGATTGGGGCTTTACAAAAAAACTATTTGAAGAGTTCGTTGTTGCAGAACGAGAACAAATGTATACAGAGGGGATCAACCCTGAGACAGGCGAACCGTGTTATATAAACCGAAGCGGTTACATCTTTGACAAAGAAGGTGTTGACATGATGCCACGACGAGCAGCCAACACCCATCAAGATAAACGACCCGAGGTTATTGAACTATTGAATTTTTTGGAATCTGCCCGCGACAAGTGTTTGCTCGGGTACATGACCATTCATCCGCTCGCATATAAAAATATTTGGTGGAAGGTCAAAGGACATATTGTCTCGTATTCGGCGGAAAAAGGCGGTTTGTTCTTGGGTACGCACTCAGACACGAGTGTTGACTACCTGTACGGTATTGATCACCCCAAAGAGCAGTTACCAACAAAGAACACTCTTTCCGTAATCATGTATATCAACGATTGCGTTGGCGTAGATGAAGTTGGTGAGGATAACTTCAGTGGAGGAGAGCATGTCTTTGACTATTTAGGAATAACTTACTCTCCTCGCAGGGGAGACATTCTGATGTTCCCTTCAAATTTTATTGCCTCACACGAAGTAAAACCAGTTACAGGAGGAACTCGTTACAGTTATCTCGGCTGGTATTCACATGGTTCCCCAAACCCTGATCTGAAAGAAACGATAGTTGACCCGATAACAAATGCAGAAGAAGCGCAACGGTCAACCAATGTGTATATGCCAAATCTTCGTAAAGATTTTCGTAGACATTTGGAAGAAAATGTTGAAGACAAAGAACATCTTGGTTTCACTTTGACGGAACGAATGAATTAATGAAAGCCACACATCTAGGTAGCGGAATAGTTCTGTTTGAAGACGTAGTCAATGTCAACACTGGGTTCTTTGCTTCTTTTATGAAGCGAATGTACGATAACTCTCCTCCGACTATTTATGGCGTTGCAAAAGATGAGTCAACAGTAAAAAACAATGGTGGGTACGAATTCCAAGACGACCATCTTTCTTCTCTACCAATTCGTCACACCAACACTTTGTATCAAGGAATTTCTGATGACGATAAAGCCTTTGTGCAATTATTGGAAGACTCAATCTACGAATGCCTTGTCCAATATTGTAAATCTTTCCCTGTTGTTATGGAAACGGTCACTTGGAGAACTCGTGGATATTTTATTGAGTATCACAAAGGTATGTATATTGGATCACATTCTGACTGCGCTATCGCGTATGAGCCGAACAGTTTTGTTGAAATAAACACATTCCCGATACATAATACGCTCACTTCTAGCCTCGTATTGAATGATGATTATGAGGGTGGTGAAATAGGTTTTGCGCCTTGGGGGATAAATGTAAAACCGCCAAAGGGGAGTGTTTTGATATATCCATCTTCGTTTATAGGTTGCCATTCCGTTGCCCCTATAGATAGCGGTGTGAGATTTGCTTATCTGTCGTGGTTCGCTCACGGGTTGACTTCCCATCTTGATGTCAACTCACAGTCATCCTCAATGGATGCGCAATATTCTTGGATGAGGAAACTACGTGAAGATGTTGGATATTCGTATCAGAAACAAGTTTTTGTTGGTGAAATTAAGGATTAATAGCAGTACATATTTGGTGTTTGCCAACATAGTCGCCGTGTCTCATTGTTCTTTTTACTTTTATCGCTCTCATCATGCAACTGTCGTCAATAATCAGTAAATCTTTTTCTTTCCATTTCCATTCTTCAAGAACATAAAGATTACACACAAACAAAATTTCGTTTATTTCTTTAAAAATATCCGATAGAAGTAATCTTTGTTCTTCGTTTATTTCTTTTCCGTCAATGAAGAACCTGTATTTTTCGGTTTCTGATCCTTTTTCAAAAGCAGAATTGTAAAGCAATATTTTTTGATTTGTGTTCCTGTGGTATTCAACCATGCGCCTGACCACATTGGTGTTCACTTCTAGCCAAACGATTTTGCTAATAAACTCTTTGCGTTCTGTCGTGCTTATTAAGTTAAAAACTTTTCTCATATCAGCCAACAGAATTGATCCCGCCCGTTGGTTGCTTCTGCGGTTGTTTAATACAGAACCTACGGACGGATTCCGATCAAGTACATTCATAGAAAATTCGGTCAGTAATGGTTTTTTGATTTCTCTATTTGTTAGTTCTGATTCAAAACTTTCATAGAAGGGCTCTTTTAACGGAGTCGGATTGTTGGAGTTGGGAACCCAACTAACGAAATCGCCAAGACGCCTACATAATTCATTTTGCTGTGCTTCAGAAATACCGATTTCTCTGAATGCTAAAACCCCATACACATTGAGAAGATGCCCGTAATAGGGTGCGTTGACTAAAAGGTCAATGAACTCAACTCGTTGAAATGTTGGGCATGAGAACATCGGGATTTATTTTTCCTCTATCTTTGTTATCCTCAAACACTCTGTGGTGCGAATAGGGCTGTGATTGACCTTCCTTGCCTTCAAGTGTTCGGTTCTGATAAACAGGGTTAGCACGATCAACTTTATCGGGGTTCAAGTATTCTGAATATAAACAATACTTGTGGTAGTCGTCGTAAAGATTATCTATCCAATGCGGTCTGCACCAACCATCTGCTTCAGAGGCTTCCGCAACACTGATTAGAACACTTTCGTCGGAGTTCCCTTGCGACCAAAACTCAAGATATCCATATCTGTGTCCTTTTACAACCGTCTTAACACCGTGAGTTGCCATGTAGTTGGTTGGAAAAATAAAAATATCTCCCTGTTTCGGGGTTATTTCTACATCCAAATACGGAAAAAATAAGTTACCACCAACATAGTTAGTTCCGTCGTACTCTTCTTCAGAGTTCACACAGTCATTGGGGTACAACATGATGGCAACAACTTGTCGCATCTGCATTTGTCCTTTGGGGACATATCGCTTGCCTTGTGTTGAGCGAAAATTTGAATCGTTATCATTGTGAATTCCTAAGTAGTCGCCTTCGTCGTAGCGCATAAGATGACCGCGACTTCTCCACCACAAGGTGCCCAAGACCATTGGATATTCGTCAATGTATTTTATGAGGCATTTATAAATTTGATCTTCCCAATACCTGAATGTTTCTATCATTTCGGGATCTGTATCTTTTTCCACAGGATTTAAAAGTCGTACAGGTACTTCTTCTATCTGTTCAAGCGAGAATTTATTACCATCTTCGTTTGTGGCGTAAGTGACGCCATCTCGGTCTTTATGGTATGTCCATCTTTGTTCGTGGGCTTTCTGTGCGTTGGCATCACACCAAACGCTAATTTTTTCTCTGTCAATGTTTACAACGCCGGGGAATCTAATAACCCCACCGCCCAAAACCTCCATTGGTAAATCCATGACCTGTTTAATTGTCGGTTTGTCAAATTCGGGTGTTGTCCCTTTAAATAGATTATCTTCGCTCATTTAAAACTTCCTGTAGTTGATGGTGAGTGTTGTAAGCGTGCATGTGAAGCAAGAGTCTCTGAGGGCTTGTCAGTGGGCTAAACAGCACACATCTGTCTCCCTTTGTGATTTGTTTTACGCCATGAATATATTCGTGTCCACCGGGGAAAAGAATAAGTTGCCGTGCTTTTGGTTTGATTGAAAGATCCAACATTGGAAAGAAAAGTTCTCCGCCTTCAAAGTCTTCGTTGAGATATAGGTTTGCTGCGACTTCTATTAAAACAGGAGTGTTGAATTCGCTTGGGGAATATTTTGGCATAAAATCCACAACACCCTTATCAAGGGCTTCATTGTCGGCGTGCGGGCTGTGATCTGAACCGATCAAAAACTTTTTATAGTAGGGGATAAGACGGTGAACCAAAGTTCTGCCGTAGGTATCCGAAGCAATTCTCATAATTTTTTCACCATAAACTGCGCTCAGCGGATGAGTTGATGTTGGTGACCATTCACTTTGGCGTCTTTTAACTTCTTGAGCATAGGCTCCTGTTAAAACGACAGGTCCGTGGTTGTACTGATCTAGTGGGGCAACCCAAGACATGCTCCCGTCCCATTGAAATTCTTCATCATGGAATCTGATTAGTTCGGACGCATCTTCTTCAGTTATGAAATTATCAAAAGCGTAAATGTGTTCGTGCCCTAAGTAAGCCATAGGAGAACATTATCTCACTTACCACTTACCTAAAGGGCACACCGCTTCTCTAAGTTTTGTTTTGATAGCCATGAAACAGCCACATTCCTTGCATTGTTTGGTTATTTTGAAAAACCTAGGACATGATTCACAGATTTCATATCGTTTTTCAGACAGATCTTCGTCATTCAGGTATGCCTGTCTATTTAAAACAGTTAGAGGAGTGACTTTCTTTTTTCTTTCCTCAAGGCTTTTTTTCTTAAATTCTTCCCAAGGGGTCATTATTCTTCAAGCGCCCAATTTTTGTCTTCTAATTTAAACTTGCCGTAAGGGGCGACACCCGAATTCAGGAAAGCCTCAAACTGTTCAGCGGTAATCTCTACTACCGTAGGGGTAGATTGAAAAACTTTGACCGCATCATCAAGCGCATTGTCTACTGAGTGAAGCCACTGAAGTTTGCCATTTACTACAAAAGCAAAATGAGTGTGGTTTTCTGGTGCTCTAAAGGTTGGGATTTCTGCTGTGTTTTCATCTGACATAAAAAGTTTCCTCTCGTTTCACAATACTATATTTACTCTGCTGGCGGTACAAATTCCCCATTCACATAAGTCCAACCAGTGTAGTTGTTTACTTGTGTTTTGATGGCTTCGGGGATTGGTACAACTGTCGGGTTTGATGACCATGCGGCATGTGCACCTTCTAAGACAGGGACATCAGGTATAGCAATAGTCCAAACTACTTCTTCGCCAATAGTCAAAGCATAATATTTGTGAACTTCTTGTTCTTCATTTGAATCGGACATTACAAACCTCCATTAAAAGTTTAGTGTATTACGGACAACCAGGTCCACTGCACGAACCCTCAGTTGGACTTGGACACCCTGTACAGCCATCGGGGGCGCAACTGTATGAGGTTACTGGTTTGAAACAGTTACCGGGTGAGCATTGTACATAGGTGGTGCTAGATCCTGTAACGGAGCAAGCGTGCCCAAAATGTGGCGGGAAATAAGGTGGGAAAAATGGTGGGAAAAACGGCGGGAAATATGGCGGAAAATATGGCGGAAAAAACGGCGGGAAAAAGGGCGGGAAATACGGAGGGAAAAACGGCGGGAAATACGGAGGGAAGTACGGTGGGGTTACAGAGTTTGACGGTGATGCAGAAGCAGTAACACCATAAGTGCTGTCTGTTTTGACAGTAAAAGTAAAAGCAGTGTCAGCAGTAAGACCACTAATCGTTATCGGTGACGAAGAACTTGATCCCGAAAATCCTGCTGGTGAAGATGTAGCGGTATATGTAGCAATCTCTTTACCATCATAAGTCGCGGCGACGAAAGTAATCGTGACGGTGTCTCCCGAAACTGATGCCGAAACACTGGTTGGGGCGGTAACAAATTTTCCACCACCAGCAATATTGCCGAATTGATGAATCACGTTTCGCTCAAATCACCTATCAAATACCACTCGTCGGTTCCTCTTTTGATTAGCGCCGCGGTTGCGTAACGATCACGCAAAAAGTTGCCGGGTGTAGCGCGAACAGATGTAGTCCCCGGCGTGCTTGCTACTACTTGCGTTTTCCCCGCACCGTATTGAACAATATTAATTACTGTCCCTATCGGGAACGCTGTAGATGCATTTGTTGGAACATTCACCACATTGGCTCCTGCAAGATTCATTTCAATTAACGAGTTTTTGTCGCCCAACGCTATCACATAAGGAGTCGTTGTTTTTTGAGATATCGTGACATCTGCAACTTTGGTTAGAGCAATTTCGGCATCGGTAGCGATGTCGCTATTTTTTATAGAAGTTGTGAGGTTTAGTTTAGAATACGCAATGGCGGCAGACGAATTGATGTCGGCATTGACGATTGTGTCAGAACTTATTGCAGTAACTCCGCTAGAAGAAATAGTGACATCACCTGTCACGGTTGTAGCGGTTGGGACACCCGAACCATTATGAACAATCACCTGAGCCGCGGAACCACTTGCGAGTTTTGATAGAGCAATAGCGGCGGAAGCGTTTAAGTCAGCGTTAACAATCGTTCCGTCAACAATTTTTGCACTAGTTACTGAGTCGTCGGCAAGTTTTGCTGTGGTCACCGCAAGATTATTAATCTTTGCTGTAGTTACTTCACTATCATCTAACTGAGCCCCTATTTCTGACCACGCATTATCATTCCCGTATAGATAAAGTTTGTTGTCTGAAAATAAATAACAGACACGACCCGGGCTTAAAGACGGCTCCCCAGCACCACCAAAGGCGTCATCGCGCGCAGCGCTGTCGGCAAAATAAGCGACAACTTGATCCATTAAAAATGTGTTTACCTGAGATGCCAAAAGTTGGCTACCAGCGGTAAACAAGCGGACGCCTGCACCAGCCATTCAAACCTCTAATGCTTTCTTGAAAGTTATTTAGATTATACATCAAAAACATCTATTTTTTAATAGCGATTAAATGTTGTAAAATTATCCTCGGGGTTCTTCATTGCTTCAACGATCATCTTTTCGTAGACGTGTATCTGCGTGCGCTATATCGTGGTTTTTGCTTGCGTTTTTTGTTCCTTTTGCGTCGCTGGCTGAGGCAACTGCCGCCTGCAATACCTCCTACTCTGCCTCTAACTTTACTCAAGGTGGAGTTGCTACTGACTCGTCTGGCACGATAACCCTGACCCCCAATTCTGGTAGTCAGTTTGGCGCCATTTGGAACAAGTCTCGTGTGAACCTTTCTAATGATTTTTGCGTGTCAGCGGAGGTCTATTTGGGCGCCAACGACTACGGTGCTGATGGTCTTGCCTTTGTGATGCAACCAAACTCGGTTGCCGTTGGTGTCCATGGTGGCGGTCTTGGCTATGCGGGCATAACTCCGTCCTTTGCGGTTGAATA
>SXGQ01178816.1_pt1 | contig 23813 bp, 22 predicted proteins | sample 3178371 | NCBI WGS metagenome assembly SXGQ01 (sample SAMN11356859, study PRJNA531348) | freshwater metagenome | isolation source: freshwater sample F1-20 | place: China: Fuxian Lake, Yuxi | collected 2017-12-25 | reverse complement strand
CATCCCCTCGGGATCAGCGTCGATCGCGACGTCGGCGCCGAGATCCAGGGCGAGTTGGCGCTTCTCCCCACTGGACGCAACCGCGATCACACGGCCGGCTCCCCAGAGTTTGGCCAGTTGGATCGCGAGCGATCCCACTCCGCCGGCCGCTGCGTGCACGACGACCGACTCACCGGTCACCATGCGCGCCGACGTGCGCAGCAGATGCCAGGCGGTGAGGCCCTGCACGAGCAGTCCGAGCGCCGCGGCATCGCTCACGCCCTCGGGGACCTCGAAAGCCGCGGCAGGCGCGATGAGCGCGCGATCGGCGTACCCACCCGACCCTGATGCGGTGAATCCGCAGAGTCTGCGCCCATCAGCGGTGCGCCCGACCACCTCGGCACCCGGGACAAAGGGGAGTTCCTGCGCGGACAGGTAGGAGTTCTCCACCGCGTGCGTGTCGGCGTAGTTGACGCCGGACGCGTCGACCTCCAGCACCTCGAGTCCCGGGATCGGATCGGGGTCGGGCAGATCGACGAGCTCGAGAACTTCGGGACCGCCGAAGCGGGTGACCCGGATGGCACGCATCGGCCCAGGCTAGGGGGTAGGCGGGAGGCGGGCAGGGCGGCGGTGCTCCCCGGTGCCGAACCTACCCCCGAACTTGGGGTGGATAGTGCCCTGGAAGGGCGTGATCTACCCAAAGTTCGCAGACATGAGCACGGGCTAGACCGCGCACTCGCCCCCGTCGCAGCAGGGCTGGACGTAGTAGCACTGCGGGCAGAAGTCCTTGCCGCCGCGGCGTTGCAGGTCGACGCTCTCGCAGGCGGGGCACGGACCCGGTGAACCCATCACGGCCCCCGACGCTAGCGCCGAGTTCGTTGACTGGCGGCTCGTGCAGCGGTTCTACGGCGTGTCGCATGCACAAGGCGCCACTCAACGAACTGACCTACCAGGAGCCGCCGCCACCACCGCCGCCGGAGAATCCGCCACCGCCCGAGAAGCCCGATCCGCCCGACGCCCGTGGCGGGTTGGACGCCGCGCTCACCGTCGACGCACCCACCGCCAAGAGTCTGTGGATCACCGCGGTGTTGGCCAGGAAGAGTCCGGTCGAGTGCAACTGCTCCTCGGTGAGGTCGGGGAAGGCGCCCGACCACGACTGCTCAAGGTCGAAGAGCACGGCGTAGGGAAGGAAGGTGGCGTAGACGGCGTAGTCCGGCAGCCCCATCCTCTGCACCAGGTCACGACGCGCGGCCCCGGGATCGGTATCGAGAAGGCGCTTGAAGCCCTCGACCTCAGCCTCGAAGCGCGCTGTCTCCCGCGTCTCCTTGTCGGGCACGAGATACGCGGCGATAAAGATGCCGAGTGTCAGGGCGAGCAGGACGGGCGCGACACCGGCGTAGAAGATGGCGTTGTCGGTCACGCTGCCGAAGCCGAAGGCGGCGATGCCCAGGATCACGCCGATCCCGGCCATGCAACCCACCCGTCGGCGCGGTGAGCCCGCCTGCGGATCCAGTCGCTCCGCGGCCACGGCCTCCCTGGTCAGGTCGCTGCGCACACGCTTGACGGCGCTCGCGAAATCCGCGTCGTAACCCTCGAGGGTCGCCCGGTCACGACCCTCGAAGATCTCCGCGGTGAGCCGCTCCTCCCAGGGGCGCAGCGTGTCGGTGCCCGCACCCCACCAGGCCAGGTCGATGCGGCTTTGCTTGAAGAAGCCACCGGGATCCGACGAGAGCGTGATGTGACGGCGGGCCACGAGATCCAAGAGCGTGGCGAGTACGCCGCGCGAGCTGAGTTCGCCATCGAGGCTGACTTCGATCTCCGCGGGCCGCAGGCCACGCGGGGGTCCGAACTGCACGGGCGAGCCCGGGATGCCGACCCCGCGAATCCGACGACGCAGGACGAGGACGATGAGCGAGGGTGCGACGAGCGCAACCAGCGAGAGCGTGAGCGCGAAGGGAAAGAAGACGCGGCTCGCGTCGCCCGACAGCGGCATTGCCTCGGTGCGCCGCACAGGCGGTGTGGTGAACGCCGATCCGGGATATGCGATGACCGCGGTCAAGCCCTGGAGGGGAAAGAGGGAGGCCTTGCGCAGCGTGACGCTCTCCCCGCTGATGCGGTCATTGCATCCTGCCGTCTCGCCGTAGTAGCCGGAGTAGCACTGTGCTGCGAGCACGGCGCCGGGGCCCGTGACGATGACCTGTGCCTGGTAGATGTCCACGCCCCAGCCATCGCCGATGAAATCCCAGTAGAGCTCGACGTCGCCGGCGGTGAATCCATAGGGATTGCCCCCAGCGAGCTCCTCCGCGGTCATCGTCCGCAGCGCGCCTTCGACCACGTAGGAGATCTTGTAGATGTGCTCTCCCGCGACGGTGGCATCGGGATCCCCGATCTTGACCTCGAGGAAGGGATCGTCCTCGCTCGTCTCGTAGGGCACCGAGCCGCCGTCCATCGTGACCGACTGCAACGTGGCCGGATGCATCCACCGCGTGCCGTCGGGCAATTCACTCCACATGGGAATGAGCCGGAAAATGCCGTGGCGATCGCTGCCGGTGAAGGCATAGGCAATCGTCTCGACCACCTCGAGGGACCCATCGGTCTGGACGGTCGCGGCGACGTCGTACGACGTGATCCGCTCGGAGTCAGCGCGCGCGGGTGAGACCAGCAGGAGCAAGGTGGCGCCTGCGAGCGCCAGGACCATGAGGAACCGCGCGGTGGCACCCCGGAGCATGGTCGGCCCGATCAGAACTGCACGCCGGGGGCGGTCCGACGGCCTTCATCCGGCTCGCGATAGACCTCGCGCTGCGACACGCCCGCGATGCCCGCGAACCACATCGACGGAATCGTGCGAAGCGCCGTGTTGAGGTGCACCACCGCGTCGTTGTAGTACTGGCGCGCGAATTGCAACTGCCCCTCGATCTCGGCGAGCTGCACCTGCAGGGTCTGGAAGTTCGATGTCGCTGTGAGCTGGGGGTAGGCCTCCGCGACGGCGAGAAGCCGACCGAGTGCGCCCGTGAGTGACGCATCAGCCTCGGACTTCTGGTCGAGCGACTGGGCCGCCTGCGTCTGAGTGCGTGCGACGGTGACGGCCTCGATGGTGGAGGACTCGAAGTCGCGTGCACCCTTGACGGTCTCGACAAGGTTGGGCACGAGATCGGCGCGCTTGGTGAGAAGGGTGTCGATGTCACCGAGGGCGCCGATGCACAGGACATCGAGTCGCCGCAGCTTATTGAACTGGACGATGCCGAAGATCACTAGCGCGATCAGGAGGACGACGACCACGAGAAGCCACCACATGGCTCTAGTGTCCACCCTCGAGACGGCGGGCGGGCACGGTTTCGCACATTGTCCGGTCAGGGAACCTGCGCGAGGAACGGCGAATCCCCCGGGCCGGGGGCTCCGGGGGATTCGCGCGAAGTGGTCCTACTCCGTCACGGTGACCGTGACGACCCACTTCTCATCGGTGTCGTCCATGTTGGTGAGGGTGACCTGAGCCGTGCCGGGCGCGAGTGCCTCGCCACCCGGGAGGAACTGGGCCGAGCCGTCGTCCTTGCCCGCGGTGACGGCCAGGACGGCCTCGTCGCTGGAGGAGATCATCCAGGCCATGACGTCGTCGACATTGAAGGTGATGACGCGGCCGACCTGCACCTCAGCGGTGGTCTGGCCGGGCTCCACGATGACGGGTCCGATCATTCCTGCGCCTCCGTCGGTCTCAGAGGGGGCCGCAGCGGAGCTGGACGTCGTGCTCTCCGACGAGCCACCACATGCGGTGAGCACGCTGGCTCCCCCGAGGGCGATGATGCTTGCGGCGGCAATGGCGAAGCCGCGGCGGGTGCTCGAACGCATATCTCCTGCTTCCTGTTACGCCCCCGAGGGGGTGAGCCACTCGGCTCCTGGCCATTGTGACGGGTAGAGGGTGGGCCAGGTTCCTCAGCCGAACGGCTTATTTGCGGACGAGGACCGGGCATAGCCCCTCTGCCCGTTGCGACGGATAGCCCAGGTCCCTGGTGAAGGAGGGCCCGGGGGACCACACTGGCCCCATGACCAGTCGGCGCAACCCGTCCAATCGAGAGCGGGAGCAGGGCCCCACCCAGGCCCCGAAGGTCGAGTTCGAGCAGACGACCCCCTACGACGCCTACGTCCGTGCTTCGACCCTCGCGACCTTGCAGAAGACCGCCACGGACCAGCCGGGCGAGTACATGTTCTTGGTCCTCTCCCAGATCATGGAGCTCTACTTCAACCTGCTGGCCTTCGAATGGCGCACCGCGCAGCACTACCTGCGTCAAAATGAACTCGGCGAGGCCCTCCTCGCCCTACGCCGCAGCCGCGACCATTTCCGCGGCCTCAATGCCTCCTGGGTGAGCTTCACCTGGATGACACCGCCGGACTTCAACGCCTTCCGCGAGGCACTCGGCGAGGCCTCCGGATTCCAGTCGTTCCTCTACCGTCATGTCGAGTTCCTCCTGGGCTTCAAGGACCCGGCACTCCTGCGTCCGCACAAGCATCTCGCCGGCAACCACTACGACGAGCTCGTGGCCGCCTTCAATGCGCCGAGCCTCTACGACGACGTGCTCGCCTACCTCGCCCGCCAGGGCTACGCCGTGCCGCAGGAGGTCCTCGACGCCGCGACCGACTCGACGCACGAATGGGATGAGCGCCTCGAGGACGTCTGGGTGCAGGTCTACGCCGACAACGGCCACGGAACGCAGCTGCGCGAGCTCGCGGAGTCGCTCACCGACGTTGCCGAGGAGTTCAGCGACTGGCGATACCGTCACCTCATGGCCGTGCGTCGCTCCATGGGCGCGAAGGTCGGCACGGGCGGATCGGCCGGCGTCGCATGGCTGGAAAACAGTCTGCAGCGGCAGGTCTTCCCCGAGCTGTGGTCGTCACGGACGATAATCTGAACGTGTACGCCTACGACCCGACTCTCGATCACGAGGATCCCGGCTGGCGCGACCGCTTCCTGATCCCGCCTTTTGTCCCGCCCCTGGACTACCCCGACGCACCCGGCGCGGCGTACCCCGAGGTGTCCTACATGGCGGGCAACTCCCTCGGGCTCGAGCCCGCCGGCACGCGCGAGGCACTGCTCGTCGAGTTCGATCGCTGGGCGACGTGGGGTGTCGAGGGGCAGCTCTGCGGACCGCGCCCGTGGAAGGACTACCACGAGGCGCTCACCGATCCGGCCGCGCGCCTCGTCGGAGCGCTGCCGCACGAGGTCGTGGTGATGAACTCGCTCACGGTCAATATCCACCTTCTCTTCGCCACCTTCTACCGTCCGTCGGGCACGCGCACCAAGATCGTGATGGAGGACATCGTCTTCCCCTCCGACGGCTACGCGCTCGCGTCGCAGGCGGCGTGGCACGGACTCGATCCAGCAGAGCACGTCGTGCGACTGAGGCCCCGTGACGGGGAGGACGTGCTGCGCGCCGAGGATGTCGTCGCGGCGATCCGGGATCTGGGTGACGAGGTGGCTGTCGTCTTCTTCAGCGCGGTCAACTACCTCACGGGCGAGTGGATGGACATGCCCGCCATCACTGCCGCGGGCCACGACGTCGGCGCCATGGTCGGCTGGGACCTCGCCCACGCCGCGGGCAACGTGCCGGTGTCGCTGCACGATTGGGATGTCGACTTCGCCGCCTGGTGCTCCTACAAGTACCTCAACTCCGGACCCGGCTCCCTCGCCGGCGCCTTCATCCATGAGCGCCACGCTCGTGACACCTCCCTTCCGCGCCTTGCCGGCTGGTGGGGCACGCGCACGGAGACGCGCTTCCACATGGAGCGCGACTTCGACCCGCCGCCGACCGCGGATGCCTGGCAGGTGTCGAACCCGCCGATCTTCGCGATGGCACCCGTGCAGGTCTCACTGGAGATCTTCGATGACATCGGGATCGCAGTGCTGCGCGAGCGCAGCCTGCGACTCACCCGCTACCTGCGCGGACTGCTCGACGAACTCGCGACGAGCCTGCCGCCCGGCTCCCTCCAGGTCGTCACACCGGAGGAATCCGAGCGGCACGGCTGCCAGCTCTCGGTCCGCTTCACTCGCGACGTCCACGAGATCACCGCGATCCTGCGCGATCTCGACGGCGTCATCGCCGACACGCGCAATCCCGACATCATCAGGTTTGCGCCCGTGCCGCTCTACTCGACGTACCTCGACTGCTGGCGGGTTGCAGATGCTCTGCGCCGACGCCTGAGCTGACGATGCGCCGCTTCACCGAGCCCTACGGCGAGGACCCGCGCCAGTTCGGCGAGTGGTTCATCCCGGAGACAGACCATCCCCCACTCGTCATCGTCGTCCACGGTGGCTACTGGCGCCCCGCGTGGCGACTCGACCTGGAGGAGGCCACCTCCCTCGACCTCGCCGTCCATGGATTCGCGGTGTGGAGCATCGAGTACCGCACCTACGAATTCCCCTGGCCCACGACGATGAGCGACGTCGCGACCGCGATCAACCAAGGCCTGGCCGAGGCTGCTCACCACGGCGTCGACGCCTCCCGCCGAGCAATCCTCGGCCACTCCGCGGGTGGAGGCCTCGTGGCCTGGGCCACCTCGCGTCGATCGCTGCCCGCGGATGCGCCCGGAGCAGACTCGCATGCATCCGCCTTCGACCTCGTCGTGCTCCACGCGCCCGTCGCCTGCCTGGGGATCGGCAGTCGGGAGCATCTCGGCGACGGCGCGATCGACACCTTCATGGGCGGGCGACCCGAGGACGTGCCCGAGAGGTACGCCGTGACCGATCCCCACGCGCTCGCCCCGGACCCGGGATCGCCTCGCCTGCTCCTGCACGGGACGGAGGACATCGACGTGCCCGTGACTCAGAGCGAGACCTATCTCGAGCACCTTCGCGCACATGGCATCGATGCCGATCTCACGATCATCCCGGGCGACACGCACTACGAGATCCTCGATCCCACCTCGCAGGTGTCTGCACTGCGCCGCGAAGCGCTCACCCGCGCGCTCCTGCCCTGAGTCGCCGAGTGCGTCAAGCGCCGGGCTCGGACTCGTGGGGATCGACGTCCACGGCGAAGCGACCTGGTCCACTCCGTGGCGCCATGCCCATGCGGGCATGGCCCGGCCCCGGATGGGCAATTGCCGAGCATGGCTGCGGGGGAACACAATGGCCCCATGGCCGCTGACGCGAGCAATGCCCAGCGGGACGGCGGAGCCGCCCCGGTCGGGCTGTCCCGGGTGGTCCCCGGCAAGGCGACCCCGCGCGGGGCCTACCCCCACGTCAAGGTGGTCGGCGACCTGGTCTGGGTGTCGGGCACGAGCAGCCGGCGCGCGGATGACTCCTTCGCCGGCGTCGAGGTGGCCGCCGACGGCAGCGTGCGACTCGACGTCCGTGAGCAGACCCGGGCGGTCATCGACAACATCCGCGACATCCTGCGCTCGGTGGACTGCGACCTGGGCGACCTTGTGCAGGTCACGTCCTATCTTGTCGACATGGCGGACTTCGCGGGCTACAACGAGGTGTACGCCGAGTACTTCGATCACACCGGCCCGACGCGTACGACCGTCGCCGTCCGCGAACTCCCCCATCCCCACCTGCTCATCGAGATCCAGGCAGTCGCAGCCCGACAAGGAAGGGAATGACCATGTCCGATGTGACCAAGACCCTCAACTTCAACGCCTGGGTCGATGAGCACGGGCCGAGTCTCAAGCCGCCCGTGGCCAACAAGGAGATGTTCCCCGGGCACGAGGACTTCATCGTCATGGTGGTGGGAGGCCCCAACCAGCGCACTGACTTCCACGTCGATCCCTATGAGGAGGTCTTCTACCAGGTGCGCGGCAACATGCATGTCAACGTCGTGACCCCCGAGGGCCCCGCGCGCGTGGACATCCGCGAGGGCGAGATGTGGGTGCTCCCGCGCAACCTGCCCCACTCGCCACAGCGGCCCGAGGCCGGATCGATCGGCTTGGTCTTCGAGCGTCCGCGCGAGGAGGGCACGCTCGAGAAGTTCCAGTGGTATTGCCCCGACTGCGGCGCCAAGGTCCACGAGGTCGAGCTGCAAGTGCGTGATATCACCGCCGACCTCCCGCCGATCTTCGAGGCCTTCTACGCCGACGAGAGCGCGCGCACCTGCCCCTCGTGCAGTCGGCTTCATCCCGGCAAGGGCTGACCTTGCCCGTCATCGACGTCCACACCCACGACGTCCCGCGCGCCTGGCCCGACCTCGCCGAGGCCACCGGCGCGCCCGGGCCGTGGCCGAGCCTGCGCCTCGAGGGAGAGCGCGACGCGATGATCCTGCTCGGCGACCGGGAGTTCCGACAGATCACCGCCCAGTGCTGGGACCCGGAGGTCCGCGCCGAGGATATGGACGCCGATGGGATCGACATGCAGGTCGTCTCGCCCACGCCCGTCTTCTTCTCCTACGAGCGCACCCCCGCGGAGGCGACCGCAGTCGCCCGGATCTTCAACGACCTCACGCTTGAGATCTGCTCCGCGCTTCCCGGGCGCCTCGTGCCCTTCTGCCAGGTGCCGCTGCAGGATGTCGATGCCGCCTGCACTGAGCTGGAGCGCTCGCTTGCCGCGGGCCATCGCGGCGTGGAGATCGGCAACCACGTGGGCGATCGCGATATCGACGACCCCGGCACGGTGGAGTTCCTGCAGCACTGCGCGTCACTGGGCGTGCCGGTCTTCGTCCACCCGTGGGACATGGGCGCAAGCCCGCGCACGACGCGATGGATGGCGCAGTGGCTCGTCGGCATGCCCGCGGAGACTCACCTCACGATCCTCGCGATGATCCTGGGCGGGGCCTTCGACCGGATCGATCCCGCACTGCGCATCTGCTTCGCGCACGGCGGCGGCTCCTTCCCCTACTGGCTCGGCCGACTCGAGAACGCCTGGCACCAGCGTCCCGATCTGGTCGGGGTGTCGGCGCAGCCGCCGTCGGCGTACCTCGATCGATTCTCCGTCGACTCGGTCGTCTTCGACGAGCGCGCGCTGCGCCTGCTCGTCGACACGATGGGGCCCGAGCACGTGTTGCTCGGCTCGGACTACCCCTACCCTCTGGGCGAGCGACCCGCCGGTGCGGTGGTCCGCGGTGCGACCTTCCTCGACGCGCACGACCGCGACCTCATCCTCGGTGGCAACGCGGAGTCCTTCCTCGACCTCACCACCACCCCACTCCGGGAGGCATCGTCATGACCGAGCGTGTCGCGATCGTGGGAGCCGGGCTCACCGGTGCCCTGCTGGCCACCATGCTCGGCCAGCGCGGCTACAACGTGGCGGTCTACGAACGCCGCCCCGACCCGCGCCAGGCAGGAGTAGAGCGCGGGCGGAGCATCAATCTCGCGATCTCCACTCGTGGCCTCACCGCGCTGCAGCAGGTCGGCCTGGAGGAGGACGTGCTCGCCCGCGGACTGCTCATGCGCGGCCGCATGATCCACGCGGCCACCGGGGAGGAGGAGTTCCAGCCCTACAGCGCGGATGGCGAGCGCGGCATCAACTCGATCAGCCGTGGCGAGCTCAACGCCGTACTCCTCGATGCCGCCGAGAAGCTCCCCGGGGTGAGCCTGCACTTCGAGCATCGACTCACCGCCATGGACATCGACGCCAGCACGATGTCCTTCGCCAGCCCTGATGGCCCCGTGGATGTCACCGCCGACGCGATCATCGGGGCCGACGGCGCCTTCAGCGTCGTGAGACGGGCCATGCAGGGCCGGGTGGGCTTCGACTTCTCGCAGGACTACCTCAGCCACAGCTACAAGGAGCTCACCATCCCGGCGGTGGACGGGGACTACGCCCTCGACCCGGGAGCGCTGCACATCTGGCCGCGCGGCGCGTCGATGATGATTGCACTGCCCAATCTCGACAAGACGTTCACGGCCACGCTCTTCTGGCCGCGCACCGGCCCGGGCTCCTTCGAGGAGATCGTGACCCCCGAGCAGGCACGCCGCTACTTCGATGACAACTACCCCGACGCCTCCGAGCTCATGCCCGACCTCGAGGAGGACTACCGGCTCAATCCCGTCGGTGCACTCCTCACCGTGCGGTGCTCTCCCTGGAATGCCGGTCGCGTCGCGCTCATCGGTGACGCCGCCCATGCCATCTGCCCGTTCTACGGCCAGGGAGCCAACGCGGGATTCGAGGACTGCATCGAACTCATTGCTCAGCTCGAGCTGCACGCGGGCAACTGGGAGCCTGCGCTCGAGGCCTACGCACGGATTCGCAAGCCCCAGGGCGATGCCATCGCCGATCTCGCGCTGCACAACTTCATCGAAATGCGCGACTCGGTCAGCTCCCTCTCCTACCGGGCCCTGCACAGCGCCGAACTGCTCCTGCACCGAGCCCTCGGGGACCGCTACAAGACGCGCTACGAGATGGTGAGTTTCAGCAACATCCCCTACGCCGCGATCGAGCCCACCCTGCGCAAGCAGCGCACCGCCGTCGGCGTGGCGACGGCCGTGGGCTTTGCGGGACTGGCCTATCTCGGATTTGCCGCGCGCCGCAGGTAGTCGCTAGAGCACCGCATCGGGGTCGAAGGAGTAGCCGAAGCCCTTGCGCGTGACGATGCACTCGCCGAGACCGGTCGGCGCCAGGATCATGCGCAGTCGCCGGATGTACTCCGTCACGGAGCCTTCGGTCCGCCACGCGGATCCCCACACCGCGCGCAGGAGCGCATCCCGACTGAAGACGACATTGGGATGCGCAGCCAGGTGGTGCAGGAGCGTGAACTCCCTGGCCGACATGCGCACGGGCTCCCCGTCCACCGTGATCGTGCGCCGGCGCGCGTCGATGCGCAGGCGGCCGACCTCCACGTCGCCGAGATCGGTCGCCGGTGCGGACTGCGGCGCAAGAGCGCGGGGGTCGAGGACGACGACGTCGTAGTCCATTGCCTCGATGGGCAATCGCCCGGTGGCGTCGGAGTGGTCGCGCACCTCGACGCGGTAACCCGCCCCGGCGAGGACCGCCATCACGCCGGCGATCTGCCCGTCGGGGCTTCCCCCCAGCACCAGCACGCGCGGATCATTGCTTCCGACCGACATGGATCCCCCCGAATCCCCTGCGCGCACCTCCCCCGTGGCGGTGCCCGACCATCGTGGCACAGTCGACCGACATTGGCCGCGTCCTCGACCTGTAGAGGGTCGATGGTCCCGCTATAGCCCCAGTTCCACCCGCGCCGCGGCGAAGGCGGCAGCCGGGTCGAGGACATCGAGCAGGATGCTGCGCATCCCCACAGCGCGCCCGCCCTCGACGTAGGACGGGTTGTCGTCGATGAAGACGATCTGCTCAGGCGGCAGCCCCAGGAGTTCGGCGGAGAGGAGATAGGGACGCGAATCGGGCTTGCGGATCCCGAGTTCGGAGGAGTCCACGAGCACGGGGAAGTCGGGGAACCATGGCTGGGACTCGACCCACTCCCGGCCCTGGAAGTCCATGAGCTCGTTGGTGAGGATGCCGAGCGCCCGCCCGGTGACCTTGCACTCCTCGACGAGGGCGAGGGCCTCGGGGCGCACGGCCTCCACCCCGGGCTGCTGGAACATCGCGCGCATGAGATGGGGATGGCCATCGAGTGGCGCGCCGTTGGCCACCGCGGTGTCGGCGAAGGTCAGCCAGTATTTCCGCTCGGTGATCTCGCCCCGCCGGTAGCGCTCCCAGGTCTCGTCCGGTGCCGCCCACTCCAGGGGCCCGCGACCGACGACCGTGCCGGCGGGCAGCCCGCGCAGGCGCTCGTAGTCGTCGGCGATTTCCCATGCGGACTTGAAGAGCACGACGCCCACATCGAGCAGCAGGGCCTGAGCGTGAGACATGTTCACATCCTGCCGATCCATCGGCAGGACACCGACAAAGCCAGTCCGCGCAGCGGAACGCTCACGCTCTCAACTCCTCGAGCGCGGCAATCGCGTCGAGGGACTCGGGATTGGCGAGCGCATCGCGATTGCGGACGGGGCGTCCGTTGACCGTGTCCGCAGCAGCGATCTCCGCCAACTTGCCTGTGAGCGTGCGCGGCAGTTCGGTCACCTGCGCGACCACCGCGGGCACGTGGCGGGGGGATCCGCGCTCGCGCAGGGTGGTGCGGATGCGCCCGCGCAGGTCGTCGTCAAGCGCGACCCCCGGGGCGAGTACGACGAGGAGCACCATCCGCGTGTCGCCCTCCCAGGCCTGGGCGAAGGCCAGCCCGTCGATGACACCGGGCACGTGCTCAAGGGCCGCGTAGACCTCGCCCGTGCCGATGCGCACTCCGGCGACGTTCAAGGTGGCATCCGAGCGACCGTGGATGATGAAGCCCCCGTGCTCCGTGCGCGAGGTGAGGTCACCGTGGGTCCACACGCCCGGGTAGGTCGCGAAGTACGTCTCGTGGAGTCGCGTCCCGTCATCGCCCCAGATGCCGAGCGGCACAGTGGGGAAGGTGTTGCGGCATACGAGCTCGCCAGGGGTGTCATCGGTCGTGGGATTGCCGTGCTCGTCGTAGACCGCGACATCCATGCCCAGTGCCGCGCGCGTGATCTCGCCGGGCCGCACCGGCAGCGTGGGCGACGCCGCGAGGAAGCAGCCGACCAGGTCGGTGCCACCCGAGATGGGCTGGGGCATCACGGCAGGGCCGAGCTCGTCGACGAGCCAGCGCGCGGTCGCCTCGGTGAGCGGCGAGCCGGTCACGAGCACCATGCGGAGTCGCTCCAGGTCGCGCTCCTGCCGCAGGGCTCGGCCCTCCGAGCGCATGGCGTCGAGGAGGCGCGCACCCAGCCCGAGGTGGGTCAGGTCAGCCGTCTCGGCCAACGCGAAGAGCGCGTCACTGGTGGGGTAGGTCGGCGCCCCGTCGTGCAGCACCAGCGTCGCGCCCGTGGCGAGGACGGAGACGGCCCAGTTCCACATCATCCAGCCGGTGGTCGTGTAGAAGCAGACGCGATCGCCAGGGCCGAAGTCGCCGTGCAGCCCTCCCTCAACGAGGTGCTTGACGAGCACGCCGCCCGCGCGATGCACGAGACACTTCGGCTTGCCTGTCGTGCCGGAGGAGAAGAGGACGTAGGCCGGGTGGTCGAAGGGCAGCACCTCAGCCTGGAGCGCCGCACCGCGGTGCCGCCGCTCGGCGTCCGCGAGCAGATCCACCTGGAGGATCCGGTCGCTTCCGGCCACGCACCGGGCTGCGATGCCGGCGAGATCGACGACATCAGGATCGATCGAGCTGGTCGGGTCATCGGCACCCGGCACCACGAGCACTGCGCGCACACTCGGGAGCTCGCGGACAAGGTCGACGAGGTGCTCGCGACGATCGTGGCGCTTGCCGGCCCACCGATAGGAGGTCGTGCCCACGAGGACGATCGGATCGAGCTGGCCGAAGCGATCGACGATCGCCGGCACGCCGAATTCCGGCGCCGCGCTCGACACCACCGCTCCCACCGCCAGTCCCGCCAGGGTGACGACGAGAGCGTCGATCCCGACCGGCAGGACAAGAGCGATGCGGTCCCCGGGCGCGACGCCACGGGCACGCAGCGCAGCCGCTGCGCCAGACACGCGCTCGAGCAGTTCCTCGCGCGTGAGCGAGGCGACGGCGCGGATGCCCTCACCCACTTCGGCCGTCTGCACGACAATCGGCTGGCCTGCGGAGTCCCTCTGGGGCACCGGGCGCAGGTAGGTGTCGACGATGTTGAGCGTCGCGGCGGGGAAGAAGCGCGCATCGGGCAGCACCGCAGGCTCTGCCGCCACCTCACCTCTCACGCCGACCACGCCGAAGTGATCCCACACCAGCGACCAGAAGGCATCGGGATCGACGATGGACCAGGCATGCAGGTCGTCGTACGCCGCGAGATCGCGGCCCGCGCGCTCGCTCGCTGCGGCGGCGAAGATCGCCATCTGCGTAGCCTCCCCGGAGGGCAGGAACACGGGCTCGGCCATGTCCGCATCCTGTCATCGCTCCGCATCCCGAGCCGGAAGGGGCAACCCGGCGTACCGTGGAGCGCCCCAGCCCGACGGAGGCGGCTCTGCCGTCTCGCCGGGCTACGCAGGAGGTGAGCCGTGCAAGACGCGCAGCGGCCCATGAGCGCGCAAGATGCGCTGTGGCTCACCATGGACCGGCCCAACAACCTCATGGTCATCGACGGCGTGATGCTCTTCGAGTCTCCGCCCGACTGGGATGACCTCCTCCATGCGACCCAGGAGCGGGTCATCGACCGCTTCCCGGTCTTCCGGTCGCGCGCACTCCTCAGCGAGGGCGGCTGGGTCTGGCAGGTCGATCCGCACTTCCACCTCGACCGCCATGTGCGACGTGTGCGACTTCCCGAGCCCGCGGGCATGGCTGAGCTTGAGCGATACGTCTCCGAGCAGCGTGCCCGCCCGCTCGATCGCGACCGACCGCTGTGGGACATCGCCTTCGTCGAGGATGTGACGCTCGACGACGGCGAGATGGGATCCGCGCTCGTGTGCCGCTTCCACCATGCGATCGCGGACGGCGTGCGCCTCACCCAGGTCATGCTCAGCCTGTGCGACACGACCGACCCGCGCGTGGAAGCCCTGGTCGCACGGCAGGGTCCCTCCGGAGGGCCGCGCGGAATCGCGAGCGGGATCGTCAACGCAACGGGCGAGGCCATCGCGGATGCCGCCCGCGCCGTGGTGCGCGGTGCGGCATCCCTCGCGCGTGACACGCGCCATGCCCTCGGGACCGGGGCCGAGATCTGGAGTGAGGTGCTGCGCAGCCCCGGCCGGCTCGTCGATGCCTTCGAAGCGATGGGGCTCGACAACCGTTTCGCCAACACCACCGCATCCGTCGCCAAGCTGGCACTGCGCGGCACGACGGTCCACACGGTCTGGAGTGGGACACCCGGCATGCACAAGGCTGTGGCGTGGTCCCCGGGCATCCCTCTCGATGCCGTCAAGGCAGTGGGGCGGCAGCACGGCGCGAGCATCAACGACGTGCTCCTCACAGCGGTGGCGGGCGGATTGCGTCGCTACCTGCATGCGCGCGACGTCGATGACGTCGATGAGATCGAGTGGATGGTGCCGGTCAACCTGGTCCCGATCGCCGAGAATCTCCCCGAGGACCTCGGCAACTTCTTTGCCCTTGTCATGGCGGTACTGCCGCTCGATCCGGAGGACCCGGTGGAGCGCCTGCAGCGCACCCGGGCACGCATGGACCGCATCAAGCGCTCCGAGGAGCCGATCATCACCTTCGGGGTGCAGCGTGGCATCTCCGCCGCCCCGCGCCCCGTGAGCACGGCGCTCACCGACTTCTTCGCCAACAAAGCTGTCGGCGTCCTCACCAATGTGCCCGGCCCGCGCGCACCGCTCACCTTCGCCGGGGTGGGCGTACGCCAGGTGATCGGGTTCGCGCCGTCCTCCGGGGACCAGCCCATGACGTGCACGGTCTTCTCCTACGCCGGCACGGTCACCGTCGGCTTCGCCACGGACGCCGCGCTCGTGCCCGACCCCCGCGAGTTGGTCGAGGGCACCCTCGCCGAGCTCGCCGCACTGGTAGGAATGGCCCCGTGACCGGGACACGCGCATGAACGAGCAGACCTACACCGAGGTGATGCTGGTCGTCGCCCAGGTATTCGAGGTCATCGCCGCGGCCGTCCTCATGATCGGCCTCTTCTTCGCCGCCTTCGTGTCCCTGCGCCTGTGGGCGCGAAGCCGCAGCGGGACAGCCGGCTACAAGCTGATGCGCCAGACCTTCGGCGGTGTCCTCCTGCTCAGCCTCGAGATCCTCGTGGCCGGCGATCTCATCCGCACCGTCGCCGTGGCCCCCACTCTGGACAACGTCATCGTCCTGGGCATCATCGTGCTGATCCGCACCTTCCTGTCCTTCTCCCTCGAAATCGAGATCGACGGCGTACCCCCGTGGCGCAAGGCACTGGTGAGCGGCGCCACGGTGATCTCGCAGGCGCAGAAGTCCGCGCGCGACGTGCCTGACGCTGGCTAGCTCAATGGCGCAGCCTCTGCCCGCACCCGACGGTGATGCCGACATCCGATTTGCCGGGCCGGCCTTCGCCATGGTCGTGCTCCTCGCGGCGACGAGCGGCATCGTCGACGCAATCGCCTTCGCGCGCTTCGGGGTCTTCGTCGCAAACCAGACCGGCAACCTCGTCATCATCACCCTGAGCCTCGCCGGCGAGCAGAAGACCACGACGCTGGTGGCCTGCTCGATCGCACTGCTGGCCTTCAGCATCGGCGTCTTCGTGGCCATCGTCATCCGCCGTGAGTTGCGCAAGCGGAGCGGCGTGCCACGGGCACGCGTGGCCATGCTGTCCATCGAGGTCAGCCTCATCGCCATCACCAGCGTCGGCGTGCTCATATGGGGTGACGTGGCCTTCGCCTACGCCGCGGTGCTCCTGCTCTCCCTCTCGCAGGCATTCCAGGCGGCTGTCGTCACGCGCATCGTGGGCGTGGCGATCCAGACGGTCGTCATCAACACCGCGCTCGTGCAGTCCGCTGATGCCTGGGCCGCTGGACGTCGCCGCGCAGCGGCCATTGCCTTCGGCACTCCCCTCGGCTACCTCGTCGGAGCCTTCATCGGAGCACTCCTCATGCGCACCTCCGGGCAGGGCGTGCTCTTCAGTGCCGTCGTCACCGCGGCGGTCGCGACGTGGATCGCGCACCGCATCCACCTGCGCGGTGCGGCGATCGACTAGTCAGGCGACGTCGAGCCGCGCGATGCGGCGGCGCGCATTGCGCTGCGACGGGGACTGACGCCCCAGGACGGCTCCCATGCCGCCGAGCAGCGCACCGACCGCAGGCCTCGCGACCGCGAGCGGCACGAGGGGCAGACCCAGGAGTCGACGCTGCTCCGCGGACAGCGTGGCGACAGCCCCGGCGAAGAGCACTCCGTACGGCGGGCGGGCCGGCAACGGCAACGGCGCCTGCCTGATGAAGCGCACGGTGCGCTCGCTCGCCTCGGAGCGGCGTAGGACGGGAGCGAAGCCGGCCATCTGCTCGTCGAGTTCGACCACCGAGCGCGGCGGATCGTCGACGCCGACCAGCTCACCCGCCTTGGCCCACTCGCGCACATAGGCATCCTCGCCACCGGGGATCGGCGGACCCCAGACGCGATGCGTGGCGAGGAAGGAGTCGGTGAAGGCCACATGGACCCAGCGCAGCAGGTCGGGATCGCTCGCGGAGTAGGGCTGCTCCATGCCGTCGGCGTCGTAGACCCCGCGCACGCGGCGGTGCAGTCCGCGCACGCGCGCGCACTCGCGATCGGCCTGCGCGGTGTCTCCGAAGGTCACGACAGTGAGCCACTGCGTCGTGCCGGCGAGGCGACCGAGTGCATCATCTTCATAGCGCGAGTGCTCCTGCACTCCCGCGAGGGCCGCCGGATGCAGTGCCTGCACGAGGAGTGCGCGTACGCCCCCCACCAGTGTGGGCAGCGACCCATGAACCGTCCAGGCGGCCGAACCCGGTCCGAAGTAGCCGGTGTCCTCGCCGTACTCCAACTGACGCACCCACTCGGGCTGCCCATCAGGATCGCCGGAGACCAGGCGCCGGAATCCCCCCGCGATGAGGTCGGCCGCCGAGTCCAGGGGATTCACACCATCAGCCTGCCGTGCTCAGGCGCGTCGCGCATCCCCGGGCCCGGTCAGCGCCAGCAGGGCCGCCTCGGCGAGGAATCGGGTGCCGATCGCGATCGCGCGCTCATCGATGTCGAAGGTCGATGCATGCAGATCCCGGCGGGCGCGATCCCCGGAGTGAGTGCCGAGACGGGCATACGCCGATGGCGCGTGATCGCCGAACCACGCGAAGGTGTCGGCCCCCATCGACCTCGGTGCCGCCAGGACGCCGCCATCGCCCACGACCGCGCGGGCCGCGACGTCGAGCACGCGCAGTGCGGAGGCGTCATTCACCACCGGAGGAGTACCGCGCCGATAGTCGATCTCCCACGTGGCACCGGAGCCCTCCAGGAGCTGCGCGACCACGTCGCGCACGACCGTCTCGGCACGGTCCCAGGCAGCGCGGTCCGCGCACCGCACCGAGCAGCGCAGCGTCCCATGCGCAGGAATCACATTGGCGGCGTCACCCGCGTGGAAGGCGCCGAAGCTGACCACGACCTCATCGTCTCCATTCCCCGGTGCACCCTCGGGCGCGCCGAGTCGACGCCGCACCTCGCCCGGCAGGGCCGAGACGAGTCCTGACATCACCTCGACGAGGTTGACCGTGAGCTGCGGGCGGGCAGTGTGTCCGCCCGGGCCACTGACGACGATCTCCACGGTGTCGGACGCGGCGGTGAGCGCACCCGCGCGCAGGCCGATCTGCCCGAGGTCGATCTTGGGATCGCAGTGCAGGCCCAGGACGTACGCCGCTCCCGTGATCCAGCCCTCGCGCACGATCTCGACGGCACCGCCCGGGATCGACTCCTCGCCCGGCTCGAAGACCAGGCGCACGGTGCCCGGCACCGATTCGATCTCCGTGAGTGCTCGCAGCACGAGCCCAGCACCGAGCACGATGGCGGTGTGCGCGTCATGCCCGCAGGCGTGCGCGACTCCTTCCCGGCGCGAGCGATACTCCGTGGTGGTGCCGTCGGACATCGCCAGTGCGTCGATGTCGGCGCGCAGGACGACCATCGGGCCTGGCGCATTGCCCGGCACGTCGCAGACAAGTCCGGTCCCGATCTCCAGCACCTGCGGGCGCAGGCTCGCGACCTGCAATCGCTCGGCGATGGCCTGTGTCGTCGCGTGCTCGGCGTAGGACGGCTCGGGATTGGCATGCAGGCGGCGGCGGAACGCCACGAGTTCGTGCTCCCTCGCCGTCGTGAGGGAGGTGATCGCGGTGGTCATGGAACCGCCACCTCCGCAGCGATCGACTCGGCGAGCTCGGCGCGCAGTGCCTGGACCACTCCGGGCAGGTCGCCGCCCTCGGCCACGACGCGCCGTTGGCGGACATAGCTGGGACCCTCCACGGCAATGCGCCGCAAGTCCGCGAGCTCGGCGGCGCAGCCCAACTCGGTGGCGATCGGAAGCAGCCTCGCGACGAGGTCGTCCACGATGTCGCGCAGGGGGCGCGTGTGACCGGACTCATCGACGACGAGGTCAGCATCGACGCCCCAGCGGGCGGCGCGCCACTTGTTTTCCCTGCGCACCCACTCGCGCGGCACCTCGGGTGTCTCGCCGCGATCCATCATGCGGTCGAACTCGGTCACGAGCGACTGCGCGAGGGCAGCGAGGGCAGCGATCTCCCACAGGGTCGGCATCGAGTCGCACATGCGCAGTTCGACGGTGCCGTAGCCAGGGTGCGGGCGGATGTCCCACCACACCTCGCGTACCGTCTGCACGGCACCCGCTTCGATCAGCGTCTCGAGGAGGACGTTGAATTCTTCCCAGTCGCGCAGGTGCGGCGGCAGGCCCGTGGTCGGCATCGACTCGAAGATCTTGGTGCGCGTAGAGGCCAGGCCGGTGTCCTGTCCGTTCCAATAGGGACTTGCAGCCGACAGGGCGAGGAAGACGGGAAGGTAGCCCGACAGCGAGTTGACGGTCGCGATGGCCTTGTCACCCGAACGCACGCCCACGTGCACGTGCACCCCGTGGGTGGTGAGGCGTCGGGCCGGCCACCCGATCGTGTCGACCAGCCGTTGGTAGCGCTCGCCCTCCGACAGGGTGAGCTGGTGCCACGGGGTGAAGGGATGCAGACCGGCACCGATCACCACCGCTCCCGACTGCGCTGCAGCCTCTTCCACCTCGCGCATGGTCGATGCGAGGTCGGCACGTGCCTCGGCCACCGTGGAGCACACGCCCGTGATGACCTCGACCGTGCACTCGAAGAGCTCCTTCTTGATCTTCGGGTGCTCCGCGTCCGGGTGACCGCGTCCGACCCGCGCCAGCAGCTCGGGTGCGACGCACACGAGTGCACTGGAGTCCACGTCGACGAGGGCGAGTTCGATCTCGACGCCCAGGCTCGGGCCCGCCGACGCGAGGAAGTCCACCACATCGCCAGGCTAGGCCTGCGAGATAGCGTGCGGGGCGTGTCCGGCGAGATTGCGGTGGGTGCCTCGGGGCCACCCGGCAGTGCCGCCGTCGCCGCGGGTTCCGCGTTCACGCGTGACGCCGCCGCGCAGATCCTCCGCCTCGGAGGTTCCGCCATCGACGCCGCCGTAGCCGGTGCCTTCGCCGCCACGGTTGCGGAGCCAACCCTGGCGAGCCTGGGCGGCGGCGGCTTCTGCCTCGCGGCCGCACCCGGTGAGGCCCCCAGGGTCACCGACTTCTTCGTGGACATGCCGGGCCACACTCAACAGGCGCGCGAGGCAGAGCCGATGACCAACCTCTCCGTGACCTTCGGGTCGGGCACGCAGCAGGAGTTCCACGTCGGCTGGTCGAGTGTCGCCGTGCCCGGCGCACTTGCCGGGCTGCTCGACCTGCACGCGCGTGGCGGACGATTGCCTCTGAGCGAGGTGATCGCGCCGGCACTTGCGGCAGCGCGCGAGGGCGTTCAGCTCGACGACGTGCAAGTCGCTTTCATCCGGGTGATCGGCCCGATCCTTCAACTCACCCCGGCGAGCGCCGCGCTCTACGCACCACCGCTCGACGGCAAGCCCTTCCGCAATCCGGCGTACGCCGACATGCTCGCGAGGCTCTCCGCCGGTGAGTCAGCCGATGTCGTCTTCGCCGACCCCGCGGCCGAGGCCATCAGCGCACATGGTGGCCTGGTGTCGCGCGAGGACATGCGCGCCTACGTTGTCGCGCATCGCGTGCCGGTCCGTGCGCGACGGGGCGGCTGCTGGATATGGACCAACCCGCCCCCGGCCTTCGGCGGGGCGATCGTCCTGGAGTCCCTCGGTCTGGTCCCGCCCACGGGAGACCCCTGGCCGGAGGTCCCCGAAGCACTACGTCGCGCCACCCAGCGGCACCGATCAGGCGCACAGGTACGCCGCGGCACCACGCACCTGTCCGTGATCGACGGTGAGGGCCGCATCGCGGCGCTGTCCCTGTCAAACGGCTCAGGCTCGGGCACGGTCGCGGCTGGCGTCGCACTCAACAACATGCTGGGTGAGGCAGACCTGCACCCGGGGGGCTTTCACTCGCTGCCCGCGGGCGAGCGACTGAGCTCGATGATGGCGCCGACCCTCGTGGGCGATGACGACGGCGCGCTCCTCGTGCTGGGCACGGGCGGCAGCGAGCGCATCCGCTCCGCACTGACCCAGGTACTCCTGCGCACCATCGACCTTGGTGAGGACCTGCCGAGTGCGATCAGCGCGCCGCGCCTACATGTCGGCGACGACGTCATCGACATCGAGCCCGGCTTCCCCGCGGATCTGGTGTCGGGGATGACCGAGGGCCACTCCCCTCTACGGGAGTGGCCCTCGGCCGATCTCTTCTTCGGTGGCGTCCACGCCGTGTCCCGGGATCCGGACGGCCGGGTCACGGCTGCCGCGGATCTGCGCCGCGGCGGTGCGGTCGCCGTCGTCTGACGTTCGTCCCTCTCTCGCCGAGTGTGCAGTTGCGTGCACGAATCGCCGCGCTCTGCCGCACGCAAGTGCGCACTCGCGAAGACTTCAACTAGTCCTTCTGGGCTCCGAGGACGAGCGTGACCTCGCGCTCCGTGCCATCGCTCTCGACCGTGAGCGTCACCTGAGCGCCCGGGGCCAGCGATCGGACGTCCACGATGAGGTCGGTGGGATCGACGACGGGCGTGCCGTTGAGCGCGGTGATGACCTCGCCCTCGCGCAGTCCCGCGGCGGATGCGGGGCCGTTATCGGTGATACCCGCGATCCGTGCCCCCGGGCCGGCGTACTCCATGTCGAGTTGCACACCAATGATCGGTGTTGATGAGCTCCCGGTCGCGATGAGCTCCGATGCGATGCGCGCGGCGGTATCGATAGGGATGGCGAAGCCGAGACCGATGTTGCCCACCTGTCCGCCGAGGCTGCCCCTCAGTGCGGCGATCGCGGAGTTGATCCCGATGACCGCGCCGTTGCCATCAACGAGCGGGCCGCCGGAGTTGCCCGGGTTGATGGCCGCGTCGGTCTGAATGGCGTTGATGAAGGCGAGCTCACCCTCGCCGCCCGCGGTGACGGGTCGGTTGAGTGCGCTCACGATGCCCGCGGTAACGGTGCCCTGCAGGCCAAGCGGCGAGCCGAGGGCAATCGCGGCGTCACCCACCTCGAGGGCACTCGAGGAGCCCAGCGTGACGGCGGGCAGCCCGGTCTCGTCGACCTTGAGCACAGCCAGGTCATAACCGGGGTTGGCCCCGACGAGGGTCGCGTCGACAATGCGGCCATCGCTGAAGGTGACCGTGATGTCGTCGCCGTTGGCGGTGACGTGATTGTTGGTGAGGATGTATCCGTCCTCGCGGATCACGAAGCCGGAGCCGGTGCCCGCACCCACGCCACCGTCGACGTTGATCTGCACGACGGACGGCTGCAGGGCTGCCGCCACGTCAGCGATGCTGCCGTCTGCGGGCGGGCTGATCGCGTCGCCGGAGGCGCCAATCGGAGCCACGGCGACGGCGGCAACCGGCTCGGGCTGCGTGACGCGTGCCACGGTGAAGCCCACGGCACCACCGATGGTGCCTGCGACGAGTGCCGTGAGCGCGAGTCCGGCGGACGCGAGCGCGATCATGCCTCCGCGCCCGGACTTCTCCGTGCGGGCGTTGGAAGGAGCGGGCGGTGCCGCGGTCGCGGTGCCGGCGTAGGTGGCGTAGGGGTCGGTGGAGTAGGGGTCGGTGGAGTAGGGGTCGGTGGAGTACGACGGCGCATAGCCCTGCGCGCGGTACGCGGCGTAAGGATCCGCCGTCGCGGCGTAAGGATCCGCCGTCGCGGCGTAAGGATCCGCCGGGGTGGGATAGGCCCGGGTGTCGCCCATGCCCGGCGCCTCGGCCGGGGTCGGGGATGTCGGCTCCGGTGCGTAGGGGTCTCGACCCGTCGTCTCGTCGTTCACGTCTGTCCTCCTCGTCGGCGGCCCGGCGGAGTGTCCGAGCCCGGCGTCCATCCATGGTGACGCCTCCTGCGGGACGGATGTCCCCCGAGTCGGGCCGTTCGCACAGGTCCTTACACGATCCTGACACTGCGGCGCCGGATCAGCGACCTCACGCGGATTGTGCGGCTGAGCCACGAGGAAACGCGCCCCTGGCCGCACAATCCGGCAGGCTATCGGCCCGCGCCATACGACTACACGGGCCGCGGCTGACTAGAGGTAGCGCGAGAAGATCGCGTCGATCTCGTCGCGGTGCGACGGCGACATAGCGCGCGCGCGCTCGCGATCCCAGGTGCGGCGGATGGTCTCCGGGCTGCCCGGCTTGGGCTTCAGCCACGTCAGCAGAATCTTCATGGTTCCTCCTCGACCACCTTGTGGGCGGTCCGTCGTTATCTCTTGGGATCCGGTGGGATCCGCATAGATCATCATCCATCGACGCGTCACGGTCGTGGACTCGACGTGTCCAACGAGTGACGTGGGCCACGGAATCCCCTCGGGATTCGCACGCGGACACCCCTGGACGCGCATGGATGTGACGTGCGCCATAGTGGACGGATGGCAGATGAGTCAGCCATGCGCGACCAGGCTGAGGCCTTCCTCGCCAACGCGCGCGCACGCGAGCAGGCCGCGCGTGCGCAGGGGCAGTCGTATTCCGTTGCCTTGCAGCGCACCCACGCGGCACAGGCGCTCATCGCACTCGGCCGCCCCAAGGAGGCCCTGGCGGACCTCGACGCCGCCCTCGAATACGTCGCCATGCTGCGCGACGATGGCGACCACGAGCGGCAGCGACTGCTTCACATGGGCTCCCTCTCGCTGCCCCCGGTGGGCGAGGAGCTCGGTGATCTTGATTCCCTGGAGGCATGGACGCGGATCGGGCGGGCAGCAGCGCTCGCGCGACTCGGCCGTTGGAGTGACGCCCGCGTGGCCGTCGACGAGGCCCGGCCGTGGACCAAGGGCTTCACCCGTCGCGGCCTGCGCAAGCAACTCGATGCCATCGCTGATGAGAT
>SXGQ01262733.1_pt1 | contig 23816 bp, 19 predicted proteins | sample 3178371 | NCBI WGS metagenome assembly SXGQ01 (sample SAMN11356859, study PRJNA531348) | freshwater metagenome | isolation source: freshwater sample F1-20 | place: China: Fuxian Lake, Yuxi | collected 2017-12-25 | reverse complement strand
GTTGATTCTGGTTCAGCATCAGCTGCGGTTCGGTAACCTTGTCGGCACCCGTGGCGAAATGACCGTGCCAGAACAACACCGTCTTTTCCAGCAGTTGTACCGGCGTGCTGAGTATTCGATAGACCCACCAGGCTGACAGGGGTTCGACATTTCCGCCGGAAATCGCAGCGGTCGCCAGCGTCTGCATTTCCGACCGGTACTCGGGAGGCTCCTGCCCGTCCAGCAGCTCATCAATCACCTGGAGCGGCGTTTTTTGGACAGCCGCTTCCAGCTGCCGACGATCCGCTCCAAATCCCGCCCGCCGAAACAGATGCGCGGCTGCTGCCAAATCCCACTGGCCATCCACTCCCGGCTCAAAGGGCTGCCAAAGTTCCTGCACAGTCAGCTCAGTTGTCACGGCCGGACTCCCCCGCCACGCCGTTCTGACCATCCGCAGGTGTCAGCCGGAGCTCCAGTTCCATCTGCAGCTGCTTTGCCGCAGTGTCGGGCCGCACCTGAAATGTCAGCCCCTGCATCAGCCCGATCAACTGCTGCAGCACCAACACCTCCGCCTCCGCTTCCTCGCGAGTTTGACCTTTGGTCAGCATGTTCTGCGAAACCATGGACTGCTGATTGTCAGCCACGAGCTGACCGGCCACATCCGCCTTCACATCCATCACCACGTTGGCAGCCACGGCCGGCTGCCGCGGAACACGCAGGATTTCAGCCGCCAGTTGTTCCGTGGAAGCCAGCACAAACTGATCTCCCTGAAAAGCCGCGGTCGGCGAGAAATTGTAAATCAGGGGGTTGGGCGGAGCTTCCCCGGTGGCTGGCCTGCGTGGTGGCAGATAGCGGGAAATGATCAGTTCGGAATCCGCCGACTTCTGCATATCCATGTCCAGTTGCGGTCGACCCTCCTGAATTCCCGTTATGTTGAAGAAGCCAATCGCACTTTGAAAGGCACGCCGCAGCTCGGGACGCATCGTTTCAGCATCCTTCAGGCTCAGCACGAGCGCGAATGCCGGCAGCTGGATTGCCGGCACTGTCCGGACCGCAGAAAAATCCTGTCGGGCTGCCACCAGCAGCAGCTCCGGCCCAAAGGCTCCCAGAACCTCGTCTCCGAAATCACGACCGCCGAAAACCGTTCCCAGATTGCTTTCAGCTTCCGCCATCCGATCGTTGATGTCCGCGTCAAACAGATCGCCCGCCCGCTGCCACATTTCCGACACGTTGCGATACATGCCGATGCTGCCGAGCAGACCGGCAACCTGAGGCACCGCCGGCACCTGCCCCGCCGCATCCGGTCCGAAGTACCACTGGCGACTTTCAGGCATCCAGTCGGCACTGAAGGGGGCGGTCAGTGCCAGCCGCAGACTGCTGTCCGCGACCAGCAGCTCCGTCTGCATCCAGTCCGTATGATTCAGTACCGTCTGCAGCCCTCCAAACAGCAGCTCAACACCCGGGTTTTCTGCCCGATTCTGAAATACCGCTCGATTGCCGGCTGCATCGCGAATCGCCTGCATGCCGGCCCACAGCCACGCAGCAGCCTGCGGCTGTCGAGACGCCCGGGACTGCTGCCATGCCGGCAGCGCTGACAAGGACTGGTCGTCAGCAGACTGCAGATCCAGCAGACGGTCCAGCAGGCGTCGACCGGCTTCGTTTTTGTTTACCACCAGCAACCACTGGCCCACTACCGCGGCTCCGCCCTGAGGCAGCCGATACACCGGAATGTCCCGGTATGTGTCCAGCTTGCCATTGCCACCAGCCGTCAGGCGAGTCAGTTCCAGCAGCTTCAATCGCACATCCTGCATCAACTGTTCATCACGTCCGCGAATCAGCAGTGCTGCTGACTGATCCCGACTGTCCACCGCAATCCACAGCCCCTTAGCTGAAACAGCCTGCAACGCCTCCAGCCACGGCATGCCCAGCTGCAGCTGAAAAAAGTTCCGACCTGTCAGCAGCGGCTGCATTTCCGGGCTGGACAGCGCTTTGCGAATGCCGTCGATGTTCTGCAAACGTTCCACGAGCGGATGCCGCACCAGCGCGGCCAGCAGAGCCGGTGGATCTGTGACCTCAACGCAGATGGCCGTCGTCTGCGGAAAAATATCCGGCCCGGTCAGTTCCTGAGCAACAGCCGGCAGCGGCACTGCCAGGAGCGCGAAACCTGCTGTCAAAGCTGCTGCTGAGCTGCAGAAGTGGAACAGTGATCGCCCGAGGACGTGCATGCTGAGTGGCCTGCGGAAAGGAGACAACAAAGAATTCACTGTGCAGCAGAATCCTGCGAACAAGTCGCAACACAACACCCTGTATTCGCTGACACGACCAGTATCCAGGGGAAAATCGGGGAAATCCGGGTACACGCGGCAGGCTGTTGCGCGAATTCCAAGGGAATTCTGACGGTTTCTGGCTGACCGATCAAACCTGTTCGGCGGGAATCAGTTCGATTCCCGACCAGTTGAGTCGTCGGCAGCACCAGCCGGACCCGACGAAGACTCGGCTGAAACCGGTTTTCGGGCAAACCGTTTCTGTCGTGCCACGATGCGGCGTTTCACAATCTGCCAGAAATCGTCATACCACAATTCCAGATGCTGCGACCTCGCAAGCTGCCGCGCCTCAGCCCCGGACATCCGCCGGCGTGCCAGCTCGGCTGACACCACGATGACAGCGATCACCGCGGTAATCAGCAGGGCCGCTGACTGCATTTCCGGTTCCGCCTGAATCGCATCGCGAAACTGCCCGGTCAGTCCCCGCCCGCGCGGCAGCACCGCCACGGTGATGCACCCACCGGCCACAGCCAGCAGCAGCAGCAGCACTCCACGAATCGCGGCAGTCTGCCACTGCAGCAGCCGTTCGGCATTGACGGACCAGAATTCCCCCCGCAGCAGGTCCCGCAGCTGCACCGGCGGGGAGGCTGACGTGTCTGCGTCCTGCGTCCCGGATTCCTCGCCCTGTCCGGCTGCCGCATCACCGCCACCCAGCGTCCTGAGACCGGCACCCAGTGAGCGACCTCCGGCCTCCTGCAGCAGCGGTCGCTGCCGCCAGAGAAACATCAGAAACACAAGGCAGGCAAGGCAGAATGCCAGTGAGTTTTCCGCTGCCAGCCGGCCTCGCACCTGAGGTTCCGTCAGCAGCAGATGCAACAGCAGGCACAGCAGTACCAGCAAGCCGCCGACATGCCGCAGCGTCAGCAGGACCAGAGCTGCAATCAGCAGGCGAATAGAAGCGTGCAGCTGTGGTACCAGACTGAAAATCAGCAGGGCCGTCGTACTCATCGCCAGCAGCTGCACCAGCAGGCCCCGCAACAGCTCAACTGACGGAGCAAGACGCAGTGGCGTCAGCACGACAGTCTGTTCATCCGGTCCGTCGGTGACGGGAGAATTTGCGATGGTCATCGTGAGACTCCCGCACCCGCGCGCCCGGACCTGGCCAGATCCATTTCTGACAGCACCGCATGGATGGCCGACGCTTCACCCGCGAATGCTGTCGCCACTCCCAGCCGCCGCAGTTCCCGATGCAGTCCATTGGCCAGCCCGCGAGTCCTGGTTTGTTCGGCAGCCAGCAGCAGCTCTTCGGCACTTGTGCCGGTCATTTCCAGAGCATTGCTGACAGGACGACGAAAGGTGGGAGTCGGGCAGACACACACCACACGATGATGTCGGGCGCGAGCCAGTCGCAGTGCCGGGAGCAGGTGCGAGATGCCGTGGCTGCTTTCCAGCAGGTCCGCCAGGATCACCAGCACTTCGTTGTCTTTGGCCCGGGAAACGGCCGTCAGCACCGCCTGGGAAAGTGCTTCCATGCGAGCGACCCCGTCATGAAACCCCCGGCCTCGGATGGCGACCACAGGAGCCAGCCAGGCCATCCCGCACTGGCTGAGGAAATGCTGGCTGAAGGTTGCCAGCAGTGCATCATCCAGCATCAGCTGCATCTGTCGCTCGGCCGTCATACCGTAAAGCTGAGCAATGGCTGAAGCCAGCTGCCCGCGCTGCTGATGTCGCCGGCGTCGCCACGGCAATAACGGAAACAGACTCCACGGCAAGTAATTGATTCGCGGATTCAGCAGATGCGGAAACTGCTGCCCCATCAATGCCAGTGCTGACTGCTCAAGCTGGGGTGTCAGTCGTGTCGGCATTGGCGGAGGATTGACGGCGAAGTCAGCCATCGCCTGCAGCAGCTGCTGAAATCCACGATCTCCGGTCTGCTGACCCAGCACTCGCGGACCCCGCTCGTCAAAACACACCAGTCCGACGGAGTCCCCGGCCGAAACTGCGTTCCGCGCCACCGAGGCCGCCACAAAACAAACCTGATCCAGCAGTCGACTGCCAAAACCACCCACCCGCATGCTGATGCCACCGTCCACAAACAATTGCACCCGGATCGGAACTTCCGATTCGTACTGGCGAGTCATCAGGCGGTCACGACGGGCTGAAACCTTCCAGGCAATCGACTTTGGCGGGTCACCGATCACATAATCCCGCAGCTCCAGCAGTTCTGATCCCATCCCGGCTCGCTGCAGACGATGAATGCCGTGACGCGGGATGGCGTTGATGCGTTTGATCACCGGACGATGCTCGCCCGTTTCCAGCCATGCTGGCAAAACCCGGAAAATCTGCCGGCAGACCACAAATGACTCGGACCGAAAAAAGCCGTGCCGGTCCTGCACCACAATACGAAAGCCCGGCAGTCGCAGCTGCCCTGCCCCGCGGACGCGGGCCGTCCAGCAGAACACGGCCGAGCGAAAACCGGGGCCGCTGTAAGCCTGGTGTTCAGACTGTGCCACATCCACATTTTCCGGAATCACGTCCTCAATGTGAAATGGCCCGTGACACCATGTGCCACCCGTACCAATCAGCACCTGGGCTCGCAGCAGCCGACCGGCCTGCAGGGTGCCTTCCGCGTCGTCCCGGTCGTTGACCACCCGTTGAAATGTCAGTCGGGGAACCTGATAACGCACACGCCACTGAAACCAAACCCACTCCAGCATCAGCCAGAACAAAGTGGCCAGGGACAGCGCCGCAGCGGCGGCCTGCCCCCGGATCAGTCCGGCAAACAGACCACTGATGGCAATCAGCAGGACGGCCCGGCCGAGTGCGGTCATCGCAGCCGATCCTGGACCACAGGCACGCTGCGAATCACCTGCTGGATCACCGCTTCAATGCGTCGGCCATCAAGCTCCGCTTCCGGACGCAGGATCAGTCGATGGCTGAGCACCGGCAGGCAGACCTCCTGCACATCAGCATGCGTCATGAAGCCGCGACCCTGCAGCAATGCCTGGGCGCGAGCCGCCTTGAGCAGACTGATCGCGGCACGCGGGCTGGCTCCCAGAGCCAGATCTGCATGCCGCCGACTTTGACGCACCAGGTCAACGACATACTCCTGCAGCTCGCGAGTCGCATAGACAGTGTCGAGGGCCGCACGGATGGCGAGGATTTCGTCCGCCGTGGCCACAGGAGCCGGTTTGATGGCCGGTCGACTGTGCAGTTCCAGCATCGCCACTTCCTGGTCGCGTTCCGGATAGCCCACGTTGACCCGAAACAAAAATCGGTCCAGCTGAGCTTCCGGCAGCCGATACACACCTTCTTGTTCAATCGGATTCTGCGTGGCCAGAACCATGAAGGGATCCGGCAGCGGCAGAGTCCTGCCTTCAATGGTGGTCTGCCGCTCCTGCATCGCTTCCAGCAGGGCTGACTGAGTTCTTGCGGGAGCGCGGTTCAGCTCATCCGCCAGCAGCAGCTGGCAGAATACCGGGCCCTTTCGCAGCACAAATTCGCTGGTGTTGCGATCCAGCACCTGCGTCCCGGTGACGTCTGAAGGCAGCAGGTCAGGAGTAAACTGAATGCGTTCGAAATGCAGCCCCAGCACGCTGGAGAAGGTGCGGCAGAGCGTCGTTTTGGCCGTACCCGGCACACCCTCCAGCAGCACGTGTCCGCCGGCCAGCAACGCCATCAGCAGCTGGTCGGTAACGGCCTCCAGCCCGACCACCACCTGCGAAACAGCCTGCTGAGTCTGCTCACGAAGAAACCGCACCTGACTGGCTGTATCAGCGGAAAAACTGGCACTCACAAAAATACTTTTCTGTTGTCTGCGGACGAGGTTGGCTGCAAGCGGGATTCGGCGATACCCATCAGAATAGCAGGAAACGCCGCAAGATCGAGCGAAGGCTGTGCGGGCAGTGCTGCCGGAGCGGATTTTTCAAACTGCGTTCAGCTGGTCCTGCGGTACGGGGGCCGCCACGGACGGCAAACCGCCGCCGCAGCATGAAGTGCCTGGATTCCTCACTGCCTGCCAGGTAGGATTCGCGTGGCCAGCCCCTGTGCCATGTTCGGACCAGCCTGTTTTCTCCCTGCGATGACCCATGATTGACAGCAATCCTTCGTTTTCTGAGTCGGTGGCAGACGAGTGTGCCACCGAACTGTCCCAGTTGCTGGAGGCTGCGGACGATGCGTCTGCAGCCGGACCGCCTGTGGAATGGATCGTGCTGGCGCGGTACGGTCAGGTGCCACAGGTGGCGCGCTTCGGCGGCACTGGTCCCGTTCCGGCTCGGGATGTCGAGATCGTAGTCTCGACGGAACGTGGTACTGAGGTGGCCGTGGTGCTGCAGCCACTGACAGTTCGGGGATCGCTGGCCGATGCCGCTCAGCAACTCACCGGGCACATGCTGCGGCTGCTGACCGCCGCAGACCGCGAGTTGGTGCAGCAGCGGCGACAGGCTGATGATCAATCGTTTTCAGCGTGGCTGCAGCGTGCGGAAAACTGGAAACTGCAGCTGCAGATCGTGGACCTTGAACACACTCTCGACGACCGCCTGATCCTGTACGTGCTCAATGATCGCGGTCCCGAAACGACTCGCCTGGCACTGCTGGCGGCCGCTGCCGGCTTTGGAGTGATTCACGTGCAGCCTGTGTCCGCCGAGGGCATTGTGCCCGAAAAATCAGGTGGTGGCTGCGGGGACTGCGGCTGTTCAACTCACTGAAATCCGGAAAGCCACTGTCATGCCCTGCGTGCAACCACGATTCCCGCGACAATCATTTCTGGTGACTCTGGCCGGTCTGCTGCTGCTCAGCGGCCCCGGCTGCGGCAATTCCTCAGCTCCGGAAGTGGCAGCTGAGGCTGACGGAGGACCGGCAGCGGCGGCCGCGAGCGGGGAAAAGCCGCGAGTGGCACTGGTGATGAAGTCACTGGCCAACGAGTTCTTTGCCACAATGGCCGAAGGTGCGAAGTCGCATGCCAGCCAGCATGTCGCTGACTATGAGCTGATTGTCAATGGAATTCAGGACGAAACGGATCTGGCCGGACAGGTCAGCCTGGTTGAGCAGATGGTGGCTCAGCAGGTGGCAGCCATTGTCATCGCGCCGGCCGATTCCAAAGCCCTGGTGCCGGCTCTGCGCAAAGCCGGTCAGGCCGGCATCGTGGTGGTCAACATCGACAATCGGCTGGATGCGGAGGTGTTGCGTGAGCAGCAGGTGCAGATCCCGTTTGTGGGGCCGGACAATCGTGTCGGAGCGAAGAACGTCGGCCTGCAGCTGGCCAGGTCCCTGCAGGCGGGTGATGAGGTGGCCATTCTCGAGGGTCTGGAAACCTCGTTCAACGGCCAGCAGCGAAAACTGGGATTCACCGAAGCGGCGACGGAAGCCGGGTTGAAGATTGTGGCTTCACAGTCCGCTCAGTGGGAAATGGATGTGGCCAATCAGGCTGCCGCGGCTCTGCTGACTGCCCATCCCGGTCTGAAGGGGATCATGGCCTGCAATGACAGCATGGCGCTGGGGGCATTGGCAGCAGTTCGCGCTGCGGGCAGAAACGAGGTCAAAATCGCGGGTTTTGACAATATCAAAGCAGTCCGGCAGGCGGTGCTGGATGGTCAGATTGCTGTGACTGCGGATCAGCACGGGGACCAGCTGGCGGTGTACGGCATCGAAACAGCTCTGGAGCTGCTGCGGGGTGATCGGCAGGCGGCCAGTGTGCGGGACCGCGAGACTGCCGTGGATTTGATCACGAAGGAAACACTGTCCCGCTGACTGTCGAGAGGTCTGGCAGCCTTGCGGCCGGCGGGCCGCTCCTGTTAGGCTCCACCGGTTTTCAGTTTTCGGTTATCTGTTTTCGCCTGGCAGGAGGCCCGTAATCCATGACAGTGCAGCGAGGACGCAGAATTCAGTCGCGGCGGACGGCTGCGATGCTGACATGGGTGGCACTGGCCGTGCTTGCTGTTATGCTCCGGTATGCGCGAGTCAACAGCCTCATCCGCGGTGACGTGTGGGAGCCGGCGGCGCTGCTGCTGACGGGCTTCCTGACTCTGCTGTCGCTCTTCTGCTGGCTGTTGTTCGCCCCGCGAAGAAACTCGGCAGAAGACAGTGCTGCTCTGTTTTTCGGCGGCCTGCTGACTTTGATTCCACCGGCCTTCATTGCGTGGAACCTGATGCCGACGTCGTCCCCGTTGAAATCGTGGCTGACACTGGGGGTGCTGGTGTTCGGAGTACTGGCAATTCTCAGCCCGATCCCTGAGGAATTGTTTCGGGTACCCCGGGATCGCCGCAGTTATCTGCGGCTGGTCACCGACGCGACGCTGGCAACGATGGATGTGGGGCCTGAGCAGACTCAGTTTGAAAAGCTGGCGGTACGCACGGTCTTTCGTCTGACCGGCGGTGCGGACGGTGATCTGGCAGAGACTCAGACGGCAGTCGGCCGCGGCCGGCGGAGCACACCCACGGACGAGGCCCGCGATCCCTGGACCGATCCATTTCATGGAACGGGTCGAACGCTGAGCCGGGTTCGTTCAGCGATCAGTGCTGCGGGATCGGCAGTCGGTCAGGCTGCAGCAGCGGCACTGCGGAGCACTCCGGCCGCCTCCACCGCAGCTCCGACCGTGCCACCACCGATACCCGTTTCCGAATCTGTGGCGGCTCGCTTCCCGCTGCCGCAGGTGTCACAATCTCACGAATTGCCATCGCCGCGGGATCAAATTCAACCGCAGCACACGCCGGGCGGTCAGCGGCAGATGTTCCCGGCAGCACGACCCGCGACGCAGTCTGAGGTGACAGCAGCGGTTCCGGTGACACGTCCGGCCGCACCCAGTCTGCAGGATCTGGAGCGGAGGCTGCGAGCAGAGTTCGGCGAGGATGAGGAGGAAGTCGGTGATTCGTCCGACGCCGCCGGCGGCATTTCCGCCGCAACTCTGACATCCGTGCAGCATTCCAGTGACTCGGTGCAGATGCAGCGAGTCAAAGACGAGTATGGTGGTGAGAATGTTGAGGGTACGGCAACCGTGCGATTTCAGGTGGGGCAGAAACGCGTGCATCTGCACATTCCGTTTTCTCCGCCGCTGCCCGGTATCCCGGACGTGGAATGTGAGCCGACCGGGACAGATGCGGTACGGGTGAAGGTGGCCATGCGTCAGGCGTATGGGGTGCGGTTGGAAGTGCGACGGGCCGAAGCATCGCAGCCACTGCAGACTGAGATTTCCTTTGCCGCCGCCGCCGCGCCGGCCGGATAGACGCAACATTCACAGAGACAGAATCAGAGACAGGTATGAATCACGGGTTCAGGCGAGAGCTGGAGGCGGGGCTGCAGGCGGTGCGACAGGCTGCACTGCTGTGTCGTCAGGTGCAGTCGGGCATTACCACGGAATCGCTGGCGAAGCGGGACAACAGTCCGGTGACGGTGGCGGATTACGGCAGTCAGGCGGTGATCTGCCGATTGCTGGCAGCTGAGTTTCCTCAGGATCCGGTGATTGGCGAAGAAGGAGCAGCGGAGCTGCGAACGTCAGAGGGAGCCGCGTTTCTGCAGCAGGTTCTGAACCTGTGTGCTCAGCACGGGGCTCCGGGAACACCGGATGATGTATGCGGCTGGGTGGATCATGGCGGTGCATCACAGTACTCAGCACGTTTCTGGACATTGGACCCGATCGACGGAACCAAGGGATTTCTGCGGAAGGAGCAGTACGCGATTTCGCTGGCTCTGATCGTGAACGGGCAGATCGAACTGGGGATTCTGGGATGTCCGAATATGGAATTCCCCGGTGGCGGTCCGGGAGTTCTGGCGTGGGCAGTGCGAGGTTACGGGGCGTGGCAGCAGCCGCTGTTTGATGGCTCGCTGCCGGCAGTGGCGGTACGAACCAGTGTCACATCTGAACCGGCCGAACTGGTGCTGTGTGAATCGGTGGAGTCCGGCCACAGTGCTCATGACTGGTCCGGTTTGACAGCGGGTGAGCTGGCCGTCAGAAAAACTCCTTTGCGGATGGACAGCCAGTGCAAGTACCTGGCAGTCGCGCGTGGTGAGGCGGATGTGTATTTGCGGCTGCCCACAAAGAAGGGCTATCAGGAGAAGATCTGGGATCACGCCGGCGGAGTGCTGCTGGTGCTGGAGGCTGGTGGTCAGGTGACTGACATTTCCGGGCGACTGCTGGATTTTCGTCAGGGTTCGACCCTTGCGTTGAATGAGGGTGTTGTGGCGACGAACGGGCGCGTGCATCCGGTGGTTTTGCGAGCGATTGAGCGGAACCGTCCGCCGGGCTGAGATCGCCGGATTTCGCTGTAATCCGCTGCCAGCGGGTTGATTTTTTCTTGATTTTTCCGAATTTTTGTTTTTTGTGAGTTTTTCGGGAACTTACGGTGGCGGTTCTGCGTCGGGGTTGCAGGGTCATGCTGCGCGCCGCGGTCACCTGTGTGTGGGGGGCGTCGGGGCAGCGGTGGCCGGTTTTGCATTCCCGCCGCGATAAGTGTGTTTTCCCGCGATCTTCCCTGCCGAACGAATTTACCATGTCGCCGTCTTCTTCCGATCCGCAGCACGACCTGTTTCTGGAACTGCTTTCAGCCCGGCATGATGGTGAACTGACGGCCGATGAGCAGCGTGTTTTGCAGCCATTAATGGCTCAGGATCCGCAGCAGGCTGGCCATTTTCAGGACGGCTGCCGTCAGTTGTCCGGGGTTCTGCGCAGATTGCCTCAGCGGCCCCTGCCCGGGCCGATCTTTTCTGCTGCCTCAGACAATCAGGTTCCGTGGCTGGTGCGTCGCCCTGATGATCGTGGCAGACGCCGGGCCAGGCTGGCAGCCATCGTCAGTGCTCTGGCGGTGCTTGGTCTGCTGTTCATGTTTACTCGCAATCCGCCGGATCAAAGCGGATTGATTGCTCGTCAGGCCCCCGCTGTGGTGACCGATTTTGCGCTGCAGACAATTCCGTCGGACAATGCCGAGGTGGTGGCTCCGTTCGAATTGATGGTCGCTGCTGAGCCAGCACCGGCACCATCACCGGCGGCGCTCACAGCACCTGCTCAGGTGTTCGCAGATCAGCAGGTTTTATCGGAAACAGCAGCAGCGGCGCAGGTCGATCCTCAGCAGGTGCAGCTGCTGGCGGATACCGCGGATTGGAAAGTGGTGCTGGTGAAGGTGGGGACTGTGGATCGTGGCGATGTCAAGGACCGGGTCAGTAAAGTTTTGCAGCAGCACGGGCTGTTGCTGGCCGACACGACACCGGTGCAGATGCCGGAATGGCTGGGAGTTGTTTTAACGGCGGATTCCCTGCTGCAGCAAAGTCTGATTCAGGCTGTGTCGGTGGCTGTTGATGGGCAGGCTTCGGAATGGAATCCGGGACAGATTCTCAGTGCCAGTCGTGAAGAGATCATCGCTGCGGTCAGGCGATCACTGTCATCACCGACTCAGGCGGAACTGGCTCGCGGTGAAGTCTATGTGGCGGTGCGGGACGACATTTCGGGGCTTGCAAAAGCAGGTGCGGATTCCCTGGCTCGTGCAAAAGCCAACCGGCTGGATTTCTACAATGGCCTGAATGGTGCAAAGAGCACCGCAGCCGCCGGCGGGTCGCAGCCGTCCGGTGTGGCTGCTGCGGCCAAAGTTCCGGCCCCGCAGCCCGACGCGGCCAGCGGTGCTGGTCAGGTGACCCTGTTTGTCTTTCAGTTTGCTGATGCAGCGGACGCATCCGGCAGCCCTGACCAGCAGTTGCCGGGCAAGGTTCGCAATATATTCTGACGGTCTGCCTGGCGGTCAGCCGGGGGAATTCTGCAGGTCCAAAAACCTCTGCAGTTCCGGGATCAGCAACGATTCGGGCTGGCGTGTCCAGCATTCCCAGACCACCAGCACCTGCCATCCGTCATCAATCAGGGCTTGTTGTTGCCGGCGATCTCGTTCCTGTGTTTGTGTTCGTTTTTTCGCCCAGAACTCGGCATTGGTTGCCGGTTTCACCTGACCATAGCGGCAGTCGTGGCAGTGCCAGAAACAGCCATGCACGAAGATGACCTTGCGGCGTCCGGGGAAAACGAGGTCCGGTGTTCCCGGCAGCGTTTTGACTCGCAGTCGAAACCTGGCACCCATGCGATGTACCAGTGACCGCACAATCAGCTCCGGCTTCGTATCGCCGGAGCGAATCCGGGCCATGTTGCGGGAACGCTGCTCGGGTGAGTGGACATCTGCCATGTGCTGATTTCTCCTGTCGCGATGGTATCGGCAACGGCATTCGTCCGCATCTGAGTGATTGCGGTGGGAAAAAGGTCCGGGAGTGGCAGGAAACCTTGTGGCGGCCCGTGACAACATCGCGCGCATGTGTGCGGTGTATCCGTTGGGGACCGTCGCCGCCCTTGCGATCGTGCGGATTCGCTCACCTTTTCCCTGTACCGCCGTCAGGCACCTGATTTGCTCGTTCCAGGTATGTGATCCGGTGAATGCCTGCATGTGATGCTGAACCGGATTTGGATCTGTTCTGTGCTGGCACGGCAGATTCCGGGGCAGCAGGACATTCCGGTGGCAGTTCTGTCAAATGCGGTGGAATTTCAGCAAAGGGAGCAGCAGTATGATTCGGTTGAATCGAATTCTGGTACCGACGGACTTCAGCGAGTTCAGTCGTCCGGCGCTGACGTATGCGTGTGCGATGGCCGAGCGTTTCGCGGCTCGGCTGTATGTGCTGCATGTGGTTCCGGATCCGGCGATGCTGGTGCCTGAGGCTGCCGTATTCTCGGTGGAATCCATGCAGTCTCAATCCGACAAACTGGTCGCTGATGCTCAGAAACTTCTGCAGGAGATGCCCGCAGGCTGGCAGGGCAGCCAGCCGGTGATTCGCGACGTGCGTGTCGGCGCGGCTTTTCTTGAGATCATCGATTATGCGAAGGTGCAGGAGATCGATCTGATCGTGATCGGCACACATGGGCGTTCCGGACTGTCTCACATCCTGATGGGCAGTGTGGCGGAACGCGTGGTGCGTGCGGCACCCTGTCCGGTACTGTCAGTCAAACCCTCGGGGCATCAGTTTGTGATGTCCTGAGGCTGTTGGCTTTGCCTGTTGCCCGGCCTGATTTAGCATAGCGGGAATTCGAGTGCGTGGCACACGACGGCTGTTGTGCTGAATTTGCGTCGGGGGCAACGGGTGATGAGTATCAGACGGGTGTCGTTTCGTTGTCTGCAGGGGGCCGTGTGGGTCTGGCTGCTGCTGTCCTGTGTGCCGTCGGTGAGCGACACTCAGCTTGCCGCAGAAGACCTCAGACGCAACCTGCTGCTGATCACGGCGGACGATATGAATGCCGATTCGCCAGGCTGGATGGGCAACCCGCTGCAGGCGACTCCGGTGCTGGATGCCTTCGCCGCGACTGCGCATCGCTTCCGAAATCATCATGTGACGGTACCAATCTGTCAGCCGGGGCGGCAGGCACTGATGACGGGGCTCGTACCGCATCGCAGTGGCGGGCTGGGATTCAATCCGATCAATTCCGGAACAGTGACTTTGACCGCCCTGCTGCAGCAGCGAGGCTGGTTTACCGGGGTGATTGACAAGCATCCGCACATGAAGCCGGATGCCGAATTCCCGTGGGATGTGAAGCTCAGCGGCAGCGGAAAAAATCCTGAACTGATGCGACAGCACATGGATCAGCTGCTGCAGCAGTCCACTGCGGCGGGAAAGCCATTCTTCATCAACGCCAACATTACTGATCCGCATCGCCCCTTCCCCGGCAGTGCGCAAACACAGACAAAACAGGCGACAAAACAGGAAACTGACAAAAAACAGGGCAAGCAGGCTCAGCGCCAGCAGGTGGCTGAGCAGTTTGTGGGGCGCGTGTTCGCACCTCGCGATGTGCAGGTCCCCGATTTTCTGGAAGAGCTGCCGGCAGTACGCCGCGAAGTGGCCAGCTACTGCACAGCCATGGCAAGGCTGGATCAGACTTTGGACAGCATTCTGCAGGCCCTGCAGGCCAGTGGTCGAGCTGACAACACGATCGTGGTGTTTCTCTCTGATCACGGGATGTCGTTCCCGTTTTCCAAAGCCAGCGTGTACCGAAACGGTACCTGGTCTCCGGTGTTGCTGCGGTATCCGGGAATGCCGGCAGCGGCCGTGCATGACGAATTTGTCAGCAGTGTCGATCTGCTGCCGACGCTGCTGGACCTGCTGGGCGTGTCTCATCCGGAGGGCCTGAACGGTCGATCGTGGCTGTCACTGCTCAATGGAGAAACACAGCCGGAGCGGGATGCCGTCGTCACGCATGTGAATTCCGTCAGCAGTGGAAAGAACTTCCCGCAGCGCTGCATTCGGACAGCGTCCGCGTCACTGATGTTTCATGCGTGGTCGGACGGGACGGCGCAGTTCCGAGTGGAAGCGATGAGCGGGCTGACATGGAATGCTCTGGTGGCTGCTGCCGAGTCCAGCCCGCAGATTGCAGCGCGAGTCCGGCAGTTTCAGACAGGTGAACCGCTGATGTTTTTTGATCTGACAGCGGATCCGACGGAGCGGCACAACCTGATTGCTGACCCGGCCGCGGCCGCGCAGATTCAGCAGCTGGGAGAACGCCTGTTGCAGCACATGGAGCAGACTCAGGATCCCCAGACCGACGCGTTTCGCGCGGCCCTCGCAGAGTGGCGTGGTCAACGCTGATCCTCGCCCGGTACCCTGCCTGCCGCATTTCGTTTGCCGAAAGTCCTTTGCCTGGTGAAGATACTGGCGGGGCCCGAATTTGGGAGCTTCGTCAGTCGTTGCTGAAGGAATCTGTCATGCGGATATCGCCTGCTGTGGTGGCCGTGGTTTGCAGTCTGGTTTTGTCGTCGCCGGCCGTGTCGGCAGACTGGCCGCAGCTGCAGGGAAACGGGCTGCGTTCGGGAACGGCCCCTGATTTTTCGCTGCCGGCAAATCCGGGCCTCGCACAAGCCATTGCCGGTACTGATGGCTTTTATGCAGCCCCCGTAATTGCCGACGGGACGATTTATGCCATTGATGGATCCGGGCAGGTGCTGGCGGCTGATCTGCAGACAGGAACTGTTCAATGGCGATTTCAGACGGGTGGCGGTCCGGGAAACTGCAACAACGTCGCGGCACCGGCGGTTATCGGAAATCGCCTGCATGTGGGAACAACAGGCGGTCTGTACTACGTACTTGACCGAATCACCGGAGCTGTCATTCGTCAGCTGGATTTGCGGGAACCCGTGTTTTCGGCTCCGGCTGTCGGACAGGACCGCGTGTATGTGGCCACCCTGGGGGCTCGAGTCCTGGCGCTCACGGCCGACGGTGAACAGATCTGGGACTGGGACTTTGTTCGCAGCGTGGTCGGGTTTGAGGGGAATCGGTGGAGTGGTGAGGACTGGCTGAAGGCTCGGGGCGATCGAGTCACCTGGAAGGATCATTTTGTTTGTTCACGGGATATTTGTCTGCTGGGACGGACCGTGGTGATACCGGCGGGGGGACGGACGGTGTTTCTTGAGGATCGAGGAGCTGAACCGGTGCTGGTGACAGCCGCTGCGATTCCCGAGTATGTCGGCAGTGAGTATCCGGCGACGTTTGGTCAGTCGGCCGATGCCGAGGGCAACGTGTATGTGCACTGGCACAGGCGGGATAATGCCGGTCGACTGGAAGTTCTGAAGCTGTCCGAAGGTGTGGTCACCAGCAGTTTCATCAATTCGACTCAGACGGCCATCGACCTGCCGGGACTGCTCAGTTTTGCGGCGGTGGCGGTGCGTGATGGAAACATTTATCGCACGAAGCCGGAGGCCGGTCAGGGACTGTGCCGGCATCGGGCGGATTCCGGCGAGGTCACTGTGCTGTGCGAAGCTCCGGCGATCACTGCACCGGTACTGACTCAGCAGCACGTCGTGTATGGCGGGCTGGATGGGAGACTGTACATGGTTCCGCTGGATGGTGGGGCGATCAGCAGTTTTGCCACGGCGTTTGACTGTCCGATTTCGGCATCGGTGGCGATTGCCGATGAGCGGATTGTGGTGGCCTGTGAAGACGGTTATCTGTACGTCCTGGCTGCGGACGGTCGGGCACCTCTGCCGCAGCGTGATCTGCAGGTCTGGCGGGTTCGCAGTCCGCTGCAGGGACCTTTGGCCAGCGCGGAATATGACTGGTACACAAATTACGGAGATTTTGGCTGCACCAATGCCAATCAGCAGGGCTTGAAACCGCCTTTGCGGATGCGCTGGGCACGGCGTCTGGAGGGTACGGTGAAACATCTGCCGGTGTGCGGTGGCGGTCGCCTGTATACGCATACCGCCGAGGGGCAGGTGATTGCCGTCGAGCAGGATACGGGGCGGATGCTGTGGCGTCGGTACTGGCCTGACGTGTATCTGTCATTCACGTCACCGCTGTACATTCGCGAGCGACTGCTGATTCCCCAGGCCGGCATTCGCCGTTCGCTGGTCCGCTGTCTGGATGCTGCGACAGGGAAGATGCAGTGGGAGGCACCGTTTACGGGATCGCCGAGCTGGAGCCGTCAGTTTCCGCCGGTCGTGTCGGGAAACCTGGCCATCTATGCCTCGGGCTCCGGACGTTATTCCCATCAGGGGACCGAGAAGCCCTACATTTTTCGCGGTGAACCGGAGCAGTCAGCGGACGGTGCGGAAGTGATGAGTTTTATTTATTCAAATGACAATCCGTACTACCCGAAGGATCATCAGCCGACGATCTGGGCGTGGGATCTGGATACCGGAAAACTGGTTTGGCAGCGGGATTTTTCTGAGTACGGACGGGGTGGGAATGACTGCGGTCTGTGTCTGCTGGATGGCAGGTTGTTTTACTCTGTGTTTTTTGGATATTCAGCCAGTCAGCGGGCGCGTCGGGGGCTGCCTGAAAAGAACAATGGGCTGACAGCCTGTCTGGATCCGCAGACCGGTCAGGTGCAGTGGCAGACCACCGACTACTACGTCACCTCCAAGTGCACGCTGACAGGCCGTGACGGCAGGCTGTACATCGGTGGCTTCAACCGGGCCTCGGAGGAGACTCAGGATCGCTTCGTGTGGTGTCTGAATGCCGCTGATGGTTCGCTGGTCTGGAAGTCGGATGCTGTGACATCTGCGCTGAATGTGGTGACCGTGGGCCCCACGTTTATCTTCTCGAATGCACTGCGTGGTCGCGGCAATGTTTTTGATCGTGATACGGGCAAGGTGGTGGGTGGAGTTGGTCACAATTATGCGTGCTGTCGATTTACGATGTCTGAGCCCTGTATTCTGGGGGCCAATATGGACATGATCGATCTGTCTCAGGACAGTCGTCTGGTATCAACGGGCCCGGCGATTGACAGCCGTGAATGTCTGGGTGCAGTGGTTTCGAACGGTCGGATTTTCTACACGTCACAGGCCAGTGGTTTCGTGGTCTCGCAGACGTATGGTGACGAAGCAAAAAGTGTGGGGCCGATCTGGGAACGTTAACAGGTGTCTGCCGAATTCCGCGGCAACAGCAGCCGAACAGATGAGTCTGCCGGGACTGTTGTATTTGTGGTCGCTGTGGTCAGCAGATCACGGCGGCCTGTGGTGTTTCGGCGTTACTCCAAAGTTCATTTCCAAATTTTGCAGAAAGCTGGCGGACAGCAGCGTCTGGGCGGCCTTAACCATTCAGAGAACTCAAGTCGGCACGATGCCGCCTGTAACGAGTTTGGAGAGACAACAAAAAGACAGGCTGGCGGTCGCCTGAGGGGGATGGCTGCTGGTGCTGTCTTTTTGTTGTTGCGCGGCCACCTGAGCAACGAAGGTGTTGCTGACGTTCGGTACAAATCAGATCTCGGGCTGACAAGCCAGCAGTGGGAAAAAAAGGGGCGGGGTTGGGGGCAGATCTCGGGCTGGAAAGCCCGAGCTGCGGTTGTGTGTCCTGAAGTCGGGCAAGTCAGCGGGGACAGCAGCGTGAATGTGCCGTACGACGACACACGCAGCCCCTGCTGCTCTGTGTCGGAAATGCCCTGCAAAAACGGAATTTGCCTGCGGTGTCAGGTTACAGGCCTGGCCTTCCGCCGTCGCGGTCGGTTTTTAGCAATATGACAGGCCCCCTCGTATACTGCACCGGCCGCTTTCGCCATCAGGTGTACCGTCTGACCGTCCGGCTGCCACGGCAGTGACTCAGCACCCTTTCCACGAAACATCCGCCCCAGACACTGCTCCAGCAAATCCTCAAGATCACGCACCTCATCATGTTCCATCACCCATCACCTCTCTGCTGACTCACACCCATTCCAGTCGCTGCAGGCTGGCCGGAACCCCCTGCCACGGTCGCACCCCGGTACGCTCACGACGCTCCGAAAAATGCGCACACACTCCAAATTGATCCAGCCCGCTCCAGTCCGCCAGCTTCGCTCCGGAACCGTCCGCCGCCACAAAATCCTCAGTCGCAAGTTCCAGCTGCTGAACCTCGTCCCCGCCCGCAATCTCACGCTCACACACCCACGTCTGCCGCGGACCCCGATAATTCCGCCACTCGTTCTGCACAATCACAAATGTCAGCCAGTTCGTGCGTTCCATCCGCAGACTGATCCGCAGGCGAGCTCCGGCTGCACCCTGATACAAAGGGTCCGTCAGCTTCCGCGTCCACGTCTGCACGAGGCTGACATGCCCCGCATTGAGCTGATACCAGTCCCGCAGCCCGCGCGAGAAATCATCAATCAGCGAACCCCGCTGCAGACTCGCCTGCACTGCCGCAGTCTGCAGCTGCTGCGGAGCCGCCGACAGCAGCTCACTGCTTAAACACAGCCGCTGCACCGGTTCACGAAATCCTGGCAACTCAGACATGTCCACCGGCTGAGGCAGACGGTAGAAGACATTCGCAAAGACAAACAGCGGTCGCTCGAGGGATTCCAGCGGCAGACCGGCCTGCAACCACTGCCCCCCGCCTGCAGCTGTGCCCTGCCCGTTCCCCGTCGGTGGCTCCACCGGCTGCGCCACGACGTCCGCACTGCGCCAGAATCGGGCGCGCGGGTCCACGTCCACACTGTAATACACTTCACAGCGATCCACCGCCCAGTCATGCCTCGCCGGATGAACCTGTACCCGGGGTGATTCGCCAGCGCTCAGCAGCAGTCGCACGGCCGGCGTGTCCGGCAGCGCCGGACCACCGCGCAGATGCTGGTCCAGCCACAATGGCAGTGCCACCGCAGTCTCCTCCGCCAGCCGATGATTCATGTGGATCGTCCAGCTGTAACGCAGCTGCTGATCCGGAATCAGAAGATTCGTACGGTAAACATCATCCATCCACCCATGAAAATCATTGGTGGCACTGCGGTGCAGCACTGGACAGCGAATCAGCGGTGCCACGCTTTCAAAGCTGAGCGTTCGACGGAACAGGTCCAGGTCACCTGTGACATGGTCCTGAGCACGACCTCGGTTCCCGGCGAATTCATGCAGCTGCCAGCGCCAGCCGGCTCCGCCAACCCCCGGCACCGCCACTCGGACTCGCCGATCCGCCGCCGCCGTGTACATTGTCAGATTGCCGCCCATCGAGTATCCATGGACGCCCAGCCGCTCCGCGTCCACCTCCGGCTGCTGCTCAAGAAATGTTAATGCACGCTGGCAGCCCAAAGTCAGAATATACCAGTTGTTGTTCCGCGGATCCTCGCGATCCGTCAGCAGCTGCTGCGGACCGGGCAGCACGGACGCGTAGCCCGCGACATTCAGCTGAGTCGGATCGATGTTGCCCCAGTCCGTCGCCGGATCGCCCGGTTCCGCACCCTCCAGCGGATTCACCGGCGGTTGACCGGTGCTGCTGCCGCCCCAGCTGATACTGAGCCCGGCATACCCGCGAGCAGCCAGAAAACGGACCTCACTCAGAGAACCTCGCTGACCGCCGCCATGGATGTGCAGCACGGCCGGCAGAAGACTGCCGCTGTCCCGCTGAGACCCGGGAAATCCATAAATGGCGGTGAGCCTGGCTGCGGTGCCGCGAAAAGTCCCCACCAGAAATCGCACGTGTCGCAGGATGATGCCGTCAGCCTGCCACTCCCGAATCAGCTCCGTCTGCAGCGGATCCCGACGCGGATCAAACTGAGACCACAGCTCCGCGGCGGTCTGCGGTGTCCCCACCTGCTCGTCAGCCAGTACCGGCAGATGTCGGCTGAGGGCTACGGTGGCAGCAGCAGTCAGGAAACCGCGACGAGCACAAGCTTGCGGAAACAGATTCGCAGCCGGATCAACGGGACCGGATAGTGTCATGACACCTGACCCTCTTCTGAACGCTGAGTGAATAACTGCTGAACCTGCGGCTTCACCACTTTGCCCATGGCATTTCGGGGCAGAGCTTCGCAGATCAGCAGCTGCTTTGGCAGTTTGTAATATGACAGCCGTTCGCGACACCACTCTTTCAGCTGTGGCAGATCCAGCTGACAGCCCGGCTGCAGGACCATGGCTGCGGCGACGGCTTCGCCCCACGTTTCATCGGCAAGCCCCACCACTGCACACTCACGAACGGCCGGGTGCTCCAGCAGCGTCGCCTCAATCTCCAGCGCCGACAGCTTGTAGCCGCCACTCTTGATGATATCGACCGATTGCCGGCCCAGAATGCGAAAATAACCCTGTTCCAGCACCGCTACGTCACCCGTGCAGAACCAGCCGTCGCGGAATGCCGACGCAGTAGCCTCAGGACGCTGCCAGTATTCACGAAATACTGCCGCCCCGCGAATGCGAATTTCCCCCGGCTGGTGCTCTTCCGTGATCTGCCCGCCATGCTCGTCATACAGCATGGCGTCAACTCCCGGCAGCGGCACACCCACGGCTCCCGGGCGACGCTCACCACGCAGCGGATTGGAAAGTGCCATGCCAATTTCGGTCATGCCATATCGCTCCAGCAGCATCTGACCGGTCAGGGCATGCCAGTGTGCATGGACCGACGCCGGCAGGGCTGCGGACCCGGACACCATCAGGCGCAGGCGAGCAAAGGCGCGGCAGACGGACTGCTGTTCGGCCGGCGGCAACTGCTCAATCATCCGGATCAGTCGCACGTAGATTGTGGGCACAGCCATGAACACCGTGAACGCATCCTGCTGCAGACGCTGCAGGACAGCCTGCGGCTCAAAGCCATCGAAGGGCTCGATCAAAGCTCCGCAGTACAGAGCACAGCTGACCACGTTAATGATGCCGTGAATATGGTGCAGCGGCAGAAACAGCGGGATGCGATCCGTGGACTGCCAATCCCACGCCTGCACCAGCGATTCGATCTGCGCCTGAATGCAGGCGTGAGTCGTCACGACGCCTTTGGGACGGCTGGTCGTTCCGCTGGTGTACAGAATCATGGCTCGCCGATCAGTGCTGACCGCGGGCAACGCTGCCGCGTCAGTGACGAGGTCTGCGGGCGGATCACCGGCAGGACTGGCACAGCACAGCAGGCGAATTCCGCGCGCTTCGCAGAGTGGTCTGAGCCTGTCCAGCAGATGTGCGGACGTCAGCACTGCTGATACTCCGGCATCATCAAAACAGTACTCCCATTCCGGATCTGTCGCCGACAGGCACATGGGGACCGCGATCCCGCCGGCCTGCCAGACTCCCCACAGTGCGGCGGGGAACCGGTGATCTGCAGGGACCAGCAGCCCCACTCGTGCTTCCCCGAGATCTGCTGACTGCTGCAGCAGAGCGAGTGCATTGGCGCTGGCCGCTTTGAGCAGATGCTGTCCGGTGACGACGTCGGTCGCCGTGCGAAACGCCGGGGAGTCCTCGAATCTGGTGACCTGTTGCAGGATGGGGAGGAGCATGGTTAATTGTCAGTTGTCAGTGGGCGAGCCGCGGACGGGAGTCCGCGGGTGCGGGTGCGTCGGGAGTGTAGTAAATCCCTCTGCGGATGAACACGAAATCAGTTTGTCTTCGTTGCAGTGTAAATCGCACCGGCACCCCTCTCCCCCGTTGCACGGGGGCGAGGGGAGGAATAACAGTTTTCAGTCGAAACAGGGCCTTTAAATCGCGACTTCGCGTGCAGCATCGTGCGGCTGATCGCTTAGAGTTGATGCGGTCAAAATCTGCTTTCAACCTTCGCGCAGTTTCGAATGCGATGGCCGGTGCAGCGTTACTGCCCGCCGACAACAGCCAGCACTGCGCGGACGGTCAAAAACACGACAGAGGGCCCCAGCAGGCAGCCCAGTCCGGTATAGAACGTGGCCGTCATGGCTCCGTAGGGCACAAGCTGGGGATTGGTCGCTGCCAGCCCCGCGATGACTCCGCTGTTCGTGCCCTGCAGTCCGCCGAAGATCATGGCTGCGCGAGGTGTATCGAGACGGATGGCTGAGGCGACGAACGGGGTAATCAGCATCACGGTGACCGCCTTCACCAGTCCTGCCGCCACACTGAGCGCAATGACATCAGAGCTGGCATTCAAAGCCGTGCCGGTGACCGGCCCCACGATGTAGGTCGCGGCGCCGGCGGCGATGGTTGTGATGCTGACCGCGTCGCGATAGCCGCACAGCCAGGCAATCACCGCACCGGTTGCGAAGGACGTGAACAGTCCCAGTGCCAGCGACAGCGCACCCCAGAGTCCGTTGCGGAGAAATTCATCAGCCCGCACGCTGAACGCGGTCGCAACAATCGACAGATCCCGCAGCATGGCTCCGCCCAGCAGGCCTGTGCCGGCCAGCAGCGGCACATCCGCGACTCCCTTCGTCCCTCCGGAATACCAGCCGGCCAGTCCAGCCAGCAGCAGGCCGAACGCGATGGCGATGGCAGACGGGTGAATCCGTCCTCCCGTCAGTCGTTGCGACGCCACCTCGGCCGCAAACATCAGCAGCCCGACAAAGACGAACGCCGTCAACAGGTTGTATTGAGTCAGCACATCGTTCAGAAGTTGCATGAGTTGTCAGTTGTCAGTTGTCAGTTGTCAGTTGGCAGTTGGCGAGCCGCGGACGGGATTCCGCGGGTGTGAGTCTGCGGGTGTGATTCCGCGGGTGTGAGTCTGCGGGTGTGAGTCCGCGGGTGTGAGTCCGCGGGGGCTGCGAATGACCGACTTCAGCTTGTTGCTGTCGCGCTGTCAATCGCACTGGAGGATCGATTTGATCTGATTTGTTGTTGTTGAGTTTTCATGGTGAGGTTCGGATTGGACCTGCCAGCCCCTGCTGCTGCACTTCCCGACCGTGCCAGATCGCGTCGGCATTTTCCCGCTCCTCCCAGTGCGGCCTTTCGTGGCACGAACCGATCTGCGTCATCCGCCCTCTTCTCTGTGGCCTCTGTGGTTAAAAAACACCCCCCTTCCCGATGCTTTAATCCCTGCCCTGCTCTGCCATGCGGATCAGAGCGGCGGTCAGCAGAAAGCAGGCTGCGACGGGGACTGTGCCGGCGGCGGCAGCCACGAGTCCGCCACTGAGTGCCCCCATGACATTTTGGCTGGCGGCCATCGCCACGACGATCGGCACGTACAGCAGGCTCCAGTACTGAATGCCGGATTCTGTGACAGTCGGCATCAGTCGGCGTTGCCGCAGCCAGCTGATACCGCCAATGAGCAGCAGCATTGCAATTCCGACACCGCCGAGATCGGAATTCAGCCCCAGCGTCTGCCCGAGTGCTCGACCGACGACAGTTCCGATCAGCAGGCAGGCCGCCAGCAGTGCTGTTCCGTAGATGACCATTGGGGTTTCCTTTCCGAGTGTGACATTCCGGGCACGCCCCCTTTCTGCACTCCTCGGGCACAGT
>SXGQ01339284.1_pt1 | contig 23845 bp, 44 predicted proteins | sample 3178371 | NCBI WGS metagenome assembly SXGQ01 (sample SAMN11356859, study PRJNA531348) | freshwater metagenome | isolation source: freshwater sample F1-20 | place: China: Fuxian Lake, Yuxi | collected 2017-12-25 | reverse complement strand
GAATACATATATGATGAGCTCGAAGACTGGGGCACTGGTGGTTGGTTTATGTGTGAGTCGAAAGCAAAAGAGCTTTCGGTCTTGGAATACTGGGAAAAAGGACCAAGACCACAGCTCATACTTTCTTAATATGAATTTAGAAAACAGAATAACAAAAGAACATCTGAAACTTCGCAAAGACAAGACAGCTCTGCAAGTTTCGATGTCAGGACGCCCGCGTCCTCTACAGATGTTCGACTCTCGGGACTTTTACTATAAACTGTTCCCTGGCGTGGCAAACCCAACCGCAACCGAGTTCACGAGTTCGAGCGGTAAGACCTTCAATGTCGATACTTTCAAAAAAGAACTCGGCGAAGAGTGGCAAGAAATCACATCGTCCAGATCGTTCGTCTTGGAAGACGGCTTGTTCAAAAAACACTTCATGCTCTTGGCAAAAGACCCAGGAACTATGATATCTTTAACAGCATCTTACAAGAGAGGAGAGTCTAAGAAATCACGCAACCGCTACGAAAGGTCGATTGAACTTGTGGTCGGAGATAGGTACATGAACACTGAGATCGAAGGTACAGAACCAACGACTGAAGGAGTCACTGTGTACCACCCCAACCTGTGGGACAAAGAATATGCCGAAGAAGACATGCAGAAAATCAAATCAGCATTTGAGAAATCTGTCGTCACCGAGTCTGGTGACGCTTCTATCGGAATCATATCTTGTGACCAAGGAGAGTACTATGTTAAGAACTTTTCTTTGGCCGGAAAGACTCCGCCTTTCACATATCCAGACCTACACTACGGAGACGGTTTCGAGCAATTCCACCAAGACTTGATGAATAGGATCGACACACAGACCAAAGGTTTGGTCTTACTTCACGGTGATCCTGGTACGGGTAAGACACAGTACATACGGGTCTTGCTAAAAGAACTTGCATCCATGAACAAGTCAGTTCTTTATGCACCGCCCAGCCTGTCAGCATCTCTCACAGAACCTGAGATGATAGAGTTCATATCCGACTGGGTAATCGAAAGCGAGAAAGACTGCATCCTTTTGATCGAAGACGCAGAACCACTTCTCGAGGCACGTAACGGATTCGACGGCAGGACGACGGGCATCAGCAACTTATTGAACATGACCGACGGACTCTTGAACGACATACTTGGTCTTATGGTCATCGCTACGTTCAACACAGAGTTGGCTAAGATAGATCCGGCGTTACTTCGTCCTCAAAGATTGCTTGCTCGTAAGATGTTTAAGAAGATGCCACGAGAAAGAGCAGAAAGACTCGCAGAGACTCTTGAGGCTCAGCTGCCCGACATCAAGTACCCAGCGTCGCTTGCTGAATTCTACGCATCCAAACACAATCACAATGTTCTAATCCACGATTTGGAAGAAGATCGCAAACAAATAGGTTTTAAATGATAGACAGAATTTTAGACGAATACAAATACGTCAAGAAAGTAGTCAAGAGCTGTGTAACAGAAGCACAGCTCCAAAACGCAAAGAGTTGGGCAGAAGACTGGGCTTGGCGCATGAAAAGAAACTATCCGCAAGATGTAAAGTCAGCGACCGATCTTTACTTATCCGTGACGGAAGTCTAAATATATACTCTTTAATCTAGGATAACAATTAGGTCGACCAAATCAATCAAAAACATGGACCCCGATAGTAGTGAAACGAATCATAAAAAATACGAAACTATCAACAATAGTGTTGATGATCGCCACTTTCTTCAACCCGCTTGGATTCGATGCGCTTTTCGCCCTTGTGATGAAGTGGACGGGTTCCTATTGGCTTACGGACGCTATTTTCTATTGCCTATCAGCATCTTTCTTTGGGGTGTACTTCTTGCTGCGCAAATCTGAAGGTAATTCAGAGTCCTCTACATGTTCTTGATTATTTTAGATTAGAATACATATTGCCTCGGAAAGCAAGTTCCTTAGAGGTCATTCTATTTGCATACCAAGTAAAGCTGGAACCACAATGAACATGATGAAAGACATAAACGTAGTGTACACCGATACCGGCATACATTTCGAAGGAGCACCTTCACACCAGATCATGATGTTCTGGGAAGATCCTCTGATGCAAGAACATGCTTTACATCTTACCAAGTCAACCAGCGGTTCACACGAGATTTTGGAACTAGGGTTTGGACTAGGTATGTCAGCGCAGCACATATACGATCTTCACAAAGACTATCCCGACTATCACCATACGATCTACGAAATACATCATACGATTGCCGAAGAAGCTCGTAAGTGGGCAAGCGACAAACCACAGGTCACTATCGTCGAAAAAGACTGGGCTGAAGATGTTGAAACCATCAATAGAAAAGATTACGACGGCATCTTTTTCGACACACACCGCGACAAGTGGGCACGGATGTTTAAGAAATACGTCGTGGATCATTCTCTTAAATGTGGCGGTGTCTTTACGTATTTTTACGGAGGTACTGATGATGTCTACGAATTAGGACCTACCGTCAAGATGACTTTCGTAAAGGTGGACCCAAAAGACTGTTCGTACTTTAGAGGAGATACTGTTCCTTGTCCATACTTCGTTAAAAATTGTTAATAACTTTTGGCAAAAAAGTTTGCATATATCGAATCTTTTAGTTAATTTTGCTATATCAATTATTCGATACATGTGTACAACTATTTCGTCTGACAGAAAATTCATCTTTGACAATCGCAATCGCGAATGCGGACTGTGTGATGATGGTAAACAATACATCTACACAGAAACCTGCAAGACGTGTGACGGTAAAAAGAAGTTCTTAAAAGGAACTCGCCGCTACAAATGCAAAACCTGCGGAGGCAACGGCTACACAATGCTGGACCAACGCATTGAGGACGGCGCTTGTCGTCACTGTGAAGGAACTCGTCGAGTTCCTCTTAACGAATACGACAACATATCAAAAGAAGACAGACAGTGGGTCTTCGAAAACCTATTCAATTTTGACAAACCTTACACCAAACCAACATCTTCGTTCAACGAAGGTTACCTTGGTTTTGGAATCGTCTGTGGCATAACCGACTACGGCCGCTACAAGAAACTGACACCAGAAGAATTCAAAGAAGAAGTTCGCGAGAGCTTTATGAACGGCTGGTTACAGTACATCACGCTGACTGGCAAAGAAGGCTTCCTACCTACAGAGATCCTCATCAGAAAAAGTGACTCTGGATGGTTCGCATATCCAATCAAACAAGAAAATCAATAATCATATGTCAGACTATTCAAAATACCATGAAGCTGCGAAGACAGCATTCGACAATTTCTACACAGGTTCGTTGAGACCTATGCCTCAGTCCGCAGATCACGACCACATAATCAACATCGCTCGCAGTGTAATGATGCACCGAGACGGCGTAATGATGGGAGGATCTTTTGTGACTGCCATTAATGAAAATGATCTGGATGGAACAATCAGCCGAGCAGATTCGGTCTGTGCCCAGAACATACATTTCTTTGTACACTGTAAACGTTTTATCAATATCTAAATACACACAATCATGGGAGTAGACATTTCAGGGAGAGATCCTATCGTCCGCGGACAGAAACCCACAATCGACTGGGACACCGCAACAGAAGAAGTAAAAGAACAGTACTGGAAAGATCATAGCGCTTGGGAGAAAGAAAACCCAGGCGATTATTTCCGTGCCAACTGGTGGTCTTGGAGGCCGATCCACTACTTAATCGAAAAAGTCAACTGGGAAAAGGATCTTGGTATAGATACAGACTACTTTGGTTCCAACGACGGAGCTGGTCCAGAGGATCAAGAGACTTGTGACAAGTTGGCAGATGCTTTACAAGAGATCCTCGATGCTGATCCTAATCTCAAAGAAGACGATGATCGTATCTTCTTAGTCATGGGATCTTGGTGCGGCATCGACGGAAGTTTCGTGCACTCATCTAAGATTGCGGAAATTGAAGGTCAGCTACCAGAGCCTGGTTCTATCATGTACAATTCTTTGGTACTGTCTGACGGGACAATCGTTCAGTCATCCCACAGTACTTCAAGATGGCACCTTCAAGAATTCATTAACTTCCTTCGTGAGTGCGGAGGCTTTATGATCTGGTAATGGACAACGCAATTTACCCAACCTGCGTAGAAGACGCCCTCTTAGAGTGGCAAGAAGCTTTTGAGGATCCGGAGTTCTTGCAAGAACAAGGGATCCATCCATACTTCGTTAAGCAAGCGACCCGCGATGTTTTCGGTCAAGTTCTTACAGACATCTGGCTGCAGACTGGTGAAGCTCAAATCGGTGAAGAACTCGCAGAAACTTTGATCAAAAAGTTTATCGTGGCGGCAGTACTTCTTGAAATGAAAGACGCAGGTTACGTTGACTCTATCGAGGACGAAAACGGTGAAGAAATTTTCTGGGCTACTGCCAAAGGCAAAGAACATGCCCAAAAAATGTAATCTTAATGTAAATTTAACAAAAAATTAACATAAAAAGTTTGCATATATGAAATCTTTTGGTTAATTTTGCTATAACAAATTTAATTAAACAACCATGAAAAACATCAACATCAGCTACAAGAACCTTGCATTGGCTATCCTGGCCTTTGCCGTTACCTACATGACCGCCACCGGTCAGATACTAAACTACATCAAGTTTGCTGACGTCCTCAATGAGATCGCATTCTTCTGCTGTGCCGGTATGGTAGCCATCATTGCCTTCATCGGATCTTTTTCTAAAAAGTAAGAACTATCCATCAACATAAGTATACAACTAATCCATTTAATCTAAACAATATGAAGTCAGTTATCGAGATCATCGAAATCGTATCTAAAGAAACCAAAGTTTCTGTGAAAGATATCATCAACCCTTCACGCAAGGAAAACATCATCTTAGCCCGCCACTTATCTATGTGGGCCTGCCGTTGGTACACTCGTGTTCCGATGCAGAAGATTGCCGCCGCGCACGGTAAGCGCAATCATGGTACTGTCATCAACGCTTGTCAAAGTATCGATTCGCAAGCAAGCTACAAACAGTCAGTCAAACAACTTTGTGAAACCATCGTAAAGAAAATCAATAACTAATATGAAGTACATCAACATCTCGTCATATCTGGAGAAAAAGTTTCGCCTGAGCTTTTTGAATGACCACTCAAAGTTCATTCACTCTTCTTGGCTTCTTAAAGAAGACATTGACAAAAAGTCAACCATCAACGGAGTTGAGTGGACCATCGTGGGTCTTTGGGACCTCGCTGGTACTCGTCGTCTGATCCTTCTTCGCTCGGACAAAGGAGCATACGCTTTTGAGGATAGCAAGATCGTATCGGAAGGTATGGGATTCTTCAACATGCGTAACCAAGTCACTGGAGAAGAACACAAGAACTGGCACCACGGCAAGAGAACCAATCTTACGCCACTTATCGAAGAAAGTTCCAAAGAAAACGTAGAAGAAACTTCCGGAGTCTGGACCAGCCGCGACAATGAAGCGGTCTTGGAAGACGAAGAAAATCTAGTAGTGGAAGAAGAAGATATCGATCCTTTGGTCAAGGCTCTACAGAGCGATCTAAGCGACGAAGACATCGACTACTAAAACTTTTCTTGGCCACAAGAATATAAATCTATAAAAATACAAGACATGCTATTCATAGACATCAAGAAAAGCGGAGGCATAGAACGCGCTCTTAAAGAACTCAAAAGAAAGTTCATCAAAACAGGACAGCTGAAAGAACTTCGTGAAAGACAAGAATTTGTCAAAGGATCGGTGAAGCGTAGAGAGCAGCTCAAGAAGGCCAGGTACAAGCAAAAGATGCAAGACGAAAATATGGCCGACTAATATGAGCTCAGAAGAAAAGTACAACGCAAGAATTGCCGAAAGAAGGAAAAGGATAGAAGCTGCGATCGAAGAACGTAGGAAGAGGCTCTTTGAAAGCCGAGAAAAGAAAAGAACTCTAGTAGAAGCAAAAGAAGCAAAAGAAAAAGAACTTAAGGCAGCGGCTCTTGAAGAAAGAGTTACGGCGCTTGAGAAAGTGATAGCGCAAATGCGCTTGGACTTCTCACGATACAGGGCAAGAAACAAATGAAGTTAGTCATAATATCAGATACTCACACATTGCAGTTAGGGATGAAACATCAAATCCCTGACGGCGATGTTCTTATTCATTGTGGTGATGTTTCCAACAGAGGTTCTTTTTACGACATCGAGGACTTCTTAGAATGGTTTTCGCAGTTTCCTCACAAGCACAAGATCTTCATCGCTGGCAACCATGACTTTGGTCTGGAGTACAGAAATACACCCGTCCAAAAGCTGCTTGAAGATTACTCTGACCGCGTGACATACCTGCAAGAAGACGAGATCGTAATCGAAGGTGTCAAGTTCTGGGGCAGTCCTTGGACTCCTGAGTTTTACAACTGGGCATTTATGTACAAGCGCGGAGAAGAAGCCGCTGAGATCTGGAAGAAGATACCGGACGACACAAACGTGCTCATCACACACGGTCCTCCTATGACCAATTCATTCCTGGACTATACTGTCTATGATAGTATCAATGTAGGATGTGAGGAACTTGCTAAGAGGATCACTGAACTTCCTAATCTTAAGGTTCACTGCTTCGGACACATTCACGAAGGATACGGTATGGCTGAACATCCCAACGGATTCGCTATGATCAATGCTTCGGTCTGTACTCTAAGGTACAACCCAACGAACATACCAGTTGAATTTGAAATTGAATTATGAAAGTCATATTTTTAGATAACGACGGAGTCATCTGTCTTGCAGAAAACTGGGGAGGTAGGTACAAGAAAGCCAGGCAGTATATGATCGATAACGGAATAGCAGAGTACGACAGTTCCGTTCTTAACGAAACTAAAAGGCCGGTTGAGATACGCTTCGACAACTTCGACCAAAAGGCTGTCAAGGTTCTCAACGAGGTCTTGGAAAAGACAGGTGCTGAGATCGTGGTGTCATCAGATTGGAAACTTCACGCCACCGTTGAAGAACTTGGTGTTTACTACGAATCACAAGGCATCATCAAGAAACCTATCGATCGTACGTTGAACATGGATGAATTCGATGAAAGTGGATCCGGGCTTTACCAATGGAAAGGATGGAGGGATCGCATGAGGATCGTGGAAATTAAGAAATATCTTGAGGACCACCCAGAGATCACACACTGGGTTGCGATCGACGATATGAACATGGGCAATGATGCTCACAATGGTTACGGTCTCGACAACTTCGTCCACACACCAAGATCCAGCGAAGGTATCAAACAATCGGGCATCAAAAACAAACTTATCAAATACTTATCATGAAAGCAATACTCGAATTTGACTTAAACGAACCCGATGACAGAGAAGCTCACTTAAGAGCCACTTTGTCTTTAGACATGGCAATCGTGATCTGGGACATGCAGCAAGAATTCAGAGGCCGCCTAAAACACGGCCAGCTCAGCGATGAAGAATATCGAGTTACTGAGGAACTTAAAGACAGGTTCTATCAGATCTTAAATGAAAGAGGCATTGACTTAGAAAAACTGATGTCATGAAGGTGGTTTGGAAAGTTGATCTGTACTGTCACAAGACATGGGACAGCTCTTTTAAACAGCTGGCTTTACTTCCGACACCTTACTTGACTTACAATCCTTGCGGCAGTTTTATAGAGCAAGGATGTTACGGAAAGCTGTTCGTCATAAGCATGAACTTCCTGTGCTGGGACTTTGGAATAAGAATCAAACAAGACATTGACTGATGTACGAAACAACATGGTGGGGATGGACCAGGACCCCTGAAGAACTGGACAAATTAACAAAGAATAAGTGGTATAGACTTAAGATGAATTGGAAGTTCTTCATCAAGAACACCTATATGACTCTTAGGTACATCAAGATCGACTTAAGAGCAGGATCAAACTTCTGGTGGGACATCCATGGTATATGGTACTTCTTCTTAAACTTTATACTTAATAGAAATTACTTCTGATGAAAAACTTACTTATCGCACTTGGACTTATTACGATCAGCCAAATCATAGTTTACTTACAACTACAAGGCCAGTTCTTTTCTACATGGATCAAATCACATCCTTGGACTGTGTCCTTGCTTGGTATCCCTATATCTTTGATATTGATAGAATACACCAAGCGCTCTGCTACGTACTTCAACGGAGAAGTGTGGCCAGGAAGACTGATAGGTTACGCAATAGGCATCATAGTCTTTACCGTCCTATCGTACACAATCTTTAATGAGCCTCTTTCAAATAAGACCATCGTCTGCTTGATCTTATCATCCATCATAGTAGCAATCCAAGTCTTCTTTTAATTTGTCAAAAACTTTTTGACATGCAATAGAATATGTAAGACAAATATAGTTATATTTGTATAAACAAAAGGAATGAAAACTATCTTAAATGCTTTAGGTTTCTTGGTGCCAGTTGTTATTCTGCCTATCTTGGTAGTTTCACAACTGATCGCAATGAACTCAAGATCACGGGAATCGATCAAAAGAAACACCGACTCCACAACTTTACACATCATCAAAGACAGCTTGTCTTGCAGGAGCGATTCAACGAAAGGCAAGACAGTACTCTACATCGGTGACTCACACACATCTTACATGTACGGATGGCAAGACCAGCTTTCCAAACTAACCGGGATGGTCACAACAACTTTGGCAAAAGGTGGTATGCGAACAGATTGGATGTTGAGAAACTCAAGACATATGTTCGCTAAGAAGTTCGATTACTGTGTCATCTGGGGTGGAGCAAACGATGCAGCAAGTATGTACAGCCCGGATTCTTCCATCAGCAACATACAAAGAATGATCGACTTGGGCAGAAAGAACGGGACCAAGATGATCGTACTGACTGGCTTTGATCCAAAGGTGGTTAAGATCACAGAATCGAATCGCGGTCAGTGGGGTTTCTACCCACCTCGTTATGTTACTCTGCAAAGTAAGATGAAGAAAGGATTGCGAGGAGCTTTGGTGGTACAGAATTGGTACGTCAGTCGACAAGACGGAGACTGCGGAGACTTTATCTGCCATATGTCTGCGTCCGGACATAGGAAAATGGCGGTAGGAATTTACAACGAAGTTTTTAAGTAAGACTATGAAGTGTAAATGTGGTTCTGACATTCCAGTGAAAAGATTTGACATGGGTTACAAAGTCTGTGTTGAGTGCTCGACCGAGTCTAGGTGGACGGTTGTTCCGGTGAACTATCATAAGACGGGCAACACTGCCGAAATCATCAAAGACCCAGAAGTAGCAGCTGACTTTATGTTCATGTCATCAAGAAAAGGATTCGGGGTCATGAGAGGCATGACCAGCGGAAGAAAAAGGCAGATTCATAAACAGCCTCTCAAAGAACCCAAGAAAGATGAATCTCCTGCTTTGGTTCAACCAAGAATCTTAAGTAGGCACATGCCAACATATTACTTTGAAGAAGTAGGTGAGAAGGCGATGAACATCGCTGAAAACGAAAGCATAGACCGAGCGCTTCAATATATTGAAGAAGCTCTTAACGAAAACCTCATATACAAAAAGCAAGCAGATCAAATTATACAGATCATAAACACAATAACACAATCATGGAAAACTCAAAGCAAGTAGACTATTACATCGATCAAATCGAGAAAATGGAATGTGAAGCAAAAGTAGTGGACTTCCTAAACCAGCTAGCATACGAAAATCCGAACGACGCAATTCTTGGAAGCACTATTCGTTTGGTAGTTGATAAAATGAATCGTAAGAACTTATCTTCACAAGCAGAATAAAAACCAATATGATATACTTTACCAGCGATACACACTACAACCACAAGAACATCGTAAGAGGTGTTTCACGCTGGGACGATAAGTCAGGGTGCCGAGACTTTGATACCAAAGAAGCAATGAACGATCGTATCATAGAAGGTATCAATTCGGTGGTCAAAGAAGATGATGTTTTGTTCCACATAGGTGATTGGAGTTTTCACGGTGACGCTGCGATCTTTGAACTGCGAGGTCGTATCAAATGTAAGAACGTCCACCTCATCTTAGGAAACCACGACACCGAGCTCTACCAAAACGCATCAGTCCACCATTTGTTTAGCAGTGTTTCTTTCTACCGAGAGATCGATGTGAACGGTCAAAAGATCATACTGTGTCACTACCCACTAAGAACATGGAACAAGCTACATCACGGTTCTTGGATGTTACACGGTCATTGTCACGGCAAGCTACAACACCAAGTGCCTGCTGAACTTCTGCTTCACTTGCTAGAGAACCGAAGACTCGACGATGTATGGAAACTTGCTAGGAACGAAAAAGTAAAAGACCTTTGTCCTAACGGTAGGACGATGGACGTAGGGATCGACACACATCCAGAATTTAGGCCGTACAGCATACTCGAAGTGCAAGAATATATGAAAGACAAGTTTTTCCAAAAAGTCGACGGCCACAAAGAGAAGCGATAAATATCAAAATTGCTACTATGAAACAAGGAGAAACTATTACATTGCCAAAGTTCAACGAAGACGGCTCTGATTTTGAAGGAAGAATTCGTAAAGTTTTTAAAGATGGATCCGTCTGGGTCGAAGGAAAAGACAGCACGGGTAAAAATGTCTACATAGGCACCATCCTTAGCTATGAAGAGCTTAAAGCTCTGGAGAAGAAAGACTAAGGTTGAAAAATTGTTAATAACTTTTTGCTCCAAAGTTTGCATTAGTCAATAACTTTGGTTAATTTTGCTATATCAATTTAATTAAACTATATGGCAAAAGTTAAAGTTCACAACCACTTCCGCAAAATCTCGGACATCGTCGTTCCCGAGGAAATGTTCAACGCTATCAAAACTGAGAATCCTGAAATGGACTCGGTTCTCAGCGAGCTCGGCGGTCTAATCCCTTCGCAGGTGATTATGATCACGGGTAACCCAGGCTCTGGTAAGACTACCCTCTCTGCAGTTATCGGCTCTCGAGTTGTAAAGACCGTTCCTGAGAAACCCGTAGTTTTCCTTTCATACGAGATGAGCGACTTCCAGCTCAAACTTCAAGCTCAAAAGATTCCCGGTTTCTCCGACCTCTTGATATCTACTCACGAGTTCCACGCTACACCGGACGGTCTTGACGAACTGTTTAGGGCTCTTGATTCGATCAATCCTTCGATGGTAATCGTGGATTCTTTGCAGAAGATGGCAAGTAAGATGCCACAAGGTCCGACCCGTGGACAGATCGTGGTAGTCGAGCGCTTTACCAAGTGGGCTAAGAAAACTTTTGCTCCGGTTCTTCTAATCGGTCACAACGACAAAGGCGGAAACTACGCCGGACCTTCGTTCCTGAAACACGAGGTGGATTCGCACATGACGGTTTGGTACGACAAGGAAACTCACGAAAGACTGTTCTCTATGTCAAAGAACCGCTTCGGCGGCAACATGGAATCTTACATGTTCCGAATTACCGGCGACGGTGTATTCATCGGATCTGAATGGTGGAAAATCGTGGATAGTCGCACCGAGGACGAAGTGATGGACATCGTGATGGACTTCAAAAAGGAAGCTGCCTCTCCCAAGATCAACTGGGAGAAATTCCAAGAGAGCGCTACTTCGCTAATCAGCTACCTAAACGCCAAACACGCTGACCGCTTCAAGACCAGCACATTCATAGGAGATCCTGCCAAGGTCAAACTTACCTGGAACGGCAAACGTGCCTTCTGTGCCTTCAAGACCGGGAACATCAACTTCGGCCGCCAATTCTTCGACCGTGTGAACGACCACAACTGGCAGAGCTTAGGATACCGCAGCGAGAAACCTTACATCCACAAGTTCGTGACGAACAAAGAAGAAGCCGCGATCTGGGCAGTACTTCACGAGTGGGTCCACTTGTTCAAAGGATACCAACGCCACGTACCCGCCATGTGGAGGGAAATATCTCGCATAGCTCAAGAAGAATCATGGCTCTGGAGTTCTTCCAGAGCATAAGAACTTTTCTTAAGACTGTGAATAAAATCGATATCTAACTCATACATTTATGGTCCCAAAGAAAGGTTACAAACTCGAAGAAATCGAAGGTATAGTAAATGAAGGTGGTCACGAAGAACACCTTCATTACTCGTATGCAATCATAGAAGAAAAGACAGGCAAAGTCGTAGTACCACAAGAGACAACATCTTTACTGTCTTTCTTAATCAACGAAAAGCTCGGCTATCCTGGAAAGATGATATCCGGAAGCAAGTCAGGATATCGCAACCACTACCCAGACAACATGGCCATTTTCAACGCCAACCTCTGCATTGATGAAGGTAAAGTTTGGCACGGCGACATTGACGTAACCAAGTCAAAGAACGACTTACAAGAAATTGCCGACAAGACTGGAAAAAAACTGTATGTCTTGTTCGAGATGGACGGCAGGTTTGATTATGAAGAAGATCCGTTGCTTAAGAACGCAGTGGCGATCTTTGTCCCAGACAGCCCACTTCAAATTAGAAAAGACTTACAACAATACTACACACTGCTATAAGATGGAGCTACTGAACACACATCCTATCAAAAAGTCGGACTTAGGTTTTCACGGAAACCTGTTCGGTGGAAAGTTACTTGCCTGGATCGATGCGGCAGCCGCCGGCTACTCGATGCAGCTATGTGACTCGCCCAGGATGGTGACAGTTTCTATCGACAAGTGCTACTTCGAGAAACCAGCAAAGGAAGGAAACCTCGTTAAGATCTACGGGCAGCCCAGCGATCTAGGACATACATCGATTACACTGTACCTGGAAGCAAGAGCTCACAATGTGTACACCGGTCGTCAGTCTCTGGTGCTCAAGACTCACATCAAGTTCGTTCACATCGATGAAGAAGGCAATCCTATACCAATCGGAGAAAAAGGAAGAACAAGAATATCAAACATAATCGGCTCACAGCCAAAAGAAGACATATGAACCTAAACATTTTTCGTAACCGCACACCTTACTTAGGACAGGTTATATTTAAGTTTGAGAAGTTCCCTCACTACACAGGACGGACCATAATCAATCATGTACACTTAGACTTAGGCTTTACCAAATTGGTCAGCCGCTTAAAACCGTATCGTACTTTAGAAGGTTGGGCAGTCAATCCCGACCGTGTTGAAGCAATCAACTCCTACACAGGTGGTATGATTGGAACACACACTTTCGGCCCAGACGATGAGAGCGTATTGGAAAATTCTTTCTTGTCAAAAGACGGACAGTACATAGGTGATCTACAGAAAGGATGGTGGTACTTCGAGAATGCTATGACCGTGTGCGAAGAATATCCACACGGGGTCGCTGAGGTTTGGAACACTGCGCCTGGCAAAGAAACTCTTCAGCATGGAAAGTTCGACCTTAAAGGATACTACGGTTATACACACCGCGGCGGAAGTCTGTTCTCGATAGGTGATCGTTTGTTTGACGAAAGTTACGAACCTCGAGAAGAAGACTACGAAGAATGGGAATGGGTGGGTTGGGTTGAAAAGTTCGACGCCAAGATGGACAAGGCAGATCCGCTTGACCGCAGCTGGTTAGAACAGAGTGGTATCGCCAGCGTGATACCTTTTAAGATGAGAGGCGCCAAGGTCATTGAGACTTGGGACGAAGCCAAGCAAGCAGCAATCAATATGTCTAAATACTTAAGCTAATGTTAACTATAATTCTAATCTACGCGGTAGGCTTCTTGCTATCCCTTCTTATCTTATCTGCATTCGGAAAGTCTAAGATGAACATTGACTACGATAATGACCACGATAAGTGGCCTGATGACTGGGAAACCAACGCAGAAGCATACGTGGCTTGGAGCTTTGCTTGGCCTCTTGCATTCATCTTACTTAGTTTAGTAGGCATGTGGGCGGGACTGACTAAACTGACGCAATTCTTAATCGATATGTTCAATAAAGACAATGAATAATCTGGATAAACAATACACAGACCTGCTCAAGACAATCCTGGAACACGGCATAGAAAAGAAAGACCGTACAGGCACAGGGACTAATAGCATCTTTGGCTATACGATTCGCCACAACATGCAAGAAGGATTTCCACTGCTGACGACCAAAAAGATGTACTTCAAAGGAATCGTCACAGAACTAATATGGTTCTTGCGCGGTGATACAAACATCAAGTTCCTAGTGGACAATGACTGCCATATTTGGAACGGCGACGCATTCAAAAACTACATTAGCAAAACCAATGAGTTTAAAGGTAATTGGCCGGACACAATGGACGAGTTCATCAACAAAATTAAAACAGATGATGCGTTTGCTAAGAAGTGGGGTGAATTAGGACCTGTGTATGGTAAGCAATGGCGAGAATTGACAAATTTGAAACAAATTGATGAGAGGGAATGGAGATATAATTCGAATGGACCAATAGACCAAATAGCGAATCTAATCCATGACCTCAAAACAAATCCAGATAGTAGAAGACTAATGGTTTCAGCTTGGAATGTAGGAGAATTAGATCAAATGGTACTTCCACCTTGTCATTATGGATTTCAAGTTTATACAAGAGAGTTGAGTTTGAAAGAACGATTAAACTTAGTTAGTACAATAATAGGAGAAGAAAAAATAAGAACCCATGAAGATAACTTAGAACGAGTAGATAAGTTAAACATACCAACCAGAGCAATCTCTTTAATGTGGAATCAACGTTCAGTAGATACATTCTTAGGTCTGCCGTTCAACATTGCTTCCTACGGCCTACTTTTGGAGATCATTGCCAAAGCAGTGAACATGGTTCCCGACCAACTCATAGGCAACTTGGGCGACACACACCTTTACCTAAACCACATCGAGCAAGCCGAAGAACAGATCGGCAGAGAGATGACTTGGGAAGAACAAGTTCAATGGGTCATGAAGAACACCGACGTAGAGTTGGAGAATCTTTACATCGTGGAAGAAATTGCCAAAGACAGCACACCCAAAAGAACTCGCCAGCCGTACCCGCTGCCAAAGCTCAGCATCAACACAGAGTTCTGGCCTACTGAATCAGGTGAATGTGGAGAAGGACCTATTGATGTAAATGCGTTCTTCAGTGGTTTTTCTGACGACAACTTCTGCAAGTGCTTGATGGAAGACATACAGTTAGTAGGATACCAATCTCATCCTGCGATTAAAGCACCGCTTAGCAACTAATGAGATTCTTAAGGTTCCTACTTCTTTGGATATCGTCAAACCTATCAATACCGTTTTGGATGGTAGGTCACTTTCACCTGATGACCAGCGTATACGCTGACATTCACGAAGTGGTAGCATCGCTGGGCATGAACATCTTAGTAGGAATAGGGTTTTGGATAAATTGGAAAGAATATGAAAAAGAACAAAAACATAAAGACGGTCGATGAATCGATCATTAACTGGGAGCTCTACCAAAAGATCAGAAGCGAGCGGATCAAAAGACAGATCTTAAGTTTCAAGATCGGACCGCTGAGAATTAAGTTTGTCTTCAGACATAAGTTTGAGAAGTACAGGTCTATGCTCGACGATTCGTCTTTTCGCAACTACGAACTCGGCCTTTGGTTTAGAAAGAGTCTTTGCGTGGGCACTAAGAAAAAAGGAAAGGCTGCTTTCTCTAAAGACAACCTATGTCCAGAATATATGATAGGTATCAACCTTCTAGTTGCAAAACTGTGGTTGACGGTATCATGGAATGTCCTTGAATTTTAAGTATGAGTATATCTATATTGAGAAAAAGAAAAGTCATCTAAAGTCATCTAAACATATGGAATTATTCGACATATATTACTACAGCATCGATCCTGACACTGGAATCGCTCACAGCCGAAAACTGCTTAAGACAGTCGGTGCTTCTGATCTAATCAAAGAAGTCAAGAAAGCCGAGTTTGATCTACACGAGCAAGATCCTAACTTTGAAGTGGACTACGAACCTCATCACTCTCGTCAAGAGAAGATCGATGAAATGCGGCACCTCTTATCTCGGGTCTATGAAATTGCCGATGAGCTTGGTTACGATAACATTTTCTACAATGAGGGGTTCGCTGAACTTCTTCTTGCTGAAAAACTAGGTCATACTTGGAACCATAAGACGCAAGGTCCCGATGCTTGGCTACCCAACATGCAGACTGCCGAGTATAAGACAGCAAAGCCAGGCGGTAGTTTTCAGTTTCACTGGCTGAGTGAAAAGAAGATGGAAAAGATCCAAGAAATCGACTGGGTCTACTTTGCAGTCAGAGAACAACTTACTTTCTCCAACATCAAAAGAATACCCATGTCCTCTCTTCTGCCATTGTTGGAAAAGTCTTCTGCTCTTCAAGGAGGATCTACGCATAGATCTTTTTCACAGACAGAGATCGTTCAGTTGGGAGCCGAACCGGCCCCTGAAATATATAGTTAGAATGGAAGACGCTTTACTTGTCATTGATTCTTATTTGTCTAAAGAAGACAGGTTCTTGGCGTGCAAAGAACTAATACAGTCTTTGCGTAAAGCATTTCCCGAAAAGAAGATCTTATTGATCAATAAGTACAATAAGTCGTGGGGTCTGACACAGCATGTTGATTATTACTATGGGTGTGAAGGATTCTTGGTTGGTTATCCGCCAGAAGAACTGCTAAGATCGCAAAAGTACGAAAGACCATACACATACATAAACACAGAACCAGGGACGTTTGAGAATTGGTATCCTCTGGTGAATGTGTCTGACCACGTAGCAGATGTTTACAACAGCTTTATCATTTCTTCCAAGATAGCAGAGATGCTTGGTTTTCGTAAGATATTTAAGATAGAATACGATACAGCTTTTAATGAAGAAGATCTACTTGCTATCAAGGATGACGTAAACAGATTCCAAGACTACCTCATCTACGGAGTCAGGAAAGAAGGCACTTGGGCCAAAGAACATCAGTATCTGGTCGACGTACACATGATAGGTTATTCACCAAAGATCTTCGCAGGATTTGGGTTGGTGCAAAAGGACCAAGACTTCTGGGATCTGTGTGACAAGATTGGCTATCATGGAAAGTGGGTAGAATATGTGATACCCGCAATCATAGAGCACACTAGAAAAACTACATCACTAGAAGGATCATCATACGATAGAAGAGTCAGAGAGATGTATCCTAGAACCAAGTTCGATTCAATAAACTCTCCAGGCATCTGGGCCACCACTTGGGACGAAATACCAAAGATCTGCAGAGTAGGTTCTTCTGTTAGCAATGAACACGCAAGACCTAACGAGCTGGTTGTCTTTTACACATCGAACCGCTCACTTGATGTCAAGTTCACTGTTCGTTCTTACTGTAGGATAACCAACGCAAGAACCGACGAAGTCATTTACGAAAAAGAAGTCGATGTTAGTCCGGGTTTTTGGATGTTTGACCATTTGTACATTAACGATCCCGTGGTAGTCTACATTAAGACAGATCGTGGTTATGAAAAAGAAACCGTCTACCACCCAGATATGATCAATAAAATAGACCCAAGATTCGTATTCAATCAATGAAAAAGATAGAAGCGCTTTACATCAGCGATGTGCACTTAGGAAGCAAAGGTTCCAAGGCAGTCGAACTTCTCGAAGTTCTTAAGAACTACGAACCCGAAAAACTTTTCATAGTAGGCGACTTCATTGACGGATGGCTACTTAAGAAGCGACACTACTGGCCGCAAGAACACACGAACGTGGTCAGAAAAGTACTTTCATATGCCAAGAAAGGAACACAAGTCTACTACATCACAGGAAACCACGACGAGTTCTTAAGGTCTTACGAAAACCTGGACTTTGGAAACATCACTGTCTTAGACGAAATCATAGACGATGGAATTTGGATAGTTCACGGTGATAAGTATGACAGTGTGGTCATGTACAATAAATGGATCGCTGTCTTAGGAAGTATCGGATACGAGCTCGTCATCTATTTGAATGAAGCGATCAAAAGAATCAGAAGAATCTTAGGCCTGAGGCCGAGATCTTTCAGTAAGTGGGTAAAAGCAAAAGTCAAAGGAGCAGTAGCTTTCATAGATTCTTTCGAGTTCACACTTGCCGCAGAAGCCATGAACCGCGACTGCTATACAATCATATGTGGGCACATACATACACCAGCTGATCGTGTGATCAACGGAGTTCGCTATATGAACACCGGTGATTGGATCGAGAGCTACAGCTACATAACCAAAGAGAACGGAAAATTGATCCTTCATAAGAATGAAACTCGTTAAAGAACAACTCACGATCATCATTCCTGCCAAGAACGAAGAGCGTTACATATCAGGTCTTCTGACCGACCTTCGTTGTCAGATAGGAATACGTGGAATCCGGGTCATCGTAGCTGACGGTGGTTCGACAGACAAAACTCTTAAGATCTTAAATGACCTAAAAGATCTGTATACACCACACATCAACATAGAAGTCATCGAAGGCGGAAGCGTATCTCGCGGTAGGAATGCCGGTCTTGAGATAGTCCAAACTCCTTACGTCTTGTTCATCGACGCAGATGTTCGCTTGACCGACCTATGCCAAGTAGAAGAAACGCTTAAGAGACTCAAACGCAAAAAGTTGATAGGAGCTCGAGTCAAGTGCGAAGGATCTTTCATGGCAACTCTTTCGTACGGTCTGTTCAACATGGTCAATCGCAGGATCTGCAAGTTTCGTCCTTTCGCGCTGGGATCTTACTTTGGCGCTCGAGTCTCTGATCTTAGAAAATTCGGAGGCTGGGATGAATCTTTGGTTCACAGCGAAGACTGGGCTTTGTCGGGCAACTACAAACCCAAAGAGTTTGCTTTCTCTAAGTACCCAATCCAAGTCGATGATCGGAGATTTCGCAAGATGGGCTACATCGGCATGTTGTTCATGCTGCTCAAGAGTGCGATCCTGGGCAAGAAGTACCAAAGAAAAGACAACGGCTACTGGAGCTGAAAACCAAGCAAAGAACACTGTATATAAAAACCAATGGCAATTCCAAAACAATACATCTACCTGGACGACGTAAGAGTACCCGTCAAGGTTCATCCCGACGAGCAAGACTGGGTAGTCGTGCGTTCATACGATGAATTCGTGGACACTGTCCTGGAGATCGGCATAGAGAACGTCGAGCTCATCTCGCTCGACCACGACCTGGGCCCAAGAGCTACGCAGCACTTCTTGAGGAACACCACACAGACTTACGAGATCAACTACGGAGAGATTCCCGAGAAGACAGGCCTTGACTGCGCCAAGTGGCTCGTGGAACATGCCTTGGACACAGAGTCCAAACTGCCCGTCGTGGTGGTACACAGCGCGAATCCCGTGGGAAGCGCCAACATCATGGGCTACATCAACAACTACCTATACGTCAACCGCCTTCCGCAGTCATGCGTCCGCGTGAACATCGAGCACACGGTGGACAACGAACTGGCTCGCCGTCAAGGCTGGCACTAATCACAGAGTCATGAAGATCACGACTTCACAAAACTACAACGTATTCAGCATCACGCCGACGATATCGTTCATCTCGGAAAAGAACTACCGAGACGGCGGTCTGGCGTACGCATACCTCTCCCTTGGGTGGGGTTACTGGTCGATCGACCTGGTCATCAAGCAAGAAGACTAAAATCAACCAACATCATGAGCAAGAAGCAAGACTGGAAGCGCATCACGCAGAAGTCTCTTGACAACGATTACGAAGAAGAGATCCCTACGCGGGAAGTCTTCAAGAATCGCGCCAAGAAGAAGGCTGTCAAGAAGCGTTCGACCAAGGACCGAGAGTAGTCTGCCGCCGCAATCTCTGAGTACTCTCGTGTCTGCATATCCGTGCGGACTTTCTGGGCGTGCGGGCGCCGTGCGACATTTCCGCCCCTGACAACTCTCCCAGTCTCTAAGAACCCGCGCCGCTCTTGTGTATATAAAATCTATATAAAATCTGTATGGAAGCAAAAGACATAGTCGCGATCTATCCGGAGTTGTTCCGCGAAGAAGAGCGAGAATACCCCGTCGAAGAGTACGGGTTGGGCGTAGGCCGAGGCTGGTACTCGATACTGGCCGACCTGGTGCGAGAAGTCCGAGAGATCGACGAAGCCAGAGGAACTCGGTCGATGTTGGTCCAGGTCAAAGAAAAGTTCGGCGGACTACGGTTCTACCTGCAGGATACCACGAACGACCATTGGGAAGCGATCTCGCGAGCCGAGAGCAGGAGCCTGGAGACTTGCGAAGACTGCGGCGCTCCGGGCCGGATGTATAACGACGGCTGGGTAAGTACTCTCTGCCGAGACGACGCGAGGAAGAGGTGGGAAAGGAGGCCCGAGCGGAAAGCCGACCTCGCGTGGGAGCGGTGCTGGAGGCACGACGTTGTTAATAACTCAGAGCCCGCGCAGGAGAACTAATCTCTGGATCCGTATATAACTACTACAAATTAACCGATGGACAATTACCTTTACGACTGGGAGCCGATATCGCGGAAGAACAGGACCCGGCTCGCGCACCGCTTCCGCCGCGCGATGCAGAAGTTCGGCCTCAGGATACACAAGGCCATGAACCCGCTGGACCGCCAGCAACTCAGCGAAGCCGAGCGGGAAGCCTACTCGATCTTCCGCAAGATGGCCCACGATCCGGAGAACGAACTACTGACTTCGCCCCTCTCCGGCAAGTACTACCTGAAGAGCGACGCTCAGTCGATGCTCCTCGTCCTGGGCAACGGGCAGTTGTCGATCGTGAACCACGTATACGGCTACAACGTCCCCCTCTCGCAGAAGACAGAGAGCAAGATGAAAGACATATTCGTCCAAGAGGTGGAACTCCGCCGCGCAGAGATGGAACGAGAGTACACCGACAACATCAAGCACTCGCTGAAGTCGATCATTAAACGCATGAACCATGACAAATCCTAAGACGTCCCGATACCTGTTCCTGATGGGACTGGTACCCACACTGATGGCGACAGCCCTGGTGCTCACCTGCGTGGTCTATGGGCTGAAGTCCAGGAACGGAATTCCCGTACAGATACACCGGACAGAAGACCGATCAAAGCCCGACACAGTCTACGTGGAGAGAGAAGTCATCAAGTACATCGACAGCAATCCGGCCCCAAAGTACCAAAAGCCGATCGTGACCCGACCCCAGAATCGTCCACAGCCCGTGGCGGATTCCACACCGCAATCAGATACAATCCAATAACAACTCTATGAACAACTTCTGGAACAAGCCATCCACTCGGGCTTTCATCGATACGGTGGGAATCGTGGTGCTACTGACGGTGGTGCCCGCTGGCGTAGCGAACATACTCTGGCTCGCCGGTTTCGACATCGCTCTGACTCTGCTGTGCGCTGCTCTGGGCTGGTTCGTGTGGTCGGTCTACTCGGAGCGCCTGAGAGTACGCAAGTACGAGCAGGAAGCCGACGACCGAGACCAGATGCTGAACAGCTAAGGCGCCGTTGAATCGCGATCATACAAGGGAGGGCTCTGCCCTCCCGCTTGCATTTCTGAGAATGTAAAATTCTCTCGCAGAAAATCTCCAGAATTTTTTTTCGGCTATGGCAGTCCAGAGAAGTCCTGAAACTGGGCAAGGAACTCGGAAGGTGCTTCCGCCAGACCTGTGTGCAAATCTAGAGATGCTGGACGGGACTGAGAAGTTCCTTGCGATTTGAGGAGACTTCCATGCCCGCTTCCGGGAAGTCGAAAATTTTATTTTATATAGACTTTTCAAATGCGGAGAAAACCTGATTACCTTTTTTCACGGTTTTTGGTCCCATTTCTAGGCCTTTTTTGGCCCAAATAGTGCCCTCTACGGCCCAAAAACAGGCCCTCTACGGTCCTGTAGACCCGGGAACAGGCCATACGCCGCCCTGGCGCCATGCCAATCCACCATGCCACCCCCGATACGGGACTATTGCCATACTACGCTATGCTATGCTACGGCGTGCCATGCCCCGTACAGGCCGTATCGCCCGTCTGGACCACTCTGGATCCACCCGTAGACTCTGGATCGCTGGATCTGCTGGATCGCCCGATCGCAACGGCCGCCTGTAGAGGAGTCCCCTGCCAGGGCTCTGCCAGACGGGGGAGTGGCTCACTGGCACAAGGGCAATCCACGGGAACTGGCTCTGGTGGAGTCCCATTCCGCTCTGGTGCTAACGCTGTCTACTACCAATCTGTGAGATCTGGCCCTGGTGGGGCGCTCTGTAGAAGCCCTTTTTTCACCCCCGTTTTGGGTCATTTTCGATGTGCCCGTAGAGGGCTCTGTAGAGGGTGTCATTTTTGTGACGATTTTTGTGACGAAAAATGGGTGAAAAAAGGGCTTCTGTCGATGAGGTTTTTGTTAATAACTCTCTGGGGCGGAATTTGCTATTGTCGCCAAATGTGGTTATATTTACACTATACAAAACCACTATGAGAAAACCCAAACTATACGTCAACGGCATGGAGGAACAACTCGGCCAAATGAAAGAAGCACGCGAGATACTACAGCGTCGCGGCATCTATCGCACGCTGGGCAATTTCGGTCCGCTATTCCCCAACAAGCTCGAGTACCAATTCAAGCACGTCGAGACCCTGGTCCTGGAAGGCTACGAATACATGATCATCGAGCGGGAAGTCATGAGTTTCTCGCTGGGAAGTCTGACCATGAGTGAACCGTACGTGGAGCGGGTGGCATGGTTCCAGCCCATCAAACAAGAACAAACCAATAGTTAACCAATATGAGACACTGGATCAAAAAGTACAGCCCCGCCATAATCGTAATCGCATGGTTCGCGGTCATCGGTACTCTGGCGTTCTATCTGGCTTAAGATAGCGCGCTGGCCATTGGGCCGATCGTAACATTCTTCATCGAATGGGACCGAGTATACTCCGACGCGTATATAGCGTAGAGTTATTGACAAATGGATTGTTAATAACTTTGTGAAAAAAAGTTCTTCTAAAATTTGCTATTGTCAATAACAATGGTTAATTTTGCTATATCAATTTAATTATACACTACTATGGCAAACCTCATCGCTCAAGAACCACTGACAACTCAGGAACAAACCGTTCTAACTGCTCTAATCGACGGACTATACGCCGAGCCTGGCTTTTCTGACGTAGATGCTCACGATCTCGCAGCCGCCACCAAGATCTCGACTCGCAGTATACGCGGGGTACTCAGCAGCCTAATCAAAAAGGACTATATCAACATTGACGATCCGGGTACCGGCTACCAAATCGTATACCTGAACGAGAGCAAGTACTACCTCCACCCTGAATGGCGCGAAGATGTACCGTATTGGAACAACCCTGAGAAGAAGACTTACGCTGAACTATACGCCTAATACCAACGAGATGAACAAACTACCAATATACGCTAAAGAACTACTGCTGATGGGCGCCTCCACCACCGGCAAATTCACCGACGGATACTACTTCGTCGAAGAGAGGATCAAGACGAACCATGCCAACGAGCTGTTCGCGTTCTGCAAGTGGATCGATGCCCACATCGGTGGCGCCGGCCGGGGCAACATCGACATGCTGTTCGCGGCATACAAGAACCCCACCGATAGGGAACTGGACAACGCGGCCCGAGCAACGGCCGATATCATTCGTCACATAAAATCACTAACATGCAAGTAATCGCAGTCCTCATGATCTATGCCGTGATACTACTACTGTCAGCGGCATACACCAAGTACCGTCACGACAACTTTGGAAAATAACATGAAGTCAATCATCAAACTATTCGTAATCATCTGCTGTGGAGACTACAGCAACAACGGTACCTACCAATACGAGGCCAGGTCCCTCTCAGACAGCACCACGTATACGGTATATAGTACCGCGAAGTACAGCGTCGGGGACACTCTTCGCTATACAGTGAACAAATAGACCGCAGATTGTTAATAACTTTTGTGAAAAAAGTTGCCCAAAAGTTTGCTATTGTGGAAAACAATGGTTAATTTTGCTATATCAATTTAATTAAACTATATGGCACTATCTAAATCAACATT
>SXGQ01289263.1_pt1 | contig 23848 bp, 18 predicted proteins | sample 3178371 | NCBI WGS metagenome assembly SXGQ01 (sample SAMN11356859, study PRJNA531348) | freshwater metagenome | isolation source: freshwater sample F1-20 | place: China: Fuxian Lake, Yuxi | collected 2017-12-25 | reverse complement strand
ATCACCAATATTAGTTTGAAGAATTTGAATTATGGGAGGAAATATAAAATAACATGAAATATAAATTAATATTATTATAGTAATTATAATTATAACTAAATTAAATTTCATTTATTTATTATAAATAGAAAAAATATGGTAAAAAAAACCAAATTAAGAAAAATAAAAGGAGGTAAAACTACACTTGAAAAACTTTTTCCTCTAATAGCTGTTGAAGGTCCTTTTATTCCTGAAAATGTTGACCAACGAGTTAAATTAAAACATGAAGGACCTGATTTAGAAAAGGAATATAGAGAAAGAAAAGAAATAGCAGATACAGATTATAAATTAGCTAATAATGATTATGAAAATGAAGATGAAAGAAATCGTAAAAAAGCAGACAGAGATTTTAAATATAATAAATTACATAAAGATGATTTTTTTAGAAAAATAAAATTATTTTTTTTGGTAATTCAAGTATTTGTAGTTAGAGTATTAGGGAAAGTAATAGAATATATTTTTAAAATATCTACTTTTATATTAAGTTTTGGTGCAAGTATAGGAAAATCACTTGGAAGTGGTATAGCTACAACAGGAACAACAACATCTAAAGTACTTTCAACAGGTAAGGGTGCGATTATTAAATTTTTATTATTATTATTATTCATAGCTCTTATTATTGGTTTAACAACTAATTTATTTGGAAATAAAGGCAGTCCTTCATTAGCATTAGCTAATAGCAAAAGTAATTATAAATCGGATATTATTGTAAATACAAAACAAACAGGGTTTTTAAGTGATTTTAGCAATACATTAGATTCAATAATTCCAGATAAATATAAAATTCAATTTGCATCATTTAGAAATGGTATAAATAAAGCAATGGGTAATGATATAATAGCAAATTCAATAGATAATCAACCCAGAGAATCAATAAATGAAGGTAGATATAATGGTATAACCAATATAAAGAAAAAAAAAGATGATGTAAATATTTATAATATTTTTATACCGAAAGATAAATCAATTTCAATTAATTTAGATGAATATAAGGACAGTGATATTGATTTTTATAAATTACCAGAAGGTGTGAGAAGTGAAATATTAAAACAAAATAGTAGTTCTATTGAAGGTACTACTAATAAATATAATATAAAATTCAAGAATAAAAAAATAATATCAGGAAATGGAAAAATGAACTATAAATATGAAATAGATAAAACTAATTATAATATTCCAATTAAAACAGACCCTAGTATACATAATCATTTTATTATTGAATCTAATCCCATAAATCCGATTAGAATTACAGAAAATGATATTCAAAAAAATAGAAATAATTATATGTTTACATATAAAAATGGTAATTTTAATTATCCGTCATAATAACTGATAATTAAAATATAGAGAATATAATTAGATATATATGAGTAATTGTGTTAGTCCAACAAAAAACAAAAAGTTATTTATTCAACCTGTAGAACTTTGTACTATTTCAGCATTAAAAAAATTAAAAGAAAGAACAGGTGAAGATATTTATGACATTAATAATAGTAATATTTTTACATCTGGTTTTTTAACTGCGAATATTGATGTAAATAGTAATTTTAGACAAAAAGACGATAATGACTTTAAATATAATCTTGATATGGAAAAAAAAGATTTATGTTATCAAATTAATAATAAAGATGATTGGAATGTGAACTGTGCAATTCAATATATGAATCCTTTATATACATTTGATAATGAAACAAAAAACTGTACATTGATACCAAATATAAATTATCCAAATGGTTTTAAGACAGATAAAGAAAAAGGACAAAACTTTATTTATTATGATACAAATGAAAACGAAAATTTCAGTTATTTATATCAAATAAGAAAGGCTTTTTGTGAAAATTCATGGTATGATTGGATAGTAGTTCCTAATTTTCATTTTGGAAATCAATATGAAAAAGATAGTGGAGTATATTCAAAAAGAGATGTTCGTAAATGTTATAAACCTTGTGGTAAAGGTATGTTTCCATATACCACTATGGAAGGTAAAAGGATATGTATTCCAAAAAACGAAGCATTTGAAGGTGCTTATGTAAATAAACTAGATTTTTCACCAATAACACTAATAAATATGATTGGAAATTCAAAAGAAACATTAAAAGATTTATATGCATTAATGATATTTGAAAAAATAAATAATTATGATAGTAATGAATTAGACATTAATTCAGAATTATTTAATAGTGATAGTCTTAATATTGATAATGAAGTAAATAATGAATGTTATCCAGCTTTAATAAAATCATTATTTACAAATATTGTAAATAAAGACATTATTAATATTACTAATTTTGCAAATAATAAAACTATAATTTCTTATAAAAATCCATTATTTCACGAAAATGAAGAAGAATTATTTACTTTAAGAGGTATGTCAAATTCTGGTATGTTAAATGATGCAATATTAGTTCATACTTTTCTATTAGCATCTAAATATGATAATTTTTTATCAAAAGATATTTATAAATACACTAATTATTTAGATAGTAATAAAAACATAAATTATAATTTTATAGATGTAGATAAATTTAATATCAAAAAAATAATAAAAGAAAAATTGGAAGTTATTATTAATAATGAAGGTGGAAAATATAATGATTTAAAAATTTTTTATCAAAATGCATTTGTTACAGGTGATGATATTAAATATTGTGAAAGATTAGCAAATATTCTTTATAAAGCAATTAATGTTTGTTATAATAATGAAACTGATTTTAGCAAAAATTTAATTATTTATACTCAAAAAGCATTTACAAATATACATAACTATTTAACTGTTAATAAACTTAATTGGATAAATACTTTTTTTAATAATGATAATAGTTTTTATAATCCAACCACAACTTTTAAATCAATACCACAAGATTTTACAATTGAAATAAATTTTATAGATATACCTAAAATTGATAATACACCTATAATTAACATGATAAAAGAAAATTTTAATTTTGATAATGAACAAGTTGATGACAGCAAAAAAGAAAACCTTTTTAAAACAATAGCTAATAAAATTTGTTTTTTTTCTCAAGAAAAAATTGAAAAAAAAACAGGTTGTAAAACTGGTCAAGTTCCGAATTCAAATGATATTAATAACAGTATATGTGATAATTGTGACACTATCTGTAATACAAAAGATAATTGTATAAAAAATAAATATTGTTCTATTTATTGTGAAAATAATTATAATAAATATGTTAATGAAAAATCCACAAATGTAAATGGTAAATGTGGAGTAAAAAAAACAGGAAATCAATCAAATGATATTTTATTAGGAACATCTACTAAAATTTATGATACACCTTTAGACGAAGGTGGAAAAATGCCTGATTTTAAAAATATATTAAATATATGTATTAAAATTATTTTTATCTTAATTTCCATATATATATGTTATATATTTTATCAAATATATGGTGAAACATTATTAACCATATTTAATTTAATAGTTTATTGGATTTTCAGAATTTTCTTTAATATCAAAGCTAGTTTTATAAATATAATTGCATATATTACTGGTAAATCTGATGAAGCAAATTCAACATTATTTGAAAAAGATATTAAAAATTTTGAAAGACAAAATGTTAATGCCAAATATTTACAACTTAAAAATAAAATTAGGGCTTTAGAGACTGCATCTCATAAATAAATCTTTTTGAACTTTTACTGAAATCTATTATAGGTGCTGGATATTTATGATTATTTATATTTTTTTTATCCCAATTAAGAATTATTTTATTATCAATATCTCTTAATTCAGGAATCCATTTTTTTATAAATAGACAATTTTTATCAAACTTTTGTAATTGAGCCATTGGTGAAAAAATACGAAAATAAGGCTGTGAATCAGTCCCTGTTGATGCACACCATTGCCATCCTCCATTATTTGACGATGGGTCATAATCAACCAATCTTGTAGCAAAATAATGTTCGCCTTTTCTCCAATCTATAAATAAATTTTTAGTTAAAAAAGATGCTACTATCATACGACATCTATTATGCATCCATCCTACTTCATTTAATTGTCTCATTGCTGCATCAACTAAAGGAAATCCAGTTTTTCCTTCTTTCCATTTATTAAAATTAGTTTCATTATTATCCCATTTGATATTAGTATATTTGCGATTATAAGCACTTCCGAATATATATGGAAAAAAGTAGGTTATATTTGCATAAAAATCGTGCCATAATAATTCACGAACAATACCGTGATTTACAGGTATTGAATAATAAACCTCACGGATACTAATACAACCAAATTTAATATAAGCACTAAGTTTAGTAGTTTTATCTAAAAAAGGGAACTCGCGTTCTTCATAATAATTCTTAAAATAATTGGCTTTTAGTTTTTTAATTATTTCAAGGGCTTTTGTTCTTCCTCCATTAACTTTAATATTTGGATTAGCTAAAGGTCTTAAAAAACTAAAATCTTTTAATGTTTTTGAATCATTGTCTTTAATAAAATTATATTTATTATTTGTATTAATTGAAGCCGGTTTTTTAATAATGGCTTTTTTATAAAAAGGGGTATATTTAAGATAAGGTTTTTTATCATCTTTTGAAATCTCTCCAATTTTATGAAGTGTATAATCTTCTTCTGTTATTAAAGTTATTTGGTTAGATTGACACCATTTTTGAATTTCATTATCTCTTTTACATGCATATGGTGTATAATCTTTATTAAACCCGATTATTTTTAATGAAGCTTTATATTTAGATTTTAGTAAATTTAAAATAGACAAATCATTATCAGTATAATAAAAATTCAATTGTGGAAGTTCATCAAGAGATTCAAATAAAAACTGAACTGAATTTGATGAATAATAACTATTTTTAGTTTTATCAATTTGTTCTTTTTTAAAAATAAAAATAGGAAGGATTTTAATTTCCGAATAACTATCTCTAATTTTATTTAAAGTGGTATTATCAATTAACCTCAAATCCCTTCTAAAAATAAAAATAGCAATATCTGACATCTAACTATCTATAACATAAAATGAAAAATAATTAAATAGTAAATGTAATTACTAAACATAACTAATAATTTCAGTTATTTTTTATTTAAAAAATAACATTTATAAATATTTATAATGGGAATAGATTACACAGGTTTAATAGTTTTATTTAATTCATTAAAATATACAAAAGATAGAAAAAATATTATTACTTTAGGTAGACAAGAAATACATTTAAATAAAAATATTGTTAAACAATTATTAAAAAAAGAATATTCTGGATTTTGTGAAAATTTATTGAGTGATATAGGATTTGAAAACATTGATTCCATTGATAATTCTTCATACGAAGGTGCAACAATTTTACATAATATGAATAAACCTATTCCAGAAAATTTAAAAAATAAATATGATTTTGTTTTAGATTTAGGAACAACTGAACACATATTTAATATTCCTCAAGTATGTGAAAATATAATTGATTTATTAAATATTGATGGTATTTACGTATGTTATATACCTAATAATAATTGTTCAGGACACGGAATATATCAATTTAGTCCTGAATTTTTTCTATCTACATATACAAAAAAATATGGAATGGAAATATTAGAACTTTATATATCAAAGGTAAACGATGGTATGGAAAATTGGATAAATGTAAATAATTATGGAACTGCTAATTTTAGAAATATGGCTAAATTCAGCGGAAATGAAGAAGTATATATTATGGCTATTATTAGAAAAATTTCAAATAATAGAGAAAACTTAATTTTAAACCCACCTAATCAATTTTCTTATGAAGAAATTGATTGGAAAAAAGATAATAAATCTTTTATATAATCAATATATTTATAAAAAAATGATTATAATTTTTATAATTAGTTCTATAAAATGCTAAGATATATGAGATTTGATTCTAATATAACTTCATTTAAGCGAAAGTATAAGATGGTTTTATTATTTTCAATTATTTTGATATTGATTATATTGATGTATAATATAATCATTAATAATCATTCAAATAATGAAATAAAAATAATTTCAAAGAATTCAAGAAGAATTATCAGTAATTTAGATAATTATACAGAAACTATGAGTGAATTTATTGTAAATAATAATAACTATAATCCTATTTCAAATAATGATATTTTAAATTCTATAAATGAAATTCAAAAGGACTTAAAAGGATTTAAAGAAAAAGAATTAGAAATTCAAAAGGACTTAAAAGGATTTAAAGAAAAAGAATTGAAAATCCAAATTAAAAAGAATGCAATTGAATTTCTTGAAAATAATTATGGAATTAAACCTTACATTTATAATTTAGATTTCTTTATAAATTATAATACATGTATTAAACAATTATTAAATTTAGATATTGATTTATTTTCATTACTATTAAATATTGATTATGAAAATTTAACAGTTTCATTTAATTATTTCAATGAAAATAAAGATTATAATAATTATAAAACTAGAAGTATAAATAACAATTATTATTTTTCGCCTATTATGGTACAGGAGTATATTTATGATACAAACAATTATTATTATGATAATCCTAATCCTCCTAATAACTATAGAGCAATATTTAATAGATATACACTATTATCTAATTATTATGAAAATATTATAAATAATCCTATTTATAACATAATTAAAGATAAATTGAAATTTGCTTATGATTATAAATATAGTTTTGAATACTATAATAATTTAATGAATTATTATAAAAATAATTTAAATTCACCATATGAATTTAATAATATAAATAATATAAGTTATATTTATGATTCTAATTATTATATTGAATATATTTCAAATAATATAGTTGTTAATAATAACATTCAGTATAATAATAATTATCCTAATCCATATGAAGAAATATGTAATTTCAAAACAATTAAAAATAGTTATGTATGTGCAGATACATCAAGTTATAATTATTATACTAAAGAAATAACTATTTATAGTATTAATTGTAATATTGAAACAACTATTGAATATGAAAATGATAAATTAAATAGACATTCATATTTACCTAAACCTTATAATCAAATTTCTAGTGTATATTATAACGAGATATATGAACTTTACAATGAATATGAATATATAAAACAATTAATAAATTTGGAAGAAATACCAATTATTCATCCGATTAAATTCTAAATAAAATAATTTAATTGTATTAAAAATAATCAATTGTATAAAAAAATGATTTTACTGACAAAGATAAATTTTGTCAGTAAAATGACATCCTATTATACCCTTGAGCAGCATGTTGATTACATGATTGAGGCGATTAATGGAGTGCGTTATGATGAAGATGGTGAGGTTGTGTCAACAGCTTCGAGGACTGTACCAGTTGCCAAAGACTTCTTCGTCAAGTTTGATGAGATTAAGTGGGAAATTGCTACTCGGATTGGATATGACAATTGTTGTATTCATTGCGAGAGTGATGACTGCGTTATCTATGAAATAGTCAGTGATGACTATGGTGTGGAGTATGTCAAAATCAAGCTTGGTGAGGAGTATGAAGCAATTGTTACATTCTTCTCGGCAGTTGAGATGATTTAGCAGTCGTCATGGCAAAAAAAACAAAGGTTTATACTTTTTGTTTTTAAAATTTTTATTTTTTATCCTTTTATATATAAATGACGTGTAACGATATTTCAGTTATACCACAATTTGGTCCAACTTGTTGGTTTAATGCAATTTTGATGAGTTCTTTTTATAGCCAATTATTGCGTTTATTATTGATTAATAAAACTTCAAAAACATGGATTGACGGAAAAAAAAGTGGCAATAGCATTTTTAACTTTTTCAAAACAATTTTAACCAATAGTTATGACACAAAAGATAAAAAAATTATAAAACAATTTAATGAGATTTCACCAGATGAATTATTACTTCATATATTAAATAAAAATAACAGTGCTTTATTAAGTTATCTTATTAAAACAGATAATTTAGGATGGCATAGTAATTATATATATGAATTTTTGAAATTTTTAAATGTCAATGTGTTATATTTAACTTATATGACCAATAAGAAAATTATAGCTAATTTTGATAGAAGACTATCAAAATTAAAAAAAGATTATTTCACTTTTTCAGATAAAGCATATGAAGAAAAATTTGATGAAATATATGAAGCAATAAATGAACCAGATGTTATTATATTTGAACATTATGATTTATATAAAGACAGTTCTTTAGTTCATTTTTATGATATGATTTCAGAAAAAAATACTCGTAATAAGGTTTATGATATAGAATTAACATACGATTTAAAACATGATATATTTAAAGATTTAATAGATTTAAAAGAAGAAATAGATTTTAGAGGTAAAAAATATAAATTAGATAGTATTTTATTAAATGATTATGATTCACGACATGTAATTGCAGGTATAACATGTGATAATGAAAAATATGTATATAATGGTTGGAATGTTAAAACATCTGAACCTTTATTTACACCTGATAAAAAATATCATATGTATGAACCATGTAAATTAATGAAATATGATTGGAATATAAATAATACAAATGAATTTTGTTTAAATACAAAAGAATGTAAATTAGATAAAATAATTGATCGTAGTGATTTATGTTTTTCATTTAATAAAGGATTAAGACTACTTATTTATGTTAAAATTAGTCCTATAACTTCAACATCATCATCACAATTATTATCATCTCCATTTAAAAATTTTTCTCCAAATACAAAAGAAGAACTAAAAGTTACTTTAAAAAACGAAGTAGATAAAATAGACGAAAAAGAAATAGATGAAAGACTTAATAAAATAAATCCATATAATATTAAATTACCATTAGAATTAAAAAGAAAAATTATTTTATATAATTTATATGATAAAAATAAAATAGAACATAATCATATAAATATTGATATTAAAAATTATGTAGATGCAACATATGATTTTGATAAATTATTTGAAAAAAATAAATTAAAATTAGGTCATTTTTATTTACCAGATGAAATAAATAAAGATATACTCAGAATAAATTTTTATAAACATTTTCAACTTGATTTTAGTAATTTTGATGAAAATATAGATGATATCATTAAGACGAAATTAAAATTAACACCAATCACTGATATGAGTAAATATGATTCCACCAAAATAATGAATATAAATGGAGAAAATTATGATATTCAAACATTATTTTATTATTATTTTATAGTTCATTTAGATACGACATTTGATAATGTAATAAATAATACAATTGAAATTGATTTAAAGAAGATTTATGAAAGTCAAATATCATTGGATGAAATCATAAATAATAAAGATATTATTACTAATTTAAAAAAAATATTCAAATTTAATAAAAATATAAACCAAATAATTGATTATAAATTAATTGTTAAACTTTTTGGTATTGAATTTATTAGTTTATATTTAACAAAAGAAAAGAGAACATTAGAAGATTTAATAAAAGTTTTAAATGATTTTAATAAATCAAATAAAGAAACAATTATTCATTTATTTAATGAATTAAATTTATTGACAAGTAATATTAGTAATATAGAAGAACTTATTAAATTTTTAAATAAGGAATTTGGAGGTAAACATGGTGAAATAATGAAACGAAAAAGATTGTTAAAAATATATAAACATAAACATTAACATAACTTAATATTATAGAAAAATGAATTTTGATGAGTTTATGACCAATAAACAAGTTTTTAACAGTGATAAATTTATGAGTGATATTGAAGGTTTAGAATTATTGTTATCAAAACAAAACGATTTTGATATGGTTAAATATCCTTGTATAAAAAAACTAATGATTTTAAATATTCCTGTAATGGAAAAAGATAATGACGGTAATTATTATTATGATTATGAATTAAAACGAGATTGTGATATAATAAGTGATTTTACAGTTAATTCAAATGTTCCAAATATCAAATATAGTTTTATCTGTGGAATAAATGAATATGAAATTAATGATTTAAAATATATCTTATTAGCTGCTTGTTTATATTCTGCTTTTAAATTGAGAATTACTTTTACTAATGATAATATACCAAAAACAGAAGATAAAGAAATATTTTTAACTTATTATAAATATATATGTAACAGAAACATTAGTTATTTTTTAATGAAAAATAAAATGATTACACCATCAATTATTTATAGTGAAGGGTGTTGTTTAAAAAATAATTTAATTAAATAACTGACTGACAATAATAAATTTCTATATACCTTATTATATATCGTTCTATTGATTGGTCTTTTTTAATTATTTATGTATTGTCAAATTCAATTGCTATATCTTTAGCTAAACAAAATTTTTGAAATGAAATCTTAATAAGTTTTTTATCATATTTCTTATTATTTAAAATTGCATCTTCACCAATAACTTTACTTAAATTTAACATATCACCTGCTTGATTATTGAAAACTTCATTATCATTTAATGATGCAATTATTGATTTAATATATTTTCTTTGTTCTATTGAAAATATTTCTCTAACATCAATTGTATCATTTAAAAACAATTCAAAAATATTATAAAGGTCATTAGAATTATAAGGAGCTAATTCAATCATTTTGGGAAATCTACGTGCAATACCTTCATTATAAGTAAGAAAACAGTCTGTCATTTTATCTTTATAACCTGCTACAATAATTATAATACAACCCATAAATTTATCCATAAAATTAATTAATTCACCAATTGCTTCATTTGAATATTGGTCTATTTTTGTATCATCTTTACAAGGTGTGAGTGTATAAGCTTCATCTATAAAAACAACTCCTTCAAGACCATTTGCAAGTAAATTACGTGTTTTTGGTCCTGATTGTCCTATATATTGACCTACTAAATTTTGTTTAGTCGCCATAATTACATTTGTAGTAACTAAAATACCTAAATTTTTCATAAGATTTGCAATAGCTCCAGCAACTTTTGTTTTACCACTTCCAGCAGGTCCAGTTAAAACAAAATTGTTAAAACCCTTAAAAAAGAAAATGGGAACTTCAATAAACATATAAACAATCTTAACTAAAGTAATTCGCAAAGTTTCACGACTTTTACCTTTAATACTATCAATACCATTATCTGCATCATCAATAATATTAAGTAAATCATTTCGTTTTTGAGTTATTATATTTGGATTTGATTTGATTTGACTTATTTTTTCAATTACTTTTTTTTGCATTTTTTTTAGTAATTCATTTAAATTAACCTCATTTTTTGCAATTGGCTCAGGATTTTCTTTACCCACACCTTGCCAATCTATTTTTGATAATTTATTATAAGATTTATACTTAAATTCAAGTGCTTTTATGTGTGCATCTATTGCTTTTTTAATAAATTTATCATCATTAATATCTTTTCTTAATTGGTCTAAATTATATTCTTTTGAATCTAACATAGCTAATTCTTTTCTAATTTTATTTTTATAATCAGTATTTGCTTTTTTTATATTTATTGTTATTTTTTCTTCTTTATCAGTTAATGGTGTTAATGGTTTTTTTTTCGGTGTTTTTTTAGTTAAAATTGATGATGTTGAATAAGAATTATTTTCATATTTAACTAAACCTCTTTTTTCATAATCATTTATTATTTCTATCATTTTATCTGTTAATTCATTAATCTCAAGTATTTTAGTAATTTTATCATAATCTTTAATTTTAAATTTATTATTTATAGCAATAAAATCAGCTTTTATTTTTTTATAATTGCTAAAATCTTTATTTTGTAATATTAAAACTTCTTGTTTTTCTATTTTAGGTGGTTTATTATCATCCTCATATTTAACTAAACCTTTTTTAATATATTCATTAATTATTGCAATTATTTTAGTTTTTAATTGAATACCTTTAAATTCCGTTGTAATTTTATCATAATCTTTAACTGTAAACTTATTATTTAAAACTGAAAAATCTTTTTTTAATAATTGTAAAGTTAATTTTTTTAATTCTGTAAAATTATCATGTTTAAAAATTAACACATCACTATTTATTTCTTTTTTTGGTCTTATCTTTTTTTCATTAATTAAACTACAAAAAAGATAAACAATTGCTAATATTTTTTGTTTATCATTTAAGATTGAAAAATTTTTTAAAGTAAAATCATCAGGATATAATTCAATAAGTTTTTTATATTCTTTTAAATATATTTCTAAAGGAATGTCAAAAATTTTTTTATTACTCAAAATACTTTTATCACAAACATTGTCAGTAGACAAAATAGAATACATAGATTCCGGTATATAATGTATCATTTTTGTTCTAATATTAATCTATTAAAAAAAATATAGTAAGAAGGTATTTTTATCATTTATATATAAAAATATAATTATTTATATTTTTATATATAAATGAATGTTAATATTTATTATTTTTCTTACAATTAATTATTATTATGGTATAATTAAATTAAAAAAAATAATTGATTATTATAAATTTAAAAATTATAAAATTATTCTTAATTCAAGTCTTAAAGTTGATTTAGATTTTATACATCATAAAATTAATATTAATGATGAATTAGATGCATTATTATTTGCAATTCATTATTATCACATATATGATAATGATTTTATTATTAAAATTAATGGTAATTGTACTTTAAAAATAAATAGTCCTTTTATGGAAGAATTGTTTAAATTAGATTATGGTTTAACTAATTATGATGTAATAAGTAAATATTTTTTTATAGATATATTAGGAATGAAATGTCGTTATGTAAATTTAATTGATAAAAATAAAAAAGAACACATTCAATTAAGATGGGAAAAAGCAAAAAGTTTAATTGAAGAAAAAAAACAACTGTATTTAGAGTATTTGGGAATAAATATTTCTGTAACTGATAGGAAATGTATATATACTATATATTAATATTAAAATTATTAAAATTATTTTAGTAATTTTAAAAACTACTGTTTTTTTTTCATTTTTATGATTATTTTTATTTTGTTTTTTTAGCATAATAATCTTATTGTAGGATTTAACTTTGAGTAAGTCATATCTAAAATTATAATTAAGTCTTCTAATTTGATTATCGTGATTGTGTTGAATTCTTTTTAATTCATTTAATTTCATATCCATTATATCTAATTTATCATTTATGTCTTCAATTTTATCCATATTAAATATATTTATCTTTTTTTTACTCATTTTTTATTTTACAAGTAGCAAATGTTTTTCTATGTAGTTTATGAATTCCATATTTCTTAATAGCGTTTCGGTGTTTAAGTGTTGCATATCCCATATTATTATTTAAATCATATTTAAGTAATTCTTTATCTTCTTCAATTAATTTTAGAATTTCATTATCGTGATAATCTTTTGCTACTATAGATGCAGCAGCTACATTTAAATAATTATTATCGGCTTTAGGTATACATTCATATGTAATAATATCATCTTCATCTAAACTAATAATTGGTTTGAAATGAATACCATCAACAATTATATGATTAAATTTAATACCTTTTTTCATAACTTCATATAAAGCAATTTGCATAGCTTTAATGGAAGCCTGAAGAATATTTATTTTATCAATTTCTTCAGCACTGATTACCCCAATACCATAAGCGATTGCATTTTCTTTTATATAAGAAGCCAAAAAACATCTTTTTTTAAATGAAAGTTTTTTAGAATCTTTAATTTGAAGATAAATATCATCAGGAAATTGTTCAGGTAGAATAACAGCACATGCAACCACATTTCCAAATAAGGTACCTCTACCTACTTCATCAACACCGATAGTAGTAATGGGTGATTTGATTAAACTCATAATTATTATAATAATTTAAATATTAATAAGTTTTATAATAATTATGAATCTTATTGTGAATTATTCATTTTCCAGTATAATGTTTGTCATAAGATTTATAATAGATTATATATTGAATATAAATGAAAAAAGAAAGAAAACAATTCATGACATATTAGATATAAATATTTATATTATAACATTTGAAGATGAATTTATTTTAAATAATACCCAAAATAATGAAATTTCACAAGTATTAGTTTATAATAATAAAAAATGAGTTTAAGATTTATATTTATAGTAATAAATAATTATAAAGATGGATGATGATGATGCATATATGTATCAATTTAATAAAATTTTATTGGAAAAACGAACGGAAATTATTGAAATAGCAAATAGTAAAAAACGTGAAAATAAAAAAATGAATGATCCTAATAAATTAGATAGAGATACAAATACAACTATTAATAAAATTAAAATTGAGAATGAGAAAAAAATCAAGAATTCAGCGAGATATAAGAAAAAAGAGGAAATATAATTATAAACGTATTATGACTTCTAGTCACGACCCTTTGAAAATTCTCAATGAACTTAAATCAAGACCGTTAATTAAACAACGAACACCTGAATGGTTTAAATTAAGAGAGGATAGATTAACTGCAAGTGATTTATATGATGCTATTAAAAATCCGATTAGTCTTGCACGAAAGAAAGTAAAAGGAACTACTTTTAATTCATCTGGAGTACCTGCATTAAAATGGGGTACAATGTATGAACCAATGGCAACACGCATTTATGCAACAATGATTGGAAAAGAAGTTTTTGAATTTGGTTTAATTATTAATGATGAAATCAAACATTTCGGTGCATCACCTGATGGTATTACAGAAGATGGAACAATGATTGAAATAAAATGTCCAATTAAAAGAAAAATTATTGATGGTCAAATCCCTGATAAATATTATTATCAAATTCAGGGACAATTAGCTGTATGTAATTTAAAGAATTGTGATTATATTGAATGTGAATTTGTTGATTTTGATAATGAAGAAGAATATTTAGAAGCAATTAAAGAACATGATAATAAAGGTGAAAATTATAAACATGGAATTATTGCAGAGATTAAAGTTAAAAGTGATTATGAATATAATTATTCAACAAATAATCAAACAGGCGAATTAAATTTAAAAGAAATGAATGAATTTAAAAGAAAAGGGTATAAACTTATTTATTGGAAATTGAAATTAATTAATATTCAAAAAGTTGTCTTTAATGAAGACAAATGGAAAAATGAAATTAGTGAAAAAATAAATAAATTTTATGATATTTATATGGATGAAAAGAAATTAGGAAATCCTATTAATCTTTTCATTGACGATGAAACTTAAAAATATTTCTTTTTTTATATTTGATTTACAAATCAATTATAAATGAACCAGAATAATTAGTTCCTCCTGTAAAAACAGGGTCTATTTGAATATTTGTATTTGAATAATAAAAATGCACAGTGGTATTAGCTGGAACAGCAGTTGTAATAGTACCTGATAAAATTTTTGAAGATTTAGTTAATGCAGATAATGCAGAACCACTACTACTATTTCCCAAATTTCCATTTCCAACTGTAGAATTAAGTTCAAATATTTCAAAACTAATAGGAGTTCCACTTGGAATATCATATTTAGATTTTAATAAAATATCTAATCTAGTTGTCGTAACTCCACTTACAGTTGTAGCATTTATAGTATAATTACCTAAAATTCTAATGGGTCTGCTTTTTGATAGTCTATCATAATCATATTTGAATGTATTATTTGCAGGTAATGGTGTATTAAAGTCATAAATACTTTTTGTATCAGCATATTGACTACCAGATTTCATTAAATTTAAATTTTTAACATAAACATTACTTTCATTTATAAATAAACCAGCATCTTCACCAGCACCACCAAGATAAATAGATTTCTGATTAAAATTAAAATTTGCAAGAACTTTATCTTTATTTGATGTCATTATATTTAAATTATTTATAGTATTATTATTTGTACTACTTGGATAAATATTAAAATTACCATTATTAACATTTAAATCAATACAATTACAATTATTAGCATTATCACAAACTCTGAATAAACGTTCATTATTAGTTCTAATAGTCATTCCAGACATAACATCAATATTTCGTAATAATTCCATTGTTAAATTACAATTAACACCAAATTGATAACTATAAATCTTATCATTTATTGAATTATTATTAATTTTAAAATTTACATAATTTTTTAATCCTGAATCAAAGTTAGTTAAATTTGAATTTAAATTGGTAATTTGTGGGTCTAATGTAGCTTTATAAATATTAAAATTTGAATTTAAATTATTTACGTTTGATGTTGTATATGATGATATTAAATTAATTTGACTATCATATGATGATGTTTTATTATTTAATACAGATATATTACTACTTATAGTATTATTTGTATCATTAATATAATTTGCTGTTTTTTTAAAATTATAATTAACTAATTGTTTATTTTCATCATAACTTTTATAAAAATATGATATTAAAATGTAAGCTATTATTAACACAACGATTATTATAATGAGAATAATTGTATTTAATATTTCGTTCATTATACTATTATAAACCTAGATTAAATATTAATAACTTTTATATATGATTTATCATCATTGCCACCTTCTTTTACTTCCTCTTCCTCTTCCTCTGCTTCTGCTTCGCTTTCCTCTTCCTCTTCCTCTTCTTCTGCTTTGTGTTTACTTTCACCACCTTTTTTATTTTTATTAGCTTTAATAGTTGCAATAATTGTTTTAGCCTCTGCTAATGTAGTTGCCTTATTTATTTCATTTAAATTTTGAATAGTAAAATATTTAAATAAAGTTAATTTAGGAAATTTTTCAGAAATATTTGCTCTTAATTCGCTATCACTTAAGTTTTCTTCAATTTCTTTAACAATAACTTTTTTAGATGGTTTCTTTAATTTTTTCTTTTCTTCTTTCGGAGTTTTTAGAATACCTTTTTTAGATGGTTTCTTTAATTTTTCCTTTTCTTCTTTAACCTCTTGAATAATAGTTTCAGTAAAGTTATTTATTTCATTGACTTCTTCTTCGTGTTCATTAAAAGGAATATCAACATAATCACAATTATATCTAATTTGTACACCCATTGCTTCAAATTCTTGTTGTAATAATTTAAATGTGTAAGGAGTTTCTATTGTATTTATTTGACTATTTCCACATAATTTACAATAAGAATCTTTAAGTTTATCATTATAAACAGGAATAGTGCCACAAGTATTACAAATACGCCATCTATATTTATCTGAACGTTCCATCATACTTTCTTTTATAAATCTAGCTATTCCGTGACTGATAATACTATCTCTTTCCATTTCACCAATTCTTAAACCTCCTGCATTTCTTCTGCCTCCAGTAGGTTGTCTAGTTAATTGCATAATAGGACCATCAACACCACCACGAGCATTAATTTTCTCAGCAACCATATGTTTTAATCTGAAATAATAGGTAGGACCTATAAAAATTTCAGTATTCATTTGTCTTCCAGTTTGACCATTATATAAAATTTCATTACCAAAACGTTCAAACTTGTTTGTTTCTAAATTATTATAAATTTTTTCATAATCAAGATTAATATAAACTGTACCATCTCCCAAAACACCTTCTAAACAACATAATTTAGCATATATACATTCAACTAAATGACCAATTGTCATACGTGTTGGAATTGCGTGAGGATTCATAATTATATCAGGACGAACACCATCTTTAGTAAAAGGCATTTGTTCTTCTGGTAAAATCATTCCAATTACTCCTTTTTGACCATGACGTGAACAATGTTTATCACCTAATTCAGGTATTTTAATTTTCATTAATCTGACTTTACAAACTTTGATATCATCATCAAAACTTTTATTAGCTAAATAAACTTTATCAATATAACCATAATAAGTTTCATCACTTGTTACAGATTGGTCTATATAAACCTTTTCTTTAATATATTCAATAAACAAACCCTTTTTAACAGGTTTTAAAATTGTTTTTTCTAAAATCTTTCCAATAATAATTGCTTTTTGACCTCGCGGAATATAAGAACCTTCTTTTATAATTCCATTATCATCTAATAAATCATAACGTGCATATTTTAATTTTTCAACTTTAATAAGATTTCCTTCTTTATCACTGAATTTCAAAGGATGTGCAAATATAATTCTTTCATAATCTGAAATCTTTTTACTGGTTTCAGCAATTGTTTTAAAATAAGATAAATGAAATAATCCTCTTTCAATTGAACGTTTATTTATAATTAAACTATCTTCTTGATTATAACCTGTGTAAGTCATAATAGCAACTATTAAATTAACTCCATTTGGCATCATATCACTACCAGTGTATTGTGAATGACGTGTATTAATAATAGCTCTTTGGGGGTAATGTTGAATAAAACCAAATGTATCAAAACGTTTAGTAAAATTAGTTGCATAAATTCCTATTGCTTGTTTTGTTTGTGCAGCGTGGAAAAGATTTCTTGAACCAGCATTATGATTTGCCATAGGAATATTACCAGAAACTACACTGAAAATAGTTGAAGGGTGAATTTCAAAATGAGTATGATAATTATTTATATCATTTCTGTTCATAGCAATATAACAACAATCACTTTCTTGAGGGTCAATATATTCAATAACAGCACCTTCTTTTTCTAATTCATTCAAAATCTTATCATCACTCATACCTTTAAAAGCGTCTAAAGTTCGTGGATTTACATATTCGTCTTTATAATAAATTTCTTCACTTCTTTGTTTTTCTTTATAATTATTATATTTACCAATAATTAATTCAAACCAATTATTAAATTTATCAGTAAAAATACGTGAATTACCATCTTTAAGAATAATTAAAGGTCTGACAGCTCTACCTACATCCGCATAAATTCTTATTTCATTAGTTGAATTATTCCATAAAATAGAAGTTAAAATATTTATTAAAGCATTTCTTCTATAAGCTTTTAAAGTTCTTATAATTCTAATAGGGTCATTAGTAATACCATACCAAGAATTATTAACAAAAACTTTAGTAATATTTTTATTTAATTTAAGATTATAATATTCAATAGGAATTACACCAATATCAAATAAACAATTTCTAATAAATTCAGGATTAGTACCTGCTGTAACTTTAGTTAAAAAAGCAAGATTTTTTAAATATCCAATTGCTGCACCGTCCGGACTTTCAAAAGGACACATAATTCCGAATTGATGGGGATGAAGTTTATGAGGTGCAGTTACTTTAATAGTTCTATCAATAGGCATATTAACTCTTCGTAAATGTGATAAAAATCCAATATAACTAATTCTAGATAAATCTTGAACTCTTCCTTGTTCCTCTGAACTACTATCATTAGGGTCCAATCCCCAATTTCCTTTTAATGATTTAGCAAATGTATCAGCAATTAAAACCATAGGAATTAATAAATAAATATTATCTTTGGTTATAAATTTATCATAATCATCTTTATTTTTCCAACCACCGAAATAATACCAATTATCCATTTTATCTCTGATAGTTTTTCTGAGTCTTTGATAAGATTCTTGAAATAATTCCGCTAATAAGAAACCACTAATATAAATTCTTTTATTAAAATAATTGTCTCTATCACTCTCTTTTTGAATACCTAAAGCAATATTAATAAATTCTTTGACTAAATAACCTAAATACTTACCTTTATTTTCAAATAAAGTAATATTGGGAAAAACATCAGCTGATAATATATATTTAACAAAATCAGTTGTTTTCTTTTTTGTTATATCATCAAATAATATATATCGGATTGCTTCTTCTTGAGTATAAACATATACTTTTTCTTTATCACTATCACGTATATAATAATTATTATAAACAGAAGGTCTTATAAAATTTTGAAAATAAACATCTTCTGCTGGTGTATTATCAACCCCAAAAATAGTTTCATAAATTTCTTTATCACTTTCAATACCCAATGCACGAAAAAAAATGAATAATGGTATTTTTCTTTCAATTGAAGGTATTGTTACATAAATAGCTCCTTTTTTATCATTATATTTTTCAGTAACTTCTTCATCTGGTTTAACTAAATAAAATTCAATCATTCGTGGTATAAGAACAGATTCACCAGTTTCACCAGAACATTTAATTTTTCCCTTATAACTAAAATTATCATCATCTTTAATATGACTGACAATAAGACGATTATTTGTTTCTGTTTCTTGTGCAATAACAACTTTTTCTTTACCATCAATAATAAAATAACCACCACCATCATAAATACATTCACCTAATTCACGAAGAACTTTATTACCATAATTATTTAAAATACAAATATCTGAATGAAGCATAATTGGAATACTTCCAATTGCAACCTTCTCAATTGTTTGAGAAAAAACAACCTCATTTTTATCACTGATTTCAATTAAAACGTCTGTATATATATGTGTTTCATAAGTATTACTTTTTAATCTTGCGTCATTTGGAGTAACTACTTTTTGAGTTCCATTTTCAATTGTTATAGGATGGTCAATATAAATTAAATCAGAATCTTTACCACCGATATAAACATCAACCTTCATATTAATAATATTATTTTCAACATTCTCATCAACATTATCATTAATATATTTAATCATAGTAATAGGATTAAAAGTTTTAATTGTTTTTGGAATAAATGTTTTGAGTAATTCACGATAACTATCTAAATGATGATTAGTGAATGGATATTTATGGTCTTTAAAATGTAAATCTAATATATCCCAATCATTCATTATAGTTCTATTATTATACTAACCGAAAATAAAAAATTATTTTTTACATTGTTTATCTTTATCAGCACAAAAAACATAATCTTCTTCTATACCAACAGCATTAACACTGCCAAATGCTATTGTAGTATTTGGAGGATTACCAATTTTTTGACTAAAAGTTGCATCATTAATATTTAGATTAATAATTTCTGCATTTTTCCTTTCTATATTTATATAATTCTTGAATTCTGTACTGGTGGCATCAACAAATGAATTCGCATAAATAAGCATAGAACCATCATTATCACTTATAATGAGGTTATATGGTTCATTTGTACATTCATCACAATTACCTATAAAACTTTTAATATCATTTGGTAATTTTAAAGTCGTTGATTTTCTATTTTTATCATTTGCTATATATTCAATTACGATATTGGTAGTTCCAATTGAAATTAATTGACTGTTATTAACAGGAGTTCTATTAATGAAATAAAGAACTCTTCCTGAATATGTATCATATGTATAAATAATGCCATTTGAAGTAAATGTCATAACAAATCTATTATTAAATGAAAAAAGGGATTTTCCTACAGGAATAGAATCACCTAATTGTAATACATTTCTCGCAGAAATTAAAGTTTTACCCCAAGGATGATAAATAAATTTATCAGGTCTCATTGTTTCATCAATTATATACATTGACATAACCATTTCAGGAATACCTGGATAAAATTTATTTAATAAAGATAATTCTTTAATGATATCTCTACTGAAATCTTTAGAATAATGATTTAATTTGATGCCATCTCTTTCACCTTCATTTAAATTTGTTGCATAACCTTTACTGATATATTTATTAATAATTGAAATAATTAAATCAATTGGTGATGTATAATCTGCAATTTTTTTAGATTCTTCACTATTACCAACGTCTTTATCACCTCTGGCAATTTTATCACTAATTTCAATAAATTTGCCTAAACTTTCCCCAATTTCTTTCATTGCATTTTTCTTTAAAAATTCTGGTAAATCAACATTATTTTCAATATTTTTAACATTATTTAAATATCCTTTAGTTTGAGCAAGACATTTACTGGGAAGATAAGGTGATTTTTTAATAGCTTCTTCATTATTCTGATTCATATCTTCAGTAAATGTTGTTGTTAATCTAGTTAAATCTTCACCATAGTCAGAAACACAACCACCTTCAACACATAAGTTTAACAAATCTTCATAAAAAGTAAATGCTTTTCTATCTTCTCTTGTTAAAATTTCTAATAAAATATTAATGACTCTATCATCAAGATTTTTAAATTTCTTTTTCAAATCTTCAAATGTAATAACAGTAGTTTTTTTAAAATTTAAAAGTTTATTATTATTGATTAATGTATAAAAAAAACGTGATGAGTTTATTATATCAGTAAAATTTGAAACATACTTATATTTATTAGTTAAATAAGGAAAATAAATAATAATTTTAGTATTGCCCTTAAATTTAAATGAACTAGCTAAACTCTCTTTTAATTTTTCTTGGTCTCTAGGCATTTCACCAAGACCTGAATTAAAAAAAGTATTTAAATAAGTCATTATTGCTAATTTACCTTGAAAATCAGGTGTTAATGTCTGTGTTCCATATCTAAATTTATTTATATAAGGTGATTTAAAAATTTCATCTTCAAAAATGTTGCTGTCATATTCAAGTTTTCTACCTATTAATGCAAAAACAGGTGCAGGTATTTTAACAGGAACTCCTGTATTATTACCCCAATTTAATCGTTGATAAACAAAATCAATAATATTATTTATGTGATTATTAATATCATTACTTGAATTTACTCTAATTTCATTTTCAATATATAAAGATTGTGAGGGTATATGTATTTTATCATTATTATATTGTTTATTCGTAAAAAAAATACATTTCATAAATTTATGAATATTAGGTCCATCTGATTGAAATGTTTCTATAGATTTATAATTAAAGTTAATTATCTTGATGATTGTTACAATAATAAAAATAACAATAATTATCATAATGATTACTGTTAATAATAAAAAAAGGTTCATCTTCTCTAATAATTTAAGAAGTTTATTTATGATTATTTATCTGATATATCTTATAAATTCACGATAAAAAGCATCAAATATAATAGCAATAATAATAATTATTATAATAATAACTTTGATATATAAATAGTCAAAATTATTTACTATTCTTAGTAATTCAGTATTTTGATTAATATTCTGAGATTTATACAAAATATTAAAATTTTCATAATTAAATTTATATTTATTATTTAAATATGTAATTAATTCTTTTATAAATGGATATTTATCATGATATAAAATATTATTTAGTTTATTAATATTGATTAAATAATAAGTTTCATTATTTTCACTAAAAGTTAAAATTAAATTATTGACAAATTCTTCGGTATTATTATTTAATAATACCTTTTTAGTTTTATTATTTTCATAAATTTTAAAAAAATTATTATAATTTTTATCATCAATAAAGGAATCATATTTTATAAATAAAAAATCTTTTAAATATTGGATATCAGTGTCATTATAAATATCTATATATTTAAGGACATCATTATTAATAACTAATTTATTATAAAAGTTATCATTAATTTCGTTATTAGTTTTATTTTCATTATATTTAATATTACGTTTAATTCTTTGAATAATATTCAAGTAGGTTTGCAGATATTCTGTTAATTCAGTATTTCTTGTCATTTTAATCATAAAATGGTTAGTATTTTTCTTTGAATTTAATTTATCAATTAAATCATTAATTAAATCATTTATAGATTTAAAATTAATTAACTTATTTTTATCTGATAATTCATTTGTATTAAGTTTAATATAATAAGTATAAAGATTATCTGCCGTTTGTGTAGGTATATCTACATTGGAAGAGTTATCATTTAAATTATTTATAATTAAAAAAATATCATTATTGTTTTTTTCATAAGATGTTATCATAGAATATTTATATTTGTAATCATATTGTTCATAATTAGTTAATTTTAGATATAAATATGTTTTACTATCTTCAGTTGCAATATAAGCATCATAAATATCTTTATTGGCTTTAGTTAATTTACTTTTAATTTCAAGTTTTAAAATATCTTTTGGTTCTTTAATATTTATTAAATTAGTATCAATATGCAAATCATCATCTTTTGTAAAATCATAATTTTCATTAAAAATTGCATTTAAAATTTCATAATATTCTTTATATGAAATTAAATATTTATTATTATCATAACTATTTAT
>SXGQ01011849.1_pt1 | contig 23853 bp, 22 predicted proteins | sample 3178371 | NCBI WGS metagenome assembly SXGQ01 (sample SAMN11356859, study PRJNA531348) | freshwater metagenome | isolation source: freshwater sample F1-20 | place: China: Fuxian Lake, Yuxi | collected 2017-12-25 | reverse complement strand
ATTGACTTTCTAACTTCTTCATTTCCAAACCTGCATTCACAAATGGTAGAAGGAAGTATATTGGAAGTTGCTTGTCCTTTTGACGGTAAGTTTACCATGATTGGAAACTTTCCTTATAATATATCAACCCAAATTGTTTTCAAGGTCATCGAATGGCGTGAGCAGGTTGAAGTCATGGTGGGCATGTTTCAAAAGGAAGTAGCAGAGAGAATTTGTGCAAATCCCGGTACAAAAGATTACGGAATCATCAGCGTACTGGTTCAAGCATACTTTGAAGCCAAGTATCTTTTCGATGTAGGTCAAGAGGCATTCAATCCTCCTCCTAAAGTTAAAAGTGGAGTAATCTGTCTCTTGTACAAAGGGAATCCATACGGCATTGAAAATCATCGCAAGTTTTCAATTCTTGTAAAAGCTGCTTTCTCTCAGCGTCGAAAACAATTGCGCAATCCTTTAAAAGGATTTTTTGATAAGGCAGTGTTGGGCAATGAGATATTTACCAAGCGAGCTGAACAGCTTTCGGTAGAAGATTTTGTTCATTTGCTAAAAATAATGAAGTGAGAAAGGTATTGCTTACAGCGTTTGCTCATCCGGTTCTTCGTACATCGCTCATGCAGCGAGGCTATGAAGTGGATGTACAAGAGAAAATAAGTTATCAAGACTTGAAGAACATCGTGCATCAATATGAGGGGTTGGTCATCACCACACGTTTAAAAATTGATGCTGATCTACTGGATCGTGCAACACAGCTGAAGTGGATTGGAAGATTGGGCAGTGGGATGGAGATTGTTGATGTGGAATATGCAAAGTCGAAAGGCATTGGGTGTTTCAGCAGTCCGGAAGGGAATCGTAATTCCGTTGCAGAACACTGTCTGGGAACATTGCTGTCCCTCATGCACAAAATCGAAAAATCTCATCTGGAAGTTATTGGGGGCAAATGGATCAGGGATGCCAACAGGGGAATCGAGTTGACAGGCAAAACAGTTGGCATCATCGGATTCGGAAATACAGGCGCCGCTTTTGCCCATTTATTATCATCATTTGATGTTACAATATTGGCGTATGATAAATATAAAAATGGTTTTGCCGAGAATCATGTGAGGGAAGCTTCTTTGGAACAGATACTTTCATATGCAGATGTTATCAGCTTGCACCTTCCACTTACAGAGGAGACAACATATTTTGCAAATCAGGCTTTTTTTGCAGCGCTAGAACGAAATCCTTTTTTCTTGAATGCCTCAAGGGGAAAAGTAGTTGAGACCAAGGCTTTGATAGAGGCGATGGACAAGGGGTTGATAGCAGCTGCAGGATTGGATGTGCTTGAGAATGAGGATCTTATTTCTTACACTGACGAAGAAAATAAGATACTTAAGAATTTGTTAAATAGAAACAATCTAATCATCACCCCGCATATCGCCGGTTATAGCCAGGAGTCACTTTTGAAAATGGCTGAGACAATTATCCAAAAATTGGACATGTTATTTGAAAATTGATTTTCGGGAATTTATGTAACTTTGTATTACAGCAACGCCCCAGTTCATTCTGAGGCGTTGCTATTTTTTTCAAACCCAAGCTAAATGTGACACTATGAGCGTAATGTATGTTACCAAGGAAACACTGGAGCTAATGAAGGCTGAACTTCATAAGATGAAGACAGTTGACAGGCCTGCCGCTTCCAGGGCAATTGCGGAGGCAAGGGAGAAGGGTGACCTCAAAGAAAATGCTGAGTACGATGCTGCAAAAGAAGCACAAGGATTGTTAGAGGCAAGGATTTCCCGCATGGAAACCGAATTGGCAAATGCACGTATCTTGGATGCATCAGAAATTGATACATCCAAGGTCTCTATCTTGACAAAAGTTACCATCACCAACAAGGCTACCAAAAAATCAGTGACCTATCAAATCGTTTCTGAGAAAGAGGCTGACTTGAAATTGCAGAAAATTTCAGTGACTTCACCTATTGGTAAAGGGTTGTTGGGTAAAAAAGTAGGGGATGAAGCAGAAATTCAAGCACCCAATGGTAAAATTGTATTTCACATTGACAAGATAACCATTTAATGATGTCAAGTATTTTCAGCAAAATCATTAAGGGAGAAATTCCTTCCCATAAAATTGCGGAGAATGATCGTTTTTATGCATTCCTTGATGTTTTTCCGCTGGTGCCCGGACATACATTGGTAGTACCTAAAATAGAAACGGATTATATATTTGATTTGAGTGATGAAGAGCTGCGTGAAATTTTATCTTTTTCAAAGCCGATTGCGAAAGCCATTGAAAAAGCATTTCCTTGCAAACGTTGTGGTATTGCTGTCATAGGGCTGGAAGTTCCTCATGCACATGTTCACCTGGTTCCCATTCACACTGCAGATGATTTGAATTTTACCAGAAAAAAATTAAAGCCCACACAGGAGGAGCTGCAGCAGGCACAATCAATGATCCTTGCCCATCTTTCCTGATTATTTTTTTACCACCCTCTCAGGATTTTGCTGAATGAATGTACTCCAGCTGGAGCTTTGTTTCTTTGGAGATTTTCTTTTAGAAGTTGACTTTGGAATCAGGACTGCCTGATCATTGAACTGATGACATACGGCCACAGCCAAAGCATCAGAAGCATCAAAATAACGAATGGTATGTTTAAGGCGCATGATATTATTCAACATTTTCCAAATTTGTTCCTTTGTGGCATTTCCGTTTCCTGTAATGGATTGCTTAACTTTTTTTGGAGAGTATTCAGCAACTGCTACTTTGTTGGACATGGCAACGGCGATGGCTACACCTTGTGCCCTTCCAAGCTTGAGCATGCTTTGGACATTTTTCCCAAAAAATGGTGCCTCAATTGCCATGGCATCTGGCTGGTATTTATCAATCAGTGTTTGAATGGTTTCATTGATGATTCCAAGGCGCACAAACATGTCTTTTTTCCCGTTCAGCTTCACAACATCCATTTCAAGCATGTCAATTTTACTGCCATTTGTTTCAATAATGCTGAAACCCATTATTACAGTTCCTGGGTCGATTCCTAAAATAATTTTACTTTTCCGTTTCAAGCGCATGCTGTTTAATGGTGAACATCAACAAAAATATCAAATTAATCATCAACTACGTGGCAGGGCCATTGTTGCTCTTGCTCATAGGTTATCACCTTATCCATGAACTCAAGGCCAGTCCCAATCTTGCTGTTGATCAGCATGCAATTAAACAGCGCATCATCAGCAATGGGGTCATGCTGCCGCTGATTTCTTTTTTATTGATGTTTGTTCAATGGGGCCTAGAAGCAGTAAAATGGAAGATGATGTTGAGAGCAACTGCTTTCCCAGTCAAATGGGTAACTTCTTTGAAAATGATTTTTGCCGGGTTGTCTTTTTCATTTGTCACACCGAATCGTTTGGGAGAATTTATAGGAAGAATCATGTATTTGCCTTCGGATAAACGTGCTGTCGGGACTGCATTTACAGTATACAACATCATTATACAGATAACGGTTTATTGTTTTTTTGCATCCATCGCTTTGTATTTTCTTGATGCATCATTGGTGTCTCATAAACTACCCAGACTTGTTTCCAATATGCTGCATGGTTTGCAGATCATTTCTCCTGTAATATTTCTGCTATCTGTCACATTTTTTGTTATGCAGCATCGCATATTAAGTTTGTTGTCCAATCTCTCATTCTTGAGAAAACTTAAACCTACGCTTGGCGAATGCATGCAGTTGGGCTTTGATACATCTTTTGCGCTCATTGGCTTGACCTTGCTGAAATCACTTGTTTTTATTTTTCAATATTGGTTGATTTTTACTTGGCTGGGTCTTGAACTTTCTTTTTTTTCAACCTTCATAGGTGTTTCATTGATGGTATTTGGGTTGGTGGTCATTCCTACAGTCTCATTTTTAGAAATTGGCTTGAGATGGGAGTTGTCCTACTTACTTTTCTCGATGTATACGTCAAATCTTTTAGGTATTACCATCGGAGCGACCATTATCTGGTTCCTCAATGTAGTGTTGCCGGCGATCATCGGTGCTTTTTGGGTAATTGTCAGGCCTATTGCCCAAATTGAAAAATAAACATTTAATCAATTGTTCTTCAATTCTTTTTACGGATTGCTTCCGAACACATTTATCTTTGCCCAATGATTCTGATCAGGAGATTTCTTTTTTTGTTCATTTTCGTTGCATTTTCAGTTTCGCTGACTGCGGACAATGATTTTTGTGGCGTCCAAAACATTTCCTTTACAGGGAACGAGCAGGTTAATTTTAAAATCTTTTACAATGTCATTGGGCTCTATGTAGATGCAGGAAATGCTTCTTTTACCGTGAGCAATGCCAAAGTAAACAACAAACCTGTATATCATATCGTAGGCTTGGGAACTTCCAATCCATCTTACGATTGGATTTTCAAGGTCAGGGATAAATATGAAACCTATATAGACACCGCTACTTTAAAGCCATACCGTTTTGTGCGGCATGTTGAAGAGGGTAGTTTCAGAAAAGATGAGTTGGTTCAATTTAACCACGATGAGAAAAAAGCTACCACCCCCAAAGGCAGTTTCAATGTTCCTACTTGTATTCAGGATGTTTTGAGTGCCGTGTATTACGCAAGAAATATTGATTTTTCAAAACGAACCATTGGAGAGAAAATTCCGTTCAGCATGTTCATTGATGATGCAGTACACAACCTGTATATCCGATACCTTGGGAAAGAAGTCATCAAGACCCGTTATGGGATTTTTAATGCCATCAAGTTCAAGCCCATGTTGATCAGTGGCACTGTATTCAAAGGAGGTGAACTTATGACGGTATGGGTATCAGATGATGGCAATCACCTGCCTTTGAGAATTGAAAGTCCTATCAGCGTTGGAAGTGTTAAAGTCGATATGGTCAAATTCAAAAACCTCCGTTATCCCTTCGATGCCCTCATCACATGGAGATGATTAGAAGTCGCGTATTTGATGAACAGCGCCTTTTGCAAACCCTTTTTCAGTTTGGATGACATCGCAGCACTCTGTATCGGCATCATGTTCAAAATAAAGGATGTATCTTTTATCGATTGCCTCCTTTAGAAAAGTCTCCTTCTCAGCAATGGTGGTCATTGGAAACATATCATATCCCATGACGTAGGGCAATGGAATATGTGCGGCTGTAGGGATGAGATCTGCCATGTAAACGAATGTATGATGCTTAAATTGAATCATGGGAAGCATCATGCTTTTCGTATGACCGTTTGTAAAGAGGATTTCAATATGATCTGAAAAACGGGTTCTCTGCTGCATGTTCTCTTCAATGAATTTAATTACCCCATGTTCCATGAGAGGAAGAATATTTTCCTTCAGAAATGATGCTTTCTCTCTGGCATTCGGATGTACTGCCCATTCCCAATGCTTTTTGGAAGTCCAATAGATTGCATTTGGAAATGTCGGTTTCTGTGATTGATCAACTGCACCTCCGCAATGGTCAAAGTGTAAATGGGTGAGCAATACATCTGTTATATCTTCTTTACCAAAACCATTTTCTTTCAATGAGTTCAACAGGTTATTTCCTGAGGGGTGGTAGTGTCCAAAGAATTTATCTGATTGTTTATTTCCCATTCCGGTATCAATGAGAATTTTTCTTGTACCATCGACAACCAAGAGGCATCTCATGGAAAATGTGCAAAGATTGTTTTCATCGGCGGGAATTAATTTCTGCCATAACAATTTAGGTACTACTCCAAACATGGCACCACCATCCAGTTTGAACATTCCCGCATCAATGGAATAAACTTGCATATTTCTCTTTTGTAACAACTTTTTTGGTATACAACAAGGCAAAAAAACTAAAAATAAAAAACAGCATCAGTACAAGGATTGAATTTCTGATGCTTCCCGTAAGTTCTTCATTTCTTGCAAAAAGAAAGAGTCCGATGGTAAGTGCAATTTTTTCAGTTACATCGTAAAAGCTGAAATATGAGGTTGTGTCATCTGTTGAAGGAATTAATTTTGAATAGGTGCTTCTTCCAATGGTTTGAATGCCACCCATGACCAATCCTACACACGCTGCAAGGATGTAAAATTCAGTTTGCGATTGAATAAAATATCCCCACAGGCAAATGCCAATCCAAATAAAAACAGCCACTACCAGCGTGTAAATATTTCCAATCTTTTTGCTTAGCCAACTCATCACTATTGCGCCTATCAGCGCCACCAGCTGGATGAGTATAATTGTCATGATAAGCTTTGGTTCATCTTCTGGCTTTGGGAAAATTTCCTTTTTGCTAAAACTGGCAGCCACCAGCATGACGGTTTGTACCCCCACGCTGAATAGAAAGAAGGAGATGAGAAATCGTTTGAGTGCAGGAATCTGTTTTGCCTGGTTCCAAACCTGTTTCAATTCATGGAATCCGTTAAGGAGCAGGTGTTTTTTTAATTTCTTGTTTTGTTCAGTGTTTGAGGGGAGTGCCCTGAAAGTGATTTGTGAGAATCCCAACCACCAGCATCCTACCAGCAAAAATGAAATTCTTGGACCCAGTGTTTTGTCATTGGGATCCAATCCAAACATATTGGGCTTAAGTATGATCACAAAGCAAATCAGCTGTAGTAAAACGCTTCCAATATAACCCATTGCAAACCCTCTTGCACTGAGTCCGTCTCTTTCCTCTGGTGTTGCTATATCAGGTAAATATGAATTATAGAAAACCAAGCTGCTCCAAAATCCCAAAGCTGCCAAAGCGAAAAAAATCATTCCCCATTCAATTTTTTCAGGGGTGAAAAAAAAGAGCATGGAACATGCAATTGAACCGAGGATGACAAAAAACCGCATGAAGGCTTTTTTGTTCCCTCTGTAATCTGCAATGGATGAAAGGATGGGCGAAGTGACTGCCACGATTAAGAAAACAATTGCCAATGCATAATTCTGCAGCGCTGTATTGATAAACTGATAGCCGAAAAAGTTTACGTACGACTGTTCATCGCTGTTGCTGCTGGTGACTGCAACATAATATGCAGGAAAGATGGTCGAGGTGATGACGAGGTTGTATACGCTGTTTGCCCAGTCATACATCGACCAAGCACGCTGTATTTTTTTTCGATTATCCATATGAACATATCTTATCAGTAAGATAGGTAAAAGAACTGATATCGTTTTTTATTTGAAAATCAGGCGAGATGCCCTGTGTAAATCAGTGCAAACAGTATCAATCCCAAAATGATTCTGTACCATCCAAAAACCCTGAAACCATTTTTTTGAAGGAATCCAATAAAAAATTTGATGGCAAAAAGTGCTACAACGAAAGCAATGGTGCTGCCGAGCAGCAATGCAGTGATCCCATCCGTATTCAACAGGGCTGGCTCTTCTTTCCATATGTCGTAAAGGCTTTTTGCAGTTGCAGCAAACATGGTTGGTACTGCTAAAAAGAATGAAAACTCTGCAGCGGCACTTCTGGTTAATTTCTGTTGCATTCCTCCTATGATTGTTGCAGCACTTCTGCTGAGTCCTGGTAAAAGTATTGCCAGTACCTGGTAGCAGCCAATAAAAAATGATTTTTTATAATTTATTTTTTCTTCAGCATCAATGACTGGCTCTTTGAACCAATTGTCTACAAACAACAAAACGATCCCGCCGACAAACAAAACGGATGAAATGAAAATAGGTTTTTCCAATACGGTGTCAATGTGTTTTTTGAACAGGGCACCAAATGCAAGTGCAGGTAGGATGGCAATTAAAAGTTTGATATAAAAATCCAGTCTTTTGAATTGTATGAATTTTTTCCAATACAATACCACCACAGATAGTATTGCGCCAAATTGAATGACGATTTCAAACAGTTTTGTAAATGGATTGCCTGCTGTTTCAAAAAATGCGGAAGCAATGGCCATATGTCCAGTCGAGGATACAGGTAGAAATTCAGTGATCCCTTCAATGATGGCTAGCACAATGGCCTGTATATAACTCATGACAATGAAGAATATTAATTGCTCTTCCTCATGATGGCAAATACCTCAATCAAAAGTCCAGCTACAATCAATATAGGGGCCAGTGTGATCCTGGTGAAGCTATAGACTTCATTTTCATTGAACACAGTGGGATCCATGCTCTTGCCCCCTGCCATCAGAACCAGGCCGAGTACAATGACAATCAATCCTACAAGCATCCAAACGAGATTCTGCTTTCCAAAAAGAGGTGTGTTTTTTGTTTCCATTCATTAGAAATTAATAGAGGTCGTCGAGTTTCATTTTAAGATACTTCGTCACACTCCGGTGTGTGCTGATAAAGGTAATGCTTATCCCAATGAGAATCAGGGCCAGGAACAATAGGAACAAGCTGGTGTTGTCTTTCAATGCCTTGATCTCGGGGAGCCACCAGCTTTCTACTGCATATATCAAAACCAAGATGGCAGTTATTGCCAACAATGCACTGATGAGTCCGTTGATGATCGCTTTGGAGTCAAATGGTTTTGAAATAAACCACCTGGTTGCACCAACCATTTGCATGGTCTTGATCAAAAATCTGTTGGAAAACATGGCAAGTTTGATGGTATTGTCTATCAGTATAATCACAATCAGTGCCAATATACCTGCCAATCCAAGTAAAAAGTATCCTGCTTTTTTAACTACGTTGTTTAAATTGGTAACCACCGCATCTGGATATTTTACTTCACTGATGATGAAGTTTTTCATGATTTCGGCAGTAATAACTTTTAGACTGTCCTTGTTGACATAGTCGGGTTCAAGATAAAAATCTATGCTGGCCGGCAATGGGTTGTAATCAAGCACCTTGTTCCAGTCTTGATTTCCATCGCCAATAAATGTTTCTCTTGCTTTCTCTTTGGTTATGTATTCGACATTGCGGGCATAGGTTTTTGATTTGATGATGTTTTTAACTACATCAATATCTTTCTGTGGACTTCCCTCTCTGACAAAGGCATGTACTTGGACACTTCCTTTGAAATAAGTTTCCAATTTACTTGTATTGATGACAAGCCATCCAAGTATTCCGAGAATAAACAGTACCAAAGCAACTCCCAATATGGCCATGAAATAGGAGGGTTTGCTTTTTTTCATTGATCCTTTTCCCTGGGTTGTCATCATTGCATCTTGAATTTTACTGGATTTGTCCTAGTGGAGATCAAAAATAACAATTTTGAGGGGTTTGCGTACCTTTGCACATCGTTAAAATAAAGGAATATTCATGGAGTATGCATTCGGCGAAATAGAAAAAAAGTGGCAAATAAAATGGAATGCTTCCAATGCATACAAAGTTTCCAACCATTCCCCCAAGCCCAAATATTATGTGCTTGATATGTTTCCATACCCAAGCGGAGCGGGATTGCACGTAGGTCATCCGCTGGGATACATCGCGAGTGATATTTACAGCAGATACAAGCGTCTAAAAGGGTTCAATGTTTTGCATCCCATGGGATACGATTCCTTTGGGCTTCCTGCAGAACAATATGCAATCGATCATGGCATCCCTCCAGCTGTTTCAACCGAACAAAATATTGCAACCTTCCGTTCACAATTGGATAAAATTGGATTTTGTTACGATTGGAGCAGGGAGGTAAGGACATCTGACAAACAATATTACAAGTGGACGCAATGGATTTTTCTTCAACTGTTTGACAGTTGGTTTGACCGGAAAGTACAGAAAGCAAGGAGAATAGCGGAGCTTAAAGACATCTTCGTCAAGGAAGGGAATCATCAATTTGTTTGTCCTGGTGATCGCAATATTCATTTTACTGCGGCTGAATGGTCTGGATTTAAACCAAAACAACAATCTGAAATATTGATGCATTATCGTTTGGCCTACTGTGGTATAGGAGAAGTGAATTGGTGTGAAGCATTGGGTACGGTACTTGCAAATGATGAAGTGATCAATGGTGTCAGCGAAAGGGGTGGTCATCCGGTCGTCAAGAAAAAATTACGTCAGTGGTATCTGCGGATTACTGAATATGCTGAAAGATTGCTCGCAGGGCTGGATACGGTTGAATTCAGTGAAAGCATGAAAGAAATGCAGTCCAACTGGATTGGAAGAAGTTATGGTGCTGAGATTGATTTCAACATAGTGTCCGATGAAGCTAATTTTTCCTCTCAACGATTAAAAGTATATACAACCCGACCCGATACAATTTTTGGAATTGATTTCATGGTGATTGCTCCGGAGCATGAATTGGTCAGCCAGATTGTAAGCGTCGGACAAACCAAAGAAGTTACAGCATACATCAACTATGTCAACAGCAGAAGTGAGCGTGAACGAATGGCTGAAAAAAAAATTACTGGTGTTTTCACAGGTGCTTTTTGTCAACATCCATTTGAAAATCGCAAGATTCCGATATGGATCAGTGAATATGTATTGGCTGGGTATGGAACTGGTGCAATCATGGCAGTGCCATGCGGAGATGAACGTGATTTTAAATTTGCCCAACATTTCAAGATTCCCATAACCAATATCATAGGAAATTTTTATACAGGTGAGGAAGCCAATCCGACAAAAGAAGCCATTCTTCATAACAGTGGATTTATGAATGGACTGAAAATGGCAGATGCGATCAATATCGCCATCGAAAAATTGGAATCATTGGGCATTGGCAAACGACAAACCAATTACAAAATGCGCGACGCGGCATTCAGCCGTCAGCGTTATTGGGGAGAGCCATTTCCAATTGTTTGGAAAGATGATCTCGCTTTGCCTCTTTCTGAAGCGGATTTGCCTCTGGAACTGCCTGCATTGAACGATCTAAAACCTGGACCAGATGCACAGGGTCCGCTGGCCAATTTGAGGGACTGGGTAAGTCATGATGGGGGAACCAGGGAAGTCAACACCATGCCAGGCTATGCAGGAAGCAGCTGGTATTTTTTGAGATACATGGATCCGCAAAATGACCAGGAGTTTTGTGCGAAAGAAGCGAGCAAGTACTGGGGGCAAGTTGATTTATATATTGGTGGAACGGAGCACGCAGTGGGTCATTTGTTGTATTCACGCATGTGGACCAAGGCACTCTTTGATTTGGGGTATATACATTTCGAGGAGCCATTTAAAAGATTGCTCAACCAGGGAAAGATTGGCGGTGATTCCAGAATTGTGTACAGAATCCGTGGGACCAAGCAATTTGTATCATCAGGACTCAAGCTTCAACATGAAACAGATGAGTTGCATGTAGATGTATCCATGGTAGATGGACTCGAATTGAACATGGATGCTTTCAGAAAGTGGAAACCGGATTTCTCAGATGCTTCTTTCATCACCGAGGATGGTAAATATATATGTGGCAGCAGGCAAGAAAAGATGAGCAAACGCTATTTCAATGTGGTGAATCCAGATGACATCGTTCAAAAATATGGTGCAGATACTTTCCGGATGTATGAGATGTTTTTAGGACCCGTTGAACAGGATAAACCATGGGATACAAAAGGAATTGAAGGGGTACACCGCTTCATAAAAAAATTCTGGAGATTGTTTTACGATGCAGAAAAGGGACTGCTTGTTACAGATGATGTCCCCAGCAACGAGGCCTGGAAAGCATTTTACAAGATGTTGAAAAAAGTGGAAGACGATACTGAGAAATTTTCATTCAATACCGCTGTGAGCTCATTTATGATAGGTTTGAATGAGCTTACAGACTTGCATTGTCATTCAAAAGAGTTATTGCAGAAATTCCTGGTTGTACTGTCTCCCTATGCCCCACATGTTAGTGAGGAATTGTGGAATGCAATAGGTTGCAGCGGTTCTGTGCTCGATGCAGTCTATCCAGAGGTAGAGAAGGAATATTTGATTGAAACTTCAAAAGAATATCCCATTGCCATCAACGGCAAAACCAGGACGACCATGATGCTTGCATTAGATATTACCCAAGATCAGATTGAACAGCTGGTCATGCAAGAACCAGTGGTCCAAAAATGGCTGGAAGGAAAGCAGCCCAAAAAAATCATCTATGTTAAAAACAAGATGATCAACGTAGTTATTTAATACGCAAACAACACCCATGGGTTACATGGGAATGATGTAATTTCAAGGTATGATGAATCCAAATCTGGATCCCCAACACTCATCCGGCATTGCTGGTGATAAAGAGTTTGAGAACAGCATACGTCCTGGCAGCCTTGAAGAATTTTCCGGACAACCAGGCATCATAGAAAACTTAAAAGTTTTTATCAAGGCTGCACAGCTCAGAGGTGAATCCCTCGATCATGTGCTGTTTCACGGTCCCCCGGGATTGGGAAAAACAACTTTGTCGAGAATTGTTGCCCGGGAAATGGGGGCCAGCATAAAGGAAACATCCGGGCCGGTTATTGAGAAGCCTGCAGATTTGGCCGGATTGCTGACAAGTCTTGAACCCAACGATGTATTGTTCATCGATGAAATCCATCGACTCAGCAATGTGGTGGAGGAATATTTGTATGCAGCGATGGAAGATTTTAAAATTGATATCATGATTGATGGAGGTCCCAGTGCCAAAACCATTCAGATCAATTTGAATCCATTTACATTGATTGGAGCAACCACGAGAAGCGGGTTGCTTACGGCCCCACTTTTATCCCGTTTTGCGATCAAATCAAGATTGGAATACTACAACAGCGAGGTGCTTGAAACCATCATCGTGCGCTCTGCTGGCATTTTGCAAACCAAAATCACTTCAGACGCAGCGAAAGAAATTGCAAGAAGAAGCCGTGCAACTCCAAGGATTGCAAATGGACTGTTGAAAAGGGTAAGGGACTTTGCACAGGTATTGGGGAATGGGGTTGTAGATATTGCCATCACCAAGCATGCCTTGAAGGCATTGCAGGTGGATGAGCATGGATTGGATGAAATGGACAATAGAATATTGGCCACCATCATAGATAAGTTCAAAGGAGGCCCCGTAGGGTTGGGCACCATCGCCACTGCAGTTGGGGAAGAATCAGGAACCATCGAAGATGTCTATGAGCCATTCTTGATTCAAGAGGGGTTTCTTCAGAGAACCATGCGTGGAAGAGAAGTTACCACAAGAGCATATGAGCACTTGGGGCGAACACCCAAGGCTGGTAATGGAAATCTGCTTTTCTAGATTTTACAGTGAAATTATTTTACCAGCAACCTGAATCCATTGCCGTGGATGTTGACGATCTCAACATTCTGATCTTCCTTCAGGTATTTGCGCAGTTTTGCAATGTATACATCCATGCTCCTGCCATTGAAATAATTGTCGTTGCCCCATATTTTTTTCAAGGCCAACTCTCTTTGCAGCAAATCATTTTTGTATTCACTCAACATTTTCAACAACTCATTTTCTTTCGGTGAAAGTGTTACTTTCTTTCCATCTATCGAAAGCTCTCTGAGTTTTGGAATAAAGTGGTATTTTCCAAGATCATATTCAACATTCTCCTGTTCCTTGTGTTGCTCTTCATTTCTTTTTAAAATTGCTTTTATTTTAAAGAGCAGGAGTTCAGAGTCAAATGGCTTGGTAATATAATCATCCGCCCCAAGTTTATATCCTTTGATTTGATCTTCCTTCATAGACTTGGCTGAGAGGAAGAAAAGGGGTATATCCGGATTGATGTCTCTTATCTCCTCTGCCAGTGCGAACCCGTCCATTTTGGGCATCATGACGTCCAGAAGACAAATGTCAAATTTTTCTCTTTGAAATGCTGCCAGTCCCAATCGTCCATCTCTCTCAAGTACAACCTCAAATTCGTTTAACTCCAGGAAGTTCTTCAATACCAGTCCTAAATTGGCATCATCTTCACAGAGTAGGATCTTGTGCTTTGTTTGAACTGACATAATTGCTTGTTTTAGACAAAATAAATTTAAGTTGATGATAAGTAATGGCCTGAGCGAATAAAATTTTGTTAAACAGGCATGATTTTTGGAATTTGCTATGATCTAACAAATTTTATACAACATGAGACTGACCCCAGAGAACACTTTTAAAAAATTGATTGTGATAGGTGACAGGGTTTTAATCAGGCCGTCCAAGCCCAATGAGAAAACCGAAAGCGGACTCTACCTGCCTCCGGGGGTGCAGGAGAAGGAAAAGGTTCAGCAAGGGGTAGTGATCAAAACCGGACCCGGATTTGTGATTCCCATGCCTGTGGAAGACGAATCCTGGAAAACAGATGAAGAAAAAGTCAAATATGTGCCACTTCAGGCAAAGGAGGGTGACCTGGCTATTTTCTTAGTAAATGCTGCTACTGAGATAGTATATGAGGGAAATAAATACTATATCGTGCAACAAAGTGCAATTTTAATGCTTGAAAGGGAGGAGGAAATGTGACTTTTATCACAAAAAATACAAATTCTTTAAAAAAATCATCTAAATGTAGTTTTTTGTAAATTTCACTGGCTATCCGAAAATAAAAAAAATAAAATATCCGGTTTTTTTTTAAAAAAAGTGGACTTTTTTCATAGCAAATATGATTTATTGTATATCTTCACTACGGTTTTTCATAGGATATTGGATTTTAAAACGGGCTGGATTTCTATCCTGGCCCTTTTTTTTTAATTCAAATTGACCCTCTAAATTCATACCGATCAATCCCTCAGACTCAAGAAATCCCAACGCTTTTTTAACGACATCCATTTCAGCTCCAGTTATTTCATAAAGGTCTTTCATATTCAAGGGTTGCTCAGAAATCTTGATTTTAATTTTTTTTAATAAGTCGGTTATATCTGAATTCTCTCTCGTTGATTTATTTTTTGAAATACACGTGTCACAGATTCCGCAATCTATCCCTGCTTTGTCTCCAAAATAAGCAGCGATAAAGACAGACCTGCAATCAATGTTTTTGACATATGAAATCATCTGTTGAATCCGGGCAGCATATGCTGATTTTCTTGAACGGTATTGGACAAAGTCTATGTTCAATTCTTCGGCAATAATCCTATCTTCTAAAAAATAAATTTGGGCTTGCTCTTTGGCTGACTTGTATTCGATCAGGCCATTGCGATGAAGTTGTTGAAGTGTTTTTTTGACATTTGAAATATCCCATTTCAGTAGCCATGCTATCTGATGTTCATTGATTTTTGTTGAGATATCAAAAATCCCTCCATAAGTTCTCAGGAGAATTTTTATGAGCGGTTCCATATTCGGGAAGTCTTTCTCAAAAGATTCCAGTCCGACCCGGTCGCATACAAACATGGCCGTGGAGGGGGTAAATACTTGCTCCTGATAACCAATTATTTCTTCTTGTTTAAGAATTTCCAGGCAATACAGAATTTCAAATAGATTCAATTTGAATGCAGATGCAAATGATTGAATATCAAAATCAAAATGTTCACCGGCACCGAGTCCTGCTGGTATCTGAAAATGATTGCACAGGGCTTTATAGATTTTTCTTATGGTTTCAATGCCAGGGTACTTTAGATCTGGCAGCGATTTGAGATTTGCAAGGTCCCTCTCCATATAAAGCAAATATGCTTCAGCATATTGTCCGTCACGTCCGGCTCTTCCAGCCTCTTGGTAGTAATTTTCAATACAATCTGGTACATCAATATGAACAACAAGACGAACATCGGCTTTATCAATTCCCATTCCAAACGCATTGGTGCATACCATACAATCTGTTTTTCCATCCATCCAGGCCATTTGTTTTTCACTTCTTTGTTCCTGGCTGAGACCAGCATGATAGAAATCAGTATTGAGTTGAAATTGATTTAAGAGATCAGAGAGTTCTTTTGCTTTCCTTCTGGTTTTGCAATAAATAATACCAGAACCCGGATGCTGTTTCAGCAGTCTGATGATAAAATTCATTTTATCGTCACATTGAACAGCCTGATAGGAAAGATTTTCCCTGATGAACGATCCAAAGAAGCCAGCAGGATCTTTGAGTTGCAATTTTTCTGCAATGTCATCTTTGACTTTTGGTGTTGCCGAGGCTGTCAATGCGATCGTAGGAACACCCTTTAGGATGGGCTTTACTGCAGCAATGTGCAGATAAGAAGGCCTGAAGTCATATCCCCATTGAGAAATGCAATGTGCCTCATCTACTGCAAGCAAAGAAATAGGCAAATCCGGCAATCTCTCTACAAACCGTTGGCTGCTTAATCTTTCTGGAGACACATACAAAAATTTTAGCAACCCTTCTTCACATGTGCTCAATATATCTTCAATTTCATCTGCATTCAAACCTGTGTGAATAGCCTTTGCTGGAATATTCAATTTGTTCAATCTTGCCACTTGATCAATCATCAATGCGATCAATGGTGAAACCACCAGGCAAGTACCCTCTTTAATCATAGTTGGAACCTGAAAGCAAATCGATTTTCCGCCACCAGTTGGCAGAATGGCCAATGTGTCTTTGGCATTTAAAACCGACTGAATGATTTCTTCTTGAATAGGTCTGAAGGAATCATATCCCCAATATTGTTGAAGGATGTCTTTTGGGGTACTCATCTTTTTTGAATCAAACTACTTTTTTTACAAACAATCTCACGGAATTAATTGCCAATACCACATCACTTAAACCCATCACCAGGGCACCAAGCGTGGGGGTTAGAAGGCCAAACGCTGCAACTGGAAGGGCGATGATATTGTAGAAAAATGCCCAAAACAAGTTTTGCTTGATCGTAATATAGGTGTGTTTACCAAGTCCCAACGCAGTTGGTAGTTTTTTTAATCCTGAATTCATCAAAACAACCTGTGCGCTTTGAATGGCCAGCTGGGATGCCTCACTCAGTGAAATGCCTATGGTTGCCTTTGCAAGAGCAGGTGCATCATTGATGCCATCTCCAACCATTGCAGTAGGTGATTCTTTGCTGAGTGCTGCTATTTTAATTAATTTTTCTTCGGGACTCTGCTCAGCGATGAACTCATCGAGTCCCAATTTTTCTTGCATCATTTTGCACTTTTCTTTTCTGTCACCACTCAATAAGATTGTTTTTAATCCCAATCTCTTTAAATGTGCAATGATCTCTTTTGACTCTGGTCTGATTTCATCTTCCATGTCCAGCCAGCCAATGAGTTGATTGTTTTTCAGGATGTATACATTGTGATTGGACTCATTTGTAAATGAGGATGCAATCTTATAGGACCCTGCCCAATACTCATTTCCATCTTTATCTATTCCTTTCATTCCAATTCCTTTTACTTCCTCAATCGATTTCCATTTGATCTCTTGTTTTTCTTTAAAGGCAGCGGCAATGGATACAGCAATTGGGTGCGTGGAATATTTCTCAAGTGAAAAAACAATGGTTTTAAATGCTTGCTCGTCGATATCGATTTGCTTGAAATTTGAAAGCTTGAATGATCCAGTGGTAAGTGTACCCGTTTTATCAAATACCACTTGTCTGATATTTCGGAAATTTTCTAAACTGGTCGCATTTCTAAATAGTATCCCATTTCTTGCTGCCCTGCCAAGCCCAACAGCAATCGCAGCTGGAGTGGCAAGTCCCATCGCACAAGGACAAGCTATCACCAATACTGCGATGCTGCGCAACAACGCATCGGTAAATGATTGGAGATAAATATAATTTCCTATAAATGTAACAACCGCAATACCCACTACAATTGGTACAAAAATGCTGCTGATTTTATCCGCCAGGTGCTGGATAGGGGGTTTTTCACCTTGCGCTTCTTTCACCAATTGTAAAATTCCAGACAAAATGGTATCATCCCCAGTGGCGGTTACTTGTGCTTTTACAGAACCCGATTCTAGGATGCTGCCACCTATGATATTGTCTTTTGCTTTTTTATGAACGGGGATGGATTCACCTGTGAGCAATGATTCATTCACATGTGCATCACCCCACAATATTTTAGCATCAATGGGTACCTGTTCCCCGCTTCTTATTAATATCAAATCACCCACTTTTAATTGGGTATTTTCAATGGGGAATATGACCTCCTGGTGGTTTTCATCAAATGCAATCATGTTGGCCATTACTTTTTGGGACTTCATCAGAGATTTGAGTGCTCGCTGTGTTGATTGCATGGATGCATCCTCCAAATAGTTTCCAAAAAATACAAGTGTAATAATAGTCGCTGCAGTCTCGTAAAATAAATATTGTTCGCCTTGTCCTATGAGAGTACCAATCAAGCTGTATGAAAATGCCGCAAGTGCACCAAGTGCTACCAGTACGTTCATATTGGGCATTTTATTTCGGATGCTTATGATGGCACTCCTTCCAAAGAAGCGCATCCCAATCAGAAACACCGGCATACAAAGTGTAAGTTGTATCCAGGGATTCATCAGCCAATGGATATGAATCACAGATTCAAGCATGTGCAACATGAGCACAAGGGTAAAAGGAAGGCAGAATATCAGGCGTTGGACATTGGTAGACAGAAATGGTTTCCTTGTTTTTTTATTGGAAGAAGCTTCATCCGTTACATGATAGCCCAATTCATCTATTCCTTTTTTCAATGTGTTTTTATCGACACCCTGGATCAATTCAAAGGAAACGTCTCCATCAATGGGATTGACACGGATATGTTGCATCCCCTGTTTATCCAAGTATTTATTGATGGTCAGCGCACAATTGGCGCATGTCATTCCATCAACTTTCCAGCTGACTTTTTCCATGCTTCAAAATTACATATTAAATTACCTTTGGGTCTATGCATTTGCTTAAAAGAAGTTTCACGCTGGATCAAATTGATGAGATTGCATATTTTATCATAGATGTTATGCCTGCTTCTGGTGTAGTTACCTTTGAAGGGGAGCTGGGTGCTGGTAAAACGACCCTAATCAAGGCGCTTTGCAAGCGCTTGAATGTAATGGATACGGTCAGCAGTCCCACTTTTTCACTGATGAATTTGTATAAAACATCTGGAAATAGCAAGTACCATGAAATTGTCCATATTGATTTCTACAGGATATCCAATGAACAAGAGGCATTTCGTGCCGGCTTGGAAGAATATATATACAGTGGAACATGTTGCCTGATCGAGTGGCCTCAGAAAGCCAGGGGTATTTTACCTGCAGATGCATTGAGCGTCCGGCTGACAATGGTGGACAGGGAGGAGCGTCAAATTGAAGTTGAATCAGCATAAAATTGAGTATCTTCAGTTGTATTTTTAAGCAATGGCAAAAAAACCTTTTGTAAGTGCCGGCATCAGTTATGAAACCCTGGAGGAAACGCTGGATATAAAACCTTCTTCTGCATCTCTTTCCATTGCGATTCCCAAGGAAAATGAATTTCAGGAAAACAGGATTGCCCTTTCGCCAGATGCAGTTGGTGTTTTGGTGAACAATGGTCATCGCGTTTCAGTGGAGCAAAAGGCAGGAGAAGGTGCACATTTTTCTGATAATGATTATGCAGAGGCAGGTGCAAAGATTGTTCCAGATAAAAAACATGTTTTTCAAAGCGATCTCATTGTGAAATCGGCTCCCGTTTCCGAAGAGGAGCTTCCTCTTTTGTCACTGGGGCAAACCATCATTTCTCCTATTCATCTCCCCGTCATGAAGACCCATATTCTTGAAAAAATGATGGAGAAGAAAATCACTGCACTCTCATTTGAAAATTTGAAAGATGAGTCAGGACATAATCCCATCGTGAGAAGCATGAGTGAAATCGCAGGAAGTGCTGTCATGCTGATAGCTGGTCAGTATCTCAGCAGTTCCAACCAGGGCAGGGGAGCATTGCTGGGTGGAATTTCTGGAATTCCACCAACCAAGGTCATCATCATTGGTGCAGGCATTGTTGGTGAATATGCAGCGAGGACAGCTTTGGCCATGGGTGCAAGCGTGAAAGTATTTGATAACAATATTTATAAGCTCAAGCGATTGCAAAACAACATTGGTGTTAGGATGTGGACATCCGTGCTGGAGCCAAAGATTTTGGCAAAGCAATTGAAGACATGTGATGTAGCAGTTGGTGCACTCACCTCAACAGGTGGAAGGACTCCCGTTGTTGTTACCGAAGAAATGGTTTCCATGATGAGACCGGGCAGCGTAATTGTTGATGTCAGTATAGACAGGGGAGGTTGTTTTGAAACTTCAGAAGTTACGTCCCACGAAAAGCCGGTCGTTAAAAAATATGATGTAATACATTACGGAGTTCCCAATATTCCATCTGGATTTGCACGAACTGCATCTCAAGCCATCAGCAATGTACTCATGCCTTTGTTGTTAAGGATTGGAGATGAGGGTGGATTGGAAAAATTGGTATGGCACAATCTGAATATCAGAAACGGCGTATATCTTTTCAAAGGATCCCTCACCAACTTCCATTTGTCTCAGCGATTTAAATTAAAGTATACCGATCTCAATTTGTTGATTGCAAGTCAGCGCTGACGAGATGGAGAATCAGATTTTTCCTACCATGTCTGAGGGAACAACCCACGCATCAAATTCTGCTTCCGTGAGGTATCCAAGTTTGACCGCCATTTGTTTCAAGGTGGTTCCTTCCTTGTGTGCTTTCTGTGCAATCTCTGCTGCTTTGTAGTATCCTATCTTTGTGTTCAAGGCTGTAACCAACATCAAGGAGTTGTTCAGGTGTTTGTCGATGTTATCAAAGAGCGGCTCTATACCTGTTGCACATTTGTCATTGAAACTCACACATCCATCACCAATCAATCGGGCACTGTGTAGAAAATTGTAGATCATCATGGGCTTGAATACATTCAATTCAAAATGTCCATTTGCTCCTCCGACATTGATGGCAACATCATTGCCCAAGACCTGGGCTGCTATCATGGTCAATGCCTCGCACTGTGTTGGATTTACCTTTCCGGGCATGATGGATGATCCGGGTTCATTGTCTGGAATAAAAATTTCACCGATGCCACTGCGCGGACCAGACGACAGCATTCGGATATCATTGGCAATCTTCATCAGGCTTACTGCTGCTGTTTTCAATGCACCATGTGTTTCTACAATTGCATCATGTGCAGCCAGTGCTTCAAATTTATTTTCAGCTGTAATAAATGGCAGTTTTGTGAGCGATGCTATGTGCTTGGCAACATGCACGGCATAATTATCTGGTGTATTGATGCCGGTCCCCACTGCGGTACCACCCAAGGCCAATTCAGCAAGATGCGCCAAGGTATGCTTGATTGCTTTGATGCCGTGATCCAGTTGTGAAACATAGCCGCTGAATTCCTGTCCCAGTGTAAGTGGTGTGGCGTCCATGAAGTGGGTTCTTCCAATCTTGACAACATGCATAAATGATTTGCTTTTGGCTGCTAGCGTATCACGCAGTTTTTCCATACCTGGAAGGGTTGTTTCAACTATCATTTTATATGCCGCAATGTGCATGGCTGTTGGGAAAGTATCGTTGGATGATTGTGATTTGTTCACGTCATCATTTGGATGAAGAAATTTTTCTTTATCGCCCAGCGAACCACCTTTCAATACGTGTCCTCTGTATGCCACCACTTCATTCACATTCATATTGCTTTGTGTACCGCTTCCGGTTTGCCATACCACCAGTGGAAAGTATTCGTCTAACTTTCCTTCTAAAATTTCATCACATGCCTGTCCTATCAGTTTGCATTTTTCTTCACTCAATACTCCCGCTTCGAAGTTGGTGATGGCTGCAGCTTTTTTCAAGTATGCAAAGGCTCGTATGATTTCTTTTGGCATGGGATTGATGTCCTGCGCAATTTTAAAATTGTCAATACTTCTTTGCGTTTGCGCACCATAATATGCATGGGCGGGTACTTTTACCTCACCCATTGTATCTTTTTCAATCCTGAATTCCATGCTGTGTAATTGAGTTTACAAATTTACTTGAAATTGGGCTTTCTTTTTTCCAAGAAGGCGGTAACTCCTTCAATCATGTTGTCAGAAGCAAATGCATGCCCAAATGATTTTGCTTCTGAAGCATACCCATCTTTTGTATCATCATCTGCGGCATTGGTGGCCTCAATCAATGCGCTCAAGGCAGGTTGGGGTTTTGAAATGATCAACTGCATGGTTGCAACTGCCTCTTCAATTAATTGATTGTGTGCGATTACTTTGTTTACCAACCCGATTCTATAGGCTTCCGCAGCATCGATCATGTCACCCCGCATCATCAGTTCCATTGCACGGCCCTTGCCAATCAGTCGTGTGAGTCTTTGGGTTCCGCCGTATCCTGGAATGATGCCCAAATTGATTTCAGGTTGTCCAAATTTTGCATCAGCTGATGCATACCTAAAATGGCAGCTCATGGCCAATTCGCAGCCGCCACCAAGTGCAAAGCCGTTGACAGCTGCCATGATGGGTTTGCCTGATTGTTCTATCATCGAAAAAATATCTTGCCCATGCATTGCCAGTTGTGCTCCTTGGGTTTTATCAACTTGAAGAAATCCACCAATGTCAGCACCTGCCACAAATGATTTTTCACCTGCACCTGTGATGATGGCACCCTTGATGGATGCATCATCTCTCATGGACAGAAGCATGGTTTTCAATTCAGAGAGTACAATATCATTGAGGGCATTTAATTTTTCTGGCCTGTTGATGGTAATTTTCAACAATCCGTTTTTTTGTTCTGTTGCAATTGTTGAATACATAATGTACGTTTTAAAATGAACGATGTTGTTTTGTCCAGGTTTTGATATAGTCTGCAATTTCTTTTGAATGGGTTCCGGGTGGAAATAATTTTCCAACGCCCAACTTTTCCAATTCTTTCATTTCCTGCTCTGGGATGATGCCTCCACCTGTTAACAGTACATCGTTCATCTCTTCTTTTTTCATCAAATCAATGATTTTTGGGAATACTGTCATGTGTGCACCTGATAAAATACTGATGCCAATAGCATCCACATCTTCCTGAAGTGCAGCTGCAACCACCATTTCAGGGGATTGTCTTAGGCCTGTGTAGATGACTTCCATTCCTTCATCTCTGAGGGAGGTGGCAATGACCTTTGCACCCCGATCATGTCCGTCGAGTCCTACTTTTGCAATGAGTACCCGAATAGGTCTAGATGTATTGCTCATAGTGATTTATTTATTGATCAGTTCCAATCCCTTGTTGATCCTTCGAACAGTTGATGCTTTTCCAATGAGGTGGGCAATTTCAAAAACAGCTGGACCAAATTTTCCCCCAACGATCATTATCCTGAACGGCAGTTGAACATCTCCAGATTTTAATGCATGTGCAGACGCAACTTCTTTGAAGCATTTTTCAATTGCCTCGCTGCTCCATGTTGAAATCTCTTCCAATTCTTTCACAAGACGCTCAAAAAAAGATGCTTTTGTGAGGTCCCATTTAGGTTTTACTGCCTCAGCATCCAGCTCATGTGGATCTGCAAAAAAATATTTCAGTTGATTCAAAAAGTCATTCAACAATTGACAACGCTCTTTGGTCAATGGAATCAAGGTCTTCAACAGCTCCTGATTGGAATGAATATGATGGGATGCCAGCAGATCATGAACCAGCGGAAGCAGTTGTTCGGTACTGCTCTTTTTAATCCATTCATGGTTGTACCATTTTGCTTTTTCAAAGTCAAATTTTGCACCGGCTTTGTGGATACGCTCCACTGAAAATTGTTGCACCAATTCATCTTTGCTGAAAATTTCTTTGCCGCTTCCATCGTTCCATCCAAGCATGGCCAACATGTTGATGAATGCATCAGGTAAAAATCCCATTTCTTTAAAGCCCTTGATGTGTTCACCTGATTTTGGATCCATCCAATCCATTGCAAAAACAGGAAACCCCAATCTGTCGCCATCCCTTTTACTTAATTTACCTTGTCCATCAGGTTTCAAAATCAACGGTAAATGCGCCCATTGTGGCATCTTATTGCTCCATCCAAGATATTGCCAAAGCAACACGTGAACAGGTGCTGAGGGCAACCATTCCTCACCTCTGAAGGCATGTGTGATTTCCATGGCATGATCGTCTACCACAACTGCCAGGTGATAAGTAGGCATGCCATCTGCTTTCAACAACACTTTGTCATCTATCATTTGTGAATGAAAAACTACCTCACCTCGGATCATGTCATGCAGCTGTATTTCCTGCTGATCGGGCATTTTTATTCTGAT
>SXGQ01441014.1_pt1 | contig 23858 bp, 12 predicted proteins | sample 3178371 | NCBI WGS metagenome assembly SXGQ01 (sample SAMN11356859, study PRJNA531348) | freshwater metagenome | isolation source: freshwater sample F1-20 | place: China: Fuxian Lake, Yuxi | collected 2017-12-25 | reverse complement strand
TCTCATAACTGATGGATCTGTTTTTGGGGAGCATTCCACATCCAACCTCACCCTATGCAAAGCTGTCGGTTCACGCTATTACGTGATAGCGTGGGGAATACGAGATCGCCGCAATGCCTTCGCGGCGGAAAAAGGGGTAGGCCCAAAAGTCAATCCGTGATTGGATGACCGGTGTAACGCTGGGGTAGGATCTTTAAACCATCTGCAATCATATTTGGAACTCTAGCATTACCTTTAGCCATCTTGATTCCATGAATTTCTGCGAGATCAACAGAAATGCCGTATGCCTCGGAGTTTTTGACGGACACGACTCTCCACTTTCCTTTCCAAGTCCCACTTGGCACTTCAATCAAACTACCATTCCTAACCAACCTCGGACGCTTGCCATGATTGGCCGCCGTCAATGCTTGAAGGGCACTCGTAACCTTGTGGAACGGCACCAGTGTTGGCGTTGGTTCCAGCGCAATGGCAAAGTTGTCTCCTATGACCTGCGCTCCCCGCCCTTTTCCGTGTGGCTGCAGTTTGCTAAGCTCCTTGGTCGGATTCGGGCCCAAGAGCTTTACCGTTCGCTCACTCGTAAGCTTGAGGAGCCCCCGTCGCACAAGATTTCTCTGCCTTGGAGAGAGGTGGCCTCCATATTTCTGGAGAAGCTTTTGGGGCTCTTTTTTGAACTCTTGATCGGCCCACTTCCGCACGGATCCACTTTCATCGACTTGAAAAAGGCTGCGATTGGGCCGTTGCAGCACAATGGAGTATTCGCCATCGTGACAGATGATCGACCACGTTGTGAGCTCAGTTTTGGAACCACTTTGGTCCGCCGGGATATGCTGCATAACCCGCGCTTGGGCGAGGGAGCGCGCCAGAGAGTTTTTGAGGTCGGCAGGAAGGTCGGTGAGTTGTGCATCGGCTTGCTCGCGGACGGAGCCGTCAGCCTGGGGTTTGGGCTTGGTGGTGCGTTTGTATAGGCGGGTCCGGGTGAGCAGGTCGATCTCTTCGGCCGACTTGTTGCGTTTGAGCATGGCCTTCCAGAGCTTACCTTTCTGGTCCTGCCCGTGTTGGCGAAGCGGGAAATAATGCGCGATGAGAGCGAGGGTGGCAGCATCCAGCGCGTGATGCATGTGGGTAAGGCTTCGGATTTCGTCTTTTGGCTTCGGTTTGCCCTCTTCATTGAGGATTTCAGGACAGACTTGAGCGAGGGTTCCGGTGAGACGCCATCCCTTGCGCACTTCTGCGGTGACGGGACCGGGAACGGGATCGATCTGCGCGGCAGGAAAACGCTTTTTGAGGCCGCGCATGGCGAGCTTCATGAGCTGACTGGTCTGCGTGAGTTGCCCATCAGTAAAGCCAAGGTCCTTCTCTTCAAGCTGGCTGGTGAGCAACAGGGCTTTTCGGGCTCTCTGTCTGCGACGGTCATCATCATGCCCGCTGACTTTGAGTTTGCCGACCAATTCTTCGTAGGGTCTGCGGGATAGAATCGATAGATTCGTGTTGGGAACCTGCTTCCCGCCTTCTTCCTCGACGAATTGCAATGCAGACCGCTTGCCCTTCATCCGGTTGATTTCAGGCCAAGTTAGCACCAGCGCATGAAGGGCGTTCGTGTTGCGGGTTGCGTAGGGGATGATGTGCTCGCGTTCTAGTTTGTTAAGTGCATAGGCGTCGTAGATGTCTCCGGTGAAAGGACATTGCCATCCCATGTCCATTGCGATGCGAGCCTTCCGGATCAAACCACCATTGAGCGGAAGATCGGACGCGTGCTTTTCCAGGTAAGCAATGGTTGCTTTGAAGTCCTTGAGTTTGCTGTTCAGCTCTGATGCGATTTCCTTCGCGGTTTTTCCAGAGAACTCCTTCAGTTCACGTGCCACCTCGACAATGACCCTCGGATCCTCCACGATATTGAACTCACTGGCGAGGTCGGCGACGAGACGCTCAAGGATCAACAAACGGTGGCGGACGAGATGGTTGTTGGTGAGTTGATCAAGCGGGCGCTCACCACGCAGCTCATTGGCGCGGGAGTGCGGATTCTGGAGCTGATAGAGAATACCATCCTCCGGCTTGTCCTCACCCTCGGATGCGGATGTTTTACCAGCGGGTTTGGTGGGGTCATAACCCAGCAACACCTCTGCGACCACTTTCCGCAAGACTGGGCGTGCGTATGGTGCGCGACCGGAAGGAAACTCCGGTGCCACGGTGGTGCGGATCAGGTACTGGGCGATGTCCGCAAATTTCGTTTTACCATTCTTGGGCTTGTTGGCCTTAGCAAACGCTGGTTCGAGTTCCTTAAGAAGCCGAGACCCATCACCGCTGATCTGAAGAATTTCAGCAAGTGATATGCCTTGGTTCTTCGCCCATCGGACTTTGATGAATTCCTTGGCCTCATCACTGAGATGTGGCCAGACCGGAGCCAGGGTGGAGTTCTTCCCCGAGGCTTTCCGGACCGCATCAGCAACGGGATCAAGAACCAGTGCTTTGGCGCTGTCCGGATGCAGGGTGAAATAATCAGAGACGTTGGTTTTTGCTTTTGGATGGAGTGACTTAAGGGCGCTTTTGAGATCTTTGGCAGTGAGCGAGCCTTGCTTCTTCGCCACATCGAACAAGTATTTCCTCGATCCGGCAGGGATCGGCTCTCCGTCGACCTTCAGGTTGGCGAGAATCCTCGCGAAGCGATACTCGAGGTATTCGGGCGATTTGGCAGCAGGCACTTTCGAGTATTTCTCTGCCAAGTGGCGCGCCTCTTTCTCGGTTTTTCCGTTGGCAATTTCCTCGTCGTATTGTTGTGCCCAGGTGATGGGGCAACGGGAAATGATTCGGTTATCAAATCGCGGGACAAGCTGCCCGAAGAGCAGCCCGCCATGGTAGCGCATCGGAAGTTTGATGCCGGCAGCGCCAAGAGTTTCCCTCTCGGCTTTGGTAAGAGCCTCAGCTTTCAACAAGAAGCGAACGGCCTCCGCATCCAGCAGCTGGTGCTTGCGCAGCAATTCAGCAACTTCGTTCCTCACGATCTGCCTTGGATAGGCTGCGTTGAGTGTCTTGTAGGGGAGCGCAGAGGATATCCGCTTTGAGTGGTCTTTGGGATTCAGTTCCAAACAAGCGCAAACAGTTTCGCACATCGTGGCAGTGCCATATTGCGTCATCAGGGATTTGGCATTCGTCTCCTTTTCGGTGTCGTCGTCGGTGGATTCGTCGCGCGACCAGAGCGAATTGCCATCGTATCCCCGGTTGTGTGCGTACCACCGGAGCACCGTCCACAATTCGTGCCCATTCAGCTTGCGGTGACCCTGTAGCGCCGCCGCAGCAAGGAGAAAGGGTGCCGGGTGTCCGGGCTTGTCTAGATCCTCACGACTGAGGAACCCGCGCGATAACAACCAAAGTTTCAATCGCTCGATCCGCTGGCGAGTGGAACGGATATGGCGACGCGTGCGTCGAAGATCTCGCCGCTTCGATGCCAGACAGTCGTCCGTGGGAAACGTAACCACTCCCGTTCCAAGAATCTCAGGAGTCTCCATCTCCTCTTTTTTGGCGGATAACACGCACCAACCGATAGATGCGTAACCAATATCAAAGGAAAGGGTATGAGTTGGTGATTTCATGCGTTTTCCCCAGCCAAAATTTTTTCCTTGATCAGGGGAAGCAAAATCCTAACTTGGCCGCCTGAATCAAGACAAAGTTAGAAGCACAAGCCGCGCTCCCTGCATCGCACACCGGTCTAAAAGTGCTTTATAAAGACAGCCACCCGACGGGGTGGCTGTTTTTGTTTCAGTTAGTTTCTCATTCTTGATGGCTCCCTCCTTATTCCGCCCTCTACCTCAGCGTCTTCCCGTGAGCCCCTCTTGCCCCAATCTCAAATCCCCAACCTGTCCGCCGTAGCCCCGCCGAAGGTGTATCCTCCTACATTCTCTCCTTTCTTATTCCCCTCTCTCCATCAGTGGTTCTCTTCTCCCCCCAAAACCTCCGCGCACTTAGCGCCTTCGCGGTTCCCATTCTCCCCCTCACCCCTCACCACCTCAGTCCCCAAAAAAACAGGGAACCCGGCGATCAACCGGATTCCCTGTTAAAATATCAGAAATCAGTTAGCCCCGCTTCAATCCTTGTAAACCGTAGCGTTCAACTCGCCTTCAAGGATGTTGCCATCGGTATCCTCCAGATCGAAGGAAACCTTCAGCGTGTGGCAGGGCTTCATGCCCGCAAGCGTCAACTCAACGGTCTTGCCATCCTCTAGCAGCTTCGCCTTCTCCACCGCAACCGTGTCGTTCTTGCGATGACCCTGTGATTCCTTCTCCAACGCGGATTTCTCCGCAGCCTCATCCGGATTGTCGACCGAGAAATGGCCGGACCCGTATTGCGGACCACGAACATAGTTCCAACGCTCGGCGGAATAACTCGTCGTATCCTCGGCAAGCTCCGCATCCAATTCAGTCGCGAAAGTCAACTTCACCCCGGTCGGCGTGTATTCGAGCTTCTCAGGAATCGGCAACGCAACACCCTCGTTGTAACGGATCCGCTGGAACGCACACTCCGTCGCCGCATTCGTCTGCCATCCGCGGAAGCCCAGCGCATACATCGATCCATCATCATGGAATCGGGCGCGCATCGCCGAGGACTGAAGGCGGATCGGAAGCTTCACCACACCACCTTGCAAGGTATCTCCACGCTTCACCGGCAGCACCCGATAGACCGACGATTGCCCGTAGGAAAGATGGATCAACTCCCCGGCCTTGAGACCGAACTTCGCACCCTCGGGCACCCAGATTTGCGAACCACCCGAGTTGTCCACCTCCATCGGCAGATAGCAAAGCGGCTCGGTGAACGGCGCGTCCTTCAGGAACTGCCGGGAATCCTCCGTGCCAAGAAACGGCACATTGCCCGGCGTGAAATAGTTGATCTTGCAACGCGGCTGCCACGTGCCCTCGTTCTCACCCGTGGTGATCTCACCGTTCGGACCAACACCCACACCACCGGGAGCACGCAGACCCGTCGCGATGACCTCAAACTTCGAGCCATCCGGCGAAATCTTCGCAACAATCCCATGGTGTGGCAGGATCCGATCAAATCCCCGGCCACCACCACGAACCGGCGATGCCTTGGAGAAATAGAAGTTCCCCGCCTTGTCGGTCTGAAGATCAAAGGCGAACTCATGGAAATTCGGCGAAATGATGATGTCGCGGTTGAACACCTTGAAGTGATCCGTTTCACCATCTCCGTTCAGGTCGATGAGCTGCGTGATCTGATCGCGGCCCTGAACGTGGATCACGCCATTGACCACACGCAGACCGAGCGTTTCAAAAAGCCCGGAAGCGATCCGCTGCCAAGTCAGCTTGCTCCAGTCGCCCTTCAGACCACTCACCACCCACACATCACCATTCCAGGACGAAAGCGCTGCGGAATCCTCATTGATGAAATCGAAACCACCAAAACGCAGATTCGCCTTCCACGGATTCTCGGCGGGAAGCGTCACCACATCCGTCACGTAGGGCGACTGCTTGTCCGTCGAAATCGTGCCCTTCGTCTCCAGCTTCTCAGGATAAAGCGCGGGCCCACCGGCAATCAACGATTTGAAATCAGGAGCAGCCCCGGCCTTCGGTTCGGCTCCCTTCGCAAACGCCACCTGGAACGAAAGATCACCCTCACCCTTCGGAATCTTCGCCAGCAAACGCCCCGGATTCTTCGGATCCGCCGCAAGCTGCACCCCGCCCGTCGCAACAATCCCCAACCCGTCGGCCGACTTCGCACCCGCGCGATCCGCACCCACCGTGAACGAAGATGCCTCATCCGCCACCCGGAAAACCAGATCCTTCGCCCGCGCACCCACCTGGAACGAACGCGTCAGATTTCCACCCTCACGGGAAATCGTCTCCAGCACCCGCGTCCCATGCACGGTGTAATCCAACACGATCTTGTCACCATGACGATAATAGCCGTTGAACTTCGAGTGATCCAAATTGCCAAATCCCGGAATCGGACGCTTGTCATCGAAAGACCCGGAGGCATCCGCCCATCCCGGACCAGCCGCGGAATTGAAAATCGGCGTCCCATTGTTCAGCCCGATCAACTTGCCGTGCGCACCCGTCCAAGGCGTCCCACCCCAGTCCAAACCTCCCTCATAGGCCGTCACCAAACGCAACGTCTCGGTATCGAAAAGCGCACGATGATTGTCGCCAAGATCCAGCAGAATCCCCTTCAGCGCACCCACCCGCTTGTTCCCCTGAAACGTATCTTCGAAAGAATTCGACCACGCGGGTCCGATTTTCATCTCCTCATACCACTGGGCGGATTGAACCAAAGCAGTGGTGGTGGCTAGGCAAAGGGCGGTGCGAAACATGATCCGAATGCTACGACACCCGGACTCCCTGTCTAGCAATCGAATCCGAAAAATTACCACCTCCAGACTAAACCGGCTTTTCCCCTTGGAATCAGACGCCCGAACGGATGAAATCCGCAGGTCATGCCATACCCGGATCAGGACTTCCTCCTCCACTCCCACACCGCCCGTCGATTGTTCCATGAAATCGCCGCCTCCCAGCCAATCATCGACTACCACTGCCACCTCTCCCCACGCGAAATCGCCCTCAACCAACGCTGGGAAAACCTCGCCGATATCTGGCTCGGCGGCGACCACTACAAATGGCGACTCCTCCGCGCCAACGGCATCGACGAGGAACGCATCACCGGAAACGCCTCACCCCGCGAAAAATTCCAAGCCTGGGCCGAAACCGTCCCCTTCACCCTCCGCAACCCCATCCACCACTGGACCCACCTCGAACTCCAACGCTACTTCGGCATCGACCTCCTCCTCTCCCCCAAAACCGCCGATGAAATCTGGGAACGCGCCAACGCCAAACTCGCCGAACCCGACTTCTGCGCACGCGGCCTCCTCAAACAATTCGACGTCCGCGTCGTCGGCACCACCGACGATCCCGCCGACCCTCTCGATGACCACCACTCCATCGCCCAATCCGATCTAACAACCAAAGTCCTCCCCACCTTCCGCCCCGACAAGGCCTTCCTCGTCGACCGCCCGGATCTGTTAGGCCAGTGGCTCGCCAAACTCGAAGCCGTCTCACACATCTCCATCCACCACCTCTCCGATCTCCTCGCCGCCCTCCAGAAACGCCACGACGACTTCCACGCCGCCGGCGCACGCCTCTCCGATCACGGCCTCGACCGCTGCCCCGCACTCCCATGCTCCGATGCCGAAGCCTCCGTCATCTTCGACCAGGCACGCTCCGGCACCCCAGCATCACCCGAGGAAAAGGAACGCTTCTCCTTCTATCTCATGGTCTTCTTCGGCCAGCTCGACGCCGCCAAAGGCTGGACCAAACAACTCCACCTCGGCCCCTTCCGAAACACCAACAGCGCCATGGCCGCGAAACTCGGACCGGACTCCGGCTTCGACACCATCGGCGACACCTCCCAAGGCCGCACCCTCGTCACCTACCTCGACGCCCTCGCCAGCGAAGGCGCACTCCCTAAAATCGTCCTCTACAACATCAACCCCTCCGACAACTACCTCTTCGCCGCCATGACCGGCGCCTTCCAGGACGGCACCGTCCCCGGCAAAATCCAGTTCGGCTCCGGCTGGTGGTTCCTCGATCAGCAATACGGCATGGAACTCCACCTCGACGCACTCTCCTCCACCGGCCTCCTCTCCCGCTTCGTCGGCATGCTCACCGACTCCCGCTCCTTCCTCTCCTTCCCCCGCCACGAATACGTCCGCCGCATCCTCTGCAATCTCATCGGCTCCGAAGCCGACCGCGGCGAACTCCCCGATGACTTCGACGCCCTCGCCGACCTCATCCGCGCCGTCTGCTTCGAAAACGCCAACCGCCACTTCGGATTCAACGTCTGACCCACCCTCCAGTGCCCTCATGGAAAGCCCGATCGCAAACCTCGTCCGCGCCTCCTTCGAAGCCGACGCCACGGACGTCTTCCTCATCGAGGGCGAGCAGGCAAGGGTCCGCATGAATGGCTCTCTCGTTCCCGCCAGCGGAAATCCGCTCACCCGCGCCGACCTCACGGAACTCTGGACCACCTGCGGCCACGACCACTCGAAAACCCCAGAAGCCGACGCCTCATGGGAACTCCCCGGCGGCGGCGGACGCTGCCGCGTCAACCTCTATCACACCCTCGGCCGCCTCGCCGCCGTCCTCCGCCCCATCCGCTCCGATGTCCCGCCACTCGCAGATCTCGGCCTCCCAAATGAATTGTTAGAGTCATGGATGATCCGCAAAAACGGCCTCATCCTCATCACCGGCCCCACCGGATCCGGAAAATCCACCACCGTCGCGGGCTGCCTCCAATGGCTCAACCAGAACCTCGCCCGCCACATCGTCACCCTCGAAGACCCCATCGAATACCTCTTCCACAACGACCTCGCCCTCTTCTCCCAACGCGAGATCCGCCAAGACAGCGGCAGCTTCGCCGAAGCCCTCCGCGCCGCCCTCCGCCAAAGCCCGGACATCCTCTTCCTCGGCGAAATCCGCGACGCCGAAACCGCACTCACCGCACTCCACGCCGCCGAAACCGGACACCTCGTCATCTCCACCCTCCACAGCAGCAGCGTCTGCGAAACCCTCGAACGCTTCTCCCATCTGTTAGGCCACGGCAACGCCGGCGCCCTCCAACTCCTCGCCTCCCAGCTCATCGGCATCGTCTCCCAACAACTCCTCCCACGCCTCGGCGGCGGACTCTTCGCCGCACTCGAATACCTCCAAAACGAAGCCGGCACCCGCCGCTGGATCCTCGAAAACCGTCTCGCCGAAATCCAGGACCACCTCCTCAAAGGCGACGGCGCCACCAACTGCTCACGCCTCGAATACCTCGTCGCCGCCGCACGCCAGGGCTTCGTCGATCCGGACATCGCACGCGCCGCATGCCCCCGCCCCCAAGACTTCGACCGCGCCATGCGTGGCATCCAATAACTCGTTAGATCGACCGTCATGGCCAGCGACATCACCCAATACCTCCGCCAAACCATCGCCCTCGGCGGCTCCGACCTCCACCTCAGCCCATGGGCACCCGCCGCCGCACGCGTCCACGGCCAGATCGTTCCCCTCGATCAGGAAATCCTCGACCCCTCCACCGTCCGCTCGCTCATCCTCGACACCCTAACAGAAGCCCAGCGCGCCACCCTCGAAGAGGATTGGGAACTCGACTACGCCCTCCAGGTCGAAGACATCGGCCGCTTCCGCGGAAACGTCCACATCGCCCGCGGCCACGCCGAAGCCGCCTTCCGCTTCATCTCCCAGGACGTCCCCGATCTCATGCAGCTCGGCCACCACGAGGTCGTCAACGAATTCTGCAAACTCCGCAGCGGACTCGTCCTCGTCACCGGACTCACCGGCTCCGGCAAATCCACCACCCTCGCCTCCATCGTTCGCCGCATCGGCGACACCCGCAACGGCGTCATCATCACCCTCGAGGACCCCAGCGAATTCGTCTTCAACCACCGCTCCTGCCTCATCAAACAACGCGAGGTCGGCACCGACACCCGCAGCTTCCCCAAAGCCCTCCGCCAAGCCCTCCGCCAGGATCCCGATGTCATCGTCGTCTCCGAACTCCGCGACCTCGAAACCATCCGCATCGCCCTAACAGCCGCCGAGACCGGCCACCTCGTCCTCGCCACCCTCCACACCCCGGATGCCCCGCAAACCATCGACCGCCTCGTCGATGTCTTCCCCTCCGATCAACAACCCCAGATCATCACCCAGCTCGCCAGCGTCCTCGAAGGCATCATCTGCCAGCGCCTCATCCCCCGCGCCGATGGCCAGGGCCGCGTCCTCGCCTCCGAAGTCCTCGTCTCCAGCCACGCCATCCGCAACTGCATCCGCGAACACAAACTCGAACAAATCGTCGGCCTCATGGAAATCGGCCACCGCGAGGGCAACCGAACCATCGACCAAAGCATCGCCCATCTGATGGAAACCGGCTTCATCACCCGCGAGGAAGCCATCTTCCACTCGCGCGAACGCAAAAGCTTCGAGGCCCCACCCAAGGAACCGAAAAAACCGAAGTCCATCTGGACTTCCTAACAGCATTCTAACATGCACCCGCCGAATCCAGTCACTCTCCTCATCCGCGCCGCGTGGGTGATCGTCCTCATCATCGCCCTGCTCTTCGGCAGCCGCATCTGGAAGAACCACCAGCGCCGCGACGCCATCGTCGCGGAAATGAAATCCATCGCCACCGAAAGCTCCTACTTCCACCAGTTCAACGCACAGGACGCGCGCAAAACCCTCCTCCGCGCCATCGGCCTCATGCACGAGGCCGACCGCCTCGACCTCCCCCACGAGGAACTCATCGACCTCGCCTTCGGCTTCAAACCCGAGCTGTTCGAAGCGGACGACTCCGGCGAGGAATACTCCTCCACCCAAACCCTCATCCGCCAGAACCTCATCCTCAACTACGTCAACTTCACCAAACTCGGCTACACCGCCGACATGCGCACCATCAACGCCTTCAAGAACGGCGAAATCCCCCACATCACCAGCGGCACATTCCAGGGAAAACGCGCCGAAATCCGCCCCATCATCGATCCCGCACTCTCACCCGGCATGGAGAAAATCCTCCCCAACCTCCACCTCGCCCCCACCCAGGAAAACAACACCCCTCCCACCGACCTCGAAGTCGCCAACGCCAAACGCCTCGCCCGCGACCTCGCCCTCGCCGGCGTCATCGAAGACCCCGTTAGAGACCGCATCATCCAGGCCCTCTCAACCAAGTAAACAGCCACCTAACAAACAATCACACGCTCGTGAGACGCCAGCATTCAAAGGGGGGCCCCAAGTCCCACTAGCTTGGCAAGTTTCTTCTGGTTCGCATCAAAGGTGAGGAAACGCTCAGCCCCAAGTTGGATGGCAGCAGCAACATGAAGAATATCAAATCCGCGATGTCCGCCAGCAAGCGTGTAAGCAGACAACCGCTTGGCTGCATTTACCACATCCGCCAGATTACAGACCTGAATCTTCAGCCTTCCCGCCCTGACATCCGCTTCAAATTCAGCCCAAAACAACGCCGCTTCGCCGGAAGCAATGGCTCTGCGAAACTCTGCGAATCGAAGCGCATTACCAAGCTCATATTCGTTCATTGAGGAAAGGGTGAGCGCAACGCGGCAAGACTTCATCCATTTCAAAGCCCGCAACGTGTTCCCATCATTCCCGTAAAGAGAGAACAGAAAACTCGTGTCCGCACAGATCACCATTTTCCTCCAGCCTCTTGAATCAGATCAAGTGAATCCATTGCCGAAAGCCGTGGTGACATGGAGCGATCTCTATTCAAAGCAGGACTTTGGGACCAGTCCACGCTTTCCAACACTTCATCCTGAGCTGGCACAAGTCGCGCGATCTTCTTGCCCCGTTGTGTAATCACAATTTCCTCCCCGGCCTCCAGCCAACTCAACAAACTGGTGTAGTGATTCCTCAAATCTCGAACCGTTGCGGTTTTCATTGTGCTCCATTATAGTAGCACATCAGCCGGCGGTCAACCGAACAATCTCCCCTCACCCGCCCCGGATGCGCCTCCACGACTCCGGATTCTTCAATCGCCGGGCAAGTTCCTCCATGCGCAATCCATTCCGCGCGATCCGCCGCAACCGGTCCAGTTTCGCACGCCAAATCTTCAGCTCCTCCGGCGGCGGCGTCCATTCGCGCCGATGCCGAACACCGAGCCCGCTGAGAATCACCAGGTAGCCGTCCAGCCCGAACGAGTTGTTCGAGTCAAGCATCGCACCCGCAATCGCGGACGGACCGTTCTCCTGATAGAACGCCACCAGCTCCTCAAGCTCACCCAAGCAAGTCTCCTCCAAACATCGCCGCCAGAACTCCGTGTCCCGGCGGGCGTTGAATCGGTAGTGCAGCGCCAGAAAATCCCGGATCTGTCGCCAAAGATTACGGTTCATCCGGCAAAACAACTCACGCATCGTCGGTGGCGGCGTGTCGCCGGAATCGATCAACCCGTCCGCCAACCAACGGCTCTGGATGCAAATCACCATCAGCGCCGTCGCCTCCAACGGCTCGACGAACCCGGCCGCGTTCCCGACCGCAACCACATTCCCAACCCATGGACGCTCATAACACCCGGAAACAAATCGAACGATCCGCGGCTCACCCGCCTTCGGCACCTGCCGCCGGTATTCCTCAACCGCCGCCTCATCCGTTAGATGATCGCTGGAATACACATAGCCCCGATGGATGCGGTGCGGGTGATCGATCTGCCAGCACCACCCGGCATCCATCGTTTCTGATAGAGTGTAGGGCAGGATCATCTCATCCCCGCGGTCCCAACCACCAACCACCGCCCGATCGCAAAACAACGACCGGCTGAATCCCACAAACGGCTCCGCCAGCGCCTTGCCTAACAACTCCGACGCGAACCCGGAGGCATCAACGAAAAGATCCGCCGCACGCTCCGATCCATCCGCAAGTCGCAGCGACGCGATGCCGCCCTCGCCATCCGCTACCACCCCTCCCAACTCGGCATCCGTTAGAAACACACCCTCCGCTAGGCAAACCTTCGTCAGCCATTCGACAAATAGGTGGTTCTCGATATGCCACGCAAGATGATTGCCGGCCACCGGAAGGTCGGGCTGGCCGTCGGTCCGCAGCGGAACCACCTTGCACTCATCCATCAGCGCCGAGCTGAGATCAATCGCCTGCGCCGGCGTTTCCTGATAAAACCCCGAATTCCTGGATAGATCCGGATACCGGAACGGATGCTGCATCCCGGAGAAACTGTAGTCGAAATGCTCCGCCGCTCCCCACCGGAAACGAACCCCGAGCTTGAACACCGGATCCAGCGCAGCAAAAACCGCAGCCTCGTCAAAGCCAAGATACCCGATGAAATGACCCGGCACGTAAGGAGTCGTCCCTTCCCCCACGCCGATCACTCCCAGCTTCGAGCTGTAAACCACCTCAACCCTGAGATGCGGACGCTTCCGCTTCAACGTCAGCGCGGCGATCAACCCGGCACTGCCCCCACCGAGAACAAGAACCGACCGGATCGGACGCGCTGCGGTGGAGGCATTGCCCATTGGCGAAGAAGCATGGTTGGAATCAATCACCCAACCCCGCTTCCATGCGGCCGAAAAGGCGGCCGCGTCCATTGCGGGGTACCCTGACTTCCACCGAATCGGGAGCGGCCCCGTTCGGCTCGACGAGGATCTCGACTCCATCCACCCCATGAACAGCCGCAGTCCACGGAGCCGACAGCGTCTCACTGGTCTTCACCACAATCTCGAGATCAACCGCATCATCCCTGCGGTCATAGGTGAAGACGAAGTCGTCTCCATCCAATCGCGCCTCAGGAAGGTTGGAACTGGATCCATCCATCGGGTCGCTCTGGGTGATGAACTCGATGCCATTTGGAACACCATCACCATCGGCATCCTGATCGAACCCGCGAAGACCCGCTGGAATCTCCTCCGCTTCCTCCCACGCGGCATATGGATCCGAGGAAGAGGAAACCAGGGCGATCTGCTTGCCCGAAGGACCAAACGCGTAATCCACCGAATAACCCGCCGGCACTCCCGTCACCAGATTCGTCCCCTGCGTCAACGTCCCAGTATAGGTCGCGATCACATACGAGGGCTGCGTCGGCGCAATCGCCTGAATCGCGATCGTCGAACCGTTGCCAAGTGTTAGATTGCCGTTGATCTGCAGGTGATCGGATGCCGAACCGTTGATCTGATGCAACAACGTGCCCTGGATGTTCGCCGAGTTGGAGATGAATTCCCCGGTGGTTTCACCAGCGGAAAAGGTTCCACCCACCCCCACAGCCAAGGTAGCGACCATCGACCCATCTCCCAGCAACACTCCCTCCGTCACGGTGACCGCACCGCTGAGCGAATGCGATCGCCCTCCACCAAGCAGGAGCGTGCCGGTACCGGTTTTGGTGAACCCGTCAGCCAAACCATCGCCATTGTTCTCCAACTCGCCATCAATGATGAAGTCCGGAGCAGAATCACCGGTTACATCCGCAACCGCGATAGGGATGACACCCACCAAAGCGAGGCCCGAATTCCCGTTGTTCGTGCCCGCTGCGGACGTCACAAAGGATGGAGCGGTACCGGTAACGGAAATACCCACGGTCAACTGCCCGCTTTCCCCATCAAATGCGCTGCCATCGCCGGAATAGGCCAACTCAACCGTGCCCCCGTTCAACTGAAGCGAGCGCAGATGAGCATGGCTCTGTCCGGTAACCCCCGTGGCAAGACTGCCGCCAGTGAGAAGTCGGAGCGTTCCACCGTTGAGCGTGATGGAAGCGGCATTGGCTCCGGTCGGCAAGCAGTTGACACCTGCAACCGTCATGATCGCCCCTTCCTCAACTGTCACCTCCGGAGCCAAACCCAAACGGTTCCCCACCTGGCTGCCATCAAACAACACTTCACCTCTCAGGACCTGCACCTGACTGATCGAGTTCGGCCGATTCACAAACACCAAACCGTCGCGATCAAACACCTCCATCCCGGCTCCGGAAATCGTCGCCGCCCCGGTCAGATCGAGGTTGCCTGTTCCGTTGAAAACCAATTCGCCGCCCGCCCCGATCGACGTCTCGTTGGTAAAGAAGCCATCCGGTATCTCGTTGATCCGAAGTGCCCCACCATTGATCTCAACCCGTGACGTCGCATTGATGTAACCATTCACGCCATTGCCAACCTGCAACACTCCTTCATCAACGATGGTCGGACCGTTGTAGGCATTGTTGGTCAACAACGTCGTCGTGGCAGCACCTCGTTTCGTAATCCCCGTGATATCAACAATTCCACCGAAACTTGAAACTACGCTCAAATCCTTGGTTTCGTTCTCGAAAACAATGTCATACGGGGCCACATCCGATTGCAGTTCAATCGTGGTGGACACTGCCGAATCATCAAACAGAACGGCATACTCGTCCAGATAAACACCAGCGCCACCGCCACTCAAAGGCTCCCAGTTCGCCGTCGTCCCGAGATCCCAGAAACTTCCGTTGACCGGATCGGCACCCCTCCACCGGAACGTCGGAACCACCAACACATCCACCGGATCCGATTCCACATTGCCACCCGCATTGGTCACCTCGCAGGTATACGCAAATGCCTGATTGGCCGGATCGTTGAGAACCGCCGCGCCCACGAGAAGGGTTGGATCCGTAGCTCCGGGGATTTCAACTCCATCGAGCTTCCATTGATACGTGAACGGTGGCGATCCCGCTGGCACAATGGACAGCGTATACGATCGCCCCTCGGGGATGGTCGCCGAGGGAGAAACCGTAGGAATTCCCGCCGTCGGAGCCACATTCCCGAGCGCGGCATCATACAACTGTTGCACCCGATTGGCGGATAGCGCCTTGTCGAATACAGCCACTTCATCAATCTCCCCACGGAAAAAATCACCCGTGGCATTGAAAACCCCGCCTCCTCCAATGTTGAAGTTGAACCCGCTGGTCCCATAATTCCCGATCGCTCCGGACATCTGCGCGACCTGAACCCCGTTGAGGAACAGCGTGGCCGCGTTCTGGTCTGCCGACAAAGCAATGAAGCCCCATTCGTTGTCGGCGAATGAATACCCAGGCAGCATGTTGCCACCGCGAGCCGCGATCCATGACTCGATGTTCAATCCTCCACCAGCATCCCCGAACTCCAACAGATCATTCTGTCCGAAATAACCGCCGCGAGTGGACTTGACCGCCCCGCGCTTCACCCAACCGGTGACCGTGAATGCCGTGCGGTTGTTGAGCAATTGCAGTGGAACTCCCACAAAACCATTCTGACTCACCAACGACAGCGCCAGATTGTTCGCACCAAAACCCAGAAAGCCGGATCCGGTCTTTGGTCCCGTGTCGGTGTTGTAGGCTTGTCCGTTATACACACCGTTCGCCCCGGAACCAAGTGTCCCGAGATTCGCAGCTGGGGGAACCGTATAACCAGCCTCGCCAAGTCGCCAATAGCCCGCAGGATTGTCCGACAAAACAAGACTGTCATAGGACTGCGATGGTGTCGCATTCGTCCCGTTGTTGTAATGCTCCAAAACCTCGGCATCACTCAATGCGCGTGAATAATACGCCACCTCATCCAAACCGCCGGACCAAGGCCCAACATCATCTGATCGCGTGTGAAGCGTGAACGGCTGATTCACCGGTGGCTCATAATAATTTCCTCCGCTACCAGCGGTGGAAACCGTCGAAGTACCTTTCAACACTCCATTCAGGTAAACCCTCCCCTGCCGCGTCGCATCGTCATAAACACAAACCAAATGATACCAAGTCCCGGGTGTCAGATTGGTCGCAGTGTTCGCATTCACCGCGACACTCGTGCCTCGCTTGTTATATGTTCTGAAGATAAACCCTTGATTGGTTGCCGTCGACTGGAGGATCAACCAACCGCTGCGCGGCGACGCGAAATCCACCGACGACATCACGTGTGCAGTCGAGGCGGCCACCACACTGCTTGGCCTGACCCAGCCCTCCACCGTGAAACTGCCGGCCTGATTCAGCGCTGGCGTGTACGGAATATGCATCGATCGCACGGAACTGGAGATCGACTTGTCCGAATTGCCCGGCATCGCTCCCGTCAAAAGATGGGTTGCGCTGTTTGAATAAACCCCGTCTCCGGTCGCACCGGCACTCCCGAGGTTGTCAGCGATCACCGGCTGATCAGTCGCACCGTCATTGAAGCGATAGTAAACCAACGGTTCCTCGCTCAGAATCTCACTCGCATAATCCGCTTTTAGCGATGGGGAAAACAACAGCAGCCCCGCCAAGGGACATGCGAAGCGTTTGGAATATCGGATGGCTTGCATAACATGGGTTTCTTTGGGTTGAAGGATCGAGGTCGGAAAAAGTACCCCCGCCCGCGCGGGGCGTGGACGGGGGAATAACTTTCAGACTTCGGAAGGGTCCGGTCTCAGGGAACCGTCACACTGAGGCGGCCAAACAGGGTGGCATTGGCACCGCGCGGGATGAAGACATCGACACGGACACCCGGAATCGTCAGATCCTCGGTCTCATTCACAACCACACCGTCAACACCAGCAACGGCATCCGTCCAAACCCCTTCGAGGTCGGTGTCATGCTCTGCAATGGCAGTGACTCCCGCATCCACCGAAAGATCGCTGCGGCGGAAGGTGAACTTGAGGTATTCACCGGCAGGCAGTCCCGCTGGATCCGTCACAAGATCAAGCGTGGGCAGATTCACAACGCTGGCCTGGTTCGGCTGGTTGCCGATCACCATTTCAACGGCGTTCGCTATGCCATCACCATCCGGATCCGCAGTAGCTCCGATGATGTCCGGATCCGTCTCGCCTGGGAAGAACCCATCAATCCAGCTCGCATAGGTGTTCGTCGGTCCGTTTACCACAGTAAGCGTGCCGGAACCTGTCACCTGCGCGATCTCCGTATTCGTCCCTGCATTGCCGACAGCTTCATAGACCCCAGGAGCCTGTTGAACACCGTCAATGAACAAGGTGTCGACAACCTCGTTGTTGGTCACATCCACCGTGCCGGTTCCATTGATCACAAGTGAGGCGGCATCGTTGATCGAACCACCATTTACCGCGAGGATGGCACCGGTGTTGACCGTAGTATCTCCTGTATGGGTGTTGGCTCCGTTGAGCACCAGCGCTCCCGCGTTGACCGTAACTGTTGCAGCGCCGCTCACAGCTCCGCCAAGCGTGAATGTGCCGGCCCCCAGCTTGACAAGCGGCGCACTGACGGCTCCGCCTGTTGGATTGAAGGTCACGTTCGCGCTCGCTTCCGTCACATCGATGTTCGCCGTTCCGTTGTCGACCCATAGGAAACGCGTGGTGGTTTCCGCTCCCGTGCCGGTGTAGCGGAACGTCGCCCCGTTCTTGATTGCAAGATATCCGCTGCCGATGCCACCAACGGCATCAGGCGTCACCGATGACGCAGAGATCGTCCCGGCAAGCAGTTCGGTGCCGCCCGACCAAGTGTTCTCTCCGGTCAAAAGCAACGTCCCTCCACCTTGCTTGGTCAACGTATCCCCGGCACTGTCATTGTTCTGGATCTGGGCACCAACAATCAAATCCGCAGAACTGTCACCGGTCACATCAGCAACGTCAAAAACCCGGTTGCCATTCAAGGCGAGTCCCGAATTTCCACTAACCGCACCCAGACCGTTCTGAATCGTCGAAGGTGTCGTGCCCGTCACGGTGAGCGTCCCGTTCAACTGGATGCTCTCGGCATTGTAAGCACTTCCATCTCCCGAATAGGAGAAGTCCACCGTCCCACCATTCAACGTGAGATTCCGGACGTGCGCGTGACTCTGTCCTGCGACACCCACTAAAGGACTGCCGCCGCTCACCACAGAAAGGCCACCTCCGTTGATCGTCATGTCAACGCTGTTGGCATTCGTCGGCAGCGCATTGACTCCTAGGATCGCCATCGTGCCCCCGGCATTCACCGTCACACTCTTGTTCACCGCGAGGCGGTTCGCGTTCTGGTTGCCGTCAAAGGCCACCACCCCGTCGTTGATCGTCACGGTCCCGGTCGTCTGATTCTGCGAGGCGCAGTAAACCAAACCATCACGATTGAAGTTCAGATTGATCGCACTGGTATTCAGGATGACCGGATTGAAATTCATCCCGCCTGTCCCAACGATGGCAAGCTCGCCGGCACCCGAGGTCGCGTTCGCATAAGTCCCGCCGTCAGCCAGATTGAGAATCAACTCGGCTCCTAGTGTCACCGGGCTGGAAGCGGAAATCGATCCGCTGGTTCCGTCGCCAATCTGAAGAACCCCGTCATTGATGATGGTCGCACCCGTGTAGGCGTTCGCGTTCGCCAAGGTGACTTTCGCAAGCGAGTTCTTGGTCACCGAGCCGGAAGCAATCCCATCTCCGCTAAGGGTGTAATCGCTGTTGTCGTTGTTGAAGGTCGTCGAAGTCGGCGAAATCGATCCCGAAAGGGTCACATCGAATGCACTCGCGGAATCGTCAAAAATCACCACATCGTTCGCAATAAAAGCGGAGCCGACATTGGTGAAGGACGTGAGCCAGTTCTGCGTCGTGTTCACATCCCAAAGCTCGGGATTCGTTCCATCGGTTCCTTTCCAGATCAGCGAGTCGAAGCCGTTGACCGTAACTCCAATGGTGCTGCCGTCATCGGCGTTCTTTGTGATGTTCAGGCGCGGCGAAGCACTGACAACATTGATGTTGTCATACCCGCCGGAATTGATGGTTCCATAATCGATCAAAGTGAAGGAACTCGCCGAAGGAATGTCCCCGGTCGCAGTAACCGTCAGGGTATGAGGCCCGGAAACATCAAGATTTCCCGTCACATTGAGCAAATCCACCGGACCGGTGACTCCTACACGGAATTGCGAACCACTGCCTGAGACAAAATTCACCGCTCCCGCCGTGCCAGTCCCGGGAGTGGCGCTGGTTCCAGTGCCGAGCTTCGATCCGCTAGCCACATTCACCGTTGTGCCGTGAACCCCTGCCAGCAACAGGGTGCTGTTGGAGGTGACATTGGTGGCTCCGGTGTAGGTGCCGCCACCCGCAAGACTGGCGGTGTTTCCACCGGTTACGGTCAATTCAGCGGTCGTGCCTGTCAGCGCTCCACCCAAGGTGATGCTGCCACCCGTCGTGTCCACAGTCGAGTTCGCCAGCAAGTTCATCGGGCGTGTGGTGGACCAGGGAGCCAATGCTCCAAGAGTGCCTCCGTTCAGGTTGATCGTCTTGTTCGCGGTTCCACCGGTCACAATCCCTGCCGCCCCAATGTTGAGCGTGCCACCATTCAAATTGATCGTGGAGGCTTGGACACGGGTGTTAAAGCCCATGTTGATACCAACCAGATTCGCAGTTCCGGTTCCGGAAAGATTCAAGGTCGCCGGACCATCCCATGAAAGATACAAGGGAGAACCCGTTAGATTCAAACTACCCGCACTCAAGTTGTAAACGGTGCTGCCACCCCCCCAGTGACCCCAGCGGTTTGCCATGCTGTTCCCTCCGGGGTTGTTGACGGTACCGGTGTTGGTCACCGTGCCGCCCGTCTGGTTGATGGTGATCGCCGCATTGCTCTGATCCCCGAAGATCATGAATGAGTTGACCCCGATCGATGCCGTGTCGGCAACATTCAAGGTCGTGGTGGTGCCACCGGTCGGATTGCCAAGGTAATTGGCGCCACTGATGGCACCGGTACCATTGAACGTAAGGGTTCCACCCCTCAGGTTGGTGTTTCCGGTCCGGCTGTCAGTGCCACTGCTCCGAATCGCTTCACCCCCTGTGTTCTTGTTGAGATCCCCGGCACCCGAAATCGGTGTGTTCAGCGAATAGCTGCCGGTTCGATTGAGATTCAACGAAGCCCCGGTTCCAACGGCCACCGCAGTTGCCGTGGACAAATCCCCGGAGGCATCATTGTTCCCAAGCTGGAACGCTCCACCAATCACACTCAACAACGGAGTGGTTGGAAGTGCCGAGGTAAGCAAGGTCGTGCCGGCACCAGCCTTCACCAAGGTGCCATCGATGGTGATCGAAGCGTTCGGCACCATCGTCAGGAAATTCACCGCACTGCTCGGCGCAACCGTTAACGAACCTCCTGCATCCACATCAATCGGGGAATTCACCACCCCCCCTGCACCGATGACCAGATTGCCACCCGACGCCACAGTCGTGGTCGATGAGCTGGAAATCGTTCCACCACTATGATTGAAAGTCATTCCAAGCGTCTGGGCCGTTCCGAAATCGTAGTTGCCGGCAGAAGAAACCGGACCATCGGAACTGATGGTCGAGTTCAAGGTCAGATAACCACCAGCACCGTTGTCCACCCGGATGATGCGGCTGCCGCTCAGCGCAACGGTCCCGCCATCCAGGGTGATGTCTCCGTCCTGAACCCACAGGGCATCCATCGTGTGCGTCGCTGCGAGCGTCACCGTGTAAAGATCGTTCGCGTCTGTGCCTGCGGAGAACACCGCGGCATTGCCATCCACCCATGCCCCTGTCGTCGCGGTGCCGCCACCTGATACACTCCAGTTCGCATCGGCCCAATTCCCATCCGGGTTGGCTCCACCTGCTCCAGCGGTGTCGCCGTTGACATCCCAATAGCTCAAAGTACCCGTGTAGGAGTTTTCCACCTGGACACCGGCGAACGACCCCCGCACCCCACCGCCTTGGTTGGCTCCACCTTTCACGGTCAATGTCGGAGCTGCCTGATTCTGGATCTTGAGGAAAATGTTCCCTTCCACCAAGGTGTCGGCATTCGTCCACGCCTGCGTTCCCCACGCCGCGGTACCAGGCACCGTCGCACCACCGCTGAAGGTATAGGCGGTTCCATTGATCGTAGGAGCCGAATATCTCGTCGAATCCGTCGCACCAATGAAATAGACGTTGTATTTCAGATAAGGAATACCACTGACAGTCACCAAATGACTGTTGCTGCTGTCATCCAGATACCCCTTCGTCAAAATCCCGTTCTGGGAGGTTCCAGTGCCTCCGGTAGATCCAGATCTCCAGGTGTTTGCAGAGGTCCAGTTGACACTCGCCCCTGACGTCGCACCAGTCGAGTCAATCAACGTCGCCGCGGAACCCGTTGCTCCGACATGGTTGTTCCAGAACGTCCCGGCGATGGGAATCGCTCCGGCTGTCACAGAGGATGCGGCGATCTGGCTGGCGGCAGCACTCGGATCCGTCGATGCGAAATTCATGCTGATGGATTGGCCGTGAGCCTGATGGATCAACGACAAGAGAAACAGATTGCGGAATAGGGGTTTCATGGTGGCTTTTGGTTTGGATTTTGTATCAAGGGGTTTTTATCAGTGGCGAATGCGTCGAATCATTCCCGTATAATCGCTCACTTTGGATTTACATGATCAATACCGTCCAAATGGGTTTCAAACGGAACGCCTCCTACCAAAGCAAATTTTCCTGTCAGGGGAAGAAGACAGTTCACCTAATTTCTGTAAAAAAATTTTAGACAGATTTGCTCCGTCGGGCATACTTCTTTCCTATGCCTGATCGATTCCATCAATCCCGCGCGGAGCGCGTGGCCGCCTGGATGACCCAACGCATCCGCAACGGAGAGTTCCCCGGCCGCCTCCCCGGCCTGCGCGAACTGGCCAGGGAGCTGGGCGTCAGCGTACCCACCGTTTCCAAAGGCATCCATCTGCTACAAAGCTCCGGCTTGGTGATCGCCGGCGGCGAGCGGCATGGCTTCCGCGTCGCCCCGATCGAAAGCTCCCCAGCTCGTCCTCCAGTGAAATCGGCCGAGGAGCCGAAACCTCACAAGCGGCTCCTATTCCTGACTTCCAAGCCAGTCAATCAACTCCTTCAGGACAGCATCCAGACCTTCGCAGAACTGGTGAATGTCATGCACCAACAAGGCTGGGAGGTCTTTCACCGCTCAAACGGATTCGAACAGGCAAGAGCATCGCACAAGTCCTGGGACCGGATGCTCGACCTGCTAGAACCGGACGCCCTCGTGGCTCTATCAGGAACCCCCGTGCTGGCCGAATGGGCCATCCGCCGAAAAACACCCACACTTTTCGTCGGCGGCCAAACCGGCGGCCTACCCATTCCACAAATCGCCGTCCGCATCACGGAACTGATCGAAGAAGCCGTCGGACACCTCCACCTCGAAGGACACACCGACATATTCATGCCACTCTGCGGACGGCTGCCGGAGTTCGGCAAAACAATCCTCCACGCAGCACACCATCGCCTCGCCAAACTCGGCGGAAAACCAAACCGCTTCCGATTGGAGGAATCCGCCTACAGCGAACCCAAAGTCCTCTTGGATCTGCTCAGGCGCGCATGGCAGAAAAGACGCCCCGACGCGCTCATTCTACTCGACTGGCGGGAATTCGTCACGGTCTCCTGTCTGCTCAAAGAACTGCGGATCGAAATCCCCAACGATCTCTCGGTGATCCTCCTCTCCTTTGAGGAAGAAATGAACTGGCACTTCCCCAGCCTCGCCCACTACCGGTTTCCATCGGAACGAATCGCCCATGCCATCGCACGTTGGACACTTAACGATGCCACCACAGGCACCGGAAGCTACCCGAAATACTTGCGCGCTCAATGGGTGGACGGCGAAAGCATCTCAAGCCGGAAACGCATCATTTCCCGGCACCTTCCGATTGACGACGCCGGCGCAAGACCAGACCCAACGCACCCAACGCACCTAACAGACTAACCGAAGGCTCGGGAATGATCGCGATCTGGTTCAGCCCGCCGTAGTTGTAGTCGATCGAAAACCCGGACGGCAATCCGACCACATTTCCGAACGTCCCGGTCAGACTTCCATATTGCGCGAACACGAATCCATTCGTCGGACTCGCAGTCAGCGATCCCGCACCAAGATTGGTAAAGGTAACCGTGGATCCCGCATCAAGCGCCAGCAATCCGACCACATTGAAGAAATCAATCTCCGGCGAAACCGTGCTGTCCCACTCGATCTCAAGTGTCCCATCCAAATCCAGACTGGCCAACCCCAGATCCGTTCCGATCGAGTTGCCCGGTGCAAGGAATGCCGTCGAAGCGATCGAAACCGCGCCGGCAATCTCGCCGTTTCCACCCAACGTCGAGGTATTCAGCACATTGACCGCACCCGTCCCCGTTAGAGAACCGTTCACCCGAAGTTCACCATCCGAGATCGTCGTCGAACCGCTGTAGCTGTGGCTGCCCTCAAGCACCATCGTGCCTGCCCCGGACTTAGTCAGAGAACTTGCTCCCGCTGTTGCCGTCGTGCCGCTGTCGGTGTTCTCCAACTCCGTCGATACAATCAGGTCCGCAGCAGCACTGCCGGTCACATCTCCCACGTTGAAGTTGATGTTCCCGCGCAGCGCGATCCCGGAATTGCCATCCGTCCGACCCGCTTCACGGGTGATCAAGGCCGCCGTGCTGCCTCCGGCCACGGTGAGCGTGTTGTTGAGCTGATAGTTC
>SXGQ01309544.1_pt1 | contig 23862 bp, 19 predicted proteins | sample 3178371 | NCBI WGS metagenome assembly SXGQ01 (sample SAMN11356859, study PRJNA531348) | freshwater metagenome | isolation source: freshwater sample F1-20 | place: China: Fuxian Lake, Yuxi | collected 2017-12-25 | reverse complement strand
GCAAATGGTATTGAAAGTTTTGATAAAACATTAGATAGAATTAAAGCCTATGAAGATGCAGGAGCTGACATATTATTTCCTGAAGCCATGAAAAATGAAAAAGAATTTGAAAAAGTTAGAAAAACTTCAAAGAAATATTTAATAGCTAATATGACTGAATTTGGAAAATCAAAGCTTTTAAATAAATCTGATCTTGAAAACTTAGGATACAATATCGTTATTTATCCTGTTACGACACAACGATTGGCAATGAAAAATGTTGAGGATGGTTTAAAATCTATATTTAAGAATGGAGATCAAAATAATATTTTAGATAAGATGCAAACTAGAAAAAGATTGTATGAGTTAGTGCAATATGAGAAATATAATAGATTAAATAAAAAAATTACTGACTTTTCTTCTGAGGGGCATGAATAAATATGAGTGAAGAAATAAAAAAAGGTTTGTTAGGTATTGTTGTTGATGAAACAACTATTTCTCAGGTTATGCCTGAAATTAATTCACTAACCTATCGCGGCTATACAGTGCAACAACTGTGCGATAAGTGTTCTTTTGAAGAAGTAGCTTACCTTATTTTAAACGGGGAACTGCCAAATAAAAATCAATTAAAAAAATTCATAAAAAAAGAAAAATTAAACAGAAAACTTTCTAGTCAAATACTTGCCAGTATTCAAAAAATGCCAAAAAATGCACATCCGATGGATGTGACTAGAACAGTAGTAAGCTTGATGGCATTAGAAGATAAAGAAACAAGTAATAGTTCTAAAGAAGCTAATATGCGTAAAGCTATAAGAATTTTTGCAAAAACTCCAAGTGCTATTGCTGCTTATTTTAGAACTAGAAAAGGAAAAAAAATTATAAATCCGAGTAATAAATATTCTTTTTCAGAAAACTTTTTTCATATGATGTTTGGAAAAGTTCCAGATAAGGAAATTGTAAAAGCTTTTGATGTGTCTTTAATTTTATATGCTGAACATAGTTTCAATGTTTCGACTTTTACCGCAAGAACAATTACAAGTAGTTTATCTGATATTCATGGAGCTATCACTGGAGCAATAGCAAGTCTTAAAGGACCTTTGCATGGTGGAGCTAATGAAGCTGTCATGCATATGATGAAGGAAATAGGAAAACCTGAAAAAGCAAAAAAATGGATTGAAAATGCACTTAAAAAGAAAAAGGTTATCATGGGATTTGGCCACAGAGTTTATAGAAGTGGAGATTCAAGAGTTCCTACTATGAGAACTTATTTATTTAGAATAGCTAACCTTCTCAAAAAAGAGAAATACGTTCACATTTATGAAATTTTAGAAGAAGTCATGTTTAAGAAAAAAAATATTCATCCTAATGTCGACTACCCTTGTGGTCCTATGTACCATATGATGGGAATAGATACCGACTTCTTTACTCCGATATTTGTAATGGCTAGAATTACTGGCTGGTCAGCTCACATTATGGAACAGCATGCTTCTAATAAATTAATTAGACCGTTGTCTAAATATAAAGGTAAAAAACGTCGAGAAGTAATGCTTCTAAACCAAAGATAGTTTATCTAAAATTTGTAAAACCTATTTTATAAAGACCTTTTTTATCAGCAGAGACATAAATATTTCCTTCATCATCTTCGTATAAAATATTTTCTTTATCAGTAACAAAGTGTCTTAATATAAGGTCATCTAGAGGTATTTTTTCAATAGATTGAACTTTATCTAATGAATTATTTAATAAAAAAATAATTAAAGAGTGTCCTTTTATTAAATTATTTCCAATAAGTGATAATGCCATTAAACATGATTTTTTATAATAATTTATAAGTGCAGTAGAGCAATTATTCAAAGCAGATATACCAACAGAAGGAACAAATGCAAATAAAGGCTCTTCGAAATTATTATTTTCGTGATTAACTTGAACGGACTTGCCATCGCCTCCCTCATCTTCAAGATAATTTGTTCCATACGAAACATTGGGAAAGCCATAATTTTTATCTTTAGTAACTAAATTCAATTCATCACCGCCTTTTGGCCCATGTTCAGAATTAAAAATTTTATTATTTAATACAGTAAGACCTTGAGGAACTCTATGGCCTTTAGAAAAAATATTAACTTTTAAATTTTTAGGATTTATTCTTGAAACATCAGCTAAATCGCTTTTCTGCATTTCTAATATCTTTCCAAAGTAAGAATTATTGTCTTGAGCTAATAGATTATTTTTACCAAAAGATTTTTCTGGAATACCAAGTGAAAATAAAATTGATTCGTTAAAATGAACATTACTGCTACCCATTCCATTGAAATCATTATTTTTTGGTTCTTCGGATAAACATTCTGTTCTAAATATTTCTTTAGTTTCGCTTAAAGAAATAATTGAAGAAAAAAAACAACTTTTTTCATTACCAGCAATTAAAGCAAAAGAATCTTTTTCTGTTGAAATAATTGTTTTAACACCTCCGTTTCTTTGTAAGGTAAAATATTTAGGTAAATTCAATTTTTTAGTTATTCCGTTATTTATTACAAAGCCTGTTTGCAGATAAATCTTTAAATTTGAAATATCAAATTTTTTATTTTTTTCTGGATAAATTAAAAAAGCAGTTTTATCTCTAAAATCTAAAACTTTTGACACACTTACATCAAAAGAATTTGCTTTGAAATATTTTTCATTTTTAATAGCAGTTTTTACTTCTATTTTTTTATTTTTTTTAAAATTATTTTTTATTTTTTCTATTTTTTCTGGATTTTCAAAACCCCAATACATTGAAAATATTACCGTAACTATCCATAAAAATAATAAAAAAATATTCTTCATTTATTGATTTATTTTTTTTATTAAGTGGTAATTAAAATAAATCTTCCTTTAATCACCTGAGCTTTTAAATTTTTTTTTTTCATAAAATCATCAACTGCTTTTTTAACTTCGGTGATATAACTAGCATCTATATAATCATCACAAACTATAGTTTTATTTTTATTTTTCATAGCAGAATATAATATGCTCAAATCATTATAGGTAGTCTCGTAACTATGACCGCCATCTATAAAAGCAAAGTCTATATTAGTTAAATCGTTTTGGATAAGAGTTTTATTAGTATCGCCTTTGACTAATCTGATATTTCTATTAAATTTATTTAAAAATTTTTCAATACTTTCTTTTGAATTTAAATTTTCTCTCAAAATTATATTATAATATAAATGCTTAAAGGGATTAGAAAATTTTTGGCTTTTTATATATTCAGGCTCAACCTTATTAAATTCTTGATTTAATTTTTCACCAAATAAATCAAATCCTAAATATGAAAAATCTCCGTGATGAATATTATTTAATTGTTCACAGATATTTCTAGAAGTAACCCCGCAAAAGACTCCAATTTCTAAAAAATGCTTTGGTTTTTTTTCTAAAATTAACTTAAGAAGAACATTTCCCCACTCTTCGTTTAAACCAGTTTTGCGCCAATACTTTTTAAATTTAAAATTCAAAACTTAGGAGAAAGCTTCGGTCCAAGTTCCTTTTGTAGAAGCTTTTGAATATTCTGTAGCTCTTCCTTCAAAAAAATTCATGTGTTCTACGGCATTTAACATTGTGTCTAACCAAGTTAGAGGATTTTTTTTAATATCATAAATTGGTTGAAGGTCTAATTGTTCTAATCTTCTATTTGCTATGTATCTTATGTAGCCTTTAACATCATTAGCAGTCATTCCATTTAAAGGTCCCATTTGAAAAGCTAAATCAATAAAAGCATCTTCGTGCGTAACTATTATTCTGCAGGCTTCATAAATTTCTTTTTTTAATTGTTCTGTCCATATTTGAGGATTTTCTTTAATAAATTCTCTGTAAAGTCTAATCATAGAATTGCAATGTAAAGTTTCATCTCTAACAGACCATGTAACGATCTGGCCCATGCCTTTCATTTTATTTTGTCTTGGAAAATTTAATAAAATTGCAAAACTTGCAAAAAGTTGAAGACCTTCTGTAAAAGCAGAAAATACAGCTATTGTTTTTGCAATATCGTGATTTGATTTAACATCGAAACCTTGCATATAATCATATTTGTCTTTCATTTCTTTATATTTCATGAAAGCTGAATATTCTGTCTCGGGCATTCCAATTGTATCAAGTAAGTGGGAGTAAGCAGCAATGTGAACTGTTTCCATTGAGGCAAAAGAGGTCATCATCATTAAAACTTCTGTTGGTTTAAATACGTTCATGTAGTGACGTATGTAACAATTGCTCACTTCAACATCGGCCTGTGTAAAAAATCTAAAAATGTGAGTTAAAAGATTTTTTTCTTGCGCTGATAAATTTTTTTGCCAATCTCTAACATCGTCTCCTAGTGGAACTTCTTCAGGTAACCAATGAATTCTTTGTTGAGTTAACCAGGCATCATAGCACCATGGATATCTAAAAGGTTTATAAACTGGATTTGCTACAAGCAAACCATTTTCTTTTATCGGTTCTTTTTTAATTGCTACTGACATGATAAACATTCCTCATAATTGTTTGTTTCTTTAGTAGATTCTTTATTTCTATCATAAACACTTTTCGTCACATCTGTTGATGAACCTGTGTTGATGTTTTCTGCACGTTGAATAGATTTTGATCTACAATAGTAAAGGCTCTTCAAACCTTTTTTCCATGATTGGAAATGAATATCATGAAGTTCTTTTTTGTGAATATCAGCAGGAATGAATACATTTATGGATTGAGCTTGTGAGATATATGGCGTTCGATCAGCTCCAAGTTCGATAATCCATCTTTGGTCTATTTCGAAAGCAGTTTTAAATATGTCTTTTTCCTCTGCGGTTAAGAAATCTAAATGCGAAACAGATCCTTGGTTTGTTGTGATGGTTGACCAGGTTTCATCATCATTTTTTTGATGTTTTTCTAAAATTTTAGCTAGATATTTATTTCTTACATTGTAAGAACCAGACAAAGTTTTATGTGTGTAGCTATTAGCTGCAATAGGTTCAATTCCAGGGGAAGATCCGCCACAAATAATAGAAATAGAAGCTGTTGGAGCTATAGCCGTTTTGTTTGAAAATCTTTCTTTAATTCCATACTCTTCAGCATCAGGGCAGGCACCTCTTTCTTCCGCTAAAACAACTGAAGCTGCATCAACTTTTTCTTGAATGTGTTTAAATATTTTTTTATTCCATACTTTGCTCATTACTGAACCAAATGGAATTCCTTTTTGTTGGAAATAAGAATGTAAACCCATTACACCAAGACCAACACTTCTTTCTCTCATAGCAGAATATTTTGCATCTTTGAAACTCTGTGGCGCATTATTAATAAAATCAGTCATAATATTGTCTAAAAATCTCATCACATCTTCTATGAATGTTTCATTGTCTTTCCACTCATCGTGCGTTTCTAAATTTAATGACGATAAACAACATACAGCAGTCCTATCATTTCCATGATTATCTACTCCGGTTGGTAAAGTTATTTCACTACATAGATTGGAGGTCTTAACAGTTAGTCCTGCTAATTTATGATGTTGAGGAATTTGTCTATTAACAGTATCAACAAATATTATGTAAGGTTCCCCAGTTTCTACTCTTGCGGTTAAAAGTCTAATCCATAAATTACGTGCTGATAAAGTAGATTGTATTGCACCATCTTTTGGACTTCTTAAAGCCCATTGACCATCTGTTTCAACGGCTCTCATGAATTCATCTGAAACTAAAACGCCGTGGTGTAAATTTAATGATCTTCTATTTACATCTCCGCCAGTAGGTCTTCTCATTTCTATAAACTCTTCAATTTCAGGATGGTCGATTGGAAGATAACATGCTGCTGATCCTCGTCGTAATGAACCTTGGCTAATAGCAAGTGTTAAAGAATCCATAACTTTTATAAAAGGAATAATTCCAGAAGTTTTTCCAACTGAACCTATTTTCTCTCCAATAGATCTTAAGTTTCCCCAATAACTTCCGATACCACCACCTTTTGAAGCAAGCCAAACATTCTCACTCCATAAATCTAAAATACCTTCTAGGCTATCCCCTGCTTCATTTAAAAAACACGAAATTGGCAATCCTCTTTTTGTTCCACCATTTGACAGAATAGGTGTAGCTGGCATGAACCATAAATTACTAATGTAGTTATAAATTCTTTGTGCGTGCAAGTTATTGTCCGCATAAGTGCTTGCAACTCTTGCAAATAAATCTTGGTAAGATTCGTTTAGACCTAAATATCTATCATCTAGTGTTGCTCTACCAAAATCTGTTAGTTTTGAATCTTTAGATCTATCAATCTTAATTATGATCCCTTTTTCGTTCTGAAATAGCTCTGTTTCTCCAGTTAATGAAAAAAGATCTGGTTTTTTTGGGCTATTTTCTTTAAATTCATTAAGATTATTTGAGCTAATTGAACTCACAGCTTTTTCTATTGCCAAAGATACGTTTTTATTCATAAAATACTATATTTGTGATGTTTTTATTAAAAAACAACTACATGTTGTGTTCACTTAAATCAATTATACTAGTAACAGAACAACATCAATAGAACATTATATGAACATTATTATATTTTTTCAAGTGGAAAGTTTTGTTGATAAACAATAGTTAAAAAACAACCCTTATGCTGATAAATCCAAATGGTTTTAGAGAATACGATGCGAGATGGATCTACAGAAAAGATATAGATCAGGCGGGAATTGAAAACTTAGGAAAGGGATTAGGAACACAAATAATCAATCATATCAAAAAAACGAATCCAAGAGTTATTGTAGGTCATGATTACAGATCGTACAGTGAAGAAATAAAATCAGCATTAAAAAAAGGATTAATTTCAACTGGTTGTTATATTGAAGATATAGATTTAGCACTTTCCCCTACAGTTTATTTTGCTCAATTTAATTTAAATGCTGATGCAATTGCAATGGTCACAGCAAGCCACAATGAAAATGGTTGGACAGGTGTAAAGATGGGTATCAAAAAAGGATTAACTCATGCACCTGAAGAAATGAATGAGTTAAAAGATATAACCTTAAATAAAAAATTTATATCTGGCAAAGGAAATGAAAAAAAAATTAAAAAATTTAAAAAAATTTATATTCAAGATTTAATTTCAAAAAATAAAATCAAAAAAAAAATTAAAGCTGTTGTTGCTTGTGGAAATGGGACAGCTGGTGTATTTGCACCAGAAATTCTAAGAGGGATAGGTTGTGAAGTTATAGAACTTGATTGTAACTTAGATTATACTTTTCCAAAATATAATCCAAATCCAGAAGATTTAAAAATGCTTCATGAAATTAGCAAAACTGTTAAAAAATATAAAGCAGATATTGGTTTTGGTTTTGACGGGGATGGTGATCGAGTTGGCGTAATTGATAATAATGGTAATGAAATTTTTTCAGATAAAATAGGATTGCTAATTGCAAGAAACTTATCTTCTAAATATAAAAACTCTAAATTTATTGTCGATGTTAAATCTACTGGTCTTTATGCAACTGATAAAAAACTTTTTGAGAATAAGTGTGAAACAATCTATTGGAAGACAGGACATTCTCACATAAAGAGAAAAGTTCATGTTGAAAAAGCATTAGCAGGATTTGAAAAAAGTGGTCATTTTTTCTTTAGTCATCCACTAGGCTATGGTTATGATGATGGAATTAATTCAGCAATTCAAGTTTGTCATTTATTGGATAATCAAAATAAAATGATGAATGAACTAATTAACGAATTACCTATTACATATCAAACTCCTACAATGGCTCCTTTTTGTAAAGATGAAGATAAATATCAAATCGTTGAAGAGTTAGTAAAACAGGTTTATAAAATTAAAGAAAATAAAACCAAAATAGATAATCAAATAATAAAAGAAATATTAACTATTAATGGAGTTAGGTTTTCTTTTGAAGACGGTTCTTGGGGTTTGATTAGAGCTTCATCAAATAAGCCATCTTTAGTGATTGTAACTGAAAGCCCTACGTCAAACGAAAGAAAGAAGAAAATCTTTGATTTTATTGATAATTTATTGCAAAAAACTGGCAAAATTGGAGAATACGATCAAAAAATTTAATTTATGAATAAGCCTCTTTGGAGAGCATCAAAACAAAGAGTTAAGAACTCAAATTTATTAAGTTTTTTAAAATTTATTAATTTTAAAGAAGATAATGATTTTAAAAAAATATGGAAGTGGAGTATTTCAAATCCTAAAATTTTTTGGTCTAAATTTTGGGACTATTCAAAAATAATAGGAGAAAAAGGTAAAGAAATTATTAGAGAAGATAAAGTTTTTAATAAGACAATTTTTTTTCCAAATTCTAGAATAAATTATGCTGAAAACATTCTTAAAAAAAAAAATAATAATATTGCTATTACCTTTTTATCTGAAACAGGATTTGAAGAAAATATTTCATGGAAAGAACTATATGAAAAAGTATGTAAATTTTCCTTTTACTTAAAATCTTTAAATATAAAAAAAGGAGATCGTGTTGCAGCATACGTTCCAAATAAAATTGAAACGATTATATGTTTTTTAGCTTGCGCAAAAAATGGAATTATTTGGTCATCTTGTTCTCCTGACTTTGGTGCACAGGGTGTTATAGATCGATTTAAACAAATCGAACCTAAGATATTGATTACTAGCGATTATTATTTTTATAATGGAAAAAAAATTAATATATTAGAAAAAGCTGATAGTATTTTAAAAGAAATATCTACAATTAAAAAAGTAATTATTTTTCCATACAAACAAAAAAAAAAATTAGAAATAAAAAATTTTATAAATTTTGAAAAAATTTTAAATAATTCGAACTTAGACGAAACTTTTGAAAGATTTGAGTTTAATCATCCAATTTATATTCTGTATTCAAGTGGAACAACAGGTAAACCAAAATGTATTACGCATGGAACGGGTAATGTTTTAATTGAGCACAATAAAGAGTTTATGTTGCACTGTGATATAAAAGATAACGACAAATTATTCTATTTTACATCAACCGGTGGGATGATGTGGAACTGGCTAGTTGGAGGACTTGCCACAGGATCATCAATATTTTTATATGACGGATCGCCAACATATCCAAAAATTGATGTTCTTTTAAAATATTGTCAGGATAAAAAAATTAATCTCTTTGGTGTAAGTGCTAAATACATTGATCATTTAAAAAATGAAAATTTTAATAATAAGCATCTTGATTTAAGTTCAGTAAAAATAATTACCTCCACAGGATCTTTTTTAGCAGAAGAAAGTTTTAAATATGTTTATAATCATATTAAGCAAGATGTACATTTAGCTTCGATAGCAGGTGGTACTGATATGGTTGGTTGTTTAGTTTTAGGAAATTTATTTTCAAATGTTTATAAAGGGGAAATTCAAGGTCAAAGTTTAGCTATTGATATAGACGTTTTTAATGATGAGGGAAAAAGCACAAAAGATAATGAAAAAGGAGAACTTGTAGTTAAACAACCCTTTCCTTCAATGCCAGTAAAGTTTTGGGGAGATGCTAATGGTAAAAAATATCATCAAGCTTATTTTACAAAATATAGAAACATTTGGCACCATGGCGATTTTGTTGAAAAAACCCCAAATAATGGATTCATTATGAGAGGCCGATCTGATACCACTTTAAATCCTGGCGGCGTAAGAATTGGAACATCTGAAATTTATCAGCAAGTAGAAAATATTGATTTTATCACAGAAGGTTTAGTTGTCGGTCAAAATTATAAAGATGATGAAAGAATTATATTGTTTGTAACTACTAAAAAAAACAAAATTTTAAATAATAAAAAAATTAAATTAATTAAAACTATAATTAGAAAAAATTGTTCTCCTAGACATGTGCCAGCAATCATCATTAAAGTTCCGGAAATACCAAGAACTAAAAGTGGTAAAATAGTTGAGCTTGCTGTGAAAAAAGTAATTAATGGTGAAGAATTAAATAATAAAGAAGCAATAGCAAATCCTAAAAGTTTAAATTTTTTTAAAAATTTAAAAGAACTTCAATAGATTATCTCTCAACACACATGGCGATGCCCATACCGCCACCGATACATAAAGTTGCTAAACCTTTGTGAACATCTCTCTTGATCATTTCGTGAATTAAAGTGACTAAAATTCTTGTGCCTGAAGCTCCTATTGGGTGACCAATAGCTATAGCTCCGCCATTTACATTAACTTTTTCCTCAGGAATACCTAATGTTTTTAAGACTGCAATACTTTGTGCTGCAAATGCTTCGTTTACTTCTAAAAGATCTAAATCTTTCACAGACCAACCAGCTATTTCTAGTGCTTTTTTAGAAGAAGGAATTGGACCTGTTCCCATTAAAGCAGGATCAACTCCACAGCTAGCCCAGGATTTTATGGTAACTAACTTTTTTAACCCTCTTCTTTCAGCCTCAGCAGAAGACATAAGAGTAACTGCTGCAGCACCATCATTAATTCCCGATGCATTGCCAGCTGTAACTGTTCCATCCTTTTGAAAAACCGGTTTTAATTTAGTTAGAGTTTCTATAGATATTCCGTCTCTTGGATGTTCGTCTTTATTAAAATCTACTTCAGAATCTTTTGATTTAATTTTAAAATTAACAATTTCATCTTTAAATCTATTTTGTTTTTGAGCGTTTAAAGTTTTGGTTTGAGAGCTAAGAGCAAACTTATCTTGCTGATGTCTTGTAACTTGAAACTTTGTTGCAACATTTTCAGCTGTTATACCCATATGGTATCCGTTAAATGCGTCCCACAAACCGTCTTTAATTAAAGTGTCTACTATTTCAGTATCTCCAAGTTTCTTTCCATTTCTTAAATGTATTGCGTGTGGGGCAAGGGACATACTTTCTTGGCCTCCTGCAATTACAATTTTAGAGTCTCCCGCTTTAATACTTTGAAAACCTGAAGCAACAGATCGAATTCCAGAGCCACAGACCTGATTGACGATATAAGCTGGCTTTTCTTTTGGTATTCCAGATTTAATAGCAGCTTGTCTAGCAGGATTTTGACCGGCACCTCCTGTAAGCACTTGCCCCATGATAACTTCATCTATTTCATCACTTTTCAATTTAGACTTTTTGATTGATTCAGAAATCACAACTGAACCAAGATCTTTAGCTGAAACATTTTTTAATGATTTTCCTAACGAACCTACCGCCGTTCTAAATGCTGAGGTTATTACGATATCTTTACCGTTCATGGTTTGCTTCTGTTATTCGATTATTTATACTCTATTTAAAAAAAAACTAATTAGCTACTGTCAAATCTAATCTCCATTTATAGGTATATCCAAACCATTTATTTGATTGGTTTGCTACTATAGTAGTTTTAAATTTTAAATTTCATTAATTTTACTTAAGTTTAATTTTAAAAAATACAGATAGGAAACAATACAAATTATTAAGAATACTGAAAAAGCAACCTGGTAAGCAAAAATTAAGGGATAACCCCTGCTCATTACGAGATCTATTAAAATTCCAATCATCCACTGCACTATAAATATTCCAACAAACACAATAAAATTAAAAGATGTTAATGCCTTTCCTGCAAGCTTAATAGAAAAGGCTAAACCAACAGCAGGTTGAACAAGTGTCAAAACGATACAGCTTAATATAAAGACTACCCAATCTACGTAACTGGTATTTTCAGCAAATATGATGATTTTAAGTAATATCAAAAAAGATATTGGAGTTAGATAAACAACTAATTTATTCGTTGTATACCCTAATTGAAGTAATTTTGGATTAATGTAGCCCCATAATAAAAAAGCTAATAACATTACAAAATTAATCCAAAATAATCCGGTAGCACTTTGTAAGGGTGCATAGCCAGATACATTTACTAACCAAGGACCTGCCCATAAAGTTTGAATTGCATATAATCCGCCACAATTAAATATTCCAAATGGTATTAAGCTTTGAAAATATTTATTTTTCCAAACTTGAGAAAGAGAATTATTTGTAACTAGGTCTATTTTATTTTTGTTGGGTTGACTTGACCATTTTGGAGATATTATAAAAATTAAAACAATACATAATGTTGCTAGTACTGCTAGACCACCAAAAATAGTTCTCCAGCCATATAACGGAAGTAATAGCTGAATTGGTAAAGTTGATGATAACAAGCCTATAGATCCAACCATTAACATCCAGGAATTTGCTCGTTGTTGATATTCATCCGACATCCACATTCTATAACCGGTCAAAGGACCCATTAAACAAGCAGAGAATCCAATACCAATTAAAAATCTTGCAAATAAAAGATTAGTAAAATTTTTGGCAAACATAAAAACCAAGATACCTAAAACCGCCACAAGAAGAAAAATACTTACAATTTTTTTTGTTCCAAACTTGTCTAGCATATATCCCAAAGGAAGTTGCATAACTGCAAATCCAAAAAAATATCCTCCAGAAAGCAAACCAAGATTTGCCGCGTTTAGGTAAAATTCCTCAATTAATACTGGTGATAATGTTGCAGTAATTGCTCTAAGTAATGTCGATAAAAAATAGCCACAAGCAAAAGCAAAAAAAACAATAATCATATGATTTCTTGATAAAATATTCTTTTCCATATTTAAAACCTTAAGGCTATGCCGCTGTGGCTAGCATTACATTTTGCGACTTTAAGGGCTTGATCTTTATTAAGACGATTTTGTGTTCTTAAACCAATGGAGTCTTTTAATATTTCATCATAATCGACTAACGCGCTATAGATTTTATCAAATGCAATTTTCTTCCAAGTAATACTGGACTCTAAGAAAGCATTTGACTCTTTCAATAAAGAAGCGATGGATTCAAAATCGCCTAACTTCGTAGTCGACTCATAAATTAAGTCTCCAACATTACCAATGTTTTCAATTGAGTCTGAAAGCTTTAATAAGTGATTAAGCCTTCGTTCCAAAGATGCCTTGTCAAGTTTTTCAAGATCATTCGAAATTGCATTTCCTTCTAAAATTAAATTTTCAATTGGCTTGATATTTTCAATTTCTTCCTTGAGATCCTTTAAAATTCTATAACCATCATCTGAACTCTTATAATATTGGTTTAAAAGTTTAGAATAGTCTGAATACTTAAGTTCATATTCTGTATTAAGTTGCTTCCAGTCACCTGGTATGCCTTTATTCAATTCAAGGTTTTGAAGCTGAATCATTTCAATTTCCCTACTCAGCTCATTGGCTTTCACTGGATCATTGTTTTGTATTATCCTTATGTCGTCCTGCAAGAATTTGATTTTTTTCTCATTATTAATTACTTGTCTTTGAATTTTTCTAACTGTTAAATGAACATCGTAATATGTATTTGTATATTGATTGAGTTCTCCTTTTGAAGTTTTTATCTGTGGAACTAAGTTCAAGGCATTTAAAGTTAATTCAAAGTGTTTGTTTAAAGAATCCATTCTCTCAACTGGTAAGAAATCGACGTTTAATGATTTAAAACTATTTATACCATTTAAAATTTCCTCTTCCCTATTTTCATAAACATTAAATTTATAATCCAAAATGCATTTTTGTAGTTTTGGATTGGTTGGTGGTGGAGAAACATCAGATGTCAAATATGACCTTAAAGGCAAATAATTTGCTAAATTTGGAAAATAACCAACAATGCACAATGCTAAGATTTGTAGGGCTATGAACGGCACTGCTCCCTTCCAGATTTGAGAAGTTCTGACTGTTTTTGGAGCTACTCCCTTAAGATAAAAAAGAGAAAAACCAAACGGAGGAGTCAAAAAGGAAGTTTGCATATTCAATCCTATCATCACACCTAACCAAAGAGCTGTAATGTTTGCTGAAGGATCGGCAAGTAGTATTGGTGCAACAATCGGGACTACTACAATTGCAATTTCTAAGTAATCAATAAAGAAGCCAAGAATGAAAATAACCATCATTACGAGAGCGAACTGAGCCCAGAAACCACCTGGTAGCTGATTTAATCCATTCCTAACAAGCTCCTCGCCACCAAAGCCTCTGAATGCAGCCGTAAGCATCGCTGCTCCAATCAAGATGATGAAAACCATCGTAGTAGTTATCGTTGTCTCTGTGGAAACTTCTTTTAAAATGTTATCTATTTTAAACGTACGATAAAAACTCCAACCAATTGAAAAAATCAAAAATCCAACTGCTATAAAAGCCAAATAAATCCCGAACAAATCATAATTGTTTGAAATTAACTTTATGTTCAAATTAAAATACTTGCTTAAGATTAAAATGGCTAAAGTAGACAAGCTTGCTATTATTGCTGGAGTGTAAGTATGTTTACGATTTGGAACTAATTTATAACCTGCCATTATCGTAGCGCCAATTGCTCCAACTGAACCTGCTTGATTCACGGTTGCAATACCAAAAAGAATTGAACCCAAAACTAATACAATTAAAAGTAGTGGTGGTACTAAGGCAAAAAACACGCGCTTATAAAATTCTAAGTCTAAAGAACCATCAATCTTAAGTGGAGGGGCCGATTTAGGATTTAAAAATGAGTAAACTAAAACATACACAGCATATAAAAAGACCAATATCAAACCTGGGATCAATGAACCTAAAAACATTTCGCCAGCACTCGTGCTCGTAACAGACAAATCACTTGGCATTGATCCACTGCCAATGAAATTTTTGTAATCATTTATTCTTAATCCGTTTGCAACGTTTGAAGCATTAGATAATTGATCAGCAATGATGATCAGGACAATTGAAGGAGGTATTATCTGACCAAGCGTACCAGATGCTGTGATAATTCCTGTTGCCAAGGTCGTTTCATATTTATTTTTTAACATAGCAGGAAGAGAAATGAGCCCCATTGCAATCACTGTTGCTCCAACTATTCCGGTTGTTGCTGCTAACAAACCTCCAACTAAGACTACGGAAACTCCTAAACCCCCTGGGATCCTTCCAAATAATTGACCCATCGTTGTGAGCAGGTCTTCTGCAATCTTAGATCGTTGCAAAACTAAACCCATAAAGATGAACAACGGTATGGCAATTAAAGTATCACGTTCTACTTCCCAATAAGTTCCGCGAAAGTTTGTTATTGCAGAAGATATCCACTCGAAAGGACCATCTTGTATGAAATAAGAATGAGAATTACCGGTAAATAAATAACCAGTTATTCCTGCTAATAAAATTGCTATGATTGCAGCTCCTGGCAATGCAAAGGCAACAGGAAATCCTGTTCCTAAAGCAACGATCATCAAAAAAATCAAAAAGAATACGAAAAAAGTTTCCATTTAATTTTTGCTCTTTATTTTTTTAACACTATCTAAGATCAAACTGCAAAACTGTATGATCATGCTTAAGGCAAAAATAGTTAAAAAACTTGCCATCATATATTTTAAGTACAGGCCTGATTGAGCCTGCTGAGAAATTTCAAAACTTAATATAGGTGCATTGATAATTCCGGTCTTGGAACCCATTCCTGAATACAGAATTAAGAAACATATTGGCATCCCAAAAAAAATGGACCCAAAGATGTTTGCTAAAGCCTTATTTTTTTCCTTAAAGTTAACATAAAGAATGTCTACTCTCACGTGTCCATCTTTTAGCAAAGTGTAAGCACTTCCAAATAAAAAAAGGGCTGCATACCAGTATCTAACGAGATCTCCCATAAAAGCTTGCTCATAAGAAAATACAAATCTAGAAATAACGATTAATGCTTCGGCAAAGACAACAAGGAGAGCCAGCCAAATAAATCCTATCGACTTATTTTTGATTGAATAAATGAAACTAAATATTGTCAAAGGTAAATGGACAAACAATATTCTAGATTTAGGTTGTAAAAATAACTGTGCCAATCTTTGGGGTAATGAATCTAAAATTGCTTTTTCACTAACTAAAAACGAAATAACTAAATCTACCAATCCAACCAAAAAAACAGTCCAAAAGGCAGATCGAGTTATATAGGTAGACAAATTTGATAATTTTTGCGAATTTTCCTTTAAATTGCTTTTATTGATTTTAGTCAAATAATAATAAACACCAAATATGCAAAAAAAATATGAGATGAACTGAAAACTAGACAATGAAAAAGAAAAGCCATCCAAGGGAAGCTCATTGGAAACTATGGATTTTAGAAAAGCAGTTGATCCAGGCCAATTAAAAAAATTCGTTAAGATAATGTTAAAGAAATAAACTAAAGTTAAAGAGACGATTGAAAAGGAAAAAAACTTGCTAAAACTTATTAAATCAAATTTATGGTTCATGTGAAAAATCCGCGAGGTTTTTGCCTCGCGGATTATCAAGTATTATTATATTTTTAAAAATTTGTTACGTTTTGTAACATAAGCAGACTCAGAAAGCTTGTTCCAAGCCCCAAGTTCTCTTCTAGCTTTTAAGAAGCTATCAGTAACCCGCTTCGCTATAGGACTACTTGCTGATGTTTCAGCAAATACTTCTTCAGAAGCTTTTCCAAAGGCATCATAAATTCTATCATTGAACTCGACTAATTTTACGCCGTGATCTTTGATTAACCTTTGTAATGCTAGTCCATTATTTGCATTAAACTCTGACATCATAACTTCATTTTCGACCGTGGCAGCAGCTTCGATTAAAGCCTGATCTGTTTTTGAAAGTTTAGATAGCCAAGATTTATTACATTGAAGTCCCAACATTGAACCAGGTTCATGTACACCAGGATAATAATAATATTTGGCAGCTTCATAGAATTTCATAAATTCATCATTCCACGGGCCTACCCATTCAGTTGCATCAATCGTTCCAGCCATTAGTTGTGCATAAATTTCACCCCCAGGGACATTAATTACTGACACACCAAGTTTAGTCATCATTTGACCGCCTATTCCTGGAATACGCATTTTAAGACCTTTAAAGTCTTCAGGACTCTTCATTTCTTTTCTGAACCATCCACCCATTTGAGTTCCACTGTTTCCACACATGAAACCCTTCAAGCCGAAATTTCCTGACAATTCATCCCAAAGTTCCTGGCCTCCTCCAAATCTCATCCAAGCATTAAACTCAGTATAAGTCAGACCAAACGGAACTGAACAGAAATATGCAAAGGATTTTTCCTTACCTGTCCAATAATATTCTGCACCATGAAACATTTGAGCATCACCTTTAGCGACGTGATCAAATACGTCAAAAGCACCAACTCTCTCACCAGCAGCGTATAATGTTACGTTTATTCTGCCTTCTGATAATTCACCTACTCTTTTTGCAAAACGAGCCGCACCAGTTCCAAGTCCTGGAAGGTTTTTTGGCCAAGTCATTACCATGATGACTTCAATTCGTTCAGCAGTTATTGCTGGAGCTGCCAAAGCACTTGCACCAATTGCAGCTACTCCAGTGGCCAATAAAGCTTTTTTTACAAATCTTCTTCTGCTTAAAGCTTTTTGGCTTTTTGTTTTTGTTTTTAACATAGATAACCTCCCTTATTTATTTTTCTAGCTTATATTAAACATAAAACACTTCAATCTAGTAATTTAGCTTAATTTAATGATGTTTTTGATTATTTAAACTTAAAATCTAAAACTATTTAGCTGTCTAGGCTATACTTAATTTTATAATTATTGTTTATCAATCCAGTCTGCTAATTTTTTAATACCATCTGCAACTTTAGGTGCATATTTTTCAATAAGTGCATCGGTAATCGTTGTATTCGTTTTTATTTTTTTAAGAAACTGCGTTCCATTAAAATCCGTAAAAGCTAATCGGATAAAAAGTTGATTAGGTTTAAATCCAAAAACAGAGCCTGGTAAAGAAGCAACGCCAATTTGATCCAACATTGCTTTGCTTAAAGCTAAAGAAGTTTTGTATTTTTTTGAATATATTTCAAACATTAAATAAAATGCGCCTTCTGGTGATGAGGCTTCAACATTGTAAGATTGTAGTCGGCTTGAGACATACTGACCAACAGCATCCAAAATTTTATTTGTTTTTATTTTATAGTCTTTTAAATTAGCTTTATATGCTTCAACTGCAGCAAATTGAGTTGGGCTATTAACCGTAGAATAAGTCTCGGTTGCTAACTTATTTAAAGTAATTAGATAATCTTTATGTTGCTTGGGAACGGTTAAAAAACCTAAGCGCCAGCCACCTGCTCCACACCACTTTGATAAACCGCCACTGATAAATGTTCCTTCTGGATAATAAGTGGAAATTGATTCATATTTACCATTAAAAGTTAAATCTCCATAGACTTCGTCAGATAAAACAAAAATCTTATATTTCCTTGCAACTTTTGCTAACTCTTTTAAATTTTTACAAGTAGCTCCTGAAGGATTGTTAGGAGAGTTAAGAAATAAAGTTATATTTTTTGATTTTAATGATTTCAGTTTTTTCTCTAAATCTTGAGCAGTTGGAAACCAATAATTATCTTTATGTGTTGGTAGCCAGTGTATTTTATTTTTAGCAAGTTTTGCTTGAGGTGCGTACGATACCCAACTTGATTGAGGTAAAATAACATCACCATTAAAACACATATGCATAAGATACATTGAAGTTTTTGATCCCGGTGTGATGAGAATATTATTTTTTGTAAAGGTGCTTTTAGTTTGTTTAGTTAAGTGTTTAGCAATAACATCTCTTAATTGGGGCAGTCCTTGCATGTGTAAATATTCATTTTGGAAAGCATTTTTTTTAAAGGCTGAAACTACTTTTTCAGGAACTGGAAAAGGCGACAACCCAAATCCAAACTTATAAATTATTTTTCCTTGAGTCATTAATTTTTTTGTTTTTTCGTTTATTACTAAAGTTGCAGAATATTTGAGATCTAGAAGATTTTTTTTTATAGTATTTTTCATTATATTTTCAATTAATTCTTAGCTAGTTAATATTAAAAACTTTTAAAATCAATTAGGCTAAATTTATTAGGCTCTTTACATGATTCCATTATAAAGTTAAGAGAATTAGATAGCTCACTATTGGTTTCTTTGGGTCCATTAATTAAAAAAAAACCTGTACCCTGCATTCTTAAATAAGAATTATTAAGTGTAATATGGATATTTAAAGTGTTTTTTAGTCTTAATTTAATAAAATCATCGGTAAACATACTAGTTTTTTCTGAATTTAAAACAGGATACCAAATTAAATAAATGGCTTCGGGAAATTGACTATGAGTGTGATTAATAAGATTAATTATTTTATTATATTCATTTTTAAGTTCGTAAGAAGGATCAATTAAAATTAATTTTTGACCTTTATATTTTGAAATAATCTTATTTAAATTTTGATAAGCGTTGATTTTCTCTATTTTAACTCTTTTATCATCTTTAAAATTATTTTCTAAATTTAAAAATTCATTATTATGAAGTTCGGAAAAATATAAATTATCTTGTTTATCGGTAAGTTTAGAAGCAATAAGACAAGAGCCAGGATAAATTTCAAATTTATTTTTTTTGTTAAAACTTTTGACTATATCCAAATATTTATTGATTAAAGATAAATTGGTTTTAACATTAAGTATTTTTGAAATACCATTAAGATATTCTTTATTTTTTTGCATAAAAGTATCTTTGATAAAATACTTTCCAGCTCCAGCAAAAACATCAAAAAATATAAAAGGTTTCTTAGTTTTATTCTTTTCAATTAAATAAACTAAAATCAAATGCTTAAATACATCCGCAAAATTTCCAGCATGGTATCCATGACGATAACTAAGCATAAAAATTAAATTTCTTGTGCAGCTCTTGTTCTTTCGAACATAAGTTTAAGTTTAATTCCTAGATTCAAGAAAGGTTGTGGAGGTAGCCAATTAGGTTTTGTTCTATTTTCAATTAATTCTGTTTCAATTGTGCTCTCATTAGAAGCTTTCATTGCTATTTGCTCACCAAATAAAATTCCAAGACCAATACCTGCGCCGTTAAAACAACCTGCTATAAATATTTTTTCATTTATTTTTTCAAACAACTGCGATCCATTTCCACTTCTACAGGCAACACCTGACCATGTACTCTCAATAATGTCATCTGGTAAATATGGAAATCTTTTTTGTATTCCTTTTAAATGCATTTTTTTTCTTTCTTTCAGATCTTCGTTACTCATAAAGTTTGGATTTTTTATCTCCGCTGTGTTTCTAATAGATATTCGCTTATCTTTAGTAAGTCTGATAGTTGCTCCCATGGGCTTAACTGAAAGTACTCCCCATTCACTTGGATTTCCCATTTCATTTAATTCTATTTGTGTTAACGGTCGTGTGGTGCTAGCTGTTAAAGTAATTGGAAAATTATAATTTTTTTTAATATTTAGACTAGAAAAAAAACCATTATTACAAAAAATTATTTTTTTTGAATTAATAGAATATTCTTTAAATTTACATATAATAAAATCTTTTTTTTCTTCCCAATTTGTTAATTGCGTCTTTTCAAACAAATGCACGTTACTAGGCAACGTCTTAATCATTGATCTTGCTAATTTACCAGGGTGAAGCAAAATACCACTATTGGTATATAAACCAGTTTTATAAAAGGAAGTTCCTAATTTTTTTTTCAATTCTTCTTCTGATAAAATTTGATGTTTGATATTTTGAGCTTTTAAATTTTCACTGAAATTATTTAAGATTTTTAGATCATTTAAATCTGATGAAGCATAATATTTACCACACTCATTCCAATCACAGTCTACCTGGTGTTCTTGAATATATTTTTTAACAGATACTATTCCCGCTTGATAAAGATTTGTTTTTTTTTGATAAGCAGATATATTTTTTGTAGATATAAATCCTTCATTTAAAGTAGTGTCTACTAAATATCCAGAATTTCGACTGCTCGCCCCTTCTCCTGCTAACTGTGCATCTACAATAATTATTTTTTTTTCTGGATTTAGTTTGGATAGAGTTCTTGCGGCGGATAAACCTGTATAACCTGCGCCTATAATTATAAAATCACAAATATCGTTATTCAATAAAGATTTAATTTTATTTCTTGGTTCTAGATCATTTATCCAAAAACAGGACTGATCATTAATGATTTGCATATTTATTAAACTTTAAATTTTTTTTGTAATTTAATAATTATTTTATTTAATAGTATTTTTGAATAAGCAACCTTTTTTACAACCCATACCGATAAAGGCCATGAGCTGTCATTTTTTTTTCGAGCAATTATATGAATATGTAGTTGCGACACGACATTGCCAATTTTTTCAACATTAAGATTGAAGGCTTTAAATGTTTTCTTCATAATTTTTGATGCATAAGTAATTTCTGCTATCAATAAATTTTGATCTTTTTTTTTAAGTTGGTAGATGTCAGTGATGTTTTTTCTTTTAGGAATTAAGATAATCCACGGAAATTTGGAGTTATCTATTAATCTTATATTACAAAGTTTTAGATTTGTAATAAAATGAGAATCTTTGAGAAAATTTTTACTGACTTGTTGCATTACAGTTTGAAGTATTCAAATAAAAATTTAGAACCAATGAAAATTAAAAAAATCCCAAAATATTTACTTATTCTTTTTTTGTCCATTTTGTGAACTGTTCTAGCTCCAATTCTTGCCATGAGTGTTGTGATAGGAATAAAGATTAAAAAAGCTGGTATGTTTAAAAACCCCATACTTAAAGGTAAATTCACATCTAAATAATTTCCAGAAATTAAAAAACCAATTGTGCCAAATAAAGAAATTAAAAAACCAATAGCAGCAGCACTTCCAATGGCATTATTAATTGAATACCCAAAAAATTTTAAGATAGGTACGTTCATTACTGCTCCACCTATTCCCATTGGAGCTGAAATAAAGCCTGCCGCAAAACCAAAAAATATTTTATAACTTAATTTAATTTTACGAACAATGTGTATTTCTTTTTCTTTTAAGTAGAGTAAATAAAAAGCCAAAATAAATACAACAATAGAAAAAAAAAGAACTAGTGACTTTGTTTTAAGAGTTGTAGCAAAAATTGTTCCAAAAACAACACCGGCAACAACAAACATTCCGTAACTCTTTACAATATTAAAGTCGACCGCTTTAAATTTATGATGTGTCATTACAGAGACGATCGAAGTTGGAATGATGATAGCAAAAGATGTCCCAACTGCTAAATGCATCACATAAGTTTTATCTACACCAAATGATGAAAAGAGATAATAAAGAAAAGGAACAGAAATTAAGCCGCCACCTATTCCAAATAGACCTGCAAAAAACCCTACGGGTATAGCAGTTAAAATCATGAAACCAATTAAAGTTAAAATTTCACTTTGGCTAAGTGTTTCCAAATTATCTTTCTAAAGAAATTGTAGCGTTATTATTTTTAATTTGATCCATAATATGATCAACTTTTTTAATATCTGCATCTCTAATGCACATATTTTTCGATAAATATTGTTTCCACTGTCTTGAACCATTCTGACCATGAAATAATCCAACTGTATGTCTCATGATATGATTTAATTGAATGCCTTTTTTAGTTTCTTCTTGAATATAAGGTATTAATTTTTCCATAACTTCTGATCTACTTGGAACGTTCTCATTATTAAAAATTTCTCTTTCAATATCAGCTAAAAAATAAGGAGAGTGATAAATTGCTCTACCAATCATAACGCCATCTACTCGTTTTAAGTGATATTTAATCTGACTAGTGTCAATAATACCTCCGTTAATTATAACTTCATCGTCTTTTAAAAATTCTTTTAGTTTATAAACAAAATCATATTTTAAAGGTGGAACTGTTAAGTTTTGTTTAGGACTTAATTTTTTTAAAATAGCTCTTCTTGCGTGTATAATAAATTTTTTAGCACCTGCTTTTTTTAAGATTGAAATAAATTCTTTTAAAAATTCAAAATCTTCAACGTCGTCATAACCTATTCTGGTTTTAATAGAAATTGGAAGCTTGGTAGAATTAACCATTGCATTAACACATTCTGCAACAAGATTGGGTTCTTTCATTAAACATGCCCCAAATTTATTTTTTTGAACTTTCTTGCTTGGACAGCCAAGATTTAAATTTATTTCATCATATCCATATTGCTCAGAAATTTTACAAGCCTCAGATAGCTCTGAAGGATTGGAGCCACCTAATTGAAGAATCGTTGGGTTTTTAATTTTTTTAAATGATAATATTTTATCTCTGTCGCCTCTAATAATTGCATTAGACACGATCATTTCAGAGTAAAGATGAATGTTTTGACTAATTAAGCTTAAAAAATATCTTTCATGCTTGTCTGTGCAGTCCATCATAGGTGCTACAGATACGGTCTTTTTCATTTTTGATTATTCTTTGACTTTTACTTCTTCTTCTAATGTTAATGGTTCTTGATCGAGAGGTTCATCAATATCTTCTACTTCGTCCTCTAACTCAGTTTTTACTAAAAGAGCTTTTTTTACATCAGGAATCTTTCTCGTTCTTTTTGAAGGTAAGATGGCTATTCCACTTTTAGAAATTTGACCTTTGTATAAATTTTCAAATTCGTCATTTTCTTCCTCTTCAGTTTCTTCTATATCTAAATTTTCATCAGGCTCTTTACGTAGTCTTAAGATTGCACTTTTTTCTAATTCTTTGATTTGAACTTTACCCTCACCAATTTCTCTTAGTGAAATTATAGTTTTTTTATCATTTTCTTCTGGGACTAACATCTCTGCACCAGAATTTAATTGAGCAGTTCTTTCTTTTGCTAATAAAACTAAATCATATTGATTGTCTATTTTTGTCATACAATCTTCTACTGTAATTCTTGCCATGATGAAGGTTATTTATTTAATTAAGCTTGATAAATCAAGTCTATTCTGACAAATTTGCATAATAAAAATAATCATTTATGAGCAGCAAAGTTTCTTTTATTGGATTAGGTGTTATGGGTTATCCAATGGCAGGTTTTATATCACAAGCTGGTCACGAGGTAACTGTCTACAATAGAACGAAAGCTAAAGCAGAAAAGTGGATAAAAGAATACAAAGGTAAAACTGCAAATACTCCTGCTGAAGCGGCAAAAGACTCAGATTTTATTTTTACTTGCGTTGGAAACGATGATGATCTTAGATCGGTAACAATTGGCAAGG
>SXGQ01878277.1_pt1 | contig 23867 bp, 24 predicted proteins | sample 3178371 | NCBI WGS metagenome assembly SXGQ01 (sample SAMN11356859, study PRJNA531348) | freshwater metagenome | isolation source: freshwater sample F1-20 | place: China: Fuxian Lake, Yuxi | collected 2017-12-25 | reverse complement strand
GATCGATTTTATCATTCGGGATTTTGTGACCTCGAATCTGGCCGTGAAGGAGGCGCTGTTAAGGTCCCTTGCCGAGTCGGTCGTGTCACAGTACCCGGGTGCCCGTTTTTCGTTTGAAGTACGGGAGCAATACCGAAACATGAAAGAGGTATTGGGAAAGCATCCGCAAGTGGTTTCCTATGCGTTGGAGGCGTTGAAGCGGGCGGGATTAACACCCATTCCCGGTTCGATCCGGGGCGGAACGGACGGAAGTCGTCTTTCTTTCATGGGATTACCCTGTCCCAACCTGTTTGCCGGGCAGCAAGCCATCCACTCCAAGCACGAGTTCATTTGTGTGCAGGACATGAACAAGGCCGTGGAGACTCTGGTTCATCTGGTACGGATTGCCGCCGAGAATCCGTAATTTTAGAAAAATCTTCATAATGTTAGAATATCTTGTTACCACCTGGTGGGTGTGGGTACTGCTCATTTTCTTTTTTACTTCACTGTACACCGTGAATCAGGGCTATATCGCCGTGATCGTCATGTTCGGGAAGTATCGGCGCATTGCCCGACCGGGATTGAACATGAAGATCCCAATCCTGGAAACGGTTTTCAAAAAGGTCTCCATACAAAACCGTTCGGTCGAATTGGAGTTTCAGGCGGTGACCGCCGATCAGGCCAATGTCTATTTCAAAAGCATGTTGCTGTATTCGGTGCAGAACTCCGAGGAGCAGACGATCAAAAATGTTGCTTTTAAATTCATCGCGGACAAGGACCTGATGCAAGCCCTGGTACGAACCATTGAGGGAAACATCCGCTCTTTCGTGGCGACCAAGAAACAAGCGGAGGTATTGGGATTGCGCCGGGAGATCGTGCAGTATGTGAAAGTAGAGGTTGATCACTCCCTTGAAGAGTGGGGCTATCATCTACAAGATCTGCAGATCAACGACATCACCTTCGATAAGGTCATTTTGGATTCCATGAGTAAAGTAGTGGCCTCCAATAACCTGAAAGCCGCGGCGGAGAACGAGGGTCAGGCTCTGTTGATCACCAAGACCAAAGGTGCCGAAGCGGACGGAAATGCCATTAAGATCGCCGCGGAGGCAGAACGCGAAGCGGCTCGATTAAGAGGTCAGGGCGTGGCCTTGTTCCGGAAAGAGGTGGCTGCGGGTATGACCGAGGCGGCCGAGCAAATGAAGCAAGCAAACCTGGATACCAACGTGATCCTGTTCAGCATGTGGACGGAGGCCGTGAAAAACTTTGCCGAATACGGCAAAGGCAATATCATCTTCTTGGATGGAAGTCCCGATGGTATGGAAAACACCATGAAACAGATCATGGCCCTAATGGTGAAACAGGCGGGTGACACAGGATTGAAAAAGCCTGTCTGATCGCAGCGATTGTTAAGATTATTATAATCCGTCGCCCGATTTCAATTCGAGCGACGGATTTTTCGTTATTCAGGTCTGTTGAAAAACACCGTCTCGGAGCCAGCCCCGGCCGACTTATTTTTACGACATAAAGTTTACCCCAGATGATCCACTTGTTACAGATTTCGGATGCGTTGCCCAAGCCGATGAATGCTATTCCGGGCGATAGCAATGGTGACGGCTACATTGGTTTTGGCGAGTTGCTGATGACCGGAGGCTGGATCATGATCCCCCTGGGCATCATGTTGCTGCTGGCGGTTTATTTTTATTTTGAACGAAGCTTGGCCATCCGACAAGCCGCTCGGCTGGATCCCAACTTCATGAACATAATCCGGGATCAGATCATGACCGGCAATCTGACGGCTGCCCGTAACCTGGCCAAAAACACCGACAATCCCGTGGCCCGGGTCATCGACAAAGGATTGCAACGAATCGGCAAGCCCATCGACAGCATCGAAAAAAGCATGAATAACATTGGTGCGCTGGAGATGTACAACCTCGAAAAGAATTTGGGCGTATTGGCCGTGGTTTCCAAAGCAGCTCCCATTTTCGGATTCGTGGGAACGCTGGTGGGGATGATGCAATTATTTTCAGGTATTACGACCTCGGCTGAATTCACCCCTGCCTCGATCGCCGGAGGCATCTATACCAAGCTCATCACGTCGATTGCCGGCCTGCTGATCGGTTTGGGTGCCTACCTTGCCTATCAGTATCTCAATACCCAAATCGATAAGGCAGCCAACCGGATCGAGTCGGCTACGGCTGACTTTTTGGATATCCTTCAAGAACCTACCCGCTGATGCTGATGTCTCGTCTGCGAAAAAAGAGCCGGACCGAGTCGGAGGTCTTCACCGATACTTTGGTGGATATCCTGTTCATCGTCCTGATGTTTTTTCTGATCGTCTCCACCATAGCCAATCCCAATGTGGTGAGTGTCAACAACCCTTCGGGCAGCAAGGACACGAAAGCCAAGCAGCACATCATGGTGTCGATCGACCGAAACCAGCAATTTTACCTCGGTACCACCCCCATATCCGGGGCGGCCTTCGATTCGGCTCTGGTGGGTGAGATCCGGAAGTATCAAACACTGGTCGATACCCCTACGGTGGTGATCAATGCCGACACCGCCGCATATTACGGTGAGGTCTTTCGCGTGATGCGGTTGGCTAAAAAAGAAAAGGCCCGAATCGTGGCCCGAGTCGATTGATCAGGTAGGGTATACCGCCCGAAGCATTCTCTTTTTCCCTTGCATGTCGAGCCGGATGGTCGCCTCGTATCCCATTTTTTCAAAGAGGTTTTTGGTCGCCTCAGCCCGGTCCTCATGCAGCTCCACATAGATCCGCCCCGCCGGTATCAATTTATCTTTTCCAAATTCCGCGATCAATCGATAGAACAGCAACGGGTCATCGGCCGGTACAAATAGGGCTCGGTGTGGCTCGTGATGCACAACATGCTCGGCCAGGGTATTTTTTTCACTCAGGGGAATGTAGGGCGGATTACTGACCATCAGATCGGTCATCGGAAGTCGCCCCCAGCATTGTGTATCCGTGAAATCCATTGGCTCGAACTGCACGGGTTCCTGAAAAGTATGGGCATTCTGTCGGGCAACGTCCAGGGCTTTTTCCTCGATGTCGATCGCGGTTACTGTAGCATTGGGAAAGGCTTTTTTAAGTGAGATAGCCAGTATGCCACTCCCGGTTCCGATCTCCAGGATCTGCCGGGGCAGGGGATAGGTCTCTTGATCTGTTTTGATCCAATCCAGCAATTCCTCTGTTTCCGGGCGGGGGATCAGTACCGATTCATCCACATAAAAGGCTCTTGCGTCGAACCAGGATTCCTGCAAAACATATTGAATGGGAACACCGGCACAAAGTTTCGACTGGATCGATTCGGCCATGATCTGTGTGTCTGGTGTCCACGCTTGTTGAAGGTTGGTCGGAGCGGAAGCTTTCCGGAGCAGAAAATCCGCCACCATTCGTTGCAGGACGTCCGATTCTGATTCGCCGTAGCGGGGAATCAATGCTTGCTTTAGCGCTGCCAGAAAAGTACTAGCATTCACGGGATGTATCAGCCGTTGAAGCGGGGGTTAACGGTCAGTTCCTTGCTCCCCGGGGTATAAACATAGAAACCCTCACCCGATTTAACGCCCAATTTTCCTTGACTGACCAAATCCACCAGAGTTTTGGCAGGGGTATATTTTGGGTTGTTGAATCCGTCTTCCAGTACGCGTAAAATAGACAGACATACATCCAGTCCGATCAAGTCGGCCAGTTGCAGGGGACCCATCGGGTGGGCCATACCCAGTTTCATGATTGTATCGATCGATGCTACACCGGCTACGCCCTCCTCCAGGCTAAGGATCGCTTCATTGATCATGGGCATGAGAATACGGTTCGAGATGAAGCCGGGGAAATCGTTTACGACGCAGGGAACTTTACCCAATTGCCGGCTCAGTGATACGATGGCATCGGTGATTGTCCGATCGGTTTGGGAGCCTTGAATCACCTCCACCAGTTTCATCACGGGAACGGGGTTCATGAAATGCATCCCGATCACCCGGGCGGGTCGTTGGGTGGATTGCGCCAGCAAATCGATGGAGATGGAGGAGGTGTTGGTTGCCAGGATCGTGTCGGGGTCTGCCGCCGCATCCATTTGGGCGAAAATTTTTTTCTTCAAATCAATGTTCTCGGTGGCGGCCTCGATCACCAGGCTGACGCCGGATAGAGCTTTTTCGATCGAGGTTTGTGTGGTGATCCGATCCAGCGTTTCTTGTTTTAATTCGGGGCGAATGATCTCTTTTTTGACCAGTCGGTCCAGGTTGTTACCGATCGTCTGCAATGCGTTGGTCAGTGCGTTTTCCGAAACATCGATCAGGGTAACGGGGTGGCCGTGTTGGGCAAAGACGTGGGCGATGCCGTTGCCCATCGTGCCGACGCCAATGACAGCAACTTTTGAATTGGAGTCCATTCGTTGAATTTTGGGCAAAGTTACCCGAAAAAACGCTTAGCGTTTTCGCTTGAAATCACCGCGTTTCCAGGCTTGGATGAATTCACCCCAGGCGGCGGGATTGAAGATATTCATCGGCGGCATTTGTCCCTGATACACCGCTCGGGTAGCGATCTTGTTGAGCTGCATGCGCGTGGCCTCTCCGCCGTCTCCGGGCGTGGATTGCATCCAGGCCCTTCGCTTGGCCTCGCTCATATTTTTTCGGGCGATCTCGTATTCGTCGTCCGGCACGGGGTTATTCACGAAATCCCGAAAAAATTGCTCCGGTGTCGGACGAGGCTTGATGATGGTGGCGGGCAAGTAAATCGTATCGGCCACCAGCAGTTGTACGATGCTGTATTGATTGCCTACCAGGTTGAGGGGTACTTTCACGATCTTACCTTGGTAGGAGACGTGGGAGAACTCTACCTCATCGCCTTTCAGTGCAACGATCGAAAAAACACCTTGGTTGTTGGTAAGCGTACCCCGGTTCTGTCCCTTGACCAAAACACTCACCGCCGGTATGCCCACCAAACTATCAGCGGTCATCACAATTCCATACAATTGTACGATCGAATCGCGGGTGGTCTCGAATTGTGCCTGTACCGGAGAGATCCCCAACGAAAGAGACAGGCCCAGCAGGTATAGAATTTTTCGCACGGCCCAAAATTAGTCGCTGCCCGCCTATTTTATCCAACAAAATGAGTGCCACAGCGGTTAATTTTGCAGCGATTTACTCTTTTAACATTTTGCCATGACCCGCGAACAAGTTTTAGATGCCTTGCGGCACGTACAGGAGCCCGATCTGGGAAAAGACCTGGTTACCCTGAATATGATCCAGGATGTCCAGATCGAGAGCAGCCACGTGTCCTTCACGCTGGTGCTGACCACACCGGCCTGTCCGATGAAAGAGCACATGCGACAGGCTTGTGTGAATGCGATCCGCCTGATGGTGGATCCTACAGCGGAGGTTCAGGTAAATTTCACGGCCAACACCACCACCAAACGACAGGATCCCGGCAGCCTGCTTCCGGGCGTTAAAAATATCATTGCCGTTGTCAGTGGGAAAGGGGGTGTGGGCAAATCGACCGTATCCGCCAATTTGGCCATTGCGTTGGCACAGGGTGGGGCCCGTGTCGGACTCATGGATGCGGATATCTATGGTCCCAGCGTACCCATCATGTTTGGTGTGCGCGGCGAAAGACCCTTGATGAAGGATGTGAACGGCAAGGGGATGATCGTACCGATCGAACGATTTGGGATCCGATTGATGAGTATCGGACTCTTGGTCGATGAGAAAAACGCGGTGGTTTGGCGGGGGCCCATGGCCAGCAGTGCCATCCGTCAATTCGTGTCGGATGTGGAGTGGGGCGAGTTGGATTATCTGGTCATTGACATGCCTCCCGGTACGGGCGATATTCACCTGACGCTGATGCAAACCGTTCCGGTGTCCGGTGCCGTGATCGTGAGTACGCCACAAGACGTGGCCTTGGCCGATGCCAAAAAAGGAATTGCCATGTTCGGTCAGGCCCAGCTCAACGTGCCGATCATCGGACTGGTCGAGAACATGAGTTATTTCATACCGGCCGAACTGCCCGATAACCGCTATTATATTTTTGGGAAAGAAGGCGGAAGAAGACTGGCCAGTGAATACGATCTGCCTTTTCTTGGCGAGATACCGCTGGTGCAATCCATTCGGGAAGGAGGTGATCAAGGGGTGCCCGTGATGATGGGCGACGATATCATAACGCAAAAAGCCTTCATCCAATTTTCCGCGCAGGTCGTACGCAGCATCGCCATGCGCAATGCCAACTTGAATGCAGAGGCGATCGCCCAGCAGCTCTAACGCTTCGATCCGTACAGCCAGTGAAGGGCGTTGCCCGAACGGATCTTTTCGATCACATCTGGAGTAAGCAGAGCGGGATTGAGTATCGATAACGGATTTTCCTCGCCCAATGGAAATGGATAATCGCTTCCCAAGCAAACCGAGTCAGATCCGACCGTTTCGATCAAAAAGGAAAAAGCCTTGGGATCGTGTACCAAGCCATCTACCCAAAACTTACCCAGGTATTGCTCAGGAGAAACGGCATTGTCTTTGGCAACCAGGTCGGGTCTGGCCACAAAGCCATGACGGATCCTTCCCAGGGTGTACGCGAACGAACCACCTCCGTGTGCAAAAGCTACGCGCAGGTTTGGAAAGGCTTCCCAAATACCACCAAAGATCAAGGAGCAAATCGCACGAGTGGTTTCTGCCGGCATCCCCACCAACCAGGGCAGCCAATACGCCTGCATCTGGTTTTCTCCCATCATCTCCCAGGGGTGAATGAATATCGCGGCACCCAAGCGTTCAGCTTCTGCAAAGAATGGGCGAAAGCGAGGCTCCGAAAGATTGAGTCCGTTCACATTGGTTCCGATCTCCACGCCGGCCAGTCCCAATTCCTTCACGCATCGCTGCAATTCTCCGATCGCGAGCTCCGGGTCCTGCAGCGGAACAGTACCCAATCCAATAAAACGATCGGGGTGTGCCTGTACGGTCTGCGCAATATGATCATTAAAGAAACGGGCCGTGTCTAAGGCATCGGTTGGTTTGGCCCAGTAGTTGAATAAAACGGGAATGGTCGACAATACCTGTTTGTCTATTCCCATCCGCTCCATGTCCCGAAACCGATCCTCAGCCCGAAAACAATTCGAATCAATTTTTCGAAAGACCCGATCGCCTTTCATCATGCAGGCCTGGCAACCTTGGTGCTCCAGGTGAATAAAATCACCATAGCCAAAACGTTTGGCCCAATGGGGCATGTGCTCCGGAAGGATGTGGGTGTGAATGTCGAGCGTCAAAACTTAGGCTTTACGCACGGGCGGCTGCATCACCGATCCGCATTTTTCACAAGTGCGTTTGTCTTCAGAACTGTAAAAAGATTCCATGACGGGCGGGAGCTGCTGGACAATATCACTGACCACTAATTTGGATTCGTGCAACAGGTGACCGCATTTTTCGCAGAACCATTGAAAACCGTCTTCCTCGTCCTTTCGAACTCTTTCAATGACCAAGCCCACGGTATGGGGACCCCGTTGCGGCGAATGCGGTGTGCGCGGTGGCAATAAGAACATATCGCCCTCTTTCAGGTGGATGTCTTTTGGTACTCCCTCGTCAATGATCTTGACCGTAATATCTCCCTCGATCTGATAATACAATTCCTCGGTCTCGTTGAAATGATAATCTTTTCGGGCATTGGGTCCGCCTACCACCATCACGATAAAATCCTCCGCCTCTTTGTAGACGCATTGGTTACCCACGGGGGGTTTGAGCAGGTCGCGGTGCTCGTCGATCCATTTTTTCAAATTGAAAGGGGCGGTCACTGGCATAGCTGTCGTTTTAGGTTCGTCTTTCGGTCGAAAAATTACAACATTTTGGCGTAGGTTTGGCACTATGAATCTTTCGCTTGCCGGCAAAAGCGCCCTGATCGGTGGTAGTACGCAGGGAATCGGTCTGGCCATCGCCCGAGAATTATCCCAGTTAGGGGCCACTTGCATCCTATTGGGTCGTACTCAACCTGCCTTGGATGCGGCTCGGCAACAATTGGATCGATCCGCCGGACAATCGCACCTGGTTTGTTTGGCCGATCAAACCGATCCCGCACAACTCCAGCAATCGGTACAAAATGTGTTGGCAAACGGCCCCATTCATATTTTGATCAATAACAGCGGCGGGCCGGCCTCCGGTCCCATTCTCCCCGCCAGTTCCGATGCCTTTTTGCAGACATTCCAACAACATTTACTGGCCAATCATCAATTAGCGCAACTGCTGGTGCCGGGTATGCGCCAATCGGGCTATGGTCGAATCATCAATGTCATTTCCACTTCGGTGCGCATTCCACTGAAAAATCTCGGCGTATCCAATACGATCCGGGGTGCCGTAGCGGCCTGGGCCAAGACACTTTCCAATGAACTGGGACCGGATCAGATAACCGTGAATAATATTTTACCGGGCTTCACCCGCACGCAGCGACTCTCGTCGCTACTGGAAGAAAAATCCAAAAAGGAAAATAAATCCACGCAGCAGATCGAGGAAGAATGGAAAGCGGAAGTACCCCTTCGACGCATCGGTGAACCAGAGGAGATTGCCGCACTCGCTGCTTTTCTCGCTTCGCCGGCGGCCTCTTATATCAGCGGCGTGAGTATTCCGGTTGATGGTGGTCGAACCGGCAGCATCTAAACCATGTCAATTCTACAGACACCATATCGGCTGACCCATTGGATCGAGGGCGCGTCTGTTGTAGAGGATTCCTCCGACCATCTTACCAATGTCAATCCCGCCACCGGCCAAACCATAGGAGAGGTGCCGATCGCATCTGCCCGGTTGGTGGATAAAGCCGTGCAAGCAGCACAACATGCTTTTTTTTCCTGGTCAACTTTACCGGCAGAGGATCGGGCCCATTGGTTGAACCGGCTGGCCGATGCGATCGAGTCTGAGTTGGATGTGTTGGCACTGGCTGAAACGATCGACAACGGAAAACCCCTTTGGCTCAGCAAGAAGATGGATATTCCGCGCGCCGCCTCGAATTTTCGATTCTTTGCCGCTGCGGCCACGCAGTTTGCTTCTGAATCACACAGCGGTCCCTCCAGCATCGATTATACCCTTCGTCAGCCCTTGGGCGTGGTGGGTTGCATTTCTCCCTGGAATCTGCCGCTTTATCTTTTTACTTGGAAGATCGCACCGGCCTTGGCTGCCGGTAATACCGTGGTGGCTAAACCCAGCGAGGTAACACCCAGCACTGCGTATCTGCTGGGCTTGTTGATGGAGCGAATCGGTTTTCCCAGGGGCGTGTTGAATATTGTACAGGGCGACGGACCCACCACCGGGGAATCGATCGTTACTCATCCGCAGATCAAGGCCATTTCTTGTACCGGCAGTACCCGGGCTGGACAACGGATCGCTTCGCTACTGGCACCCGGACTAAAGAAATATTCCTTGGAGCTCGGTGGTAAAAATGCCGCGGTGATCTTTGCGGATACCGATTTTGATAACGCAGTCAAGGAGACCATTCGATCCTCCTTCACCAACCAAGGGGAGATCTGTTTGTGTACCTCGCGGATACTGGTAGAGCAATCGATCTACGAGCGCTTTCGAATGGCGCTGGTGGAGCGGGTGAAACAGCTCACGATCGGCGATCCGCTAAACGAGGCCAACAAACAAGGGGCGCTGGTCAGCCGGTCGCACTTGGAAAAAGTCCAGCAATGTGTCGAAACGGCGCGCCAAGAAGGCGGAACCATTCTGATCGGAGGCGAACGATTCGTTGCAGAGGGGTCCTGTGCTGCCGGATATTTTTTTAAACCTACGGTGATCGAGGGATTAGGTCCCGATACCCAAACCAATCAGGAAGAGATCTTTGGTCCCGTCATTACCCTTCAGCCCTTTCAACACGAATCCGAGGCCATCGAACTGGCCAATCGATCGGGATACGGACTGGCGGCAACGGTATGGACATCCGATCTGCAAAAAGCTCATCGCGTGGCAGCTTCCCTTCAAACCGGCATCGTGTGGGTGAATAGTTGGCTGTACCGCGACCTGCGTACCCCTTTTGGCGGGATGAAGAACAGTGGCCTCGGAAGGGAAGGTGGTTGGGAGGCCATGCGTTTCTTTACCGAACCGAAAAACATCTCCATCCGTTTCTAAGCCATGTCAGACCCCATTATACACACCGATCAAGCTGCCAAACCGCTGGGCGCCTACCCCCATGCCCGCCGCGTAGGAAATCTTTTGTTTTTATCGGGGATCGGTCCCCGTAACCCCCTCGACAACTCCATTCCCGGACTCGTGCTCAACGAAGACGGTACCATCCACAGCTACGATATCGAGGCCGAGTGCCGGGCTACTTTCGCCAATGTGAAAGCGGTGCTGGAGGCCAGTGGTTCGTCGTGGGACAGAATCGTAGACGTAACCGTTTTTCTGACCCACATGAAAACGGATTTTCCTATCTACAATCGGGTCTATGCCGAATACTTCACCTCCGTTCAGGCATGTCGCACTACGGTGGAAGTGAAAAGTTTACCCACGCCAATAGCAGTAGAATTAAAAGTCATAGCCACAATCGATTGACATGACCCTGCTCTCCTTATCTGAACAGGCGAAACAATTGGATCAGGCAGATCCTCTTGCCAGTTTTCGGGATCGTTTTCACATTCCTGCTCAGCCGGGAAGAGCCGTGACATACTTCACAGGAAACTCCTTGGGATTGATGCCCAAGAACGTTCCCGAGTACGTGAACCAGGAATTGAACGACTGGGCGCAGTGGGGCGTGGAGGGTCATTTTCAGGCCAAACATCCCTGGGTATCCTATCACGAGTTGTTTCCCTCCTTGTTGTCGCCGATCCTGGGCGCCTTGGAGTCGGAGATCGTGGTGATGAATCAGCTGACGGTGAATCTTCATTTGTTGATGGTGAGTTTTTATCGGCCAACCACTAAACGCTTCAAGATCCTCTGTGAGGGAAGGGCATTTTCCTCCGATCAATATGCGATGGAGTCGCAGGTGCGCTTTCACGGATTGGATCCCGATCAAAGCATCGTGGAGGTCTTTCCGCGCGATGGCGAGTCGTTCATTCGCAAGCAGGATCTGATCGATGCCATCAACCAAGCGGGAGAGCAGCTGGCCTTGGTGTTAGTGGGTGGCGTGAATTATTACACGGGGCAACTCTTCGATATGCAGGAGATCACCCGGGCGGGACAAGCTCAGGGTGCGGTGGTCGGGTTCGACTTGGCCCACGCAGCCGGAAATGTTTCCTTGCAACTGCATGATTGGGGAGTGGACTTTGCCACTTGGTGTTCGTATAAATATTTAAATAGCGGACCGGGTGGCGTCAGTGGAGTTTTTATTCACGAACGGCATCATGAAACAGACCTTCCTCGTTTTCAGGGATGGTGGGGCTATCAAAAGCAGGATCGTTTTCAAATGGCAAAAGGATTCGTGCCGATCCCGACCGCCGAGGCCTGGCAACTCAGCAACGCACCGGTTCTTAGCATGGCCGCGCATCACGCATCACTCCGGGTTTTTCAGGAAGCAGGAATGGATCGTTTGCATTTGAAACGAGAGCAATTGTCCGCGCTGATGATCGACGGCTTGATTGAATTGCAATCCCTGCATTCAGGAAAATTTGAAGTACTGACGCCAATGGAGATAAGGCAGCGCGGTTGTCAGACTTCCCTCTATTTTTCGAAGGGCGGACGGGATGTATACAATCAATTGGAAAAAGCGGGTTTTGTGTGTGACTGGCGGGAGCCCGGCGTGATCCGGTTGGCGCCGGTACCGTTGTATAATCTTTTTTCGGAAGTAACTGATTTCATTTGTTGTCTGGATAAACTCCTAAAAGCATAATTCACCATGAGCAAGCGTGTGGTCATTGTCGGGGCAGGTTTGGTCGGTTCCCTATTGGCGATCTATTTGCGAAGAAGGGGCTATGAGGTGAATATCTATGAACGGCGGGGTGATATGCGCCTTCAATCCGTGGCCGCGGGTCGGTCGATCAATCTGGCACTCAGCGACCGGGGTATTCGTGCCCTCGAAGAAGTAGGGGCCATGGAGCATATCCGTCCCATCGCCATTCCCATGCACGGTCGACAGATCCATCAGCCCGACGGGCAGGAAGTGTACCAGCCGTATGGGAAAAGCGGACAATACATCAACTCGGTTTCGCGCGGAGAGCTCAACAAAACCTTGATGACGCTGGCAGAAGAGCAGGGGGCACACCTCCATTTTCAACACCGTTGTCAGCAGGTCAATTGGTCGAACAATCAATTCGTTTTTGAAAAAGCCGATGGATCGGAGGTGCGAGTGACGGGGGATCTGGTATTTGCCGCGGATGGTGCCTTTTCGGCGGCTCGTCTTCAATATCAATTGCAACACGACCGGTTTCAGTACCAGCAATCCTACATTGATTTTGGATACAAAGAGTTGACAATCCCAGCCGGTGCCAATGGAAGTTTTCAGATGGAGCCCCATGCGTTGCACATCTGGCCGCGGAAGAATTATATGCTGATCGCCTTGCCGAACCCCGATGGCAGTTTCACGTGCACGCTATTCTTTCCCTATGAAGGCGATCCCTCTTTTGCCAGCTTGCAGACCGATGAAGAGATCCTGGCATTTTTTCGATCTCATTTCACGGATGCCACCGCCCTCATGCCGGATATCCTCTCGCAATACCGAAACAATCCGACGGCGTCGTTGGTGACCGTCAAATGTTATCCCTGGGTGTTGGGCGATCGGTTTGCCTTAATAGGAGATGCGGCCCATGCCATTGTTCCATTTTTCGGCCAGGGTATGAACTGCGGCTTTGAAGATTGTTTTGTGCTGAACACCTTGATGAATAAGCACGGGGAGAATTGGGATGCGTTGTTGCAGGAATACCAGACATTGCGTAAGCCGGATGGCGATGCGATCGCTGAACTGGCACTGAATAATTTTTTGGAGATGCGCGATCGGGTGGCCGATCCCCGGTTTCTGTTACAAAAAAAGATAGAGGCCAGGATACACAGCCAACATCCCGACCTGTGGGTGCCGGCATATGCGCAGGTAACGTTCAGTCCGCACATCCGTTACTCCGACGCGCTCATCAACTCGATGCGCCAGGAAGCCATTATGCAGCAACTCATGACCCGTTCCGATATTGAGAGTGTTTGGGAAAGTCCGGAAATAGAGGCCTGGGTGATCGATAAGCTGCACAAACGGTAATTTTGTCGTATGAACCGGATCCAACTCGTTGAACAGATCAAGTCCAAGCGGTCTTTTTTATGTATTGGATTGGATACCGATCGGTCCAAGATTCCGTCGCTTTTGTTGACGGAGCCGGATCCGATCTTTTCTTTTAATCGCGCCATCATTGACGCCACCCGGGATCTCTGTGTGTCGTACAAGATCAATACGGCTTTTTATGAGGCCGAGGGGGAGTCGGGTTGGGTTTCGATGCGCAAGACCCTGGAATATATCGGTTCCGATCACCTGGTGATCGCCGATGCCAAGCGAGGCGATATCGGAAATACCTCCGACCAGTATGCGCGTGCTTTTTTTGAGACACTCTCTTTTGATGCCATCACGGTGGCACCCTACATGGGTTCTGACAGTGTGAAGCCTTTTTTGCAGTGGAAGGATAAATGGGCGATCGTACTGGGACTCACCTCCAACGAAGGGGCAGCCGATTTTGAGCTGCAGCCCTCCGGCGAGCAACTGTTGTATGAGCGGGTGCTGCACACCGCTTCCGGATGGGGCACCCAAGACAATATGATGTTTGTGATCGGTGCCACCCGTGCGGAGGCCTTTGCCAAGGTGCGTCGGATCTTGCCCGATCATTTTTTATTGGTGCCTGGCGTGGGGGCACAGGGCGGAAGTCTGAAGGAAGTATATCAGCAAGGAAAGAATCAGCAGATCGGACTCTTGATCAATGTTAGCCGTGCCGTGATCTATGCCTCCGGTCAGGCCGATTTTGCCACGAAAGCCCGTGAGGCCGCCTTGGCATACCAGCAGGAAATGGCCGTTTTACTCGGCTAGCGCAGACTCCCCCGATATCCTGTACTTTTGTGCCTATAAATTCAATACATGGCAGCCCGCACCGATCTATTTGTCAGTCCCGATTATTTCGCCGTCGATGAATTGCTCACGGAAGAGCAAAAATTGATTCGGGAGACCGTTCGCGCCTACGTGAAAAAGGAGATCTCTCCGATCATTGAGGATTATGCACAACGTGCCGAATTTCCAGCGCAGATCGTTTCTCAATTGGGTGAGCTGGGTTGTTTTGGTCCCACCGTTCCAGCCGAATACGGCGGGGGTGGGTTGGATTATATCTCGTACGGACTGATGATGCAGGAATTGGAGCGAGGCGACAGTGGCGTTCGCTCCACGGCCTCCGTACAAGGGTCATTGGTGATGTTTCCGATCTACGCTTATGGCAGCGAGGAACAGCGAAAGAAATTCTTACCAAAGCTGGCCAGCGGAGAATGGTTAGGATGCTTTGGTTTGACGGAGCCCGATCATGGTTCGGATCCGAGCAGCATGCTCACCAACATCCGGGACGCGGGCGATCAGGTGATCCTGAACGGTGCGAAGATGTGGATCAGTAATGCGCCCTTTGCACAAGTGGCAGTGGTCTGGGCCAAGGATGAATCCGGCGAGATTCGTGGTGTGATCGTAGAAAGAGGCATGGAAGGGTTTACCACGCCCACAACACACGGAAAATGGAGTTTGCGGGCGTCCGCCACGGGGGAGTTGGTTTTTGATAATGTAAAAGTTCCGAAACCGAATATCCTCCCAAATATCAAGGGATTGAAAGGTCCGCTGAGCTGTTTGACCAAAGCTCGTTTTGGGATCGCCTGGGGCGTGGTGGGCGCGGCGATGGATTGCTACGATACAGCGCTACGTTACTCGCAGGAGCGTCAGCAGTTCGGTAAGCCGATCGGTGCCTTTCAGTTGCAACAAAAAAAGCTGGCGGAGATGATCACGGAGATCACCAAAGCACAACTCCTGAATTGGCGATTGGGGGTACTGATGAACGAGGGTAAGGTGACACCACAGCAGGTCAGCCTGGCCAAGCGAAATTCCTGTGAGATGGCCACGCAGATCTGTCGGGATGCCCGACAAATTCTGGGTGGCATGGGTATTACGGGCGAATACCCGGTCATGCGACACATGATGAACTTGGAAAGCGTGATCACATACGAGGGTACACACGATATTCACCTGCTGATCACGGGTATGGACATCACCGGTTTCAATGCATTTAAATAAACCATGATCGGGTATCCCGATAAGATCTTCCTGATCGGTTTTATGGGCGTGGGTAAATCTCACTGGGGACGTTGCCTGGCCGCTCAATTGGGTTATATTTTTATCGACCTCGACCAGGAGGTCTCCCGGGCCGCGGGGGGCAGGTCGATCACACAAATTTTTGAGCAGGAGGGGGAGGAGTATTTCCGTGGGTTGGAGTCGGATAGTCTGGAAAAATTTACCACTACCGATCGGCAACTGGTCATGGCCTGTGGCGGCGGCACGCCATGTTTTCTAAACAACCTGGAGCGGATGAAAAAGGCGGGTAAGGTTATTTGGCTACAGGCTTCGGTAGGCGAGTTGATGCCGCGATTGTTGGCGGAGCGGGAAAAAAGACCTCTGATCCGGGAGCTTTCCGAGGAGGAGCTTCGGAGTTATATCACCAAAAAAATGGGAGATCGACAATTGTTTTATCGGGAGGCCGATCTGGCAGTAGCTGAATCTGAATTGACTGAAAAAAATCTGACTGAAATCCTATTTCATGAATAAACGACTGGTTTACGGCGCTTGTTTTTCCATTGCACTGGCGATCATCTTGGGTGCCTTTGGTGCACACGCTTTGCGAAAGCTGACCAGCTCCGAAGAGATCCTGCGCGGTTTTCAGACCGGGGTCGATTATCACTTGTTTCATTCCGGGGCTTTTTTGGTTCTGGGACTTTGGGGAACTCGCTGGATCGATCATCCTAAGGCGCGCATCGCCCTGCTTTTTTTAGTGCTGGGTGTTGCTTTATTCTCCGGATCCTTGTATGTGTTGACCGCTTGCCGGGTGTGGGGATGTTCGTATGCCTGGGTTGGTCCCATTACGCCCATTGGCGGAACCCTGCTCATCTTGGGCTGGACTTGGTTGGGTTACACGCTGGTGAAAGGTGAACGGCCAAACTGATTATCTTTGTTTGAATGGCCAAATCCTCGAAAAACAAGACGAAAAAGTCTACGCCAGCCAGCCAACCCAAATCCGGTTTTGCGCAGGAGAAAGAGGAATCGATCGACCTGAAAGCGTTGGTACGGGATGAGCGTACCTGGAAGATCGTGGGCGTTTCCATGGTTTTTTTCTCCCTCTTTTTATTGGTTTCTTTTCTCTCTTATTTGTCCAATTGGAAGCTTGATGCCTCCGTGGTCAGCATGGGTGCGAATGCATTCTTTGGGGATCACACCGTTCAAAATGCCGCCGGGATACTGGGGGCGCTGACGGCCGCTTTTTTCTTTGAGGATTGTTTTGGATTTGCCTCCTTTTTGATCTGTACGTTCTTTTTCGTGGTTGGGGTGAATCTGCTCTTTCGCCGGCGGGTATTCTCAATCTGGCGTAACGTCAAGTACGTGACCATTGGTATGCTGGTGACCTCGGTGGTTCTCTCCTTCTTGTTTCCCGAGAGTAAACCCTTTGGGGGTGGTGCCGTCGGACTCCTCCTCAACCAAAAAATGGATCAATCGATTGGTAAAATCGGAACCGGTGCGGTGATCTTTCTTTCTTTGATCGGATACTTGATCTGGCAATTCAATCCGCAACTGAATTGGCCGTCGCGAAAAGAGGAAGCCCCAGAAGAAGAGACAGAGCAACAAACAGATTCCCTTGAATCCGCAGAGGAAGTAGCGGATACCCAAACTCAAACGGGGGCCATGGTAGTTGCGGCTTCTACGGCCGGCATGACCGTCAATGAGCTCTATGCCAATCGTCCGGGTGCCGAACTCGCCGAGGAGCAAGCCGGTCCGGTTGTCGTGCAATTCCCGATCGAACCCGAGCCGGAACCAACGCTTGAGTTGATCGAAAAAGAACCGGAGCCCATTGTTGTACCACCAGTGGAAGAGCCGATCCCTCCTCCGGTCATTCCTCAAAGTCCACATGTAGCCGTAACCATGCCCTCTACAGGAACCATGGGCATGCAAAGCATTTTAACGACCGGTCAGGAATTGCCGATCGAACCTTCTGCGGAGAAGACCGATGACCTCGCACTGGAAATCAAGACTGTTCCGGAACCGGTTGAGGAGCCACCAGTCATCTCTAAGGAGGACCTGACACCTTATGAGCCGACACTGGACCTGCGCGATTATAAATATCCCAAGCTGGATCTGTTGGAGCAACATGGAAGTGAGAAGATCATCCAAGACAACAACGAACTCGAGAACAATAAGAATCAGATCATTGCCACCCTGCGTAATTATTCCATCGAGATCCAAAAGATCAGCGCCACGGTTGGCCCCACGGTAACCCTCTACGAGATCGTTCCGGCCGCCGGGGTGCGGATTTCCAAGATCAAGAATCTGGAGGACGATATTGCCTTGAGTTTGGCTGCTCTGGGCATTCGCATCATCGCGCCCATCCCCGGAAAGGGCACGATTGGTATTGAGGTGCCCAATGTGAAAAAGACCGTGGTGAGCATGAAGACACTCCTGAGCAGCGATCGGTTTCAGAATAGCCCGCACAGTCTGCCCATTGCCATCGGTAAGCGGATCGATAATGAGAACTTCATTGTGGACCTGGCCTCGATGCCCCATCTGTTGATGGCGGGGGCTACGGGACAGGGTAAGTCGGTCGGGTTGAACGCCATCCTGGTCTCCTTGCTTTATAAAAAACATCCTTCGCAGCTGAAGTTCGTGCTGATCGACCCCAAGAAGGTTGAATTGAGCATTTACCGACACATCGAGCGTCATTTTCTGGCCAAGTTGCCAGGGGAGGAAGATGCTATCATCACTGACACCAAGAAAGTAGTGTATACCCTAAATGCCTTGTGTATTGAAATGGACAATCGGTACGACCTGCTCAAGGAGGCCGGTGCCCGCAACATCAAGGAATACAATGAAAAGTTCACTAAGCGAAAACTCAATCCCCAGAAAGGACATCAATATCTGCCGTTCATCGTACTCGTGATCGATGAGTTCGCCGACCTGATCATGACCGCTGGTAAGGAAGTGGAGATGCCCATCGCGCGTTTGGCCCAATTGGCCCGGGCCATCGGTATCCATTTGATCATTGCCACCCAACGTCCGTCGGTGAATATCATCACGGGAACGATCAAAGCCAATTTCCCCGCCCGTATCGCGTTCAAGGTTTCCAGTAAGATCGATTCCCGTACCATTTTGGATACGGGTGGGGCCGAGCAGTTGATCGGGAAAGGGGATATGCTGATCTCCTACAACGGGGAGTTGACCCGTCTGCAATGTGCCTTTGTAGACACGCCCGAAGTGGAAGAGGTGGTAGAGTTCATCGGCGATCAACGCGGGTATCCCCAAGCCTTTCTCTTGCCGGAGTATATTAACGAGAAAGATGCGGAAGGCCGGGATTTTGATGCCGCGGAGAAAGATCCCTTGTTCGAGGATGCGGCCCGCCTGATCGTACAAAATCAGATGGGTTCTACTTCCTTGTTACAGCGACGCATGAAATTGGGGTATAATCGGGCCGGCCGTTTGATGGATCAATTGGAGGCTGCCGGTGTGGTGGGCCCCAGTTTGGGAAGCAAGGCCCGCGACGTGCTGATCAAAACCGATGCGGACCTGCAGCAGTTCCTTGACCAAATGGGGTAGCGTTATCTTCTTGTTAATTGCCGACACGGGAATCGTCCGACCGGTTCAATCTTTCGTCTTACCCTTGCCTCACCTATCTTTGCGCCATGAAGAAATGCCTTCTGATCTCCGGAGCCGTACTCACCAGCCTGTTCTCCCTGGCGCAGGGAAATTCGACCAAGAACGACCCGGCCGCCCTCAAGGTGCTCAACAGCGTCAGCGCCAAATTCAAATCCTATAAAACCGTACAGGCCAATTTTGCCTATAAGGTCGAAAATGCAGCCGGTAAGGTCTTGTCCAACAAGACGGGTACGATCCTCATGAAGGGGACAAGCTATAAGCTAACGTTCAACGGACTGGAAGTTTACTGCAACGGAATGACGGTATGGAGTTATGATAAAACGGCCAAGGAAGTGACCGTCAACAATCTCGATATTTCAGCCGGAACGATCACACCCCAAAAGTTATTCTCTGATTTCTATGACAAGGATTTTTACTCATTGTTAAAGGGGGAGAGCAAGGTAGGCGCCAAAACCTTGCAGGAGATCCAAATGACCCCCTTGGATAAATCCAAGAGTTTCCATTCGGTGATCTTACTGATCGACAAAGCGGCCCAGTCGATCTACAGCACCAAAGTGATGGAAAAAGATGGGAATCGGTTTTCGTACACTGTCAGCTCCATGAAGGCAAACGTAGCGGCCACGGACGAGGCATTTGTATTTGATCCCAAAAAATTTCCCGGGGTAACCGTAGAGGATCTTCGGTGATCTTACGACTGGCAGGCCCTGCGCACGGCCAAAGCTTTTTTCAGCAAATCCTTTAATTGACCTAAGGGGAGCATGTTCGCTCCGTCGCTCTTTGCCTGTGCCGGGTTTGGATGCGTTTCAATGAATAGTCCGTCCGCACCTGCTGCCAGGGCCGACAATGCGATGGTTTCGATCATCTCGGGCTGACCTCCCGTAACGCCGGCCGGTTGATTGGGTTGCTGCAAGGCATGTGTAACGTCCATCACAACAGGAGCGCCCGTTTGTTTCATCCAGGGAATGTTGCGCATGTCAACCACCAGGTCCTGATAACCGAAGGAGTTACCTCTTTCCGTCAAGATGACTTGTTGGTTGCCCGCCTGGTTCACCTTGTCAACCGCAAACTGCATAGCCGGTCCGCTTAGAAATTGTCCTTTTTTGATGTTGATGATCTTTCCGGTTTTTGCGGCGGACACCAACAGATCGGTCTGCCGGCACAAGACGGCCGGGATCTGCAGAACATCGGCGAAGGATGCGGCCCAAGGGGCTTCTTCCGGGGTATGGATATCGGTCACTACGGGAAGTTTCAGGGTTTGTCGGACCGACTGCAGTATTTCACCGGCAATGTCATCACCCACACCGGTGAAAGAGGAACCGCTGCTGCGGTTCGCTTTTCGGTAGGATGCTTTGAATACAACGGGGATACCCAGTTCCGCACAGGTCTGCTTCACAGAGGAAGCCACTTCAAATACCCCCTCGTGGCTTTCGACCACACAGGGTCCGGCCAGCAAAAAAAAGGAGGCAGGGTTGTAGGACTGCCCGGCGAACAGGGACTTCAAAAAAGGGCTCATGGCTCAAAAATAACCCGAAATTCCGCCTCAATCCACATCTTTGCAAAGAAACAAGTCATCATGCCCAGAGACAGAATTTTAGTGATCGGCGCCTCCGGTCAGATTGGGGTGGAGCTGACCCTGGCCTTACGAAGTATCTATGGGAATCAACAGGTGGTGGCTTCGGACCTCCGGGAGATGAGTCCCTTATTGGAAGGAACCGGGCCCTACGTGTCGCTCGATGTCATGAACAAGGAGATGCTGCACGTTCAGGTCATCCGTCAGAATATCACACAGATCTATCACTTGGCGGCTATTCTTTCTGCTACCGGTGAAAAAAATCCGGCCCTGGCCTGGAACCTGAACATGCAGGGATTGTTGAACGTGCTGGAGATCGCCAAAGAGGAGAAATTAAAAAAGATTTATTGGCCTTCTTCCATCGCGGTTTTTGGTCCCACTTCCCCCAAACAGAACTGTCCTCAGCACACCATCATCGAACCCACGACCGTTTATGGGATCAGTAAATACGCGGGCGAATTCTGGTGTCAATATTACCATCAGAAATACGGGGTAGATGTGAGAAGCCTTCGTTACCCGGGATTGATCTCCTACAAATCAGCCCCCGGGGGTGGTACCACCGATTATGCGGTAGAGATCTATCACCAGGCCCTTCAAAAAAATCGCTATACCTGCTTTCTGGAAAAGGATACGTTCCTGCCTATGATGTATATGCCCGATGCCATACGAGCCACCTTGGAGTTGATGGAAGCGCCTGCCGCGAACATCCAGGTCCGCACCTCCTACAACATATCGGCGATGAGCTTTTCTCCCCAAACGATCGCGGCTTCCATCCAACAGCACCAGCCGGAGTTTACAATCGATTATCGGCCCGATTTTCGTCAGGCCATTGCCAACAGCTGGCCGCAAAGCATCGATGACTCCAGGGCTCGAAGTGATTGGGGGTGGAAGGAGGAGTACGATCTGGATATGATGACACACGAGATGCTGGAGAAACTCAAGGCCTAAGCAGGCTCACGATTTCTTCGAGGTATTTTTGATCGGTGGCATCGAATTGATCCAGTTCCCGGCTGTCTACATCCAAAACACCCCAGATGTTTTCTTGGTCATACAAGGGGATCACGATCTCCGATCTTGACAAGGAGCTGCAGGCGATGTGTCCGGGAAATTTTTCGACATCCGGTACGATCAAGGTTTTTCCCTCTTTCCAGGAGGTGCCACAAACTCCTTTTCCAAATCGGATGCGCGTACAGGCCACCGGTCCTTGAAAAGGACCCAGTACCAGCTCATCCGCTCCGGCCGTATTTTTTTTGATCAGATAAAATCCCACCCACAGCCAGCCAAACTGTTCTTTCAGGGCGGCACAAACATTGGCCAGGTTGGCAATAGAATCGGTCTCGCCCTGCAACAAACCCTGTAACTGGGGCATCAGCGCTTGGTATTGATCTTCTTTGCTGCCGGTGACGATCTGTAGGTCTTCTGCCATGTTGAATGAATTAGTATTGATAGGCCAATGACTTCTTGGATTGTTTTTTTGTTCCGGTGGCACGGAGCCACTTATCTGCTTTTTGAGTGGCCCAGGCACTGGCCGTGCCCAATAGGGCGCCGGCGATTACATCGCTGGGGTAATGTACGCCAAGATAGCAACGTGAATATCCCACCAACGACGCATACAGGTAGGCTGGTGCGATCACAAACCATTTCGGATGATCGAGGCTGATGGAAGTGGCTAAGGCAAAGGCGGAGGAGGTATGACCTGAGGGGAAGGAGTGGATCTTTACATCTTCCAGTGCGATCAACGTTGGATCGGTGACTGCCGGTCTTGGTCTATTCACGATCGCTTTCATAAAATAGGTCGATCCCCCATTCACCAGTTGCGCCGCCATCCATCGGATCCCGGCTTGTGTTTGTTTGCTGTCCTTACGGATCAATCCCGCCGCTAACCACCCCGCCGGAATCCCCAACGTCATAGGCGCATTCATATCCGATAAGGTGTGATAAAAGCGGTTTTGTGCAATGGTTCGATTATCGGCTACGCGATGCAACCAATCGCGCTCCCAACTGGTTTGTCCAACACACAGCAAGGGCCAAAGGCCCCCAATCAGTAGTATTAACTTTCGCATCAACTCCCAAACTACCCAAACTCTTCAAACTCTCCAAACTTACATGCTGTTCAACGACTCTTCGATCATCCGGATCTTCGACTCCGCATCGGCTTTCTTTTTACGTTCCGACTCGATCACGTCCGGTTTGGCATTTTGTACGAATCGTTCATTGCCTAATTTTTTCTCTACGGTCACCAGAAATCCTTTGAGGTATTCGAGGTCTTTGAGAAGTTGGGTTTTCTGCGTTTCGGTATGCGCGGCATTTTGGGTGAGCAAGTAGAACCGATCCTGATCCACTACCAGGTTGATGGACTTCGGAACGGCTTCGTGGACGAATTCAACCGACTCGGCATTGACCTGTTTTTGTAGCAGGGCCAGGGCGGGTTCGTAAACGGATGCGTACGCGGATTGAATGAACAGTTGGATGGGATCTTTGGGTTTCAGTTGGTTGCGCGTGCGGGCATCTCGAATGGCCGTGATGGCCGATTTCATCCGCTGGCCGGCTTGCAACAACGAAGCCTCGGTCTGTTGCTGGTTGGGATAGCGCGTGTTGGTCAGGTCATTTTCCCGCTCACGCAACTGATGATAGATTTCTTCTGTGATGAATGGCATGAAGGGGTGCAGCAATTGCATCAATTGATCAAAGAAATCAACGGTATCGTTGTAAACATCGGGGTGGATGGGTTGCTCAAATCCGGGTTTCACCCATTCGAGGTACCAACTGCAGAAATCATCCCAAATCAGGGAGTACAGGGTTTTCAGTGCTTCGCTCAAGCGAAATTCCTTGAACTGTACATCGAGTTCGTTACGGGCTTCCTGGAGTCGGTTGCGGAACCAGTCGCGGGCAAATGCCGATTGTTCAGGGGCCTCGTCATGGACGCGTGGCTCCCACATCTTAACCAGCCGCATGGCGTTCCAAAGCTTGTTGTTGAAATGGGCGCCTTGTTCGTTAGCCGATTCATCCCATAGCAGATCGTTTCCGGCGGGTGAGGAGATCAGGATGCCGAAACGAACGGCATCGGCTCCGTATTGATCGATCAGGGCCAGCAGGTCGGGGGAGTTGCCCAAGCTTTTGCTCATTTTTCGACCCAACTTATCGCGAACGATGCCGGTGAAATAGACCTGTTCAAAAGGTTTGACTTTCTGGTACTCGAATCCGGCCATGATCATGCGCGCCACCCAGAAGAAAATGATCTCGGGGGCGGTGACCAGTGTTTGGGTAGGGTAGTAGTATTGGATCTCCGGATTGCCTGGGTTGCTGTAGCCTTTGAATACTTCCATGGGCCATAGCCAGCTGGAGAACCAGGTATCCAAACAATCTTCATCTTGTCTTAAATCTGCCGATTTACCGAATTGCTTGTTGTATTTCTCTTTGGCTTCTGATTCGTCGTTCGCTACCACCACGTTGCCGTCGCTGTCGTACCAGGCGGCGATGCGGTGACCCCACCAGAGTTGCCGGGAAATG